>Ga0101944_10003315_pt1 | contig 22931 bp, 18 predicted proteins | sample DewCreD2012metaG_FD_75245 | JGI IMG/M metagenome (GOLD analysis project Ga0101944, IMG submission 75245) | Hot spring sediment bacterial and archeal communities from British Columbia, Canada, to study Microbial Dark Matter (Phase II) - Dewar... ... | reverse complement strand
AAAGGCCCACAGCAGGGCCCCATCTGAAGCGCGCAGGGCGTAGAGCTGGCGGTCGTAGCCGCCCACGTAGACCACGCCGTCCACCACGGTGGGCGAATTACCGATGGGCAGGGCCGTGTCGAAGCGCCAGGCCAGGTCGCCGTTGGCGGCGTTGAGGGCGTACAGCCCGCGCGAGGTAGGGACGAAGATCAGTCCGTCGGCGGCGATCAGTTGGGCGTTCTGAGGAATGTAGGCTTCAATGGGACGGTACCATTCCACCCTCAGCGCGCCCGTCACCTGGGTAGAAGTCCAGGAAGTGCGCTCTGGGTTGCCGGCGGTCATATTCCAGTCCTGCGCGTCCGCCGGGGGTGGGATGGTGGGCCGCGCCGTGGCGGTTGGTCCAACCCGCGTGGGCGTAGCCGTCGGTCCAACCCGGGTGGGGGTGGGCTGGGCCGGAGTTGAAGTAGGCCGCTGTGTCGGAGCCTGGGTAGCGGCCAGCGTAGGCGTCGGCGAGGGCTGGCGCGTCGGGCGCTGTGTGGGTGTGGCCGTACTCTCCTGCTGTGTTACCGATGGAAGATAAACTTTCGTGCCGTTGGCCATAGGCGTGGGGTTCGTCTGGGGATTCACGCCGGTGATCGGCAGTGCGCGCCCCTGACAGCCCGCAGTAAGTAACGCCAGAATGACCAAAAGGCGCTTAAGTAGTGTTTTCATGGATCTCCTTGATGATTAGCGTTCAGATACTTTCAACCAGGTACTTTAAACAAGAAAACGGGGAGCGTCCCCCGTCTTCTGCGTTTGTTTAAGGTATTTTCCTGGTAAGTTGTAGTTATTAAATACCATAGAACGCCCCCCAACACAACTTACAACATTCTTAAGTCCCACTACACCCCAGGGGGACCGTCCTTTAGGATCTTCTCCAATTCTTCGCCTTCTACCCCCCAAATCGCCTCGATCCACCAGGTAGCGCCGGCCTCGACCCAGGGCAAGATTTTGTCCTGTGCCTCGCGCGGCCCCAGGCCCGCCGCCCGCCCATCCACGGCGATGTCAAAGGGCGTATCCAGCGTGCGGTGTGCGGCGACATACTCCTTCATGGCGCGCACGTCGGCGGGGGTCACGTCCACAAACTTGCCTTCCGCATCCATCTTGACGGGGAAGAGGCCATCGCATTTCAGCACGCGCCGCATGGATTTCATGCGCGGCCATACCCCCGGAACCCAGATCGGCACGCGCGGCTGTTGGACCGGGGCAGGCGGGTAGTGCATGGCATCTACCCGGGTGAGCTTAATATGATAGTGTTTGCCGTCATAGTCAAACGGCTGGCGGCGGGCCATCTGCGTGAGGATGTCAATGGTCTCATCCAATAACTCGGCCCGCCCGCGCGTATCGGTCACGACATCGGGGAAGCCCTGCCAGCCCATCCAGACAGCCCCCATCCCCAGCCCCAGGGTCAGCCGCCCGCCGGAGAGGATATCCAGCGCGGTCGTCTGGCTCGCCAGGGTCCACGGAACGCGCAGGGGCGCCGCCAGCACCTGAGTTCCCAACCGGATGGTGGTAGTGGTCATGGCGGCGGCGGTCAATTGAATGAGCGGGTCTAAACACCAGATAGCATCTCCCACAAACACGCCGTCCCACCCGCCAGCTTCAGCCATGCGGGCCTGCTCAGCCGTTGCGCGCGGGTCGCCGTAAGGCAGTACAACGCCATATTTCAGTGCAGACATTGCCCTTCCCTCCTAACTTAATTCACTGCCGGCCAGGCCGGGGTCCAGTTCGCCTTCGCCGCCTTCCACTTTCTGCGCCGCCGGGTCCTGCCCATCCAAAATCAGCACCACGTCGGGGCCGAGGCCAATGCGGTCGCCGGGGAACACCTGCAAAGGGGCCAACAGGCGCTGTCCATTGCGAAAGGTTCCCCCGCGGCTGTCCAGATCGGCGAGGATCAGGCGCTGGCCCTCAAACGTCAGGCTGGCGTGCTGTGGGTCTACCGACTCTACCGGAATGACAATATCGGCCTGCTCACTACTGCCCAGGATCAGGCGATCTTGCTGAAGGGGGTATTTGTGGCCCGGTTTCGGGCCTGCCTTCATGGTGAGGCGCAAACCCGTTTTCGACATATGTACAATTGTATCAGAGGATGCCGAAAGGGGTTTGCGCCCGCATGGTTTGCGCCCGCATCCCAATCTCCGTCCCTCAAGGGGCGAGGAACGGAGATTGGGCCAAACGCTGTGAGCTTACGGCCGCATCAGGAAGGGGACGAATGCCTTAAAGTCCCGTTCCAGCCGCCAGATTTGCCCGCCAACCGCCTCATTCCAGGTTCCCAGGTACAGCTTGCCCCGGAAAACCGCCGCGGCGTGATTCCACAAGGTGGCGATATTTTGGCCGCTGCCAAAGCCCTGGCCGGCCGCCTGCCGCCAGTTGAGGCCGTCACGGCTCTCAAAAACTTCCAGGCCGGTTGCCCTGTTCAGGGTAAAAGCATAGAGCGACCCGGCGTAAGCAAACAGGCCTTCGATTTTCTCATTATCCGGGTTGCCGAAGCCGTTTTGCATCACCGGGGTCCAGTCAGTTCCATTGGCCGTGCGCCAGATCTGGCCGCCCGCGCCCGTACTGCGCGCGCCGGCGTACAGGTAGCCGTTAAAGACCGCCATCCCGCCGGGGTCATAAGAATCGGGACTGCCAAAACCGTCCGCTATCACCACCGTCCAATCCGTGCCGTTGGTCGTGCGCCAGATCTGCTGGCCGGTTTCGCTGTTCAGCACGGCGGCGTACAGCGCGCCGTTGAATTCAGCGAAGGTGTTGATGCGCTCATTCTTCGTAGAAGTCAACCCCCCCGTCACCACCGGCTGCCAGGTATCTGCCGCGCCGCTGGCGGAGCGGTAGAGGGTGAACCCAACGTTCGGAGAGACGCTGTCTGAAACGTAGATCCTGCCCTGATATACGGCCAGGCCGGTAAAGCCAAAGAACGTGTTGCTGTAGGGCTGGGCCAGGACGGGCTGCCAGGCGGTTCCATCATACTGCCACACGGTATGCTGTTGGCCGATCCTGCCGCCGTAAGCAACGGTGGCATAGAGTTTGTTATTAAAGACGACAAAATCTGCCAGCACGCCGTTGATGGAGCCATCTAACCCAGGGGTGGTTTCGGCCTGCCAGGTGCTTCCATCACTGCTGTGCCAGACGCGCATCCCACTGCCATCTCTCCAATAGGCCGTTCCGGCATACAGACTGCCGTTGTATTCCTGCAAGGCCGTCACCCCGTTGGTCCAACGCTCGCCAAACCCAGAGACGTTCACCTGCGTCCAACCCTGCGGGCCAGGGACGTACTTCAGGATCGTGGAGTTGATTCCATCGCTGATGTAAACAGTACCGTCCGCGGCGACTTCGATCGAGTTCGTGTCGCGCGCGCGGAAGGGGCCGCCGCCGTACACGCCCAGGATGGCCGCCAGGTAGCGCCCCTGCGCGTCGAACACCTGCACACGCTGATTCCAGCGGTCGGCCACGTAAATGCGCCCACTGCTGTCTACGGCCACGTCTGCAGGTTCAGAGAAATGGGCGTTGTCGTCGCCCCACTGGCCGGGGGTTCCCAGCGTGAGGGTGAGACTGCGGCTGGCGTTGTAACGCAAGACGCGCCGGTTGTAGGTATCGGCCACGTAGAGATTGCCAGAACCGTCCAGCGCCAGGCCGTTGGGCCAGCACAGCCGGCCGCCGTCTAACCCGCATTCTCCGGTAATGCCGATCTGCCCGATGAGCTGGCGCTGGGCGTTAAAGATCAACACGCGGTGATGGCTGCTGTCTGAAACGTAGATGGTTCCGTCCCCTGCGACTGCCAGCCCGCGGATGTCATTCACCAGCATCCTCAGGTCCCAGGTCTCGAGCAGAACGCCCACCGGACTAAAGACCTGAATGCGCCCATTTTCGCCAGTGTAGATCTTGCCAGAGGCATCTGCCGTGACAGCTTTTGGATAAGCCAGGCGGTTGATCTGATCGGGTTCGTACCAGCGGTAGTCAATCCCCGGTCCGCCAAAGGACCAGACCGGCTGGCCGGAGGGCGAGAGCTTGAGCAGGCGCTGGCCTCTCTCTTCCACCACCAGCAGGTTTCCGGCAGGGTCTAAACCAATGGTAGGAGTCCAATAGTGGCGGCTGTCGGTCAGGTAATGAACATCATACACGCCCAGGAACGTGCCTGACGGACTGCCGTCCGGCGCGAATTTCTCCACGCTGGCCCGGTCAGGCCGCGTGCCGTACACATTGCCTTCGCCATCCACCGCCAGGTCGTCCACAAAGGCATATTCTCTGAATGGGGCGCAGAGCGTCCCGATGCATTTGCGGATGCCTGACTGGCCCTCGTAACTCAGATAGATGTGGTTGTTAGCGTCTACGGTCACGCCGATGGGGCGGTCGGCGCGCTGTTCCGCCTGCGCGCACGCCCACGTATAGGCCGTCACCTCAATCATGCAGGACTGGACGCGCCGGTTGCCCTCGTCTATCACCAGGAGCGTGCTGTCGAAGGGCAAGGAGGGAGGGGTCAAAGCGACTGCCAGCCGGGTGGGCCGGTTGAAGTGCTGGTTGTCGGCTCCAGCCTCGCCGGTTACACCGATCGTCGTCCGGTACACCGGGGCTTTGGTGACCGGGTCTATGGTGAAAACCTCGACGCGGTGATTGTTCGTGTCGGCCGCGTAGAGGATGCCCTCGGCCTGATCAAAGGCCACCCCGCGAATGCCATCAAAGCGCCCGTGCTCACTGCCCGGCTCCCAGGGGCGATCGGCGGGAAGGTTCTGCATCTGACTGCCATCCTGGGCAAACTGGCTCAGGTGCGTCCACTCTGCCACCCAAATGTTCCCATCCGCGTCCAGCGTCACGTCGGCGGGATTGTCTAAGACCCCCTCGCCCTGATAGTGCGTTCCAGCGATGCCAATGTGCATCTGGTACTGGCCGGCGGCGTTAAACTTCAACACCCGCGCGCCTCCGTCCTCCACCACGTACAGGTCACCGGTGGCCGGGTCGCGGTAAAGGCCGTGAGGTCTGTTCAGGTGGACCGTATCGGCCAGGTAGGGCCTGCCGTTCTCGCCAAACGTGCTGTGATAGGCAAAAGATAAGCCGCTGGCGCCCACCGGGGGCGGCACAGCGGCGTACGCTGAAAAAGCGCTGGTGAATATGACCAGGCCCGCAAGCAGCACGAGCCACAACGGTGAAAACTTGCGGTGATGCCGAGACATAGTTGAAAAAGCTCCTTTAATATTTTCCCTCAGGCGCCGCGCGCCTGGAAAGGACACGAAGAGAGGACCTATATTGGCCCAGGAGCGGCAGAAGCCGCCCCATCCTATTTATTTGGATAAATTAATACAAAATAAATTTGGACAATTTGATGATTTTGTTCCAAAAAACATTATATCAGATTTTTCTAAAGTCAATACTATACAGGATCGGAATGATTAAAAAGGTGCGGCGGCTCATCTCCCCTGCCAAAGGCTGGGCCGGGGCGGATCTGGCGGTAACAGTAAAATCTTATACATTTTCTCCAAATATATATCTTTACATCGAAATATTCGATATAATACAAAACACCTGAATTACCGCGCCAGGCCGAGACGGGCCCGGCGCGTCCACGATGGAGGATGGATGTTACTGACCAAACCACGACCGATCCAGGCGGTGATTGCCCCCCAAACTGTGATGGAAGGCGCCGGGGTGCGCCTGCGCCGCTCGTTTGGGCCGAACCGCGCCAACCTTTACGATCCCTTCCTGCTGTTCGATCACTTTGCCTTTAACGACCCCCTCGAAGGGCCCATCTTGGGCTTCCCCACCCACCCGCACCGGGGCATCGAAACCGTTACCTACATGCTGGAAGGCAGCGTTCGCCACCGCGACAGCCTGGGGAATATGGGCGTCATCGGGCCGGGCGACGTGCAGTGGATGACCTCTGGGCGCGGCATTTTACACGAAGAAATGCCCCGCCGCGGGCCAAATGGGAATATCCGGGGGTTTCAGTTGTGGGTGAATCTGCCCGCCGCTCAAAAGATGAGCGCCCCGCGCTACCAGGAAGTGAACGCCGCGAGCATCCCGCTGGTTGAGGCGGACGGCGCGCGCGTGCGCGTGGTGGCCGGCGAATACCAGGGCGTGCGCGGACCCGTTACGGAGATCGCCGCGCAACCCCGCTACATGGACGTGACCCTGGCCCCCTCCGCCAGCTTTGACCTGGCCGTCCCGCCGGGGCATACCGCCACTGCCTACCTGTTTGAAGGCGCCGCCCGCTTTGGCGACACCGCCGCGCCGGTCGAGGCTGTGCGCATGATCGTCTTTGGCGACGGCGGCCGCATCCGCGCCCAGGCCGGCCCTCAAACCCACGCCCGCTTTATGCTGATGACCGGCGCGCCCTTCCGCGAGCCGATCTTCCCTTACGGCCCCTTTGTGATGAACACCCGCGCCGAGATCGAGCAGGCCCTGGCCGACCTGCGCAACGGTACGTTTGTAAGCTGATCTGCGCCCCAGACCGGCTTCACGGCGCGGGGCCAAAGCCCTGCGGCTACCACTCGGCCAGCAGGGTCTTTTCGAGCCGGCTGCACAAGGCCCCTAACCGGCTTTCGACCTCTTTTTCGACGTCCAGGGTGGGGTTGGCGAACAGATCAGCCCACAGGCGGTCAATAAAATCGTTCAGGCGCACCTCCACCGCCGCCCAACGGCGGCCCGAAAAGATGGAGCGGCCCCGTTCCAGGCTGGCGATCACCCCGGCAAAGAGCGGCTCGCCGGCCAGGGCCGGGCGGGCATACACCTGCCGCAGGGGTGGGAAGCCCACGCCCGCCAGTGCGAGCTGAGTCAGGGTTTCCGCATTCAGCAGGTGACGGATCAGTTCTAACGCTTCCAGGGCGTGCAGGGAGTGCCGCCACACCACCAGGTGCGACCCTCCCACATACGGTACGCCTCCCGGCGGCAGGGCATGGCCGAGGTGTTCGCGCACCACCGGCAGGGCCGCATCGGGCGCGGCTCTCAGCCGGGTAGCCAGCCAGTGACCGGTGACGTTCACCGCCGCGCCCCCTGCCAGGAAAAGTTGATCGTTCTCGTAACTCCCCTTGCACGCCACCGCCGGATCAATGAATTCAAAGAGCTTAAAAAACTCCACCACCCCGGCGCGCGCCTCTGGCTCCATCAGTGTCATCCTGCGGCCGTCTGGCGAGCGAAAATCACCGCCCATGGCCCACACCCACGAAGCCAGGTTGTGCCACGTCAGGCCGCCGGTTGCCATTGCCAGCGGGTAGCGGGCCGCCCCGGCGGCGCGCAGGCGCGTGAGCGCCTCGCGGAAGCCCGCCGGAGACGCAAAGGCCGCGGACGGCTCCACCCCGGCCTGAGCGAACCAGTCCTGACGGTAAAAAACGACGCGCGGGTCCATCAGCCAGGGAATGCTGTAAACCATTCCACTGCGGTCTGGTTCGTTGCCCCAGGCGGCGGGCAAAAAAGCCCCCTGCCCGCCCAACTGTTCGATTTCCTGCCGTTGGAAGGGCCGCAGGGCGTACATCTCCACCAGGTTTTCCAGCCAGGTGTTGCCAATCTGTGAGACATCCGGCCCCTTCTGGTAAATGCCCACCTGCATAATGCGCATCCAGGCATCTTCCCAGGGGTACTGCTGATGGCGAACTCGAATGAAGGTCGCGGCTTCAAAGGCATCCAGCCGCAGCAGCGGGCCGGGGAACATCGTTGAAAGCTCAATCTCGCGCGCCATTCCTGTTCCTTTCAAGAATTTGAGAAACCACAGATGAACACGGATGAACACAGATTTCCTTGTCTTTCATCTGTGTTGATCTGTGGTTCTGTCAACCTTCTAACCACAGATGAACACAGATGAACACGGATAAACCCAGATCCGCGCAGATTTCCTTGTCTTTCATCTGTGTTGATCTGTGTGGATCTGTGGTTCCATCCATCTTCCAACTGCAAAAGTACTATATCTAAGTATATCCGTTTTTATCCGGGTTGATTTGGGTTTTCGCCTTCTTCATTCTCCCAGGCGGATTTCCAACCCGTCATAGGCCGCTTCTACCCCATGCGGCTCTAAGATCGCCGCGAGCTTCTCGTAGGTGGGGTTGCCAGAGTGCGAAAAATGGTGAGCGATCAACCGCCCGCCGGGGCGCAGCATCCCCTGAGCACGCATCCGGGCGGCATGCTCTAAAAAGGTGTTGAAGCCCATGTGCTGAGAATAGTCGCCGTCGCCCAGGGTTTCTTCGAGGATAATCACGTCAAACGACTGACCGGCCAGGGCCTGCCAGGTATCTTCGGGGAAGGCTCCGGTATCGGTGGCGTATAAGACGGCGTGACGGCCATCGTCAAACGAGTAAAAGAGCGCTTCGAGACTGCCCACCGCGTGGAAGGCACGATAGGCGGTGAAGGCATACCCGCCCGCCTGCCAGCGGTCGAATGCATGAACGGTATGGACCTCTAAGCTCAGCCGCTCCAGGTCTGAGAAGGCGGCGTGCAGGGTCTGGGCCACTTCCTGCGGGCCAAACAGGCGCAGGGTGGGGATGGGCGTGCGCCCGGTGAAGGACGGGCCGCGCATCTCGAAGTTAAAGGGGATGAAATGATCGGCGTGAGCATGCGTGACCAGGCCGGTCGTCACGCGGGCTAAACTGCGGTTAAAGCGCGTGGCCGCGGCCAGCAGGTCGGGGCCAAAGTCAATCAGCAGGTCGTCGTTGACGAGCAGGGCACTGCGCAGGCGCAGACTGCGCCCGCCCAGGGCGCGGGCCTCGTTACAGTTGGGACAGTGGCAAAAGATGCCGGGATAGCCCTCAGCGGCGGCAGTTCCGAGGAAAAAAAGGCGCATGAGTCATTCCTCTAACCATGGAGTTCACTTGCACTCAAAAATTATACTACTGCAATCCCCACCTTGACACGCCCCGCCCAACCCGGTATACTCTGGTTGCTTCGGTGAGGGAGTAGCTTCCTGCGCAAGCAGGGTGGGGTAGTCGTCATTACGGAGTGAGAGCTCCCGGCCCCCACAAGTGTAAAAAGCAAGACCACCGCAACAATGGGTTGCGCGTGGTCTTTTTTTATTAAATCATTTGGAGGGAGTATGAACACAGCAAATTCCTGGCATACCCAAACGGTTGAAGATACGTTAGCGGCGCTGGGGTCGTCGCCGGCAGGGCTGACGCGCCAGACGGCGGAAGAACGCCTGCTCCAGTACGGGCCTAACGAACTCCAGGCCGGCGGCCGCGCCACGCCCTTGAAGATTTTCGTCGAGCAGTTCAAGAACATCTTCGTCATCATCCTGCTGTTGGCGGCGGGCATCTCGGCGGTGATGGATCACGGCGTGGAGGCCATCGCCATTGCGGTGATTGTGCTGTTTTCGGTGCTGTTGGGCTTTGTGCAGGAATACCGCGCCGAGCGGGCCATCGAAGCCCTGCGGGCCATGGCCGCCCCCACTGCTACCGTCCTGCGCGATGGCGAAGAGGTTGAAATCCCCGCGCGCGAACTGGTCCCCGGCGACGTGATTCTCATCCAGGCCGGTGACCGCATCCCGGCGGACGCGCGGCTGATCGAGTCGGTCAATTTGCAGATCGAAGAGGCCGCGCTGACGGGTGAATCTCTGCCGGTGGAGAAGCACACTGCCCCCATCTCCGGCGAAGACCTGGCCGTGGGCGACCGCAAGAATATGGTCTATGCCGGAACCGCCGCCGCTTACGGGCGCGGGCGGGCCGTGGTGACGGCCACCGGCATGAACACCGAGTTCGGCAAGATCACCGGCATGCTTCAGTCGGTGGAGGCCGGTCAGACCCCCCTGCAAGAGAACCTGGACCGGGTAGGCAAGACGCTCGCCAAAGCCGCTTTCGTGGTGGTGCTGGTGATCGTCCTCTTGGGCGTACTGCGCGGCCAGCCGCTGTTAGAGATGTTCATCTTCGGCATCGCCCTGGCCGTGGCGGTGGTGCCAGAGGCGCTTCCGGCGGTGGTGACGATCTCGCTGGCGATTGGCATTCAGCGCATGGCGAAGCGCAACGCCCTGGTGCGCCGTCTGCCCACCGTGGAGACGCTCGGCTCTACCTCGGTAATCTGCTCCGACAAGACCGGCACGCTCACCAAAGACGAGATGACGGCGCGCAAGATTTACCTGGCCGGGCATTGGTTCGAGATCAGCGGTTCGGGCTACGAGCCGGTCGGCGAGATTCGCAATTCGGCGCGCGGGGTGGAACTGCACGGGCCGCTGACGGAACTTCTGCGCGCCTCTGCCCTGGTCTCGGATGCGCGGCTGGTGCAGGTGGATGGGCGCTGGGATATTAAAGGCGACCCGACCGAGGGGGCGCTGGTGGTGGCGGCGGCCAAAGCCGGCCTGCACAAGATGGAACTGGACCGCCAGTACCCGCGCCTCGAAGAAATCCCCTTTACCTCTGAAACCAAACGCATGACCACCCTGCACGCCACGCCCGCCGGTAAGCGGGCCTATTCGAAAGGCGCGCCTGAGGTGATTTTGGCGGCGTCCAGCCGCTATCAGGCCGAAGACGGCGAGCGCCCGCTGGACGAAGCCGCCCGTCAGCGCATTTTAGACGCCGCTCAAGAGATGGCCGGCCAGGCCCTGCGCGTGCTGGCCGTGGCCGCCCGACCGGCCGAGAATGTCAAAACGGGCGAGAACGATATGACCTTCCTGGGCCTGATCGGCATGATTGACCCGCCCCGCCCCGAAGCCAAACAGGCCATCCAGGTCTGCGAGCAGGCCGGCATCCGCCCGGTGATGATTACCGGCGACCATCCGGTGACGGCGCGGGCGGTGGCGCAGGAATTAGGACTGCTCAAATCTGGCCGGGTGGTGACGGGGGCCGAACTGGAAGCCATGGACGAAGCCGCCCTTAAAAACGAGGTTGAAAGTATTGATGTGTACGCGCGCGTCTCGCCGGCCCATAAACTGCGCGTCGTCACGGCCCTGCAAGAGCGCGGTCACGTCGTTGCCATGACGGGCGATGGAGTGAACGACGCCCCCGCCCTCAAAAAAGCTGATATTGGCATTGCGATGGGCATCACCGGCACGGACGTGAGCAAAGAAGCCGCCGCCATGACTCTGGTAGACGATAATTTTTCCTCCATTGTGGCGGCGGTGGAAGAAGGGCGCGGCATTTTTGGCAACATCAAGAAGTACCTGATGTACCTGCTCTCTTCCAACATCGGAGAGATCGGCCTGATGGCCGGGGCGGCTCTGCTGGGCATGCCCCTGCCCCTCAGCGCGGTGCAAATTCTGTTCGTCAACCTCGCCACCGACGGCCTGCCCGCTATTGCCCTTTCGGTAGACCCGCCGGAGAAAGACCTGATGCTCCGCAAGCCGCGCAACCCGCGCACGGGCATCTTCACCCGCCCGGTCGTCACGCTGATGAGCATTGGCGGAGTCTGGTCGGCGCTCATCAACCTGCTGTTGTTCGCCTGGGCGCTGGCATCGGGGCGCAGTTTGTCGGAAGCGATGACGATGACGTTCGTTTCGCTGGTGCTGATTCAGTTCTTCAAGGCGTACAACTACCGCTCGGATCACCTCTCGATCTTCACCGACATCTTCTCGAACCGCTGGCTCAACCTGGCGATCCTGTTCGACCTGCTGCTGTTAGCGGCGGTGGTGTACCTGCCCTTCTTACAGGGCCCGTTTGAGACCTACGCCCTGCCGTGGGAAGATTGGGCTATTGCAATCGGCGCGGCGCTGACCATCTCGCCGGTGCTGGAACTGGCAAAGTGGATGTTACGCCGGGGCTGGTTCGGCCGAGAGGCGTAACCGGGCGGGGATCGGCGGGGGTTTCCAACCCCCGCCTCAGCACCTGCAAACCCCTGACGGGGTCCTCTTCCTCAGCCCCGCAGGGGCTTTCACGTCCTGAGCAGGGGCTTCAGCCCCGCGTTCACCCAATCCGCGTAGGCGGGGGGAGAGCTGTCAACGGATTTCGGGAACAGATTGAACGGATTACTCTTGTAGGTTGGGTTCCGGTCACGGCGGATCGGCGGGGGTTGAAACCCCCGCCTCAGCACCTGCAAACCCCTCACAGGGTTCTCTTCCTCAGCCCCGCAGGGGCTTTCACGTCCTGAGCAGGGGCTTCAGCCCCGCGTTCCCCAATCCGCGCGGGCGGGGATCGGCGGGGGTTTCCAACCCCCGCCTCAGCACCTGCAAACCCCTGACGGGGTTCTCTTCCTCAGCCCCGCAGGGGCTTTCACGTCCTAAGCAGGGGCTTCAGCCCCGCGTTTTCGCCCCCAACCCTGAACCCTGACAGCTCGCCCCAACCCGCGCGGTCGGGTTCGAGGCGGCATGCAAGCGCCAGGGCGGCCCAAAAGAATGCCCCCCGCCGATCCGCCCCCAAGCTTCCAGCATATCAGAAAGCAATTTTCGCATATCTTTCATAAGGGAACGGCTTCTCGCTGAATCTTAAGCGCAAATTCTCGATCTTCTATCTTCTCTAATAGGGTTGAAGGAATCACATCCACCGGCACGCCCAGAAAGTTTTCAATTTCATAAAGAAACCCTGCGACGCCAAATAAAGAAGCCCCTTCTCGCAGATCGACAAGAAAATCAACGTCGCTGTTTGCCGATGCATCGCCGCGCGCCACCGACCCAAACACCTGGATTTTTACAATCCCGTATCGGTGAGCAATTCTGGTAAGTTCAGGGGCAAGCCGCCGCAGCTGATCAATATTCATAGCCACCTTGTTTTTATTATACAGAAAGTTGCCCAAAAACCAAAACCACCCGGTTGGCCGGGTGGTTTTTGCAAGTGCCCCCAGAGAGATTCGAACTCTCGTTTTAGCCTTGAAAGGGCTGCGTCCTGGTCCCCTAGACGATGGGGGCGTTCTTTGAGCTGAACGATCCCGATTGTAACACGGCTCGGAGAAGTGGTCAAGGAATTTTACCAAATTCCTCGACCGTTTTCTGTCCCTCTTGACAGGCGGTGCTTTTGTGCTACAATACAACAATGAAACAATGAAACAAAGGGACAAAGCAACAAAGGAGCAGGCAGTTGAACGGATTAACCGGACGCATCCGGCTGGACTTTCGCTCGGGCGAGCCGATCACAATGCAGATCGTCCGCCAGGTGGAAGAACTGGTGCGGCAGGGAGAATTGAAACCGGGCGAACAGCTACCCACCGTGCGCGAGCTAGCCACCGAACTGCGCATTAACTTCAGCACAGTGGCGCGCGCGTACAAGATACTAGACGAACACGGGGTGATCTCCACCCAGCGCGGGCGCGGCACGTACATCTGGGAAAGACCCACCCCCGAAACCACCGCGGCCATCCACCGCAAGAACCTTGCGGCGCTGGCCCGCCGCTATCTGGAAGACGCCGCCCGATTGGGAGCATCTTCTGAAGCGGCCATCGCCGCGGTTCAACAGGCCGCGCAGGAAAGCAGATCATTAGACGTAGACGAGGAAACCCATGAATAAGAAACCAACTACCACAAACCCATCCGAAAGCAAGGCGGTGCAGGCCATCCCATCACCAGATAACCTTCATATCAACGGGGTTGCCGTCACTCTGGCCGTGCTGATGACCACCGCGGGCGCGGTGGGCGCATCTTTCATCGAAGACCGCTCGCCCCTGGGGGCCGGAATTTTCTTCACCGTCCTTCTGCTGTTGGCGGGGGTGGTCTTATTTGGCTTAAAAGTGGCGCGCCAGTGGGAAAAGGCCGTCGTACTGCGCCTGGGGCGCTTCCGCGGACTGCGCGGGCCAGGGCTGTTTTGGATCTTCCCTATCATTGACGTCACCCCCGCGTGGATTGATCACCGCGTGATGGTCACGCCCTTTAACGCCGAAAAGACCCTCACCCGCGATACCGTCCCCGTAGACGTGGACGCGGTGCTGTTCTGGGTGGTGTGGGATGCCGAAAAAGCCGCCCTCGAAGTGGCCGACTACCGCGCCGCCATTGCCTGGGCCGCGCAAACCGCCCTGCGCGAGATCATCGGGCAGATGGCCCTGGCCGACATCCTGGTGGGCCGCGCGCTGATGGACGAACAGCTTCAGAAGATCATTGACGAGCGCACCACCCCCTGGGGCATCACCGTGCAGAGCGTTGAAATCCGCGACGTGATCATTCCGCAGGGCTTGGAAGACGCCATGAGCCGCCAGGCCCAGGCCGAGCGCGAGCGCCAGGCCCGCGTTATCCTCGGCGAGTCAGAAAAGCAGATCGCCGCGTCCTTCGCCGAGGCCTCGCAGGCCTACATCAACAACCCCACCGCCCTGCACCTGCGCGCCATGAATATGCTCTTTGAGGGCCTCAAAGAAAAAGGCGCGATGGTCATCGTCCCTTCTTCCGCGGTGGATACCATGAACCTGGGAGCTATCAGCGGCATCACCGCTCTGACCAAAACCGTCCATCCAGACGCGGAACCGCATGAATAAAGGAATATCAACATGGCTACAACCCAAGCAGTCTCTGCACCCGCCGCCCAACTGAATACCAAAGGCATTACCGCCTTTTTGCTCATCACTTTCGTCATCACCTATGCCATTGAAGGGGCGCTGGCACTGGCCGGCTTCCGCTGGGAGGGCGTTCCGGCGCTCTTCGCCCAGTATGTCGTCGCCGGGGTAATGTGGGTCCCCGCGCTGGCGGCGGTGGTGACGGTCAAATTTATCACCCGCGAGGGGTTGGGGGTCCTCAACGTGCGTTTTGGGCCGTTGAAGCCCTACCTCATCGCGGCGGTGCTGATCCCGCTGGTGTTCGCCGTTGTCTACGGGTTAACGTGGCTCTTGGGCCTGGGCCAGCCCGATTGGGAACTGACCGCCCTGCGCGAGATGGCCGCCGCCGGCGGCGTGGACCCCGCCGACATGCCCTCTCCGGCGCAGATGATCGCCGCAATTTTCTTCTCCAGCCTCATCGTTGGCCCGACGATTAACGGTATCTTTGGCTTTGGCGAAGAATTGGGCTGGCGCGGCTTTCTGCTTCCTAAGTTGATGCCGCTGGGCAAGGTGCGGGCTTACCTCTTGCTCGGCGTTATTTGGGGCCTGTGGCACGCTCCCCTCATCCTGCTGGGCTTTAACTACCCTGGCTACCCGCTGTGGGGGGTGGTGTGGATGTGCGCGCTGACGACGGCTTTGGGGATCTTTATCAATGAGCTGACCCTGCGCTATCAAAGCTCCATTCTGGCCGGGTCCATCCACGGGGCGTTTAACGGGCAGGGCTACGGCATTTGGCGGCAGTTATTCCCCACCGTCAACCCCCTGCTGGGGGGCATCACCGGGCTGGTGGGCATTGCCGTGCTGGCCGCTCTGGGCCTGCTGACGGCGCGCCGCTTACAGGAACAGCAGACGCGGGGCTGAAGAGGTGAAAGCCCCGCCGGGGGGGCAGGAAACCACAGATGGACACAGATGAACACAGATTTTATGACCCTTCCGCTTGGGGAGCGAGGGGCGGGCATGATGGCAGAGGGTGTTTGACATAAAAGCATAAAAACATAAAAACATCACTTCAATACCCTGCGGACTGCGGGGAATGGGACACCAGAGATAACACAACATGATGTTGTGTTATCTCATTTTAATATCCTGCAGACTGCGGGCCGGGAGACCCGGCCCCTACATGACGTTGATCCGCGTTCGATGCCGGTGGGGTAGGGGCGAGCTGTCAACGGATTAAGCCCATTCTGATGGGCCGCCCATTCTGATGGGTCGGGAACGGATTGAACGGATTGCGGGCTGTAGGGGCGGGGTTTCCCCGCCCGTCTTCAAATACCCTGCAGACTGCGGGCCGGGAGACCCGGCCCCTACATGACGTTGACCCGTGTTCGATAGGGGGCGTTTTCAATACCCTACGGGTAGCGGGGAATGGGACTTAAAAAAGGGACTCAAACGGCGGTTAAAAACGGGGGTTCGCGGCACGCCCTAGCGCGCCGTCAGCGGCAGGAACAGGCCGCGCCCCGCTACCATGATCCACGCACTGCGCCGCACTTCTTCCACGCCGTCAAAAATAACCGTCACGCACTCCAGGCGGCGGCCCGGCGGCAGAGCGGCCTCGACCTGCGCCCGGTAGCGCACCGTTACCGGCGTTCCGGCGCGCACGCCGCCGCGCCAGCGCACACTGCCGGCCGCGTACTCCGCCGCGCCCGACGAAGCCGTCAGCCCGCCGGCAAAGCTCAGCCCCGCCGGCAGGGCGTCCGTCAGGGTCACGTCTTCCAGGGCCGGGCCGGTGTTGCGCAGGGTGATGGTCCATTCGATCACCTCGCCCGGGTCGGGGGCGCGGTCGTTCACCCACTTGGCAGACGCGGCTAAACTGCCGCGCAGAAGCGAGCCACTGCGCTGGAAACTGCCGCGCCCCGTAGCCCACAGCAGGCGCGCGCCGGCCGTGCCGGGCAGGTCGTAGGCCACCACGCCCGAATGGGCGGTGTTCAACACCACTTCCAGGTCGGCGTCGGCATCAATATTCGCCAGGGTGGGCGCGGCCAGGGCCCCGTTCCAGTTCCACGCGCCGCTTTCAAAGGGCGGAGGCAGGGTCACTTCCCAGATAGGGCGGCCGGATGCGTCTACAATGTGCAGGCGTCCGCTCTGGCCGCTGTCGTGCTCCGTCCACGAGGCAAAGATCACCTCGGCCTGGCCGTTATTGTCCAGGTCGGCCACCACCGGTTCTGAGGCAAAGCGAATCCGCCCGCCCTCTGCCGCCTGAGTGACGGCAAACGGCCAACTGCCGTGCTCGGTTTTATCCAGCCAATAGGCGTGGACGCGCCCATCGTATGAGGCATACAAAATTTCCTTCAACCCGTCCCCGTCCAGGTCGGCGGCGGCGGGGTTATTGAGGGCGATCTCAATGCGGGTATAGTCCTGGCTGAGCGGCGCGGCCCCCGGTTCGGGGGTGGGCAGGACCGTCCAGTCATAGCCGCCGGCCTGCCAGCGGGTGCGGTCGCTGTTGAAGAGGATAGGGATTTCGTACAGGTCGGTATAGGGGTCGGTGGCGCAGTTATGGACGTTGCCGACCACAATCACTTCCTCGCGGCCATTGCCGTCCACGTCCACCACAACGGCCGGGGAGTGGGCGAAATTGGGGCGGTGCTCCACGCCGCAGTTGGCCCAGCCGCGCAAATCCACGCTGTGATCCACATGCACCCCCACGCGGCTCCAGAATTTGCGCGCTCCGCCCGCCACCGTGCCGAAGATCGGGCTGGCGAGGATCTGACTGCCGTCGTCTTCAAACGCGGCGACGTAGTGGGTATCGTTGGGGCCGATCACCTCGCCGCGCCCGTCGCCGTCTATATCGCCCACTGCCAGGCTCTGGTTATAGCCGCCGTGGGTGTAGCCGTTGGCGTCGCTGTCTGGCCCGTGCTGGGGCCAGTGCGAGGGGCGCAGTGAGCCATCGGGTTCATAGACGAACCACTGGAATTCGGGGGCGGTGGAAGCGACGATAATCTCCAAGCGGCCGTCGTGGTCTAGATCATAGACGCCCAGCGAGCGCAGTTCGCGGCCCGGCGGGACCTGCTTCGGCCAGCCCGCCTTAAAATACCCCTGGCCGTTGTAGACTGCCAGCCAGCCGCCGCTGTGGGCCGTGACGATCTCTATACTGCCGTCGCCTTCCAAATCAGCAGTGACCACGCCCGGCCAGGTGCGGCCCACGTAGGGGGCGGCAGGGTCGGCGCGGTCGTGACCGGAATTGACGCGCCACTCCAGACTGCCGGTCGCGCCGTCGAGTGCGAAGATCGAATAAGCCGCGGCGACCACCTCCACCTGTCCGTCGCCGTCAATATCCGCCGCGGCGGGCGAAGAATACCAGCCCGTCTCACACCAGGAACGGTAACAGCCCTGATTCGCCCACTTTAAGACGGGCTGGGCAACGGCCGCCGCCGGCTGGGTCACCGCCGCCGGCTGGGTCACCGCCGCCGGCGGCAGGATCAGCGCCAGGGCCAGGCACAGGCTGGAGAGGATGCGCAGGTTCATGGGGCCTCTTCGAGCAGTTTCGCAAAGGCATCGGGGGGGATTTCCACCAGGGAGGGGCAGGTAAGATCCGCGCCCAGGGCCTGGCCGCCCACCCCGATGGATTTCATCCCGGCGCGGCGGGCGGCCTCGATGCCGGCGGGCGAATCTTCGACCACCACACAGCGGGCCGGCGGCACGCCCAACAGTTCAGCGGCGCGCAGGAATACGTCTGGGGCTGGCTTACTGCGTGCCACCTGCTCGGCGCTGACGACCGCGTCAAACCAGTCATCCTGCCGTCCGTTGAACATGGCGATGACGTTCTCGCGCCCGGCCATGGTCGCCAGAGCCTGCTTCCAGCCCTGGGCGCGCAGGGTCGTCAGCCAGTGGGCGGCGCCCGCCGCCAGGGGCAGTCCTACCCCCCGAATGCGGGCGCGGAAGCGCCGCTCTTTGGCCTCGCCAATCACGGCGATTTCCTCCGGCGAGAGGTCCGGGCGAAGCCAGGCCCGCAGGGTCACATCATTGCGCTGGCCGAAGCGGTCGAAGAACTCTTCCCAGGTAAGTTCGCGGCCGTAGGCGGCCAGTTCGTCGCGCCAGGCCTGCCAGTGCAAGACGGCGGTGTCAATCAGCGTGCCGTCGAGGTCCCACAAGACGGCGCGGGGGCGGGGCGGGTTGGGCGTGGAGGTCACAGCCGGGTTCCTCCCTGCGCCGCCAACTGAGCCAGTTCCTGCATAATCGCCACGCCTGCCGACGTGCCAATGCGGGTGGCCCCGGCGGCGATCATCGCCTGCGCCGCCGCCAGGGTGCGGATGCCCCCGGCCGCCTTGACGCCCATCTGCGGCCCCACCACCTGACGCATCCGGCGCACGTCTTCTACGGTGGCCCCTGCCGGGCCAAAACCGGTTGAAGTTTTGACGAAATCGGCCCCCTCTGCCAGCGCCATCTGGCAGACCAGATCTTTCTGCGCGTCCGTCAGATAGCAGGTTTCGAGGATCACCTTACTGATTGCCCCGGCCTGACGGCAGGCCGCCGCCAGATCGGCAATTTCGGCGCGCACCAGGGCCGCCTCACCGGCCTGCAGGGCGCGGATATTGATGACCATATCAATCTCTGCGGCCCCCCGCGCCAGCGCGTCGCGGATCTCATAGGCTTTAACGGCGGCGGTATTCTGCCCCAGTGGAAAGCCCACCGCCGCGCCCACCCGCACCGGCGACCCGGCCAACAGGCGCGCACAGTGTTCTACCTCGGCGGGGTTCACTGCCACCATGGCAAACCCATAGCGGCGCGCCTCATCGCACAGGGCGGTAATATCGTCTGGCGTTCCATACGGTTTGAGAAACGTGTGATCTATCATGCCCGCCAGCCGCTGTGGAGAAAGCTCCAGGCTCATGTAGACTCCCATAATCGAAAGATGGATGACCTTGTTCTTTGAGTATACAGCATTTTGAAATCCTACTTGTAATCTCGCTGTGACCATGCTATACTCTGAACGTTCATATCTGAACGTTCAGAACAACCTTTTACCCCCAGGAGGGGCGGCCATGCCCCAGTCCAGCCATAAACCCACCATGAAAGACGTTGCCCGTCTGGCGGGCGTCTCTTACCAGACGGTTTCGTGCGTCGTCAACAACCTCCCGGTTGTGAAAGAAGAGACCCGCCAAAAGGTCCTTCAAGCCATCCGTGAGCTTAACTACACGCCCGATGCCTCTGCCCGCAGTCTGCGCTCTGGCAGGTCGCGCATGATCGGCCTGATGATCCCAGACGCGCACAACCCCTTCTTCTGGCAGATCGTGGCCGGGGCCGAAGACGAGGCCAACCAGAACGGCTACAGCCTTCTGCTGGCGACCACCTCCATGAACCGCGAGCGCGAGGCCGGGGCCTTCCGCGCTCTGCTGGCCGAGCGGCTGGACGGCCTGATCCCAATCTTTACCTATCCAGAAGCCTTTGTGGATGACCTCAACCGTCTGCGTCAGAAGCGCTTTCCGTTTGTGCTGTTTAACGCCAGTTCGCGCCTGATCGAATGCGACGCTGTGCGCGCCCACTACGAACAGGCGGCCAAGGAATTGATGCAGTACCTGCTGGCGCTCGGCCACCGCCGCATTGCCCTCATCTGCGGCATCGGGCGCGCCGGCCTGGGCCACGACCGCGTGGCCGTCTACCAGAACAGCCTGCAGAAAGCCGGTCTCGCCCTCGACCCGCGCTATCTGGTGATGACCGGCAGTTCCCTGCAAGACGGCTTCACCGCCGCCCAAGAACTGCTCCGCCTGGAACAGCCCCCCACCGCCATCATCGGCATCAACGATCTGATCGCCTTTGGGGCCCTGCAGGCCGCCCTGCGGGCCGGTCTGCGCGTGCCAGCAGACATTTCCATCGCCGGCTTCGATGATATTCAACTCTCCACCCTGCTCTCTCCACCCCTTACCACCGGGCGGGCCGACGGGCAAGAGATCGGGCGTCAGTGCGTCCGCCTGATCCTGGCGCGCCTGCAAGACCCGCGCATGCCCCCCCAGCGCATCCACCTGCCCACGCACCTGATGATCCGCGGATCAACCGGGCCGCCCCGCCCTGACCTGTGCTGATCTGGGCGCGGAAAATCGGGCGCGTACGCTGTGGACAGCGCCGCAGGGTACGCGCCGTTCGCAAGATCATCGGCTGACCCTACCTTTTTATTCGATCCTGTCAACGGAGGTTTCTCAATGTCCCCTTCCAGCAGTCGCAAGCTGCCCAACCTGATTCTGATCGGCATCGACTCACTGCGATCCGATCACATGAGCTGCTACGGCTACCACCGCCTGACCACCCCCCACATGGACCGCTTCGCCCGGCGCTGTACCCTGTTCGAGAACACCATCAGCGCCAACATCCCCACCACCAGCGCCTACACCGCCATGCTCACCGGCATGGATCTGTTCAGCACCCAGGTAGTGGCCCTGCGCCACAAAGGGCCCATTGCCAACAACATCCGCACCCTGCCCGAAATCCTCAAGGATTACGGCTACAACACCTCGTGCGTGGGCTTCACCGGCAACCCGGCCTCGCGCGGCTTCGATACCTACCTCAACTACCCCGGCTGGGGAAGCTGGAACGAAGGCCGCAGTCCGAAGGCCGAGGAATTGAACAAGGTGGCCCTGCCCGAACTCGACCGCCTGGCCGCGCAGGATGCCCCCTTCTTCCTCTTCCTGCGCCACATGGACCCCCACGCCCCTTACCTGCCGCCGGGCCAGTTTGAGCATATGTGGTATCACGGCGACCCAACCGACCCCAACAACCACAGCATGGACCCGGTCATGGCCTTCAAGCCCTTCCGCGATTTCTTCGCCTCGTGGATGCCCCCCGGCATTACCGATAAAGACTACGTCATCGCCCAATATGACGGCGAAATTGCCTATATGGATGCGGCCATGCAGGTGATCTTTAATGCGTTAGAGACGAAGGGCCTGCTGGATAACTCCATCGTGGTGATTAACTCCGATCACGGCGAAACCCTCTACGATCACGAATGCTATTTCGACCATCACGGGCTGTACGAACCCACCCTGCACGTCCCGCTGATGATCTACTTCCCCGCCAAAGTCCCCGCGGATACGCGCGTGAAGGGCTACAACCTGCACCAGGACCTCGTCCCCACCTTGATGGAGCTGATCGGCATTGACCCCGGCATTGCCTTTGACGGCAAGAACCTGATGCCCCTGATCCGCGGCGAAGTAGCCTCAAACCCGTGCGAAATGTACCTGACGGAATGCACCTGGATGCGCAAGCACGGCTGGCGCACCCCAGAATGGAAGTTGATCGTGGCCCTGGAGCCAGATTTTCACTTTAAACCGCCCGTGGAACTGTACAACCTGATCGAAGACCCCCTGGAACAGCATAATCTGGCCGAAAGCGAGCCAGACGTGGTGGCTTTCCTTAAGGCGCGCATGGAGGCGTACATCGCCCGGCGCGAAAAGGAAACCGGCTGTGCGAACCCCATTTACAACCAGGGCGACTGGCACGGATACGAAGGCATTGGACCTTTTACCTCTTCTCAGCAAGCGTACGACACCTTACACATCGGAGACCCCAATCAGGCCGCCCGGTTACAGGCCGGGGAAAGGAAATAACCCATGAAGAAACTGCGCGTTGCAGTCGTTGGCGTTGGCAATATCGGCAATATCCATGCCCAGGTATACGAAAAACGGCCCGACGTAGAAATTGTGGCCGTGTGCGATATCATCCCCGAACGCTCCGACCGCGCCGCCGAGCGCTACCGCTGTCAGGGCTTTTATTCGGTGAAAGAAATGCTCGCCAGCGGCTTGCAGATTGACGCGGCCAGCATGTGCACCGCCGGGGTGGAAAACGGCGGCGATCACTACACCCCCACCATGGAACTGCTGGAAGCGGGCATCCCCGTTTTGGGAGAGAAGCCCATCTCGAATAACCTCGACTGCGCCCGCGAGATGGTGGCCCTGGCGAAGAAGAAGAACCTGCGCTACGGCATCAACCTGAATCACCGCTTCACCCCCGCGGCCCTGCGCGCCAAAGAGTGGGTCGAGTCGGGCCGGTTAGGCGAGATCAACATGATTAACATGACCATGTGGATCAACAACCCCAACGAGACCTCGCCCTGGTTCCACATCCGCGCCCTGCACCCCCATTCGCTCGATGTGATGCGCTACTTCTGCGGCGACGTAGAGAAGGTTCAGGCGTTCTTCAAGCGCGGCCCGCGCGCCGACGGCCCCGACGGCCGCCGCGTGTGCTGGTCGAATGTGCAGGTGAACATGATGTTCAAGAACGGCGTGATCGGCCACCTGCGCGGCAGTTACGACGCGGGCGGCAGTTACGGCCTGGAAAACCTCGAAGTAGTCGGTTCCGCCGGGCGCTTTGTGCTGGAAGATGCCTGCGAACACCTGCATTTCTACCCGCGCACCAGCCGCCAGTCTGAACATTATGACTACCTGGGCGGCATGATGAGCTTTAACGAGACCTTCGGCGCGCGCATCGGCAAATGGGTGGAGCAAAACCTGGCCGGCGACCCGCCCGAAGCCATTGACGCTTCTGGCGAAGACGCTCTGCACGTTCAGACCGTCATCGAGGCCATCATTCGCTCTTGGGAAACCGGCGAAGTGGTGAAGGTGGAGCAGTAAAGGAAG
>Ga0101944_10003312_pt1 | contig 22939 bp, 15 predicted proteins | sample DewCreD2012metaG_FD_75245 | JGI IMG/M metagenome (GOLD analysis project Ga0101944, IMG submission 75245) | Hot spring sediment bacterial and archeal communities from British Columbia, Canada, to study Microbial Dark Matter (Phase II) - Dewar... ... | reverse complement strand
CACCCCTTCGACCTCCAGCGGGCCGGAGTTGTCGCAATCCATCCCCCAGTGCGCGATGTCGCAGTGGTGGCCGATCCAGTCCAGCAACTGGCCGCCCCCGACGTTGTAGTTCCAGCGCCAGTTCATAAACACGCGGGCTTCGATATGGGGCTCCATTTGCGAAGGGCCGATCCACATGTCGTAGTCCAGTTCCGGCGGCGGCGGGGTCACCGCCAGGTCCCAGGCCGGCGTGCCGGGCACGATCTTGGACAGGTCGCTCGGCTTGTCGGGCAGTTGGGCCAGCTTGGCGATAAGGGCCTTGGACGTGCCGGCGAAGTCGTGATGTCCGGACGGCAACCCGACCTCCACGCGTTTCAACTTGCCGATGAGGCCGTTCCGGACGATCTCGGCGCCGTAGTGGAAGTTGCGCTCGGAGCGCTGCCACGAGCCGGTTTGCCAGACGCGGCTGTTGCGTTCGACAGCCCGGACAATCGCCTGCTGCTCGGCAATAGTGCGAGCCAAGGGTTTCTCCCCGTAAATGTCCTTCTTGTTGTTGGCGGCCTCCACCGCGATCAGGGCGTGCCAGTTGTCCGGCACCGCAAGCATGACGGCGTCAATGTCCTTGCGGGCCATCATCTCGCGGAAATCGTGGTAGCCCTTGCAGTCCTTGTTCTTGTAGTGGCCGTTGATGGCGTCCAAGGAGGCCTGCAGGTGGCGCTTGTCAATGTTGCAAGCGGCGACCACCTGGCAATCGGGATGCCGCATGAACGCGCGCGTGTTGCCGGGGCCTTGCATGCCCCAGCCCACAATGCCCATGGTGATGCGGTTGGACGGCGCCACCGCGCCGCCGCGGCCCAGCGCGCTGGCGGGGATGATCATGGGGGCAGCCACCGCCGCGCCGGCGGTGACCAAGAATTGACGACGGGTGAATCGCGAAGTTTTGGTGCTGTCGTTCATGGTATTCAGTGACGGTTCAATTGCCGGAAGCATTCAAGCAGATGCCGCTTGTTTGCCAACTCAAAAAATGGCCACCTGCCAGCCGTCCCGATAAGTGCGGCGCAGCAGGCGTGTGGCCTGGGCGGACTCCACAACCTGCAATCCGACGGCATCCCACCGCAGCATCTGGCCGGGCAGGCGCACGGCCACCGTGCCCAGCAGAATGCTCTCGGTCATCGGCCCGGTCTGCCCAAAGTGCGACTCGGTCCGCGCCAAACCCAGGCAGGCGTCCACGAAGTGATGGTAGTGGTCGCGCGGTTCCAGCTTCGGTCGCGGGTAATCCTCAAACTTCCTCTCCGGCAGCAGAATCGGCCCGCGCCCGGCCGGGCACAACATCGCCCCTTCCGTCCCGATCAGCATGGCCGATTCGGTGGGGTAGTCCTTGACCGAGTAAAGCGCGCGGATGTCCTCGGGCGGGAAGTAGTCGCCGTCAAACCACTCGATCGGCAGGGTGGGGCCGGCCGTTCGGTCGTTGCCGGGAAACGTCCAGGTAATGTGCTGGCCCTGTGGCCAGGTGTCGGCCCGCCGCGCCGGCGAGTTTTTCCAGGATTCCTGCACCTCGGCCACCACGCTCAGCGCCGGCTTCAGGTTCAAGCCTTTCCAAGTCGCATCGAAGATGTGGCACCCGATGTCGCCGGACCAACCCGTGCCGAAATCCAGCCAGGCGCGCCATTTGACCGGGTGGTAGATGTCCGGAGCATAGGGCCGGGCCGGCGCCGTGCCGAGCCACAGGTCCCAGTGCAGGTGCGCGGGCGGGGGGCTGCCCTTGGCGGGGCGCGGCCCCGGCAGGCGGTAGTTTTCCACCGCGCCAGGGCGATTGGCGCACATGTACACATGCTTGATTCTGCCGATGGCGCCCGCTTGGAGCAGGTGCACCGCCGTGCGGTCGCCCAATCCGGAGGCCATCTGCGTCCCAAGCTGCGTCACGACACCCTTCTGCACCGCGACCTCCGTCAGCAACCGCACCTCGGCCACGTCGTGACACAGGGGTTTTTGGCAATAGACGTGTTTGCCACGCTGGATCGCGCTGTAGGCAATGGCGAAGTGCATGTGATCCGGGACGGTCACGTTCACCGCGTCCACACGGGCGCCCTCCTTCTCCAGCAGTTCGCGCCAATCCGTGTAGGTGCGGGCATCTGGAAATGCCTTGGCCGCCTTGTCCAGCGCCTGCTGGTCCACGTCACAAAGGGCGGCAATTTGCACCCGCGGATGTCGCGCCAGCGTGTTCAGGTCGTTCCAACCCATGCCGCCGACGCCAATGGCTGCGTGGTTGAGCTTCGAGTTCGGGGCAGCGGCCCGCAGGCCGGAAGGCAGGATCAGCGGTGCGGTGGCGCCGGCCAAGAGCACGTCCTGCAGGAACCGGCGACGGGACAACGGGCAAGTAACATGGGCGGTTCGACTGCCGCGACGTTGAGGCCTGGTTTTCATAGCTGCCGACAGCATGATGCCCCGGCTTGGCAAAGCAAGCGCGATTGCGTGCCACGGCCGGCACGTCACGGCCAATTCACGAGAGGCTTTGGAGACCGGGTGGGCGGTCTGCAGGCCAAATCAACGTGCTGTCGGCATCTTGCCGAGAGAACCAGCCGGTGCTGACCGTGCAAAACCGGCCGTCGGGCAGGATGCCCGAAGCACGCTTAGCCCGGGCAAGCTGGAGCTTCTCAGCTTTCTGGCGTGTGGGGAGCCGTGTCCTCGGGCCTTGTCGGGCTGGCCGTGCCGACGGTTTGGGCGACGCAGCCGCGGCGCTCCAGCCATCCGCAGAGCACCAGCAGCAGGCCGGGCAAGAGCGTGAGTCCGAAGCAGAGGGGAAAATTCAGGCCTTCGGCGACCGCGAAGAAGGGCAGCGCCGCCGCGGCCGTCCATGCCGTGCCCACCCGCGGCCAGCGCAGGCTGACCAGCAGCCCGACCAACATCAGCAGGTGCAGCCCGACCCACCACGGTAGATGCGGGGGATACGCGACTCCGGGCGGCCATTCCAGGGTGTGGGCGACAAAAATCGCGCCCCAGGCCAGAAAAACGCCCAGGGCCAGAATCCGGCCCAGCCACCGGAGCAGGGCCACAGCAAGACGACGATCTGTTCTCATGACGCCGCCGACTCTATCGCCTCTTGCGGTCGCAGAACGAATTGATAAAACTGACTGCGGCATCGAACAGCACAATCCCATGAACACCCCAATCCACACCGCGGACCGCCTCGGCCTGCGGCGCACTTTGCTGACCCCGTGAACATTCATCACTTGGAGCTGTTTTATTACGTGGCGCGGCACGGCGGCATCAGCGAGGCGGTGCGCAACATGCCCTACGGCATTCAGCAGCCGGCCATCAGCGGTCAGATCATCCAGTTGGAGGAATTCCTCGGCGTGACGTTGTTTCATCGCCGCCCGTTCGAGCTGACCGCGCCGGGCAAGGAACTGTACGAGTTCATCAAGCCGTTTTTCGACAACCTGACGCCGATGGCTGAGAAGCTGCGTGGCGGGGTGTCGCAGCATCTGCGGATCGCGGCCTCGGAAATCATGATGCGCGACCACCTGCCCGGGATTCTGCAGTTGTTGCGGCAGCAGTTTCCCAAGCTCAAGGTCACGTTGCGGGAAGGCTACTACCCGGAGGTGGTCAACTGGCTGCAGAAGCGCGAGGTGGACATCTCGATCGGCCTGTTGGGTTGCACCAAGCCGCCCCCGGGGTTGCACGTCATTCTGCTGTTCAAGCTGCCGCTGGTTTTGCTGGTGCAGAAGACGGCCCGGCTGAAATCCGCCGCGGAGCTATGGGCGCGGGATCGCATCGAGGACTCGCTGATCACCGTGCCGAGCAACCAGCCCATCTGCCGCGCGCTGCAAGAGGGGTTAGCCAGGCTGAAAGTGGATTGGTTTTCGGGCATCGAGGTCAGCACGGTCGAGCTGGTGCAGACGTATGTGGCCAACGGTTACGGCATCGGCGTGACGGTGGGCGTGCCCAAGATGAAGTATCATCCCCAGGTGCGGGTGCTGCCCCTGGAGGGCTTTGACCCCATTCCGTTTGGCATACTCTGGCAAGGTCAACGCAACGCGATGCTCGAGACATTGTTCAAGATCTGCGAGGAGGCGACCCGCAAGCTGCTGGAGGGTGAAGACCCCGGAATGTCGTTGCTGAAATAGCCCGGACACGGCAACCGGCCGCGGGACAGGCACGAGCCTGGGGGATTCGGAGTGGCGTGGTTGCGTTACGTCCGGCGCTCGGCCTGCGCACGGGTTGACCGCCCGAGCCGGCTGCCGCGGCTGAGCTGCAAGCACCGCCCCGTTCCGCTGGACAAACAAAGCTTCCTGCGTAGCTTTTCGGCCATGGCATTGACTCAATCCACCATGCTGCCGCTGGGCACAGCTGCGCCCTCATTTGAGTTACCCGACACCGACGGAAGGCTGGTTTCGCTGGCGGACTTTCAGGACCGCCCGGCCTTGTTGGTCGTCTTCATGTGCAATCATTGTCCTTACGTGAAGCACATCCGCGCCGGACTGGCGCAACTGGCCCGCGACTACCTGCCCCGCGGCGTGGCCATCGTGGGCATCAACTCCAACGACGCCGCGCGCTACCCGGAGGACAGCCCGGCCAACATGGCGCGAGTGGCCCGCGAGGCCGGTTACACATTCCCCTATCTGTACGACGCCACTCAGGCCGTGGCCAAGGCCTACAAAGCCGCGTGCACCCCGGATTTCTACCTGTTCGACCAGCAACGCCGGCTGGTGTACCGGGGGCAGTTCGACTCCAGCCGCCCTGGCAACGGCGTGCTCGTAACAGGCAAGGACCTGAGAATGGCACTGGACGCCGTCCTGCAGGGCCGGCCCGTTCCGGCTCAGCAAACGCCCAGCATCGGTTGCAACATCAAGTGGCGGCCCGGCAACGAACCGGACTACTTCTGACCGTTTGCCCCCGACCAGGCGGGCCGCGCATGGTTGGACACGCCGCAGCGACACGCAGGCCGGGGTGAGTCGTCGGTTCAAACCCGGGCGTCCTCCCAGCGCAGCCGTCACACGTGCTGGCGCAAGCCGCCCTCATCCGCCAGGGCACGTTGGCTGACGGTCCTGAGGTCGCCGGCCCATCGTGAGGCAGGCCAGGGTCAACCCCAGCAGGCAGACCGCGAACGCAATCGAGTTCGGTGTGCGCGCGGTCCACTGGTTCCACGGCCAGGGGAATCGGAACATGGCGTAGTTCAGGCCGAAGTAGAGCCAGGCGTTGATAACCAGCGCCCGGCGTGCGAACTCCCGCCCGCCCAGCGCGCGCCCGCTCTGGCTGGCAAACCACACCGCCGCCGCCACAGCGACCGCCAACGGCACTACCCCATACAGCGTCCAGCCGGCAAGCGGACTGACTGTGGCCGACTCATAAACCAGACCACGAATCGTCTTGCCTGCGATGGGTAGGAGCGTGACGGGGAGCACCATCAAAAATGGCCACCACCGTCCACCGGCCACGGCAACCATTGGAATCAGGGCGATCACCAAGCCGGGGTCGTACAAGGCGTTGGCCCACCGCAACGCCGTAAACTCGCCCAGGATCAACATCGTGACGTGCACCCCCAACAGCGCCCACTCGATGGCCGGCGGCAGGGCCGTGTCCGTCGGGTCCGTCAGCGGGCCGATCCGCTGCCGGTTCAACCACAGCCCCAGCCCGAGGCAGGCGCCCATCACTGCGCCAAACGCGGTCTCCATCCAATTCCACCAGTTCATGAATGGGTCCAGCGTGCCCCAGAATCCGGACCGGAACGCCTCCGGATGCCACGCATGGAATGACTGGAGACATTGCCCGATGGGGAAGCCCAAGCCGCCCAGCATTCCCCAGAGCGCCAGATGGCGCGCCAGCCGGTCCCGGCGCACCCAGCCAACCCAGCCCCACGCCGCCAGCAGCGCCAACAACAGCCCGCCCCAAACTTCCGGACGTGGTCTTAGCTCCGGGCCGGCATTGGGCTGCCAGTGCCACGAGGCGGAAAAATAGACCCGCGGCAGCACCTTGTTGGCCGGGTCAAACGGCAGGTTGAACACCCAGCAACCGAGGCCGTAAAACGCCAAGAGGCCGGCCATCAGGAGCAGGATTCCCCGCCACGAGTAGCGGGCGCCGCTCAGGCCCATGCCCAAAAACAACCCGGCCCAGCCGATCCACACCGCCCCCTTGATCGCCAGCCCCAGCATGCCCCAGCGCCATGCCTCCCAATTCCCGATCGATGCCGCGTTCTGCGTCAGGCCAATCGTCTGGCCGTACGTCATTGAGCCACCAATCCCCATGGCAACCGTCCCAAACGCCACTGCGCGCGCGGCCGACTGCGCCGCCGCTCGTGGCGGACACAGCAGAAACACCAGCACCAAGCTCACCAGCAGGCCGGCAATCATGGCGCCGGTCTCGTGGCCGTATTGGCCGCGGATGCCCCAGCCCATCCCGCCCGCCAGCCCGGCCAGCAGCACCGCCTGCCACCACGCCACAGCCGTGCACGCTGAAGCCTCGTTGCGCGACGCGGAAGCTCGGAACGGATTCGTCATGGCTTGCCTCCGAACGCGCGCAAGCTATCCCGGCGTTCCGACGCGTCGAGCCAAAAGCCATGACCGCACAATCGGTTGCCAAGGGATGGCCAGGGCGAAAGTTTCCGAGGACGGGCACTTCACGCTTGAGAAAAGCTGGGGCAACGGCTACGCTCGGATCAGACATGACACAGGGCCTGCATTTGTCCCAGCGGCTGACCCAGTCGCTGGTCCTGGCACCGCAGCTCCAGCAGTCGCTGGCACTGCTGCAAGCGCCCATTTTGGAACTCAAGGCCCTGGTCGAGCAGGAGCTCCAACGAAATCCCGTGCTGGAAGAAGTCCCCCCCGGCGAGCGGGAGCGGTTGGAGCGGGAAGATGCGGAGGGCGCCGAGGCACGGGATGCGGCTGACCCGACCGAGCCGCCCCGGGACGTGACTTTTGATCCGGCCACCGAGAAGCCTGCCAGCCAGCCCGTGGATGATTTCCAGGCGGAGTTTGACCGGCTGGTGCAAATGGACCAGGAATGGCGCGACCATTTCGCCCAGGTCAACCCGCCGCAGCGCGTCACGCCCGAGGACGAGGAGCGCCGGCAGTTCATGTTCGATTCGCTGGTCGCCGGCACCTCGTTGCAGGAGGTGCTGCTGGAGCAGATGCGCGAGTCGGAACTGCCAGAGGCCGATTATGCGATTGCCGAGACGATCATCGGCAACGTGGACGATCACGGCTACCTGAAGGCCACGCTGGAGGAGATTGCCCAAGCCACGCAAGCAACACCGGAGCGGGTCGAGCAGGTGCTCAAGGTGATCCAGACTTTTGATCCACCGGGCGTCGCCGCGCGCGACCTGCGCGAATGTCTCCTGTTGCAGATGCAGCGGGCTGGGATGACCGACACGCTCGAATACCGCATCGTGCGCGACCACATGGACGCCCTGAGCCGGCGTCGGGTGCCGGAGTTGGCGCGCCACACCGGCGCCACTGTCGAGCAAATCCAGGAGGCCATGGCCCGCATCGCGCGCCTCGAGCCCCGGCCCGGGCGCGAGTATCTGCCGGACAACGACCAATACGTCGTGCCGGAGGTGTTCGTGCACAAGTCCGGAGATGAATATGTGGTCACGACGAACAATGACCAGTTGCCCCGGTTGCGAATCAGCGACACTTACAAGGACCTGATGGCGCGCAGCGCGGTGGACACCGGGGCGCTTGTGGCGGTGTTTCGGGGCGCGGACGGGACCGTGCCGCCGGTGATCGAGCAGGCTGTCGAGGCCATCCGACGGGAGGATGATTCCAAGGCGCTGGAGCTGCTCAAGCAGGCCGGCGAGGGCGCCGCATTGAGCCGCCCCCAAAAACAGGCGCTGTTGGTGGCCCAGGCGCAGGTGCAGGAAAAGAGGGCCTTCCTGGAAGCCCGGAACTTCATCCGCGACAAGATCCGCGCCGGCAAATACCTCATCAAGAGTTTGCAACAGCGGCAGGACACCATCCTGAATATCGCCCGCGAGATTGTGGCGCGGCAGCGAGACTTCATGGACAAGGGCATCGCCCACCTCAAGCCGATGACCATGGCGATGGTGGCCGATGCCGTGGGGGTGCACGAAACCACGGTCAGCCGGGCCGTGTCCGGCAAGTACATGCAGACCCCTCAAGGCATCTTCGAGATGAAGTTCTTCTTTACTGCCGGCATCAAAACCCAGGACGGCTCAGGTTTGTCCAACACCAGCGTCAAGGACATGATTGCCGACATTTTCAAGCACGAAGACCCCAGCAAGCCGCTGTCCGACCAGGAGGTTGTGCAAATGCTCCGGGATCGCGGCATCGTGATCGCCCGCCGCACGGTCGCCAAGTACCGGATGGAGCTGGGCATCCTGCCCTCCAACCTGCGCAAGGTTTACTAGAAACACGGCGGCAAGGGCGGCCTCCCCCTTGCCAGCCCGGCCCGGTGCCCCAACCCACGGGCAACTTAGGCCCTGCGCCCGAGCCTCCAGCAGCCTGTGCTCCATTGGGGCTTGCCGCCATGGCCGCGGCGGACAATGCTCTGGGCCATGAAACCGCCGCCGACCCGTACCTTGCTGCCCATGCGCCTGATGAGCCTTTGGCTGACCCTGACCTGTTGGACCCTGACGCCAAGTCGTTGCCCGGGCGGGTCGCTTGCCGACCTGGCCCAGCCACAGGAGGGACGCTCGATGCGGGCCACCTCGACCATGCGCGAGGGGGAGGCGCGGCGCGGCGGCGGCCCGCGCAGCCACAATCCCAAAAGGCCGCCACGCGGCGACAGTAGCGAGGAGAGCAATTGGGATAACTTCCGCGTCGCGCCCGGCGAGACGCACGTGCTGTTCGACGAGCGCGGGCCTGGAATTATCACCCACATTTGGATGACGTTTCTCGGCCCCGAACCTCAGGCTTGGGCCAAGGACGGCTCAGCCAACCACCAAGAAATGCTGCTGCGCATGTATTGGGACAACCAGCCCCAGCCGGCCGTCGAGGCGCCAGTGGGCGACTTTTTTGCCAACTGCTTTGGCCGGCGCAGCGAGGTTATCAGCCTGCCGGTCATTGTGGAGGACGCCGATTCTTACAATTGTTTCTGGCACATGCCGTTTCGGAAGTCGGCCCGAATCGAGATTGAAAACCAGAGCGACAAACCGATCAGCCTGCTTTACTACAACATTGACTGGATCAAGAAGGCCCGGTTGCCGGCGGACACGCCCTACTTTTATGCCCGCTACCGTCAGGAATACCCCGTTCAACAGGGCAAGGACTACCTGGTGCTGGAGACCCAGGGCAAGGGCCACTACGTGGGCACGGTGCTGGCCGTGCGCACCCGCAGCCCGTCCTGGTTCGGCGAGGGGGACGAGAAAATCTACATTGACGGCGAAACCCGCCCCTCGATTTGGGGCACGGGCACGGAGGACTACTTCCTGTCGGCCTGGGGGCTAAAGAAGACCAGCACGCCCTTCTTTGGCGTGCCATATTTTGACCAATGGGGCATTGTGGGCGGCCACACCAGCGCCTACCGCTGGCACGTCCAGGACCCCATCGTTTTCAACAAGGGCATCCGGGTGACGTTCGAGCATTGGGGCTGGATTCCACCCGACGAGAACAAGGACCACCGCGCCATGAGCTGGAACGAGCGCCAGGATGATTACGCCAGCGTCGCATTTTGGTATCAGACCGGCACGCCCAGCTTTGCCGCCCGCCCGCCGCACGCGCGACTGCGCAAGTTGCCCAGTCTGGACCGCCTGGTTGCTTACGCCCGGGATTTCGACGGCGCGGCCCACCACGGCGACGGCGAGGCGCGCCGCCAGACGCTTCCCTTCTACGAAGGCCCGCAACTGTTTTACCGTCCCAGCGGTCCGAACAACGCTTGGTTGGAAGTCCGCTTCGAAGTCGCCCGCAAAGAACCGCTGCGGCTCTTGCTCCAAGCCACCAAGGCCGATGATTATGGGCGCTACCAGGTCTCGCTCAACGGCGTCAAGCTGGGCAGCCCGCTGGATTTTTACAGCGAGCGCCTCGAGTCCCAGGAGTTCCATCTGCTGGACTTCTGGCCGGAGCCAGGGCGCCACACCTTGCGCTTGGACTGCGTGGGCAAGAACCCCAGAAGCGCCGGCCACTACTGCGGGCTGGAATCGGTCCGCCTGCGCGAGCGCCGCGCCCGTGTTGCCGAGTACGGCTTTGATCGGGACAAGGATTGGCGCCAACAACCCACGCTTTATGACTGAGCGGCCTGCTCGGGCGTCATGGGCGTTGCCCGCTAAAGTTTCGGTGGTGACGGACCTGCAACGCGGTGCGTGGGCGGGACCGGCCGTGCTTGCCATTTGAACGACCCGGCCTAAATTGCCCGCGGTTTAACATGGACATGCGATTACCGCCCCTGGGGGAAGGCGCCGACAGCGGCACCGTGGTCAATGTTTTCGTCAAGCCTGGCGACAACCTCACCGCCGGTCAGCCGGTGCTGGAGTTGGAGAGCGAGAAGGCCATTGCCTCGGTGCCGGCCGACCGTGCGGGCACGGTGCTCCAGGTGTTCGTCAAGCCCGGCGACAAACTCAGCGTGGGGCAACGCATTCTTCAACTGGCCGGCGCGGACTCGGATCACGCCCCAACACCACGTGCGACGGCCGCCGGGGTATCCTCGCCGCCGCCCAGTCCTCCCCCGCCAGCCAGCGAGCCGTCGCCGGCGGCTCAACCGCTGGCTGCCGAGTCGGCAGAGGAACAGGAGATTCCCGCGCCCGTAGCAGCGCCCATTGCCTCGCCGTCCATTCGCCGGCTGGCGCGCGAATTGGGGATTGACCTGCGCCGGGTGCGGGGCACCGATCCGGGCGGCCGCATCACCCGCAATGACCTGCGCAGCTACATCGCACGGTTGGAGCAGCTTGCCCGCAAGCCACGCCCGGCCGCGCCGCCCACCGCGGCCGCCGCCGAGCCGCCCAAACCCGCCGCCGAAACGGTGGATTTCGCGAAATGGGGACCGGTCACGCGCCAACCCTTGAGTCAACTGCGCCAAGTCATCGCCCGCCGCATGAGTGAAAGCTGGCGGGCCATTCCGCGCGTGACGCAAATGGACGAGGCCGACTTCACGCGCGTAAACGAGCTGCGCAAGCAATTTGCCTCCGCCTACGAGGCCAGGGGTGTGCGGCTAACGGTGACCCCGTTTGTGGTGCGAGCCTTGGTGGACACGCTCCAACGCTACCCGGCTTTCAATGCCAGCCTGGACGAGGCGGCCCAGGAGCTTGTCCTCAGGCAGTACTATCACATCGGCATCGCCGTGGACACCGAACAGGGGCTGCTGGTCCCGGTGGTGCGGGACGCGGACAAGAAATCCCTGCTGGATCTGGCCAAGGAGCTTGAGACGCTGGCGCAGCGCGCGCGCGAACGCAAAGTCAGCCGCGAGGAAATGCAGGGCGGCACGTTCACGCTGTCGAACCAGGGCGCCATTGGTGGCGGCCATTTCACGCCGGTGATCAACCGACCCGAGGTCGGCATTTTGGGCGTGGGTCGGGGCACGCTGCGACCCGTGGTGCGCGACGGGCAGATTGTGGCGCGCTTGTTGGTCCCGCTGGCGCTCAGCTATGACCACCGCGTGATTGATGGCGGCGTGGCCGCGCGGTTCATGGTGGATTTCGTCCGCGCGCTGGAGAATTTCCCGGCCGAGGCGGTCGCTCTGTGAGCGCCACCACCTGCTGCATCCTTGGGCGTGGTTGAACTGTTTTGGACATCATGGAACACCTGAAAACGGACATCGTGGTTGTCGGCGCCGGCCCCGGCGGTTATGCGGCCGCATTTTACGCGGCCGACCTCGGGCACAAGGTGCTGTTGGTCGAAAAGAACGAACGGCTCGGCGGCGTTTGCCTTCATGTGGGCTGCATTCCCTCCAAGGCGCTGCTTTACGCGACGCACCTGATCACCGCCACCCGGGACTCCGCCCATCGCGGGATCAGTTTTGCCCCACCGACCGTGGACCTGCCCAAGCTGCGGGAGTGGAAGGCCTCCATTCTGCAGAAGCTGGCCGACGGCGTGTCGTTTCTGGGACAGAAGCGCGGCGTGGAGGTGCTGTACGGCCGCGGTTACTTCGAGGATTCACAGACGCTGCGGGTCGAAACGAGCCAGGGCCAGCAGTTCGTGCGGTTCGAGCGCGCCATTCTGGCCACCGGCTCGTTGCCGGCCCTGCCGCGCGCCTTCGACCTGGGCAATCCGCGGATCATGACCTCGACCGAGGCGTTGGAGGTCCCGGATGTGCCCGACTCGATGCTGGTTGTGGGCGGCGGTTACATCGGCATGGAACTGGGCACCGTGTATGCCGCCCTGGGCAGCAAAATCATTCTGGTGGAGGCGCTGGACCATGTGCTGACCGGCGCCGACCCGGACTTGTCGCGCCCGGTCATTCAGAATGCAAAACGGCTGTTTCACGAAATTCGCCTCAAGGCCAAGGTCCTCAGCATGGCCACCGCCGGCAGACAGATCCGCGTGGTCACCGAATACGACGGCCAGCGGTTGGAGGAGTTGTACGACCGGGTGCTGGTGGCGGTGGGACGCCGACCGAATACAGAAGACCTGGGGCTGGAGAACACCAAGGTGCAACTGGACGAAAAAGGCTTCGTCAAGGTCAATCCGCAGCAGCAAACCGACGACCCGCGCATCTACGCCATTGGCGATGTCGCGGGCGGCGTGCTGTTGGCCCACAAGGCCCACAAAGAGGCCCGCATCGCCGTCGAAGTCATCCACGGCGAGGAGAGTCGGTTTGAAAACATCGTCATCCCGGCCGTGGTGTTCACCGACCCGGAACTGGCCTGGTGCGGCCTGACCGAAGCAGAGGCCAAGGAACGCGGTGTGCCCTACGCCGTCACCAAGTTCCCCTGGGCAGCCTCGGGACGCGCCATGTCGTTTGACCGCACCGACGGCATGACCAAGATGCTCATTGACCCGGAGAGCGAGCGCGTGCTGGGCGTGGGGATCGTCGGCGCGGGCGCCGGCGAACTGATCGCCGAGGCCACGCTGGCTCTGGAAATGGGCGCAACGGCTGAGGACATCGCCCTGACCGTTCACCCGCATCCCACATTGTCCGAGACCATCATGGAAGCCGCCGAGGCTTTCTACGGCCACGCGACCCACACCCTGACCCGGAAACATACGGTCTGAAGCCGGCGACGGAGCTGCGCTGCCGCTCCGAACGATCAAGCGCCGGACACCCCGTACACCTCCGGCTGGATTGATGGTAGGCCGCGCCCTGCCAGCGAGCGGCGACACCAGGGCGCATCATCAAGCTGTCACGGCGCGGCGGGATAAGCAGCCATTTCCGCTGTCGTCACGCTCGGCTGTCCCCATGTCCCCCAGCGCCCACCCGGCACTGCCAGGAGGTCGCCCGATGCTGTCGGTCTTGTCTGAGCTGAATGCGGTTCGATCACAGGAGCCGATGGCCCGGACACCGTCCCGCGAGAGGCTGTTTGGCGAGGCCGCGGGTCAACCCCTTGGCCTGCCGGAAAACAGCCCTTGGAGGCCTCGCTTTTCTGCTTTCCTTTCGCACCGCAGCGCGTAAGGTGACCCACAAGACTATGGCAAAGCACACCTACAAGTTCTGTTTCGGTCCTTGGAACATCAGTGAAGGTCAGGACCCGTACGGGCCGCCCGTGCGGCCCGGGCAATCGTTCGACTGGAAACTCGACGCGTTGAAGAAACTGGGCTTCGACGCCATGATGTTTCACGACGACGATGCGGTGCCGGACATCGACAGCAAGTCCGACCGGCAGCTTCGGCAGGAGGCCCGGGAGCTGCGGCGCAAGCTGGAGGACGCCGGTGTGGCTGCCGAAATGGTCGCCCCGCGCCTTTGGTTCGATCCCCGCACCGTGGACGGCGCATACACCAGCAACGATCCCCAATGTCGCCAGTACGCCATCCAGCGCTCTCTGAGGTGCATTGATGTGGCGCGGGAACTGGGCACGGACCTGATTGTGTTGTGGCTGGCCCGCGAAGGCAGCTACATCCGCGAGTCCAAGAACGCCCGCCGATGCGTGGATTACCTGGTCGAAGCGCTGGACGCTATGCTGGCCCATGACAAGCGCATCCGACTGGCCATCGAACCCAAACCCAACGAGCCGATGGACGTGGCCTACGTGCCCACCATCGGCCACGCCCTGGCCCTGGCCCAGCTCACGCGCGACCCCAAACGGGTCGGCTGTCTGATCGAGTCCGCTCATGCGATCCTGGCAGGCCTGGACCCGGCTGATGAGATTGATTTCGCCTGCGCCTTCGGAAAGCTCTGGTCGCTGCATCTCAACGACCAAAACGGCCTGAAGTTCGACCAGGACAAGCCCTTCGGCAGTGTCAACCTGCGCCTGGCCTTCAATCAGGTCCGCGCCCTGGAGCGCAACGGTTACGGCCGCCGCGGCGAATACGTCTGCTTTGATGTGCACCCGCTCCGCCCCACCAAGCCGGAGCACTGGCTGGCGCATCTGGACAACAGTCGGCGCACGTTCCTGCGGCTTGTGGAGAAGGCACGGTCGTTCGACGAGCGCCAGGCCCAAGCCCTCATCAAAGACCGCAACTACGCGGCCCTGGACCAGATGGTGATCGAGCACCTGCTGGGCGACTGAGGGGCGACGGCGAGAGGTCGCGGGATTCGCGGTGCGGGCGCAACCGCGTGAGCCGACACGGCGTCGGGGTTGCAGGCATGAGGCCGGGAGCGCGCGATCGGGTCGGGCCTCTTCGCTCAGGCAGTCTCGCTTTCAGGGCCATCGGCGTTCGAGCGCCGTTGACTGCGGTCGGCGGCTTGATACGTTGGTCGCCGCAGTAGGGACGCTGGACGGGTTGTTGCGGCGGAAGGAATGTCCGCCGGGCCGGTAAAGCGACTCCATTCCCCTGTGCCTCGCCGGCTGACGTGGTGTATGCCGCCGGGGGTGCGTCCATGCCCGGGCGGTCATGCACCGCCCACAGGCAAGCCGGGGATTGGGAACCGCCGTGCCGCGTGTCGCCTCATTCAGCATGATGGAGAACAAACCGATGGCAAAGTCAACGTCACATCGCCGCTTGGCGGCGTGGATCCAGGAGGTGGCAGCATTGTGCCAACCGGCCGCCATACACTGGTGCGATGGTAGCCAGGCCGAGTATGAGCGGCTCTGCGATTTGATGGTGCGCAACGGCACGTTTACGCGGCTGGACGTCGCCCTGCGCCCCGGGTCTTTTCTGGCCCGGTCACACCCGAGCGACGTGGCCCGCGTGGAGGAACGCACTTTCATCTGCTCCCCGTCCCAGGACGAGGCCGGGCCGTTGAACAACTGGGCCGACCCGGCTGAAATGCGCGCGCGGTTGCAGGGGCTGTTCAAGGGCAGCATGGCTGGCCGCACCCTTTACGTCATCCCGTTCTGCATGGGGCCGCTAGATTCCCCGTTGGCCAAAATCGGCATCGAGGTGACCGATTCGCCCTATGTCGTGGCCAACATGCGGATCATGACGCGCATGGGCCAGGCGGTGTTGGACAGGCTGGGCGAGGAAGGTGATTTCATCCCCTGTCTCCATTCGGTGGGCGCGCCGTTGCGACTGGGACAGGCGGACGTCCCCTGGCCCTGCGAGCCGAACCTGGACCGCAAGCACATCGTGCATTTTACCCAGCCGCACGCCATTTGGTCCTATGGCTCGGGTTACGGGGGCAACGCCCTGTTGGGCAAGAAATGCCTCGCCCTCCGCATCGCCTCGCTGATGGCCCGTGACGAAGGTTGGCTGGCCGAGCACATGCTCATCCTGTGTCTGACCTCGCCGGCCGGCCGGAAGTATTACATCTGCGCCGCATTCCCGAGCGCCTGCGGCAAGACCAACCTGGCCATGATGCAGCCCACCCTGCCCGGTTGGAAGCTCACCTGTCTGGGCGATGACATTGCCTGGATTCGCCTTGGGCAAGACGGCCGGCTCTACGCCATGAATCCCGAGACCGGCTTTTTTGGAGTCGCCCCGGGAACTTCGGCCCGCTCCAATCCCAACGCCATGGCCACCATGCGGCGCAACAGCATTTTCACCAACGTCCTGCTGACCCCGGAGGGCGACGTGTGGTGGGAGGACATGGGCGTGCCACCGCCCGCCTCCGGCGTGGACTGGCAGGGCCAGGCCTGGACGCCCGGCTGCGGACGCAAGGGCGCACATCCCAACGCGCGCTTCACCGCGCCGGCCGCTCAATGCCCGGTCATTGACCCCGACTGGGAAAAACCCGAAGGCGTCCCCATCTCGGCCATTCTGTTCGGTGGCCGCAGGCCTTCGACCGTGCCCCTGGTGTGCGAGGCGTTCAATTGGGAACACGGCGTCTTCCTCGGCTCGGCGGCCGGCTCGGAGACCACCGCCGCCGCCATCGGCTTGCAGGCCGGGGTGCGGCGCGACCCCTTCGCCATGTTGCCGTTCTGCGGCTACCACATCGGCGATTACTTCGCCCACTGGCTGAGCTTTGCCCGGCGGACCAACCGCGACAAACTGCCTCGGATCTTCTTCGTGAACTGGTTTCGTCGGAGCGACGATGGTAAGTGGCTCTGGCCCGGTTACGGTGAAAACAGCCGTGTGCTCAAGTGGATTTGCGAGCGGGTTGACGGCACGGGTGACGCCGTCCGCACTCCGATCGGCTGGCTGCCAGCCCCCGGGGCGCTGGACATGCAAGGGTTGGACCTGCCGGCCGAGAATCTCAAGCAGTTGCTGGCCGTGGACCTGCCCGGCTGGCAGCGCGAGGTGGCCGAAGTGGAGGCAACCTACCGCCGGCTGGGCCGCCGCCTGCCCGCCGCACTGCAGCAGGAATTGAACGCCCTGGCCTGCCGACTGCAAGCCGCCCGAGACGGCCAGCCCTCGTAGAACCAGACTTTCGAACCATGAATCTCGCCGCCAAACTGGACATCCAAGGCCGGCAGTACGAACTGCCGATTGTTGTAGGCTCGGAAGGGGAACGGGCGCTGGACATCAGCCGGTTGCGCGAGACAACCGGGCACATCGTGTTGGACGACGGCTACAGCAACACCGGCGCGTGCACCAGTGCCATCACGTTCATTGACGGCGAAAAGGGTATCCTGCGCTACCGGGGTATCCCGATTGAGGAGCTGGCCGAGCACTCGTCCTTCATCGAGACCGCCTATCTGCTCATCTACGGGCATTTGCCCAACCGCAAGCAACTGCGCGCCTTTTCCGATCTGCTGACCGACAACGAGAACATCCACGAAGACATGAAGCATCACTTCGAGGGGTTCCCGCCCAACGCCCATCCGATGGCGATCCTGTCGGCCATGATCAACGCCAGCAGTTGCTTTTACCCGGAGCTGATGAGCGCGGCCAGCCGCGACCGGTTCGACGTGTATGCGGCCCGGCTGATCTCGCAGGTGCGGACCATCGCCGCCTTTGCCTACCGCAAGTCGCGCGGCCTGCCCGTCATTTACCCCAAGCGCGCCTACAAGTACACGGCCAACTTCCTGCACATGATGTTCTCGGACGTTTACGAGGACTACGAGCTGCGACCGGAGGTGGTCAAGGCCCTGGATTTGGTTTTTCTGCTGCACGCCGACCACGAACAAAACTGCTCCACCTCGACCGTGCGCATGGTGGCCTCCAGCCGCGCCAACCTTTTTGCCAGCGCCGCCGCCGGCGTCTGCGCCCTCTGGGGACCGCTTCACGGCGGCGCCAACCAAGCCGTCATCGAGATGTTGGAGTCCATCCACCGCTCCGGCGGCGACGGCCGCGAGCTCATCCAGGCCGTCAAGGAAAAGCGCGGCGGTCAGCGCCTGATGGGTTTCGGTCACCGGGTTTACAAAAACTACGACCCCCGTGCTCGCATCATCAAGCAGACCTGTGACCGGCTGCTCAACACCCTGCAATTGCAGGACCCGTTGTTGGACATTGCCCGTCGGCTGGAAGAGGCCGCCCTCAGCGACCCCTATTTCATCGAGCGGAAACTCTACCCAAACGTGGACTTTTACAGCGGCATCATCATGCGGGCCATTGGCATTCCCACCGAGATGTTCACTGTCATCTTCGCCATCGGCCGGATGCCGGGCTGGATTGCCAACTACCGCGAGGTGTTTTTCGACCCCAACGCCCGCATCTGCCGCCCCCGTCAGATCTACACCGGCCCGAACCTCCAGCACTATGTCCCGTTGGACCAGCGAGGCTGACCGGGCCGCCTGCGCTTGGTCAGGGGCGCTGCGCGTGGTGGCCCGGGGACGGTCCCTTGGCAACGGCTTGTTGCTGGGATGGGGCACCCCACCACGAGGCGCTGGCTACCAAACCGCGACTGGCCGTTTCAGCGCCGGAAACGCCCAAGCGCATCGCCCTGGCCTTTGACCTACCAGCATGGCCAGCTCGGCTGCCAAACCGCTTCGTGAATTGCCCCCTGCGCTTGACCGTCGCCCACACAAACGGTCATTGACGCGCCGGGGTCGCATGGGCTAATGTCCGGTGCGTCGTGGCGCCGGAATGGTGCCGCCCCGATGTCCGTGCAACCGACAGTTGACCGTGCAAGGCGGATTGCCTCAGGGGCTTTTACCCTGATGGAACTGCTGGTGGTACTCCTCATCGTCTCCACCCTGGCCGCCCTGCTGGTGCCGGCGCTCGTCAAAGCCCGCCAAAAGACCCACGGACTGGCCTGCATGAACAACAGCCGCCAACTGGCTCTGGCCTGGCTCATGTACGCCGATGACCACGGGGGGCGACTGGTGGAAAACCGCCACGGCAACGACGCACGCAACGGGGCCAACCCCAACAACTGGGTCAGCGGCTGGATGGACTGGGGACCTGGCTCCGACAACACCAACACGCTGCTACTAACCGATCCCGCTTACGCCAAACTCGCCCTCTACGCCGCCCGCTCGGCCAAGCTTTACAAGTGCCCGGCGGACAGTTTCCAGGCCCGCCTCAATCCGGGACCGCGCGCGCGCAGCGTGTCCATGAATGCCGCCCTGGGCAACGGCAACAAACAGAACTTCGCCAACTGGTCGCCTCCGTTCTTCTTCGCCATCCGGCTGGCGGATCTCACCAAACCCCAGCCCGCCGATACCTGGGTGTTTGTGGACGAACACCCGGACAGCATCAACGACGGCTGTTTCTTCCTGAACCCGCTGGAAACCGGGGCCGGGGCCAGTTGGAAGGACCTGCCTGCCAGCTACCACCACGGCGCCGCTGGGTTCGCATTCGCCGACGGCCATGCCGAGATCAAGCGGTGGCTGGAGAGTCGCACGCGCCGTCCGGTGACACTGGGCGATTTCCCGGGGCTGGCCTGCCCGTACAGCTTGGACTATCTGTGGGTCGCGGAGCGCACCCCAAGGCGGTAAGGGCCGCTTTGAAACCTTGGGCGGCCAGAGAGGGCTGGCGCAGGAAGCGGTCGCCGCGGTGACCAACGAACGCCCAACATGAGAACCTCTCCCGGGGCACACTCTGCTGCCGGCGTGAATTCACCCGTCGCCGAAACCTGCCCGACTCGGTGCCGGCAGTCGGAGCCGCCGCTTCGCGAGCCGGGCCACGCCGGGCTTGACCGGCGGGCATTCCTTCGCCGCTGCTGCATGACGGCCGGCGCGCTGGTTCTGACCCGGTGGCCAGCGGTTGCCGGCCCGTTTGGGCGACAAGACTTCGAGCGGCTCGTGCCCGCGGACAAGAAGCTTAAACCCGAGTGGGTCAAGTCGCTGTTCGCGCGCGGCACGCCGACGGTTTATCGCTGGCCGGAATCGCGCCTCATTGGCATGCCGGTCGGCGGCCTCTGTGCGGGCCAGGTTTATCTGGGCGGCGACGGCCGGCTCTGGCACTGGGACATCTTCAATCAGTCCATCCACAGCGGCAGCTCGGGTCCGCATTATGCCCATCCCATGGAGCCGGCGTCGCCTTTCCGACAGGGGTTCGCGCTGCGCGTGGTGCGGGGCAGCCGTGCCCAAACCCGTGTCCTCGATCACACCGGTTGGCGCGACGTCACTTTCAACGGCGAGTATCCCATCGGACGGGTCGGGTATCGCGATCCCGAATCGCCCGTGGCCGTGTCGCTGGAGGCCTTCTCACCGTTCATCCCGCTGAATGTGGACGACTCCTCACTACCCGCCACAGTGATGCGTTTCACGGTCACCAACACGGGCAGCGAGAAGCTCGAATTGGAGTTGGCCGGCTGGCTGGAGAACGCCGTAGCCCTGAAAAGCCGCGAAACACAAGAAGTCGTGCGCCACAACCGCGTCGTCAGTCGCCGCAAACTGACCTTCTTGGAATGCTCCGCCGTTGCCGCGCCCCCACCCCGGGACCAGGAGCAACGCCCGGACATCGTGTTCGATGACTTCGAGCGCGAGGCTTACGCACCGTGGACCGCGGAGGGGACAGCCTTCGGCAGCGGCCCGGTCCGGCAAGACAAGGTGGTGGACTACCAGGGCGACCTGGCCATGCACGGCCAGCACGCCGTGAACACCCACTCCGCCGCGCCGGCCGCCGATGTCTCGGGGCGCGATGCCCACACCGGCACGCTCACCAGCGCGCCGTTCACCATCCAGCGCGACTACATCCGCTTCTTGATCGGCGGCGGCGGGCATACGGGCAAAACGTGTGTCAACTTGCTCGTGGACGGTCAGGTGGTGCTGTCGGCCACCGGCGCCAACGACAACAAGATGAAGCCCCACACCTGGAACGTCCGTAAATGGGCCGGCAGAACGGCGTGCATCCAGGCCGTGGACCAAGAAGCCGGCGGCTGGGGCAACATCGGCCTCGATTACATCGTCTTCAGCGACCGGCCGGACGCCCCACCCGGCCCGCTGGCTGAGCAGCCGGACTACGGCACCATGGGCCTGGCGCTGCTGGGACGTCCCTCGCGTTTGGATTACCCACAAGCCAGCGTCGCCTCAGGGGCGCTACCCGCCGCGGCGTTCTCTGCCCACGGCCGGCGGCAAACTCACGCGACCGCAGCCGCCACAGACAACCCGCTCATTGGTTCGCTCGCCCGTCGCTTGACCCTCCGGCCCGGCCAGTCCGGAGAGGTTACGTTCCTGCTGACCTGGCATTTCGCGAACCTCAAGTTGCCAAAACTGCCGCCCGGCCGGCACTACGCCACACGCTTCCCGTCAGCCCTCGCCGTCGCCGAATACGTCGGGGCGAACTTCGACCGGCTGGCCTCGCAAACCCGCCTGTGGCACGACACGTGGTACGATTCCACGCTGCCCTACTGGTTTTTGGACCGCACGTTCCTGAACACCTCGACCCTGGCTACGTCCACCTGCCATCGGCTGGCCAACGGCCGTTTCTGGGGCTGGGAGGGCGTCGGGTGCTGCGAGGGCACGTGCGGCCACGTCTGGCAGTACGCCCACGCCGTGGCGCGCCTGTTTCCGCAACTGGAGCGCGACACCCGGGAGCGGGTGGACTTTGGGCTGGCCCAGCAACCGGACGGGGCCATTCATTTCCGCGCCGAGCACAACGGCATCCCGGCCGTGGACGGCCAGGCCGGCACTGTCCTGCGTGCCCTTCGCGAACACCAGATGTGCCCCGACGCCACCTGGCTCAAGCGCAACTGGCCCGGCATCCGCCGAGCCGTCGAGTGGCTCATGGCCAAGGACGCCAACGGCGACGGTCTTATCGAGGGCAACCAGCACAACACGCTGGATACCGATTGGTTCGGGCCGGTGGCGTGGCTCAGCGGACTGTATCTGGCCGCGTTGCGCGCCGGTGAGGACATGGCCCGCGAAGTCGGCGATGAAGCCTTCGCCCGACGGTGTCGCGAAATCTTCGACCGCGGCCGGGCCAACCTCGTCCAGCAACTGTTCGACGGCGAATACTTCATCAACAAGCCCGACCCGCGGCACCTGGACGCCATCAACTCCGGCACGGGCTGTCACATTGACCAGGTCTTGGGCCAGAGCTGGGCCTGGCAGGTGGGCCTGGGCCGGGTGTTGCCGGAAAAGGAGACCGTCTCAGCGCTGAAGTCGCTTTGGCGCTACAACTTCACGCCCGACGTGGGGCCGTATCGCCAACGCTACAGGCCGGGCCGGTGGTATGCCATGCCCGGCGAAGGCGGGCTGTTGATGTGCACATTCCCGCGCAGGGACTGGGATTACGCCCAGGCCAAAGGTAAGGGCCCGGAGTGGGCGGCGGGTTACTTTAACGAGTGCATGAACGGATTCGAATATCAGGTCGCCGGCCACATGATTGCCGAGGGGCTGGTGCAAGAGGGCCTGGCCATTACCCGCATGGTGCACGACCGCTACCACGCGGCGCGACGCAATCCTTGGAACGAAGTCGAGTGCGGCGACCACTACGCCCGAAGCATGGCCAGTTACGGTGTGTTCCTGACCGCTTGCGGCTATGAACATGACGGCCCGCGCGGTCACTTGGGCTTTGCGCCGCGGCTGACGCCGGAGAGCTTCAAGTGTGCTTTCACCACCGCCGAGGGCTGGGGCAGTTACAGCCAACAGGTCCGTGGGGGTGTCCTGCATGTGCGGGTGGAACTGCGTTACGGCCGGCTGCGCCTCTCGACCCTGGCGCTGCGCCTGCCGGCCGGCATTTCGGGCCACACCGTCACCGCCACGGTGGCCGGGCAGGCAACAGGCGTGCGGGTGACGCATTCGGCCGGACGGTTGGAAGTGCACTTCGAGCCATCTTGCGAATTGGCAGTCGGTCACGTACTCGAGGTCCGCGTGGCCTGAAAAGGCGGGCCGCCCAGGGAGCTGGAGCTGAGGGGTGAGTGCTGTCAGACCGCAGCGAGTTCGCGGTTAAGGCGCCGGAGCGGCGACCGGTGGATGCGTGTTAAACCGCGCCAGCGATGGGCGGACGGGCAACTTGGAAAAATCTTCCGTCGCAGCGCGGGGTTTGCTAACCAGTCCCGAGTCATGCGCCGACTTTACTTTTTTCTGCTCGTGCTCGGCTTGGGTTGGCTGACTGCGGTCGCGGCCCGGGCCCAGGAGTTTAAGCTCACGGACGGCACGACTATTTACGGCACTGTCTCCACCTACGATGAAAACGGGGTGGTCTTCCGGCTGCGCAGCGGCGGTTTTTCCGCGCGCATCCCGTGGGGACAATTTTCCCAGGAGTCGCTA
>Ga0101944_10003311_pt1 | contig 22952 bp, 17 predicted proteins | sample DewCreD2012metaG_FD_75245 | JGI IMG/M metagenome (GOLD analysis project Ga0101944, IMG submission 75245) | Hot spring sediment bacterial and archeal communities from British Columbia, Canada, to study Microbial Dark Matter (Phase II) - Dewar... ... | reverse complement strand
CGGAAAGCCTCCGATTGGGTTCGGACTGAAGACCGCCTCCGGACACAACGGCCGACGAAAGAATGCGGCCGAACGGCGGGGGGATGCAAAGGTTTTTTGATTCTCGAAGGAGCGCGCCCATGGACGAACCGATCGGCGAGCGATTCCAGAACCTCACCAAATACATCCGGCGCCAGCTGCCCGGTGGAGGACCGGACTTTGCCCACCGCCCACCGCCCGTCAAGACCTATCCCGGCGCCGCGCGCGTCGTCCTGCCCGCGCCGGAGACGACCGGGGGGCCGCCCTTGTGGGACGCCATCCGGCGCCGCCGCAGCATCCGGCGATATCCCGGCGCCCCCCTGACAGCCGCCGAACTGTCGCAACTGCTGTGGGCCACCCAAGGGCTGACCCACAGCCCGCGGGCGGGCCATCTGCGCGCCGCCCCCTCCGCCGGCGGGCTTCATCCCATCGAGACCTATCTGTCGATCCAGGAGGTCGAGGGAATCGCAGCGGGCATCTATCACTACGCCGTCGGAGACCACACGCTCGAAACGCTGGAAACCGGAGACATGCGCAAGCGGGTGTCGGCGGCGGGGCTGGATCAGGATTTGCTCCTGGACGCGCACTGCGTCTTCATCTGGACGGCCGTCTTTCAGCGATGCGGCTGGAAATACCGCCAGCGCGCGTATCGCTACATTTATCTCGACGCCGGGCATCTCGCGCAGAATCTGGCGCTGGCCTGCGCCGGGATGGGGCTGGCCTCGTGCCAGGTGGCGGCGCTGTATGACGATGAAGTCAACGCCCTCGTCGGGGTGGACGGCCATGAGGAGGGCGCCGTTTACATGACCGGCGTGGGAAGGCCCTGACGGCGGCGGGGCCGCCCGGATCGAGGGGAAGGGATGAAAGGGACAGCAGCGGACACGCAGGGGAGGCAAGAGACATGAGGCCGGGCCGACAGACTCCGGAGGCGCCTTGGGGGGGATGGGTTGCCGTCCTGGCGCTGGCGTATGCGGTGGTTATGTCGGCCGCGTGCGTGTATCGCTTCTCTTTGATTGATTTCGCCTACGACCTCCACATCTTCGATCAGGCCTTCTGGTCAACGATCCACGAGGGAACCCTGCTGGGCAACTCGCAGGAGGGGATCGAGTTCGGCCGCCATTCTCATTTCTCGCTGCACTTCTCGCCGGCGCTGCTGGCGTTGGTCCCGTTCTATGCCCTGTGGCCGGCGCCGCAGACGCTGTTGATCCTGAAGACGCTCGCGCTGGCCCTGGCGGCGTTTCCCGTGTTCGCATTTGCCGCCCGGCGGCTGGGCTCGCGGCCAATGGGGGCGGCCGTGGCGGCGCTGTTCCTGCTGTATCCGCCGCTGCACGGCGTCAATGTCTGGGGATTTCACGAGAACGAGTTTGCGGTGGCGCCGCTGGCTTTTGCGATTTGGTTTCTGGAAACCCGGCGCCGGCGCGCGTTCTGGATCGCCGTCGTCGTGGCATTGTGCGCCAAGGAGACGGTAGCCCTGACTCTGGCCGCGTTCGGCGTTTATCTGGCCATCTTCCGCCGCGGGGAACGCGCGACTGGCGCCGCGCTGCTGGCCGTGTGTGTGGTTTGGATCCTGGCGGCCGAGTTTGTCGTCATGCCGTTGTTTCGCGGCAAGGCGCCCCTCCAGGCCGAAAATCTTTATTTCGTGCAGCGTTACGATCCCTCGATCGGGCGCAGCTACGGCGAAATCCTGGGCAACTGCCTGCGCCATCCCCTGAAAATGGCCGCGTATGCGCTGGGGCATCCCGTCAAGCAGGCATACCTGTTTCATCTGCTCTTTCCATTCGCGTTTCTGGTGTTGCTGGCGCCGGAGACGCTGTTGATCGCCGCGCCCGTTCTGGCCATCAACCTGCTGTCGGCCTACAAGGGCCAAGTCATCATTTTCGGCCAATACCATGCCGAGATTATCCCGTTTCTATTCTACGGTTTTTGCCTGGGAGTTGACCGGCTGGCGCGATGGATCGGCCCCGGGCAAGGGGGCGCAGGTCTTCCGACCGGCGCAGCCCCTTCGCAGCCTTCCGAGGCCGGCCTCATCGCGCCGGATAGGGCAACGATGCGGCGCCCGGCCGGAAGACCGGCGCTGCAGAGGGCGTTCATCGCGGTGGCCTTGGCCACCACGGTGACCGCCAATGTCTTTTTCGGCGCATGGGCGTTTGCCTTCGGGCGGGAGAACCAGTTGCTGGCGATCACGATGGCGCCGGAACGCCGGACCGACGCGCGCGCCTTAATGGCCCGGATTCCATCCGACACCTCCGTGCTGGCGGGATGGAACTTCGCCAACTATCTCAGCCAGCGGCGCTGGATTCACACAATCCAGAGCCGCGCTCTGGGCGCCCATCCGTGGGAATATGTGATCTACGACACGCGGTTCCCCTGGGCGACCGACATCACAATGGCGGAGTTTGAAAACTTTCTCGCGGAGGCGAAGTATGAGCAGATAGAGGAGCGCGCGGGGATGCGGCTCTACCGCAGGCCCGCCGCCAACGGGGGCGGCGCCGACGGGGATGAATCAGACGAATCCCCATAGACCGCCCAGAAATCGTTGGCGAAGACCTTGAGGCTTGCGCCCGTTTCAAAGCGGGGCGCAGGGCGGTCGCGGGGCTGGACAACATACTGCGGCCGGAATCCGCGCATCAACCGATCGGACTGCCCCAGCCACTGTTCCTTCATCAGCCGCCGTTTGGCCTGATAGTGGGTCGTATTGTAGAGGTGGCCCAGCGCCGTCATGTATGGAGTGAACGTGGGCAACAGATAGTCCAGACCGCCAACCGGATTGGCTTCGAGGACGAGGATGCGCTCATATTCAGGATGCCGCGACTTGGATCGGCGCACAATCGCTTCGCGCTGAAACCATTCCACCACCTCCCAATCCGCGCGCGGGATGACGGCGACACGGTCCTGCCAGACCTCGACCTTGAAGTGTTTCTTCAGGTAAAACACGCTGTCAGGGATCGTCACGACCAGCGCCATCGCCGCCAGAACCGCAAACAGACGGCGCGAGACCGCGCCGCGCGTGGATTGAGCCGGGCCGCCCCAGACGCAAGCCAGCCGGAGACCGATCCATCGCAATGACCACGACGCCGCGATCGCCAGCGCCGTCAGCAGGTAGCCGCGTTCGAAGTGCAGCGGCTGGCTGGGCTGTTTGAGAAACGGGAGACGGTGAACCGACATCAGCACGACCGTTGCGATCAGCCAGGCCGCCCACAGCCGGCCCCCCCGCGTCCGCGCCACCCATCGGCGGAAGCGCGCATCGAACAACGCGGGCAGGCTCAGCGCAATCCAGACGCCGTGCGCCACGGCCACTTCGCCGGGGAAGACGCGCAGGTCCGCAAAGACCCACAGTTCGGTCATGGCCCGGTGCGATTCGAAGGACTCCAGGAACGGGCCATAGTAAACGCACGCCGCCGCATTCAGCGCGACGACTGCGCCCCACCAGGCCCAGTCGCGAAGGCCCCGGCCACGGTTCGCAACCAATCCAAACAGCAGAAACAGCGCCGCGATGGCCCCGGCCTGCAATCCCGTGAACGGATGCGACCACCACGTCAGAAACAACAGCGCCAGCGCCAGGCCGTTTCGGCCTGTCGCCAATCCGAGAAACACGCCGAACGCCAGGCAGTGGTAAAACAGCTCGGTGGCCAGAAACAGCTGCCGCCACAGGAAGAACCACCCGCGATAGCCGCGCTCGATCTCCACAAAGGCCTGAAGAAAAGACGAGCCGCCCGCCGCCATGCGTCCCAACGCCACGGCCCAGGCTAGCCCTCCGCACAGGGACGCGAACACGAAGGCCCCCCAGCGCAGACGGGACGAAGGCAGCAACCGCCCCAGCAAACGCCACAAGAGCATCAGCGTCGCGAATCCCAGCCCCAGCCGCAACGCAAGGTCCAGCGCCGGCATCGGGGCGCCCGTCAGCCACCACAGCCCTCCCGTCAGGATGAAGACCAGCTGGCAATAGATGCGATCAGGCTCGCGCTCCCATTCGTAGGGATTGGGATAGAGCAACCCATTGCCGCGCTCAAAGACTTCGCGGGCATAGGCGTAGTAGAGGGGAACGTCGCGCTGCGTGAAACCAAGAAAGACCTGCCCGGGACCCACCTGGCGGCGGACGCCCCAGTCATTGACAAACGCCGTGGCCAAGACGACAGCCGCCGCGAAGACAGCAGGGCGCCAGATTGTCTTCAGGCCCCGGATCACAATCCCACCCCCTTTCCGCCGTGAGGTCTGCAAAGATGCCGCAGGCATGCGTTCGCAGTCCAGCCTTCAGGCTGCTGACCGGTGGACACGCCAAAGTGAACAATAATAGATTTAATGGGTCATCACAACGTTTTGTGCCGAAGGCCGGGAGGCCTGGGGACGAGAGAAATCATTGCTCATCCCGGCCGTTGACAGCCATTTGAGGAATCAACGGTCGTATCTGCGCGAAGCGCTTTGGAGTGTGGAGGCTTGCCTCCGCTTTCTACCACGCTGCAAAGCCCTCCATAGCGGAGGCAAGCCTCCACACTCCAAAGCGCTTCGCGACGATCGGTCGAACGCTTCGATGGTTCCGCCAAGGTCTTCGCCGCAGTTGGGAGACGCTTCTGTGACATAATCAGCGGACTGTTGCGCAAAACTTTGTGAAGAACCGATTTAATCTTGAATAACGTCGCAACTGAGCCAGTGGCATAATCAAGGGAGCGGGAGCGTCTCGCCCCCGATTGGGTGGGGTCTTCTGTCAATTTTCGGGGGCGAGACGCCCCGCTCCCGTCCGCCCCGGATTCTGCAACCGGCTCAACTCATGTAAGATTCCGACATGAGCCTTCCTGTCCTCTGTTTTTGTCGGTTTCGTGCGTTCCGTGTATTCCGCGTGTTCCATGGGCCACAACTGACGGATTTCGGATAATGAGCCGGCGATGGCCGTCCAAGGCGACGGCTTGAAACCGCCCTCGCCGCCGCACTTCAAATCGCGGGCGCACGTCCGACAGGCCAGACCCCAATCATGCCAGCCCGGCAGGCAGGCAGGACCTATTGACACGCCGTTTCCTGCAAAACAGCGCCCGATTTTCGACATGCCCAATGGCGCCGGGGGTGCTTTTTCCCCGTGATCCGGACGCGCATGGTGTTTTACATTGCGTAAACCGCGCGGCGCGCGGCGCGTGAAATCCATGCACAAGACGCAATCCCGAGAACTCCTGGCCGAAGCCCTCGGCTCGATGGGCGCCGCGCCGCACGCCGACGCGCCGCAGGCCGCAGACCGGCTGCTCACGTTTTCCCGCAGGGTCCTCGACGCCAACCAGCGGTTCAATCTCACGGCCTGCTCCTCTCTCGAAGAGTTCCTGTCGCGACACGTCCTCGATTGCGCGGCCGGATTCGCCCTGCTTCGAAGGCGCGGCCTGGCTTGCGGCGCCGCCCTCGACGCCGGCAGCGGCGCGGGATTGCCCGGCGTGGTCTGGGCAATCCTTGGCGGACTGGATCGCGTCTTGTGTTGTGAATCGACGGGCAAGAAGGCGGAGTTCATCCGCGCCACGGCCCGCGAGTTGAGGCTCGCGTCGCTGGAGGTCGAATCGCGCCGGGCCGAGGACCTCGCCCGCGATCCGGCCTTTCGCGACCGGTTCGACGTGGCGGCGGCTCGCGCCCTGGCGCCGCTGCCGGTCTTGATCGAGTTGACGGCCCCGTTCGTCCGGCCCGGCGGGCACAGTCTGTATTTCAAGGGCCGCGCGGTCGAGGACGAACTGCGCTGCGCCGCCCGCGCGATGGCGGAACTGGGCATGGCGCTCACAGGCCGCGAGCCCTATTCCATTCCCGGCCACGAAGGCCGCGGCGAACTGCTTCTCTTCCAGAAGACCGCCCCGACGCCGGAACGCTATCCCCGCCGCGCCGGCATCCCGGGCAAGCGGCCCTTGTAAGTTAGCCCCTGCGTCCTGCAGGGTTTTGCGCGTTCTTGTATTGGTTCTCTGAGCAAGAACACGAAGATGTCACAGGAGCGTCTGCTGCTCGGCGACGAGGGGCTTGGCGACCGTGGCCGGATAGGCCCCCCCCGCGGAACGGATGTCGATTTTTTCGAGGCGTTCGACCTGATCGGGCGAACGGACGATGGCGCCGTCGCGCTGGCGGGTGACGATGCTGTATCCGCGTTCGAGAATCGCCGTCGGATTCAGGGCTTCGATCTTCTCGTTGAGCCGCCGCAGCCATTCGCCGGCCTCGCGCAGACGGTTCTTCAGGGCGCGATCCGAACGCAGAGCCAGTTCGTCGAGCCGCTGGCGGGCCTGCCGGATGCGATCGAGCGGCTGGCGCATGCCGTAGCTTTGAAGGAGGCGCTGCAGATGCAGCCGGGCGCGCTCGATGCGGCTCAGCAGCGCGCGACGCAGACGAATCTGGATGACCTCGACCTTTTCGGACAGTTCGCGGCGCGAGCGAACGATCATCTCGGCGGCGGCCGAGGGCGTCGGCGCGCGCAGATCGGCGACAAAATCGGCAATGGTGAAATCGGTCTCGTGTCCCACGCCGCTGACCACGGGGATCGTCGAGGCGGCGATGGCGCGGGCGACGATTTCCTCATTGAAGGCCCACAAGTCTTCGAGCGCTCCCCCACCCCGGCACACAAGAATGACGTCCACGCATCCGAGTTCATTGAGCCGCCGCACGCCCCGCGCAATGCCCTCGGCGGCGCCGGCGCCCTGAACCAGCGTCGGCCAGACAAAAACCTCAAGCCCCGCAAAACGCCGCCCCAACACGTTCAACACGTCGCGGATGGCCGCGCCCGTCGGCGACGTGACGATCCCGACACGCCGCGGCAGGACGGGCAGCGGTTTTTTGCGCGCGGGGTCAAACAGCCCCTCGTTTTCGAGCCGCGCTTTCAGTTCAAGAAAGCGCTTCCACAGATCGCCCACGCCGGCCTCGCTCATCGACGAGACAACGATCTGATACTGGCCCCGCGGCTCATAGACGCTGAGGTCGCCGGCGACTTCGACCTTGGCGCCGTCGGCGGGCTGGAACTTCAGCCGCGCCATCGAACCGCGCCACATGACGCAGCCGATCTGGGCGTGGGCGTCCTTGAGGCTGAAGTAGGCGTGGCCGGAGCGGGCGACCATCCAGTTGGAGATTTCGCCCTCGACGCGGACGCGGCCGACCTGGGTCTCCAACAGGCGCTTGATCGTCTGCGTCAGCTGGCTGACGGTAAGTTTTTCGATGGGCCGCGCGGGCGGCTTGTCGGCGATCATGATGGCCCAGTGTCGGGCGCGCTGAGGCGCGGACGCAATGGAGAAACGCCCGGGCCTCTCAGGGCCGCCCTTAATACAAAGGCGGCTCATGGCCGCAACCAAAGTCTCCAACCGGGGAAGTAAAACGTATGAAGAAAATGTCGAATATCGAACAAGGAACTCCCAATTCCCAAGTCTCTCTTCCTTGGACATTCCTTGTTCGATATTCGACATTCGGATTGTCGCGTGCCGTTCAGCGCCGAGGATGGCCTGTGTGATCGCGCATAGCCCGTCGGACGCGCGCCAGCGATTGAGAGCGCAGGGGCAAAGCGGCGTCGCGAAACCGCCTTTGCCGCCGCCCTCCAAGTTTGGCGCGCCCGTAGGTCCCGGCCGCCGGCCGGGAATCCAGATTGCCGTCTGCTGGTTTGGAGTCCCGTCCGGCGGCCTTGTTATTACCCACATCTCTGGGGCTTCAAAGCCTCCCTCAACCCCAACGGGGTTGCATCGGTAGCCCAACGTTGCCGCGCCGGCGGTTGGGCGCGGCTACGTTGGGACGGCGGACGTTGGTTTGCCAACCCCAACGGGGTTGCGGCCACGGTTGACGGTCAACGACGACACGATGAAGACAAGACGACAATAAACCTAAATCCGGCAGTTGGAAAAGGCGCATGATTCATAAACCGCGAATGGGCGCGAATTCACGCCAATACGGCGCTGATGACGTTCTCACCCGAAAGGAGAGTGGATTCCCAATCGCAAGACCTTGATATTCGTGTCTATTCGTGTCCATTCGCGGTTCAACTGCGGTTTCTGGGATAAAGCGCCGGGGGCAGCGCTCCGCGCGACCAAGTGGACGCAACCCCTTCGGGGTTGAGAGGCAGGTTGCTTTGCCCCAACGTAGCCACGCCCAACCGCCGGCGTGGCAACGTTGGGCTATAGTCGCAACCCCCTTGGGGTTGGGACGCGCACACAAAAACCGGTCTCACCATCCGAGATGTGGGCGATGGCAAGGCCGCCGGACGGGACCTGCGGGCCTTGTCTGAGCGGCATTGGCATTTGCCCATACTTGTCATTCTCCAACGGGGGGTGGTGAGAAGCGCCAACAACAAAGGGCGCCGACCCTGATGGCCGGCGCCCTTTTATTCATACGGCTTGCGATGAAGTCTTCGCCGCTACAGCAGTTCGAACGCGCTGACCGAGACCGGAACGGTCTGGTTTTCGTCGGCGCCGATGTCGTAGTTGGCCGAGCCCAGCGGGAAGGTGTCGAACGGCCGCGCCTCGCCGTCGATGTCGGTGGCCGGCGCGCCGGTGGCCGTTCCGGCGTCGCAGCAAGGCGACTGCGGGCTGATGTGCAGGTCGCCGTTGGCGGCGTCCGTGTATCCCGGCGAGTTGGTGTTGTCGAGGATGTCGGTAGTGGACGTGTATTGCGGAACCAGATCGACGCCATTACCATTCTTGTTATTGTGGAGGAAATTGTTGGCGCCAGTGGAGCCGCTGGCGTTCAGGAAGCGCGTGGCCGCCGTGTCCAAAGTGATGTGGTTTGAGAAGATGTTGTTGACGAATTTCGTGTTCACGCCAGTGAGGTTGCTGACCTGCACAGCGATCACGCCAACGTTTGCGATGTTGGCAGAGTTCTGATCAAAGGAGCAGTTTGTCACAGCGTAGTTGTTGGTGCGCGCGGAGAACAACGCCGTGCCGCCATAACCGGTATCCCCACTCACAGGGAACCCAGGAAGGTAACCGTTCTTGCTGAAAAAGCAGTTAGTGACAGTCAAATTGGTGTCATTCGAGCCTGACCCGTAGTAGCACCAGACGGCCCCACCCTGAAGGCGCACCTGATTCCCGCGAAAGTCACAGCGTTCAATGGTCACGTCCTTGCCCGGTGCATTCAAAGCGACCGCGCCGCCGGAGGCCCCACCGGCGCCGATGTTGACAACATTGTCGTAGAACCGGCAGCGGCGAATGGCAATCTGTTGTCCAGTGTTGGTGCTATTGCTATAGACGGCGCCCCCGTATTGCCAGCACGAATTCTGCGCGAAGTAGCAGTCTTCGATCACAAATCCTGTCCCGCTGGACATGAATGCGATGGCGGCGCCATTCGCCCCATTGTTGACATGGCTGTTGGTCGTGAAGTTGCAGTTCGCGATGGTGATGTTGTTAGATGCGCCTGCGGTGGTCTCGTTGATGCGGATGCCGCCACCGGCCGTGTTGTTGATGCCGTAGTTGCGGAACCAGATGCCGTCAATCCGGATATTGGTTCGATCCCCCATGACAAAGCCCTGCCGCCCCGAAGCGCCGGCGAAGATTGTGGCGTTGATCGGCGCGCCACGCCCCGTAAAGGCCGTCGCGTCGAAAACGCGCGTGTTGGGATTGGGCGGCATGTTGGTCTCGCTGGCTGGGAAACCGCCGTAGATGCTGACGCCATTGGACGCCGGGTTGAGGTTGCGTTCGTCGTATGTGCCTTCCTTCATGTAGATGACGTCGCCCGAACTGGTGGCCAGCGCCAGCGCTCCAGTTCCGCCGCCGCTATTCCAGAGCGTCCGCTTGGCTGTCGCCCAAGTCAATCCGTCGCCAGTAACATTGTTCCCCGTGGGCGAAACGTAGTAGTTCGCAGCGTTCGCCCCCGTTGCCAGCGCGACGCACGCCATCGCCGCGATGGACACCCATCTGTTGCGTTTGAGCCAAACCATACTCACGCCTCCTTCTCCGATATGTGTTGTGATGAAACCCTTATGAGCACGAATCACGCTCCCCACGGGCGCCCCGCAGGATGACGCGATCGAAACTCCGTCTCCAGGTTGGGCCCACCTTCATTTCGGGCGCTCACGGCGCCGGAGCCTTCATCCTGAAGCCAGCATTTGATGACGACATGAGGGAGAGCTGGCCATCCGCCTGCATCGCTTTTGAATGTGTGAATTTGAACTACGTGAACTACACATTTATAGCCGAAAGCCCATCGCAGGTCAACAGGAAAACTCACGCAACTCTGACGTGCGAAAAAATGGATCACATCAAACACATTTTCTCCGTTTCCAACGCCATTTGAACAGTGTCAATAACTTTCCTGTGGCGCAGTTTGTTTTAGCCTTGCGCTACGCGGGCCGCTTCGGATAAAATAAAACTGTTAAGGTGAAAGGGGTTGTTCTTGTTGCGGCGGCGTTCGACATGGTCCGGTGGGATGCGAACGACACCATCGACTGTGTGGACCGTGTCGGCGCCATGGCCGCGATCAGAATGATTTCCTCATCAAGTATCGACAGGAGGCGCGTATGAAGAAGCGAGTCGCAGTTCAAGTTTGGGCGTCGGTGGCGCTGGCGTTGAGCCTGCTCGCCACGCCGGGTCATGCGGTATTTGATCCAAAGAGCTTCAGTTCCCTGGGAACCCTGGCGCCGGGCGGTTCGGTGACGATGACCATCGACACGGGGGCGACGCCGCCGACCATCACTTTAAGCGCGGGCGGCGGGCCATATACCGGAACGGTCTCGACCTGGCCGGGGCAAAGCACGAACATCGCGGTCTTTTGCTTTGACTCGATCAATCTGGCCAGCACGATGGGCAATATCACCGTCACCGGCTCGCGTCCACTGGCGCTCCTCAGCCGGTCAGACATGATCATCGCCAAGTCTCTAACTATGGCGGGCGCCGACGGCGCCAATCCGGCGGGCGCAGCCGCGCGATTCGGAGGCGCCGCAGGTGGCGACGGCTGCCGGACAGCTGGTTCTGTTCAGGCGCTATCTGGCAGCGGCAGTGGGGGCGGGCAGGTTCCCAGCCCGACCAACAGCGGGGGGGGCGCGGGCGGCGGCTTTGGGGGCAACGGCGGCAACGGCGGCAATAACACGACCGGCGGCGGCGCGACGTATGGAACGGCCAATGTCACGGATCTGATCGGGGGCAGCGGCGGCGCCGGTGGCGATCTGCAGACCATCTCAGTCAATGGCGGCGGCGGCGGCGGCGGCGGCGGCGCCATTGAGCTGGCGGCCTGTGGAAACATCACTATCAACAATGCGAATGCCATCCGGGTGTATGGTGGCGCAGGGGCATCACAAGCGACCGCTGGCAAGCCCAACGGCGGCGGCGGCAGCGGCGGTTTGATCGTGGTCAACGGGCATAAGATCACTTTGGACAATGCCAACCGGCTCAACGCCAAGGGTGGAAACGGCGGCAGCAATGCCACGAGCGCCTACGGCGGCGGCGGCGGCGGCGGCGGCCGGGTCGTCATCATTTACAGTGGGGCGTTGATTGTCTCGGCGGGAACCCTTGACGCAGCGACGTGCTGCACGGGAGGGACGGGTGGAACCGGCGCGATCGCTAACGGCGCAAACGGATCAAACGGCACGGTGTATTTGCAGCCCATGGGGCCGCGCTTCGTTGATGCCGCCACAGGGGATGATACCAACACGGGCCTGGATTGGGAGCATCCCTGGAAGACGATCAGCAAGGCCATCACCACCGGCGGAAACCCGGCCTATCCGGATACGTATGTGAAAGCGGGAACCTACAACATCGGCACTACGAATTTGACGCTGCCGGCCAACAACCTCAGGTTCTGGGGCAGCTATGACGCGTCGCTGACGGGAACAACGACCGACACGCGCACGGCAGGTCTGGACGACACGATCATCAACCCCGATGTCACTGGAACCAATACCAGCCGGTTTTTAAACGGGAATACGCGCACCGGTATCGTTTTCGACGGATTCAATTTCAGCGGTTACCTTGTGCAGCTGACGGGCAACGGGGGCGGCGCCGTCTTCAACGTCACGACAGGCCCTTACGATTTCACCTTCCGCAACTGCGTCTTTGAGGGCAATCGCGTGAACGGCAGCGACACCCTTGATGCTACCGGTGGCGCTCTGTATTTCTCCGCAATAACAACGAATGGGAACCTGCTGACGCTGGAAGGGTGCCGATTCGTCAACAACGATGTCCATCCCTATACAACCAACACCGATAACCGCGGCGGCGCCGTCTGCATCACCAACGGCGGCGGCGCGGGGACAAACTACAGATGGACTCTGCGCGTGGCCGACTGCGAGTTCACCAGCAACACCGCCTATGCGGGCGGCGCCATCTCCGGCTGGGGCTGGGGCGATCCGCAACTGGATATCGGGATCACGCGCTCGAAGTTCATCAAGAATGCGGGACGCGGCGGCGGCATCTATATGGGCCGCTCGAACTTGCTCAATACCCCAACCGCATCGATCACCAACTGCTTCTTCAGCCAGAACGGCTCTCTGGACCCCGTTCTGGGCCTTAATGGCGCCGCCCTTCAGATTGGGACTTGGGCTAACGGCCCGGCCACCGTCGCCAACTGCACGTTCGATGGCAACTTCGGCGACCCAACTACCAGCGCGGGATGCACACTATGCGTGAACGGCGCCACGACGACGGCCACGCTGATCAACAACGTCTTTACCAACAATGCCGGTTACGATGTGGTCCGGATTAACGCCGGCGGCATCAACTCCAACTACTCCTACTACTACAACAACACATTCTTCGAGAACGAGATCAATGAGGAAGTTGCGGACCAATACATCCAGTATGTCAACGTCGGCGGCAATGACCGGAACGGTACGACGCCGACGACCGATCCGCAGTATCTGGACCGGCTTAACGGCGATCTGAGGACGGCCGACACGTCGCCGCTGATCGACGCCGGGATGGACAGCGGTCTGACCGATGACATTGACGGGACTGGCCGGCGGCCGGTGGACAACATCAACGTCCCCAACTCGCCCACCGCCTACGATCTGGGGGCCTACGAGAACCAGGCTGTGCCCGTGACGATCAGCCGGTTTGCAATCGAGTAGTCCGGCAGGAGCAACAAACCAGCGCAGGTATTCACGACCCGGGCGGCGCGCAAGCAGGAACGGCGCGCCGCCCGGGTGTCTTTTATTGCGGCGACCCGCTGCAGGTCCAGAGTCAACCTTGCTGTATCTGGCGCGTCAGTGAGTCCCGGCCACCGCACCTGTGATTATCCTGGAAACCGCAGTTGAACCGCGAATGGACGCGAATAGACACGAATATCAAGGTCTTGCGATTGGAAACCCACTCACCTTTCGGGTGAGAACGTCATCAGCGCCGTATTGGCGTGAATTCGCGCCCATTCGCGGTTTATGAATCATGCGCCTTTTCCAACTGCCGGATTCAGGATTATCCACGTCTCGGATGGCGAGATCGGTTTTCATGAGCGCGTCCCAACCCAGTTTGAGAAATCAACGGTCGCAGAGTCGCGAAGCGCTTTGGAGTGTGGAGGCTTGCCTCCGCTTTCAACCCCGCCGCAGAGCCCTCCACAGGGGAGGCAAGCCTCCACACTCCAAAGCGCTTCGCGACGATCGGTCGAAAGATTTGATGGTTCCGCCAGGGTTTCGAAGCAGTTGGGAAGACGCCTGCCTGAAGGGGCTTCTTGGAGCAGGCCTTGGTCCGGGATCACTCCTTGTCCAGCGCGATCTCGTGGACCGTGCCGAAGTCGGACAGGGGAGGGTCAGTTTGAGCGGCGGCGCCGACGACGAGCGTGACGAGGCGGGCCGGATCAATGTGTTTGGCGATGACGCGCCGGAGGTCTTCGGTTGTGACGGCGCGGACGCGGGCGACGTAGGTGTCCATGTAGTCGGGCGGATAGCCCATCAGTTCCAGTTCGGCGCGGCGATTGACGATTTTGGAGGCCGAGTCGTTGTCAAACACGGCGCGGCGGACGATGGCCTCGCGCGCCTCGGCCAGTTCCCCGGCGGAAATCGGCCGGTCGAAGAGGCCCTGAATCTGTGCGCGCATGGCGGCGAGGCACTCGCCGGCGCTTTCGGTCTTGGTCGAGGCGCTGGCGATGAAGAAGCCCTGATCGCGGCCGGGAACGAGAAACCCGAAGACCGAATAGGCCAGGCCGCGGGCGCTGCGAACGTCGCGATACAGGCGCGAGGCCATTCCCATGCCAAAGACCTCGTTGACCACTTCAAAGGCGGCCTCGTCGGGGTCGCCACGGCGTGGCCCGCGGTGACCGATGCGAATCTGGGACTGCGTTTTGTCCAGCGTGATGACGTTGACCGAGGCTTCGGGCGCGGGTCCGAGAGGAGCGACATCGGGCAGCGGCTCACCGGCGCTCTTCCAGTCGCCAAAGCGCTCGGCCATGAGTTCTTCGAGTTCGGCGCGGGACAGATCGCCGGAGGCGGCAAGGAGGATGCGGTCGGGCGTCACGTAGCGGCGGTGAAAATCGATCAGGTCGTCGCGGGTGAGGGCCTGAACCTGGGCGGACCTGGGCGTGCGCGCCCACGGGCTATCCTTGCCAAACAGCAGATAGCGGAACTCGCGCCGCAGGATTTCAGGCGGGTCGTCATTGCGGCGGCGCAGCATTTCGAGGAGCTGATTGCGCGCGAGATCAAACTTTTCCGGGGCGAACGCCGGCTCGCGCAGGACCAGCGAGAAAATCTCGAAGACGCGGGGCAGGTCTTTCTTCAGGCACGCCATCGAGACCTTGCCGAATTCCTCGTCGATGCCCGATTCGACGCTGGCGGCGAGGAACTCCAGTTCGTCGTCCATCTGTTCGAAGGGGAGCGAGCGGGCGCCGCCGTCGCGCATGACGTCGCCGGTCAGTCGGGCCAGGCCAATCTTGTCCGCCGGTTCATGGATGCGTCCCACGCGAATCCAGGCGGTGATCTGGACCAGCGGCAGTTCGCGGTCGGTCAACAGATACGCGTCCATTCCGTTGGGGCCTTCGAAGCGTTCGGCCTTGGGGGGATGAAACTCCAGGACCGGAATTGAGAGTTGTTCGGGCCGGACGGGCACGCCGCTCGGGTCCGGAAGGCCGCCGCCGCGGGCGCAGCCGAGGATAAAGGCCGCAGCAAAGGTCAACAGCAACGCAAGGGACAATACAAGTGGTTGAGAGTTCTTGTGCATGGCGAAATCTCCGGCGCAAATGTTAATGAGGGACGCAAGGGACCGCAGGGACGCAGAGACTCCGGAGGGGCGCAAAAGCCTCACGCGACGAGAATAAGCGCCCGCCCGCCAAGAGCGCAGGCGGCGAATCGGCTCAATGTGTCTGCGGCGTCCCGGTCCTTTCTTCATCGATTTCTGTCGCGGGTTGCTCTGTCTCCTTTTTTTCCCGGGCGATAGTCTGCAGGTGGTCGCGCAGGGCGTCCATGCCTTCGCCTGAAATGGCCGAGATAGCATAGACACGGCCAAACTTGGCCTCCAGTCGCTCCCGCAATGGCCCGATGGCGTCTGCGTCGGCGGCGCGATCGATTTGCGACAGGACCAGCGTCGAAGGCTTGTTCAGGAGCGTTTTTCCGTAGAACTCGAGTTCGCGCTGCACCATTTCGACACGGGCCGTGATGTCGTCGAAGTCGAAGACCCCGTGTTCGTCCGTGACCAGATGGAGCAAATAGCCCGTGCGTTCGATATGGCGGAGGAAACGGTCTCCGAGCCCCGCGCCGCGGCTGGCGCCTTCGATGAGTCCGGGCAGGTCGGCCAGGACGAGCCGTGTGGAATGGTCGAACTCCAGGACGCCCAGGTTGGGATGCAGGGTCGTGAAGGGATAGGGGGCGATCTTGGGCGTGGCCGCCGTCAGGGCTTTGAGTAGCGTGGACTTGCCCGCATTGGGCAGGCCCACCAGGCCAACGTCGGCGATCATCTTGAGTTCGAGGATGATGGCGCGTTCCTCGCCCGGTTCGCCCGGTTCGAAGCGGCGGGGCGCCTGATGGACGGACGAGACGAAGTGCGTATTGCCGCGGCCTCCCCGGCCGCCGTGGGCGACAATGAAACGCTGATCCGGCATGGTGATGTCCGCCAGCGGTCTTCCCGTGGCTTCGTCGGTGACGACGGTTCCCAGCGGAACAGGGATGAGCAGATCGTCGCCACTGCGGCCGGTGCAGTTTTTGCGCGCGCCGTTTTCGCCGTTGGGGGCCTTGTAGAGGGTGCGATAGCGGAAATCCAGGAGCGTATCCATCTGGGGATGGCCAACCAGAACGACGTCGCCGCCCTTGCCGCCGTCGCCGCCGTCCGGTCCTCCCCGAGGGACAAACTTTTCGCGCCGGAAGGAGGCCATGCCGCTGCCGCCGTCCCCGGCCTGGCATTTGATGCGGGCATAATCCACGAATTTGGCCATAGGGCGTCCTGTTGTCAGAGCCGGTCAGATAAACTCAGTCCAGCGGATCGGGCGGATGAGGCGCCTGGGAGGGTCCGACGCCATCAGCCCTCGGCTTCGGCCGCTTTGAGAATCTCATGGATGGCCTCGGGCGAGTCGGCTTCCATGAGTTTGACGCGGACGTCGCCCTTTTTGATCAGATTGACAATGGCCGCCAGCAATCGGACGAACTCGACGGCCTGGCGTTCGGCGGCGCCGACCATGAAGATGAGTTTGACGGGCTGCCCGTCAAGGCTGTCGAACTCGATGCCGCTGAGGCGCCGGCCGATGGCCATGACGTAATCGGTGACTTCGGCGATTTTGGCGTGGGGAATGGCAACAGACAGTCCGATGCCGGTCGAGGTCAGTTCCTCGCGCGACAGGATGGCACGGCGATAGGCGGCCACGTCGGTGATTTTGGGCGAGGCGCCGATCAGATCGACCATCTCGTTCAGCGCGTCCTTCTTGGTCTGCGCCTGGAGGTCTTTGATCAGCTGGGGATGGGTCAACTGGGACAGTTTGAGCATGGGCATGGCGGATTCCTGTGCGGACACGCTGAAAAATGGCAAAAATGGCGCGGCTCGCGCACGCGCGCCGCATGGGGCTATAGCTACACTGACTCGCGCGCAGGGCGAAAGCGCAAAATGAAGGGGAGGCTGGAGGCCGATTTTCCAGTGGACATGATGGGGGGCGCGGGCGTTTCATTAACCCGTCTTATGACGGAATGCGCCCGGAGGAGGATGCATCCATCGAGATCGTGAGGGAAAGCGTCGAGAATCGCAGATGGCCAGTGTCTCCGACGATGCTAACGCCCCAAACGCCTCCGGCGAGGCGGACGGCGCGGCTTCCGGCCCGGAAGGGCGGAGCGGCGCAATCAATCTGGCTGGAATGATCGATGAGTCGCGCATACTGGACTTGGACGCGACGGGCAAGGACGAGGCGCTGGAACGGCTGATCGAGGCGCTGGCGACGGCGCCGCAGGTGACCGATCCGAAGGCTCTGCGCGAGGGCATTCTGGAGCGCGAGCATACGCTCTCGACTGGCGTGGGGATCGGGGTGGCGATCCCGCATGTGCGCCTGGCGTCGGTGAAGGAGTTTGTCATCGCCATCGGGCGGCTGGGCCGGGGAATCGATTTCGGGTCGCTGGACCGCATGCCCGTGCGGCTGATCGTGATGATCGCCGTGCCGGAGCGGCAGGCGCGCGAGTATCTGAACGTGGTCGCGGCGCTGCTGAAGCGTCTGAAGGAAGATGCGACGCGCCGGCGGATCATGTTTGCGCGCACTCCAAAGGAGATCAAAGCCGCGCTCGTCGAGGCGTCTGAAGACGCATGAGCGGCGCCGGACGGGCCGCGGCATGAAACTATGAAACTGTCCAAGCTTATCAAGGAAGAGCGCATCCTGGTCGATTTGCCGGGAGAGCGCCTGAGCGATGGTGTGGACGCCCTGTTGAAGGCCTTGGAGCCGGAACTGGGCAAGGAAGGGTTGCAGTTGGCGCGGCAGGGACTGGAGGCGCGCCGGGGGGATACGAGCGACTACGTCGGCTCCGGCGTGGCCGTGCCCCATGCCCGGATCGAAGGACTCAAGGACTTCTACATCGTCGTGGGCAATTCCTCCAAGGGCCTGACGCTTGACACGGGGCCGGCCAACGGCGGGGGCGACAAAACAGCGGGGGACGCCCCGCCCGAGAAGGTCCATCTGGTGTTTCTCATTTTGACGCCGCTGGTTCAGATCACGCTGATGCTCCAGACCCTGGCGGCCATCGCGCGGCTGTGTCATAATAACGACACGCGGCGCGCGTTGCGCGACTGCAAGACGCCGGGGCGCATCCTGCGGCTGATCGAGGAAAGCGCCGTCGAGGTCAAACGGACTGTGACGGCCTCGGACGCGATGCGCACCTGCGAGATCACGCTGTCGCCCGACGATGACCTGTCCACTGCCCTGCGCAAGATGGTCCGTTCCGACGAGGCGGTCCTGCCGGTCCTGGACGCCGACCGCAAGCTCGTGGGCTGTCTGTCGCCGTCGGCGTTTTTCCAACTGGGCATGCCCAAGTATCTGAACTTCCTTTCGGACGTGGATTTTTTGAAGAGTTTCGAGCCGTTTGAGGAGGTTCTGGCCAACGAGAAGAAGATGAAGACGTCGCAGATTGCGACGGCCGACGCGCCGGCGGTGACGGCCGAAACGCCGATCCTGCTGGTGGCGCACACGATGGTCAAACGGCCGACGCCGACGGTGTTCGTTGTCGATGACAAAGGGCGGCTCAAGGGGCTGATCCATGAGTCCGATATCCTGGCCAAAGTGCTGATGCCGTAGGGAAGTCGGATTCACCAGTCTGGGCGGAAAGGCCAGGAATGAAAGCGGTTGCGAAGATACTGATCGACTTTGAGGTTCCGGACTCGATCGCCGCGCGGCGCAAGCTGCGCGAGCTGGCCGGGGCGGTTCTGCCGGTGTTGCCGGGCGACGGAACCGTGCGCGAGTTCAAGATCACCGAAGACGGCACCGGACGGCTTATTGAAAAGATTGATCCTCCCACCCCGTGATGCCAGCGCCAACAGTTTGAAACGGGTTTTTGAAAAGCGCCGCGCTACAGGCTGCTCATCAGTATCCCGATCAATTCCTCCTCTGTCAGAGCGATCGGATTCCCCTTCATGCTGCTCGCTTTCCGGGATTGGGCGGCGACGGGGGGCAGATCGCCCGGCGTGAGACCATAACCGGACAGCGGCGGAATCTGGAGCGCACAGCACAGGTCGCGGACCCAATCGGCCCCCTCGGCAGCGCAGGCGATGGGCTGGCCGGTCAGACGCCGGGCAACCTCCTCATAGCGGTCGAGGGCGGGCGACTGGGGGTCGCGCTCGCGCAGGGCGCGGATGTTGGCTTCCATGACGGCGGGCAGCAGGACGGCGCACAGGGCGCCGTGGGGAGCATGGAGCATTCCGCCGAGGACGGCGGCGAAGCCATGGACGGCGCCGAGTTTGGCGTTGGCCAGCGCCATGCCACCGAAGAGACTGGCCAGGGCCATGTCTTCGCGCGCGGCGGCGTCGGCGCTGTTTTCGTATGCGCGCCGGAGCGAGCGCGCGGCGCGGGTCATGCCTTCGCGGCAGAGGGCGTCGGTCATGGGATTCGCGGCGTTGGAGACGAACGGCTCGATCACCTGGGTCAGCGCGTCGAGGCCGGTAGAGGCCGTGACGGCGGGCGGCGCCGAGTGGGTCAGGACGGGATCGACGATGGCGACGCGGGGCAGCAGCGTCGGTCCGCGCATGCTGGCCTTGACACCGTGATCGGGCGAGCCGATGACGGCGTTGCGTGTGACTTCGGCGCCGGTTCCGGCGGTGGTTGGGATGGCAATGAGCGGCGCGGAGGGGCGCGTCAGGGGCTTCCCGGCGCCGACGACTTCCATGTAATCGAGGGGCGAACCGGGATGGGCAAGGAGGGCGGCGACGGCCTTGGCGGTGTCGATGGCGCTGCCGCCGCCGAGGCCGATGACGACCTCGCAGTTGGTGGCTCGCGCCTGTCCGATGGCCGCCGTGACGCTGGCGACGGTCGGCTCGCCCGTCGCGTCCGTGGTTTCAATTGCAAGGCCGCGCGCGGCAAGTTGCTCCACCAGTCGCCCGGCGGCGGGGACATGGGGGTCCGTCACGACAAAGACGCGCCTTCCCATTTCAGCGGCCATCGGCGCCACGCCGTCGAAGGTCCCGGCGCCGAATACAATGCGCTGCGCGGTCGCGAACTCGAATTTCATGAGTATCCGTCCCTCAAAGGCTTGCGTTCGTAGTTCTTCCTTCAGGATGCAAACCAGCGCTCCGGCGCCAGCACGCTGAAACGTGAACTGCGAACGCTCCGAGGGCGACAGATTCGCTTATCCCTGTCTCTATCCCCACCCCTTTTGATCGGGAAAGACATTGGAGAACTTCACACTCGATCGCGGCTCGGCCATCATCGGCGCCACCGTATCGCGCCACGTCGCGTAATGCGCCGTCTCCTTGTGTTTGCCCGGCGCCTCCGCGTCGCGATAGACTTCGACCAGCACGAAGCGCGCAGGGTCATCCTGCTGCTGGCAGACGTCAAACCGCGCGATCCCTGGCTCTTTCAGGCTGTTGCGGGCGTTCTCAACGGTCGCGGCTTTGAAGGCCTCGACGCATTCGGATTTGACGCGAACATGAACGTGAACGATCAGCATGAAAGCCTCCATTCGTTCCTATCCGATAAAATGATCCTGTCGGAATATTCTGGGCTGAACAGCCGCCCGAAACGCCTGCCATCTGAATTCATTGCCCTTGAGCTTCGGCTTCCAGCATCTGCCGCAATTGGTCCAGGCGTTTTTCGATGGCGGAGTCTTCTTTCAGCGCGCACAACGGCGGCAGATGTTTCATGATATACGGCCAGTCCAGATGGTTGTGCTGGCGGACCAGAATTCCCTCCACGTCGCGCCAGTCCAGGGCGCGATTGGCGAATGCTTTGAGAATGAGCAAATCTTCCGCGGAACAGGTGATAAGCGTGGCTTCCGGCGTGAATGCGAAGGGACTGGCGCGTTCGATGATCTTCTCTTCGTAAGGCAGTCCGCCCAACGACACATCTATGTCAACTCCATTGGAGGCAGTCAGCAGCAGGACTCGGTTGCGAACGGCGAACGATTCGGCGTTGGAACACCGCGACTGATAACGAGCCAAGAGGGGCCGAATAAACGACTCCTCGTCCCCAAAGCCCGACAACAGCGTCAGATCAACGTCTTGGGTTGCGCGGGGTTCACTCCATCTTAGCAGGACCAAACCGCCGATGAAACAGAAACGCCAGTGGCGCTCTTGAAGAAAGGCCTGCATCTCCAATGCGGCGTCGATCAGTGGGCGCATTGGCGAGCTTTCATGAAAAGGCGTTGCATCTCAACAAGCCCCGTGGAAACGCGAGGCCTTCGGTGTATAAAACCCAGATCAAGAAGGTCCAAGAAAACATCTCGCCGCTCGCTGTAATCCAGTTCCCGCAATTGCTGGCGGCGAAGCCGCTCCAGGATGGGCCCTGTCGTTTCCCACTGTTTCACGTAGGCCTTCGCGCGTTCCAGTTCGGCCCCGCTCAGGCCCATGGGGCTTGGAGAGGCCGGACTTGCGGGCGTTGCCGAGGCTTTGCGTGCGCGCGCAGACGCCTCGCCCATGCGCTCCAGCATTTCCCTGTTTTTAGAAACCGCCATGCGCCTTTCTCCATGACGCAACAGTCAAGTACACTTGCCGCGAACCCGTGGGATGTTCAATCAGGACCACCGCGCCTTCAAGCCCCTTTGCGGCGGACTTCTTCCTTGATGCGCTGGATGTGCCCCCGTCCCAGCGCCTTGACTTCGCAGCCCAGCTCGAAATAGCGCCGGATGGCGTCGTCGCTGAGAATGCCAAAGGCGTCGATCACCGCCAGCGGACCACCCGCCCATTTCACGATGTCTTCGGGCTTGAGGTTCAGATACGGCTCGTGGGGGACGGCCAGGATGACGGCCTCGGCGCCTTTGAGCGCGGTTTTGAGGTCTTTCTGCACGCGCACGTTCACCAGGTCGTTCTGATTGCGGAAGAAGCGTTTCCAGGAATGCCCCGGCGCGGGATACGTGTCCTGACTTTCGAGTTCATACCAATGATCGACGTAGGGATCATGGACGCGCATCTCGGCGCCCATCTCGGTCAGCTTGCGGACGACCAGTTCGCTGCCGCTGTAGCGCGTGTCTCCGACGTCCTGACGGTAGGAGGCGCCGCAGATGAGGACCTCGGCGCCGGCGATGTAGCGGCCCATGTTGCGCAGGGCGTCGCGCGTCAGTTCGGCGACGTGCAGCCCGCGCGTATCGTTGATGTCGATGGCTGTGGGCGTGATCTTGAACAGGCTGTCGCCGTCTTCGAAGCCCAGGATATGGCGGTAAGCCCAATAGCCCAGGCCGCCGTCCTTGGGCAGGCAATAGCCGCCGATGCCGGGGCCGGGGAAGATCATGTTGCTGTGGGTGGGCCGCATCTTGATAGCCTTGATGACCTTGATAAGATCGACGCCGTTGCGTTCGGCGAAGAGGCTCCATTCGTGCAGATAGGCGAGGATGGTGGCGCGATAGGAGTTTTCGACGATCTTGGTCGTCTCGGACTCGATAGGCCGGTCCATGACCGTGAGGGGATAGTCCACCGTGTTGAGGACCTCGCGCAGAAACTTTTCGACGCGCTTGCGCGCCTCGCCATTGCACCCCGCGCAGACGCGCCAGAAGTCGCGGATGGAGGCGACGTACTGACGCCCCGGCATGACGCGCTCGAAGCTGTGGGCAAGGAGCGGCTGCGAGGCGATGCCGCGTGTCTCAAAGGCCCTGCGCAAGATTGGGAGGGCGACGAACTCCGTGGTGCCCGGCGCGACCGTCGTCTCGATAAGCACGAGGCAGTCGGGGCGGATGCGCTCCCCGATGGTGCGCATGGTCGCTTCCAGCGCCGCCATATCGGCTTCGCCCGTCTTCAGGTTGCCGAGTTCGCGTTTGAGGTAGTCACACTGCACGTCGACGACCACGACGTCCGCGAGGGCAAGGCAGTCGCTGTTGAACGTTGCGGTCAGGGTGCGCTTCTCGTTCACGCAGCGCGCGATCATCGGGTCGACTTCGGGGTCTTCGGCCTTGACGGGAGACTGCCCCCTGTTGAGCAGAGGGATCTTCCAATAGGAGC
>Ga0101944_10003309_pt1 | contig 22962 bp, 15 predicted proteins | sample DewCreD2012metaG_FD_75245 | JGI IMG/M metagenome (GOLD analysis project Ga0101944, IMG submission 75245) | Hot spring sediment bacterial and archeal communities from British Columbia, Canada, to study Microbial Dark Matter (Phase II) - Dewar... ... | reverse complement strand
CGGGGTGAGGGGGGGCTTACAGAATCAAGATCTCCCCTCACCCTAGCCCTCTCCCTGAGGGAGAGGGAACGAACTTCACGCTAATCTGCGATGAACCCAATTTTTTTGCATTGGATGGAGGTGAGACATGAGGTTTTCGGCGAGGATGCGGGCGCTGGTATTTTGCATGATGCTTGCCGGGGTTGCCCCGGTTTGGGCTCACGATGTCGGTTGTCTGGACACGACCTTCAAACTTCTGAGTCCGAACGATTCCGTCTGCGTCTCGGCTTTCGAGGACCCGAAAGTGAGTGGCGTTACGTGCCATATCAGCCAGGCTCGAAAGGGCGGCTGGGGCAGTGTGGTGGGTCTCACCGAGGACCCTTCGCGGTTCTCCATCGCCTGTCGGCAAACCGGACCCATCTCGTTGCCTGACAAACTGCCCGACCAGGAGAATGTCTTCAGCGAGAAGACCAGCATCTTCTTCAAGAATACCAAGGTGATCCGGATGTTCGACAAGAAGTACAACACCCTGGTCTACGTGGCCATCAGCAGGAAGCTCGTTGAGGGAAGTCCTCAGAATTCCATTTCGACGGTGCCCATCATGCCCTGGGGTGGAAAGTAGGCCGCTCCGGAGGTTTCGAGCTCAAGGTTTCAGGTTTCAGCTGGAAAACCCTCATGTTCTCACCGCATGGGCGCAAAGGTCGCCAAGGGTCCATTTTCGGCTTCCTTTACGCTCTTGGCGCCTTTGCGGTGCATTGAGAAAAGAAAGGTCCAATCCTTAATCAGTCTATTCCGCCGCCTTCCTGGATCGCCCGGTCCCCGCCCGTTTTCTTTCAGACGCTCCTGTTTGGATGGGCTCGGTCGAGGACGCCTCCGCCTCGGCGACCTGCGCCCCACGGGCCTGCTTTCTGGATTCCAGGTAATTCAGGAGTTTTTCCGGCAAACCCCGTTTCTTTGCGGCCTTGCTGCGGGCCTTGGTGAGCGCCTTGGCCGAAAGGGGCTGCTTCATTGCAAACCCCCATTTCTTCTTGTATTCCTTCGGGGTCAGGCCGTGACCTGCCAGGTGCTTTGCTGTGAGCTGCCTCATCTCCGCGCAGCATTCGAGACAAACGATCTTGTTTTCCTGGATGGAGTCCTTCGGATCCATCGGTTGAGGGGCTTCCTGAGCCAAAATCGCTTCTCCCGACGGAATCTCGCCAAGGTTCAAGTCCTGCGATTCGGCGCTCCTCATGCTGGTGAGCGCGCAAAACACATCCTTGAGTGATGCGATAATTTCATCGGAAGACATGGAGCTCTTTGAAGCTTGAGCTTGAACGATTTCGGCTGCCATTTCCACCAGTCTCTTGCTCATTCGATAAACCTCCGGGCCTTGTCCTGGCTCACTCATTGAATCTCTTTCACCTGCACCCTATCCCACCATGAAGTGCAAGCTAAAGCACCATTGCATATTACATCTAAAATAATAAAAAATCCACGGATAAGCTTTCCATTGATCGGTCATCTTCTCGCATATCTTAATCATTTGATCAAGTCAGTTCAAAAAATGATTCTTCATGATCCTAAACGGTTGGATTCACGGAGAACTGTACAACTTTCATCAGTCTTTCATTTGCCGGAGTTTGAAGCTGATTCATTCAAATGGCGGGGGCATCAGGAGAACAGGAGAGAATCTCTAGTGCTTTTTGAGTCTATGCAGTCCGATGGTACATCATGAGGGGTCGGCATCACTCCATGCCAATATGCAAAACGCCGTGATGCTGATGAAGACTTGGCCGGTGGGCCGGCACCCAGGCCGCCGCCAGCTCGATCCCCAACGGCATGCCGTCCACCAGCCGGCAGATGCGCGCCGCCGCCGCCCGCTCGGCCTCGTCCGGGCTCCAGTCGGCGCGGGCCTGCCGGGCGCGTTCCGCGAAGAGCGCCATCGCGCTGCTCGTCTCGGCCCCATCCGGGCCGACCGGGACCGGCAGGCCCTGGATCTCCAGCACCCACTCGCCGGCCACGCGCAGCGGCTCGCGCGAGGTGGCCAGCGCCGTCACGCGCGGCGCGGCCTGCAACACGGCCTCCACGAACTGCGCGGTCGCCGGATCGTCCAGCAGGTGTTCGAGGTTGTCCAAAACCAGCAGCAGGTGTTTGTCGTGCAGGTAATCGCAGAGCTGGCGCAGCGGCGCCTCGCCGCCGTGGAACGTGAAGCGGAGCGCCTCGGCGATGGCGGTGGCCAGGCCGGCGCCCGCCGCCAGGCCGGCCAGCGGCGCGAAGGCGGCGCCGTGGGCGAAGGCCGGCTGGAGGGAGTGCGCGGCCTCCAGGCTCAAGCGGGTCTTGCCGCTGCCGCCCGGCCCGGTGAGCGTTGCCAGCCGGCAGCGCGGGTCCATGAGCAGGCGGGCCAGGGCCGCGAGTTCGACCTCGCGCCCGATCAGGGCGTTGGCCGGCGTTGGCAGTGTGTGCTGAACCGCGGGCGCTGAAGCCCCGGCGGGCGAGCCCGTGACGCCTGCGGCGGCCGGCAGCCGTTCAACGGGCAGTTCGCCGCGCGCGACGCGCACGAAGGCGGCCTGCTGGGCCTCGGGCAGACGCAGACTCCGGGCTAACAGGGCCGCCACCTGGCGCGAGGGCCGCCGGTCGCCGGCCTCGATTTTCTTGATCGCGGCGACGGAGCAGCCGACCTGGTCGGCCAGCGCCGCCTGGGTCAGGTCGAGGTATTTTCGGCGCAGCCTGAGCCAGCCGCCGAAGGTGACGGGAGACGGGTCGGGCACGCGGCGATTGTATCCCTTTTTGTCCACCCCGCGGCGACCACGCCCCGCCGCATTCGGCGCATACTAGGCCCGGGTTCGATGTTCAACACATGGAGGCTAACATGACTTCCCGACACCGCCTGATCGCCATCGTCGCCGTCTGGCTGCTGCTCGCCTTCGCGGCCGTGGTCAGCAACGCCAACTTCAGCGTGTTCTGGCAGCCGGCCTGGCTCATCCTGGCGTTCAACTTGCTGTATGCCGCGCTGGCGCTGGCCGCCACGGTCTTCATCGCGCGGGCCAAAGCGCCCCAGGCCTGACAACCGGAGGGTAGACCGACATGACGTCCAAGACCATCTCCGTTCAAGGCGCCGCCGTCCACCTGTTCGATGAAGGCGCCGGGACGCCCACCCTGTTCCTGCACGGCAACCCGGACTCGGGCGAGATGTGGCTGCCTGTCATTGAGCGTTTGCGCGGGCGGTATCGCTGCCTGGCGCCGGACCTGCCCGGTTACGGCCGTTCGGCGCCGCTGCCCGGCTTTCAGGTCTCGCTGGAGAACGAGGCGCGCTGGGTGGACGACCTGGCGGATGCGCTCGGCATCCAGGAGCCCCTCAACCTGGTCGCGCACGACTTCGGCGGCCACTTCGGGCTGGCGTGGGCCATCCGGCGCCCGGAGCGCGTGCGGCGCATCACGGTTTTCAACACCAACTTCTTCTCGGACTATCGCTGGCGCCCCCTGGCTCAGGTGCTGCGCACGCCGCTGGTGGGGGAGCTGGGGATGGCGGCTTTCAACGAGGCGCAGTACATCCGCCAGCTCAAGAAAGACGCGCCCGGCGTGCCGGCCGATTACATCCGCCGCGCGATGGCGCTCTACACGCCGGCGGCCCGGCAGATGACCCTGCGGCTGTACCGCGGCACGGGGTCGCGCAACTTCCTCGGCTGGGAGGATGAACTGCGCGACCTGGCGCGGCGGGTGCCGATCCAGGTGCTGTGGGGCGACCGCGATCCATACGCGCCCATGAGCTGGGCCGAGCGTTTCGGGGCGCAGCACGTCGTCCACTTTGCCGAGCACAGCCACTGGCCGCCGCTTGAGGCGCCGGCGGCGGTGGCCGCGCGGCTGGATGAGTTTTTGAGGTGAGCGCGGCCGGATGGCGCTGCCTGGCCGAGTTCGCGCTGTCGGACTCGGCCGCGCTGGCCGCCGCCGTGCGCGGCCTGGCGCTGCCGGGCTTCGTCTTCGAGCGGGTGAGCGAGGCGGTGGCGGCCGCTGCGGCGCGGGAACAGGACGCGCGAGAAGCGATCAGCGTGCGGGTGCTGGCGCCGGAAGCGGTGTGCGAGCTGCCCGGCCAACGGCGCAGCTGGGGGTTCTTCCAGTTGCAGCGTCTGGCCGAGGGGCCGGGTCGGCGGCATGAGCTCGAGATATATCTGTTCCCGGAATAATGATTGACAACCCCTCCGGCGCGGACTAGACTCCCTGCGCGCCCGAAACCGCAACCGATTCCGCCCGGCGTGACCGCGCTGGGCGTCTCCCCATGGAGCGGTCCGCATGCCCACCAGCCTCCAGGAACAGATCGAGCGCCGCCGCCAGCGCGCGCGCGAGGAGATCGTCAAGGTCGTCAACACCGGCGCGCATCCGGTCTTCAGCGCCTTTGAGGTCACCTCGACCTCGGGCCGGCCGTATCGCGTCCACATCCGGTCGCTCGACAAGCTCCAGAACACCTGCGCCTGCGCCGACTATCAGACCAACCTGATCGGCACCTGCAAGCACATCGAAGGGGTGCTGCACTGGCTCCACAAGAAGCACGGCCGGCGGCTGGCGGCCCTGGCCCGGCAGCGGCCGGCCGGCGCGCAGGTCTACCTGCGCTACGGCGCGGCGGTGGAGGTGCGCGTGGGGCTCCCACTGCCGCGCATGCCCGCCGTGCGCGCCCTGCTCAACCGCTACTTCGACGCGGAAGGCGTGCTGGTCGGCGCGCCGCTGGAGACGCTGCCGGCCCTGTTCACGGCCGTCGAGGGGCTCGCCCCGCGCGAGCGCAAGTTCGTGCTGGTGGACGCGGCCGTGCGCGAGTATTTAGAATTGCTGCAGGACCGCGAGGCGGTGCAGAAACAGAAAGACTGGTTCCTGGAGCAGGTGCGCGCCGGGCAGCGTTCGTTCGGCGTGCTGTCCGCAAAACTCTATCCGTACCAGGAACAGGGCGCTCTGCACCTGGCCTTCGGCCGGCGCGCGCTGCTGGCCGATGACATGGGCCTGGGCAAGACCGTGCAGGCCATCGCCGCCGCCGCGCTGCTCAAAGAGCTGCGCGGCATCGAGCGCGTGCTGGTCGTCACGCCGGCCTCGCTCAAGCACCAGTGGGCGCGCGAGATCCGGCGCTTCACGTCCCTGCCGGTGACGGTGGTGGAGGGCGGCCGGCTCGCCCGCCGCGACGCCTACCGCGCCGGGTCGTTCTTTACCGTCATCAACTACGAACTGGTGCGCCGCGACCTGGAGGAACTGGACAAGCTCCGCCCGCAACTGGTGATCCTGGACGAGGCCCAGCGCATCAAGAACTGGCGCAGTAAGACCGCCATCGCCGTCAAGCGCCTGCAGAGCCGCTATGCTTTCGTGCTCACCGGCACCCCGCTGGAGAACCGGCTGGACGAGCTGTACTCGATCTTTCAGTTCATCGACCCGCGCATCCTCGGCCCGCTCTGGCACTTCAACGAGCGCTTCTATGATCTCGAGGAGCGCGAGGACGGCTCCTACAAAGTCCTCGGCTACAAGAACTTCGCCGAACTGCGCGCGGTTATCCAGCCGTACTCCCTGCGCCGCACCCGCGACGAGGTGCTCAAGGACCTGCCCGAGCGCATCGACAACAACTTTTTCGTCGAGATGACCGACGCCCAGTGGGCGGCCTACCACGAGTACCGCGAGATCGTGGCGCAGCTGGCGGCCCGCGCCCAGCGCCGGCCGCTCACGCCGCAGGAGAAGGACCGGCTGCTCAAGGCGCTGCTGAAGATGCGCCTCATCTGCAACGCCCTGGCGCTGCACGACAAGGAGATCCCGGCCAGGGATCGCGAGAAAACCGCGCCCAAATTGCGCGAGCTGGAGCATGTGCTGGGGGACGAGGTGGCGGACAACGGCCACAAGGCCGTCGTCTTTAGCCAGTGGGCGGGCATGCTGGCGCTGACCAAACCGGTGATGAAGCGCCTCGGCCTGGGCTACGTCACCCTCACCGGCGACGTGCCGACGCGCCAGCGCGGCGGCCTGATCGAGCGCTTCTTCAACGAGCGCGACTGCCGCGTGTTTTTCTCCACCGACGCGGGCGGCGTGGGCCTCAACCTGCAGGCCGCCTCGCTGGTCGTCAACCTGGACCTGCCCTGGAACCCGGCCGTGCTCGAGCAGCGCATCGGGCGCGCGCACCGGCACGGCCAGCAGCGGCCCGTGCACGTCGTCAACCTGATCGCCCAGGGCACCATTGAAGAGCGCATGCTGGACACGCTCAAGGCCAAGCGCAACGTGTTCGCCGGCGTGTTCGGCGCGGAGGAAGCGCCCGGCCGTATCTCCTTCAAGGACACCGGCCAGGGCCTGCTGCAGCGCCTCAACCAGCTGATCAGCCCGGCCCCGGCGCCGCAGGTGGAACCGGAGCTGGCCGCCGAGGTCGCGGCCCCACCGGCGGAACCCGCCGCCGGCGCGCGCCGCGCCGAGCGCCCGGCCGAGCTGGTCTCGCCGCGCGCTCCAGCGCCGACGCTTAAAGGTTTCGCCGACCTGCTGGTAGCCCGGCTTCCGGCGCGCGTCCTGCTGGTGCGCCAGGCGCCGGTCGGCGAGGGCGTGCTGGTGGTGGTGGAGCGCGACCCGGCCGGCCTGCGCCCGCCGATCGAGTCCGCGCTGGCCGAGCACTTCGGCCAGGCCGCGCCCGCGCTGCACGTGATGGAGCCGGAGGGCTACCGCGCGTTGACGGCGCTGCTCCCGGCCGCCGCCTCGGACGAGGCGGCTTATCGCTCGCCGGCCCTGCCCGCCGCCGCCGGTGAAGCCGGGCGCGCCGCCGCCCAGCGCCGCCTCCAGAAGGCGCGCGCCGGCTTCGACTTCGCGGCCAAACGCCTGGCGCTGGCCGAGGTTGTCCTCAAGGGCGGCTTCCCGGAGGAGATGCTGCGCCCCATCCGCGAGGCGCTCGGCTGGGCGTTGTCCGCTTTTCTGGCGCTGTATCAGGACCGCGACCCGAGCGGCGACCTGCCGACCCCGCGCCTGGTGCAGGCCCAGCTGGTGGAGCCGGGCCGCCTGCCGGAGACGCTGGCCGACCGTCTGGCCCGCGTGCGCGCGCTGACCGAGCCGGCCGCCGACGGCGACGGCGCGCCGCCGCCGACGCTCAAAGCCGGTGAGGCCCTGGCCGCCGCCGTGCGCGAGTTGATCGCATTGGGCCGGCAACGGGCGGTGGCCGAAGGGTTGTAGCTTGGCGGTCTCACTCCTCCTCGCCCCCGCCGCCTCGGGCAAGACCGCCCACGCCCTCGACCGCATCCGGGCGGTCCGCGCCGCGCCCGCGCCGGCCGGGGCCCGGCTCGCCCCGATCATCGTCGTCCTCCCCAACACCTGGCAGCGCGGCGCCTTCCGCCGCCGCCTGGCCGCTGCGGGCGGCGCCTTCGGCGTGTCGTTGTTCACGTTCTACGACCTGTACGCCGAACTGCTGGCGCGCGCCGGCCGGCCGCTGCCGGTGCTGGACGATGCGGCGCAGGTGCGCGTGTTGCGCGCCCTGATCGACGCGCTGGCCGAGCGCCGCGAACTGGAGTACTTCGCGCCGCTGCGCGCCAAACCCGGTTTCCCCGCCGTGCTGCGCGAGGCGTTCGAGGAGCTTAAACGCGCGCGCGTTTATCAGGATGACCTCGTGCGCGCCGCTCAGCCGCTGGGGCCTCGCCTGGGCGAGCTGGCGGCGCTGTACACCGCCTACCAGCGCTGGCTGCAGGAGCACGGCTGGGCCGATCCCGAGGGCGAGGGCTGGCTGGCCGCCGTGGCCCTGGAGCAGGACTCACGGTTGGGCGGCGACACGCGCCTGCTGGTGGTGGACGGCTTCGACGAGTTCAACTCCACCCAGCTGGCCGTGCTTCAGCACCTCGCCCGGCGCGCCCGGGAGACGCTCATCACGCTCACCGGCGAGTGCGACCGGCGCCGCCTGGCCCACCGCCGCTTCCTGCGCGCCCAGGATCAGTTGATCGCGGCGCTCCAACCTGACCTCGTCTGGCTCGATGGCGACGCCCCCCGGAAGCCTGGCGCCCTGGATCGGCTTGAAACTCACCTGTTCGAGCCTCCGGCCGTCCCTCCCTTGCTCCACCCCTCCCTCGCTCCCCGGCCCCCGGTCACCTTCTTGGAAGCTCAGACACGCTCCCTCGAAGCCCGCGCTGCGCTGCGCTGGATCAAGGAGCGCCTCGTGCTGGACGGCGTCCCGGCGGCCGAGACGGCGGTCCTGGCGCGCTCGCTCGAGGTCTACCGGCCGTTCCTGGAGGAGGTGGCGCGCGAATTCGGCCTGCCGCTCCGCCTGGCAGGCGGAGCGCCGCTGGCCGAGAACCCGCTGATCGGCGCCCTGCTCGACGCGCTGGCGCTGCCCGCCGCCGGCGCCTGGCGCCCGCGCCTCGTGCTGGCCGCGCTGCGCAGCCCCTATTTCGACTGGGCCGCGCTGGGTTGCGCGGACCGTCATATCGCCGCGCTGGACGCCGTCGCCCGGTTGGGCCGCGTGGTCGAGGGGCTGGCGCACTGGCGCGAGGCTTTCGAGGCGCGCCTCCACGCCCGCCCAGCCGAGGCCGACGACGAGCCAGAGGCCGGCGGCCTGGCGGTGTCTCCGGCGGCCGCGCGCGAGGCCCAGGCGGCGTTCCAGACGCTCGTCGCCCGCCTGACCCCGCCGGCCGCGGCGACCTGGCGCGAGTATGCGGCCTTTGTCGAAGGCCTGATCGGTGATGAGGCCGCCTCGGATTCGCTCAACGTCGTCGCCCGCGCCCGGGCCGCGCCCGAAACCGCCGCGCGCGACCTGGCCGCCCTGCGCGCGTTCAAAGACGCCCTGCGCGCCCTGCGGCTCTCCCAGTCCCTGATCGCTGATTCTTCATCGCCCTCTGAAGCCCTCATCGACTATCCGGCCTTCCTGCACGCTTTGCGCGAGTCTCTCCAGTCGCCGGTCTCCAACCTATCTTCAGCCGACGGCATTTTCACCGCCTCCGTCCTTGATGCGCGCGGCCTGTCCTTCCGCGCCGTCGCCGTGCTCGGCCTGGCCGAGGGCGAGTTCCCGGCCGCGGAGCGCGAGATGCCGCTGCTGCGCGAGGCGGACCGGGCCGAGTTGCGCGCGCGCGGGATCAGGCTGGACCCGCGCCTGCGCGGCGACGAAGTGACCGTCTTCTATCACGCCGTCACGCGCGCCCGGGAGCGCCTGCTGTTGTGTCGCCCCTACCTGGCCGACGACGGGCAACCCTGGGAGCCCTCGGCCTACTGGCGCGAGGCTCACCGCCTGTGCGGTGAACCGCCGGCGGCCCGGGTGCGCGCCGGGGACCCCCTGCCGCCGGAACAGATCGCCTCCGAGGCGGAGTGGATTGATCACGGCCAGGCGCCGCCGGCCGTGGCGCGCGGGCTGGCGGTGCTGCGCGCGCGGCTGGCGGAGGCCGCCGCCGGCCCGTACGAGGGCGAACTGCCCGAGCTGGCGCCGGCGCTGGCCGCGCGCTTCCCGCCCGACCGCAGTTGGAGCCCCAGCCGCCTGGAGGCGTACGGCGCGTGCGGCTTCTATTTCTACTTCGCCCACGCGCTGGAACTGGAGCCGCGCGCCGAGCCGGAGGCCGGCTACGACGTGCGCGCGCTCGGCAGCCTCTATCACGCCATCCTCGAGCGCCTGTATCGTGACGCGCCGGACCCGACCGACCTGGACGCGCTGCTCGAGCGCCTGCCCGGCCTGGCCGCTGACGTCTTCGCCTCCGCGCCGCGCGCCTACGGCTTCCGGCCCACGGCGCTCTGGGGGCAGCAGCAGGCCGAGCTGCTCCGCATCCTGGAGGCCACGGTGACGGCGCTGGCGGAAATGTCGCCGGGCTGGACGCCGCGCCACTTCGAGCAGCGCTTCGGTTTCGGGACGCCGCCGTTGACCGTGCCGACCGGGGCCGGCGAGGCGCGCATCCACGGCTACATCGACCGGGTGGACGTGGACGCCGCCGGCCGCCTGCGCGTGATCGACTACAAGGCCAGCGGCGCGCCCATCCGCCCGGACGATCTGCGCGCCGGCCGCCGTCTCCAGTTGCCGCTGTACGCCCTGGCGGCCCGCGACGCCCTCGGCCTGGGCGAGGTGGCCGGCGGCTTCTATTGGCACATCGGCCGGGCCGAGCCGAGCGCCCTCAAGTTGGAGACATACGACGGCGGCGTGGCCGGGGCCTTCACCGCGGCGCGCCAGCACCTGGCCGCGCACATTGCCGGCATCCGCGCCGGCCGGTTCCAGCCGCGCCCGCCGGACGGCGGCTGCCCCGCCTACTGCCCGGCCGTCGCCTTCTGCTGGCGCTATCAGCCCAGGAGTTACTGATGGAGACGCGCCTCGCCTCGTTCGACCTCAAAGGCGCGCAGCAAGAGGCCGCGACGCGCCTGGACGTCCACCTGGCCGTCACGGCCGGCGCCGGGTCGGGCAAGACGCGCACCCTGGTCGCGCGTTATCTGAACTTCCTGGCCCGGGGCGTGCCGCTGCGCGCCCTCATCGCCATCACCTTCACCGAGAAGGCGGCGCGCGAGATGCGCGCGCGCATCCGCAGCGAGGTCGAAGCCTGGCTGCGCCGACCTGAGCCGGCGCCGGAGGCCGGCGAACTCCTGGCCGAGCTGGACTCGGCCCGTATCGGCACCATCCACGCGCTGTGCGCGGACCTGCTGCGCCTGCACCCGGCCGAGGCCGGGGTCGATCCGCTCTTCGCGGTGGTCGAGGAGGGCGTCGCCGCCACCTGGCAGGCGCAGGCCATCCAGGCCGCCCTGGCCTGGGCCGCCGACGATCCGCAAGCCGCGCCGCTCTTCGGGGTCTTCAAGGAGCGCGAGCTGGAGACCGTGCTCCAGGCGCTCCTCACCGGCCGCTTGGAGGCCGCGCCTCGCCTGCAGACCCCCGCGCCTTTGGCAACCTGGGAGGCGGCCCTGGCCCGCTGGCTGGACCAGGCGCTCGGCGCCCCGGCCTGGGTGGAGGCTATGGAAACGCTCGGCGCGCACGCCGCGCGCAAGGCCGACGATAAGCTGGAGTCAGCGCGGCGCGCCGTGCTGGCGCGGTGGCCCGCCGTCGAAGCCGCGCGCGCCGCGCGCGATTGGGACGCGGCCTTCGCGGCGCTGCGCGCGCTGCGCGGCGCTATCTCCACCGCCGGGCAAAAGGGCAACTGGGACGCCGCCGCGCTCGACGCCGTGCGGGACGCGCTGCGTACGCTGCGCGACCATTACGACGGCGCGCTGGCGCCGGTGATCAAAGACAGCGCCTGGGCGCTGGACCAGGAGACGGCCGGCCGGCTACCGGCGCTGGGCCGCCTGTTTGAACGCGCGCTGACCGAGTATCAGGCCGCCAAGGCCGAGCGCAACGCGCTGGACTTCGACGACCTGGAGAGTCAAACCGTCGCCCTGTTGAGCGCGCACCCGCGCCTCGCCGCGGACCTGGGCGTGCGGGCCGTGCTGGTGGACGAGTTCCAGGACACCAACGAGCGCCAGCGCCGGATCGTCTACGCCCTCGCGCGCTTCAATCCCCCTCTCCCGGAGGGAGAGCGGCCGGGGGTGAGGGGGGCGGGGGAATCAGCCAACCTCTTCGTCGTCGGCGACGAGAAACAGAGCATCTACCGCTTCCGCGGCGCGGACGTGACCGTGTTCCGGGATCTGCGCGCCGACCTCGTCCGCGGCGGCGGGCAGGCGCTCGGCCTGGACCTGACGTTCCGGGCGCACGCGCCGTTGCTCGCGGCGCTGGAGAAACTGCTGCGACCCGTGATGGGCGAGGCCGATGACCCCGGCCGGCCATACCGGGTGCCCTTTGCGCCGCTCACGGCCTGCCGCGCCGCGCCGGAAAAAGGCCGCCCGCCCTATATCGAGTTTCACCTGGGGCTGGGCGATTCCGCCGACGGGCGGCGCGCCGCCGCCGAGGCCCTGGCCGCGCGCCTGGGCGAACTGCGCGCGCAGGCTAATTTCGGTTGGGACGATGTAGCGCTGCTCTTCCGCGCTTCGACCAACTTCCCCATTTACGAAGCGGCGCTGGCGGCCGCCGATATCCCGTCCGTCACCGTCGCCGGCCGCGGCTTCTACGAGCGGCCCGAAATCCGCGACCTGCTCAACGCCCTGGCCGCGCTGGCGGACCCGGACGATGACCTGGCGCTGGCCGGCCTGCTGCGCTCGCCCGCCCTCGGCCTCACCGACGCCGATCTCTTCCGCCTGCGCTTCCCGGATGGCGACAGGCCCCGGCCCCTCTACCAATCTCTAAGCTCTCATCCCGATTTCTCAACGGCCGCCGCTCTGATCGCCGAATTACACGCCCTCGCCGGCCGTCTTCCGGTCGCGGAGTTGCTTAAGGTCTTTCTCGATCGCACGCACTACCGCGCCCTCCTGCAGGCCGAGCCGCGCGCCGGCCGCCTGGGCCGCAACGTGGATAAGCTCCTGGCCGACGCCCACCGCAGCCGGCTGGTCTCGGTGGGCGACTTTCTGGACTATGTGGCCGCGCTGCGCGATGTGGGCGCGCGCGAGGGCGAAGCCCCGGCCGACCCGGGCGGCGGCGCGGTCCAGTTGATGACGGTCCACAAGGCCAAGGGCCTGGAGTTCCCGCTGGTCGTGCTGGCCGACGCCGGCCACGATCCGCGCGGCGGCGGCAGCCCGGTCCAGTTGGACCCTGAGCTCGGCGTCTTGCTGAACCTTCAGCGGGACGGCGCTCGTCCCGCCGCCTGGCGTTTGGGCGCGCTGGCCGAGGCCGATCGCGCCGAGGCCGAAGACGCGCGCCTGCTCTACGTCGCCCTGACCCGGGCGCAGGAGAAAGTGCTGATCAGCGGGCAGGCCCGGATCAGCACGTCGAAGACCGATCCGGGCCGCCTGCTACTCGCCGGCTGGCTGGCGAAGCTCGGCGGCGTCGTCGGTCTGGATGAGCTGCGCCTGGACACGGCCGAGCTGGACGGGCCGACGCCGTTATCGCTCGCGCCTGAGTGGGCCGAAGCGCTCAGCGTCACACTGCATCCGTTGGCCGGACCGCTCCCGGCTCAACGGACGCCCAAATCCGAGGCCGCGCCCGCGCCGGTGCTGGCGGCCCGCGGCCCGCTGGTTGCGCCGTTGTCTTCGCCGCCGCCGGCCCCGGCTGAACTCAAGCTGTCCGACCCGGTCTGGCGCGTGTCGGAAACCGGCCGGCCTCCGCCGGCGCGGGTGGTGGGGCGGGTGGCCCATGCCGCGCTGCGCCGCTGGCTTTTCCCGGACGATCCCGAGTTCGAGAGGCGCCTGCGCCCGGCCGCGCTGGGGGCCGGCCTGGTGGACGAAGCCCTCATCCAGGCCGCCTTGCGCGAGGCCCGCCGCCTGCTGGAACGCTTCCAGGCCCACCCGCTTGTGCGCGAGATCCATCAGGCCCCGGAGCGCCACCACGAGGTGCCGTATGTCGCCCGCGAGGGCGACGGCGTGATCGACCTGCTCTATCGCGGTCCGCGTGGCTGGACGGTGGTGGATTTCAAAACGGATGAATTGCGTGACGAAGCGGCGCTGGGCGAGGCGCTGGAGCGCTATCGCCCGCAGGTCCGGCGCTACGTCGAGGCCGTGGCCGCCTTTCTCGGCCAGCGCCCGCAGGCGCAGCTCGTGTTCCTGAACTTTTCAAGAGAAGTGCGGGTAGTGTCGTGCGCTGACGGCGGCTAAAGACCGGGCGCTCTCGGTCGGATCGACATCCGCGGACACGGAGGCGCTGATGGAACGGCTGTCACGGCCCTCACCCAACGATCCGGGCCCTCCGCGCCGATCCGTGACATCCGTGGCTGATCGTCCGTCGCTCTGAACAATCCAGACACGGTTCGTCATCCGTTCCAATCCGTTTATCCGCTTCCTCATCCATTGTCGGCCATGCCTCTTCCCCTTTTTCAAGACCATCGCGCTCACGTCGACGTGATCCTGCGCGCCGCGCTCCGGGCCGCCGATCCGGCCGAAGCCGTCCGCCGCGGCTGGCCTCAGGCCGAAATCGAGTCCGCCCGCCGCGTGCGGCTGGTGGCCGTGGGCAAGGCCGGCGTGCGCATGGCCCAGGCGGCGGCGGAACTGCTTGGCTCGCGGCTGGAGCGTGGGCTGGTGGCCGCGCCGGCGGGCGTGGCGCCGGGACTCGCTCCGCGCCTGGACCTGATCCCGGCCGGACACCCGCTGCCCACCGACGGCAGCCTGCGGGCCGGCCAGCTCGCGGCCGAACTGCTGGCCGGCCTCGCCGCCCATGATCTGGCCCTGGTCCTGCTCTCCGGCGGCGGGTCGGCGCTGTTCGAGCACCTCGCCCCCGGCCTGACCCTGGACGACCTCCAGGCCCTCAACGCGCTGCTCCTGCGTTCCGGCGCGCCGATCCAGGAAGTCAATTGCGTCCGCAAGCACCTCTCGCGCGTCAAGGGCGGCGGCCTGGCGCGTCTGGCCGCGCCGGCCCGGGTGGCGGCCCTGATCCTGTCGGACGTGGTGGGCGACCCGCTGGACGTGATCGCCTCCGGCCCCACCGTCCCGGACCCGACGACCGTCCACGAGGCGCGCGTCATCCTGCGCCGCTATCGAATCAACCTGCCGAAGATCGAGGCGGCGCTGGCCGAGACGCCCAAGCCGGGCGACCCGGTCTTCGCGCGGGTCCTCAATCGCCTGGTCGGCTCCAACGCGCTGGCGCGCCAGGCGGCGGCGGAGGCGGCGCGGGAACTGGGGTTTGACGTCGCGCTGCCGCCGCGCGTCATCCAGGGGGAGGCGCGCGAGATCGGGCGCGAGATCGCGCGTGAGATCGCGCGTGAGATCGAGATCGCGCGTGAGAGTCCGCGTTTCCCGCGGGCCGAGATCTTCGGCGGCGAGAGCACGGTGACGGTGCGCGGCCGCGGCGTGGGGGGCCGGAACCAGGAGCTGGCGCTGGCGGCGGCGATTGAGTTGAGGCATGCGCCCGGCCGGATCGTCATCGCCAGCTTCGGCACCGACGGCGTGGACGGGCCAACCCCGGCCGCCGGGGCGGTGGTGACCCCGGACACGGCCCGTCAGGCGGCGGCGCTGGGGCTGGACCTCGACGCGGCGCTGGCTGAGAACGACTCGCATACCGCGCTGGCCCGGCTGGGGGCGACGCTCGTCACCGGCCTCACCGGCACCAACGTGAACGACCTGGTCCTGGCGCTGGCGTACCCGGCCTGACCGGCCTCCGGTCCCCGGCCCATCCGGTTATTTGGGGCCGGCGATCCACCATCACCCCTGTTCGGTGACAACCATCACTGACCTGACAGGTCTATAAGGCCTATTCTTTATTCGGAATGTCGAATATAGGCAGGTCAACGAACCCGCCCGAATCACGACAGGCCGGGCTTTTCCATGCCCTGGCCCATCCTGTGCGCCTGCAAATCCTGGACGTGTTGCGCGGCGGCGAGGTCTGCGTCTGCGATCTTCAGGCCGCGCTGGGTCTGCGCCAGGCCCACATCTCCCAACACCTGATGGAGTTGCGCCGCGCGGGCGTCGTCGCCAACCGCAAGGAAGGCCCGCGCGTCTATTACCGCGCCGCCGATCCGCGCCTGTATGGCGTGCTGGCGGTAGCGCGAGAGTATCTGCACAGCCGCGAGGCCTGTCAGGGCGCCTCCGATCACGAGGGTCACGCGGACAAGGAGTGACGATGACAACGGCCAATGTGACGCTCTGGGGTGAGGTGGACGCGCAGGGCCGGCTGGTGATGCCGGCCGAGATGGTTGAGCGCTACGGCCTGGCGCCGGGCAGCCGGGTGCGGCTGGAGCCGGATGGCAACACCGTGCGCCTGCACCGTCCCGTGAAGCACCTCACCAAGGTCTACGTCGAGGTCACCAGTCTGTGCAACATCGACTGCCGGACCTGCCTGCGCAACAACTGGGATGAGGCGATGGGGCGCATGACCGAGGCCACCTTCGAGCGCGTCCTGGAGTGCCTGCGCCAGCTGGACCCGAAGCCGACGGTCTTTTTCGGCGGCATCGGCGAGCCGCTGTTCCACAAGCACACCCTGCGCTGGGCGGCGCAGGTCAAGGCGCTGGGCGGGCGCGTGGAGCTGATCACCAACGGCACCCTGCTCACGGAGAAGCGCTCGCAGGCGCTGATCGACCTCGGCCTGGATGTGCTGTGGGTCTCCATCGACGGCGCCACGCCGGAGAGCTACGCCGACGTCCGGCTGGGCGCGGAGTTGCCGCAGGTGCTGGCGAACCTGGAGCGCTTCAGCCGGATGCGGCCGGCCGGCCACCGCGCGCGGCCCGAGATCGGCATCGCCTTTGTCGCCATGCAGCGCAACATCCATGACCTGCCGCAGGTGCTCGAGATCGCCAAGCGGCTGCGCGCCTCGCGCTTCTCCGTAAGCAACATCCTGCCGACCACGCCCGAGATGCAGGCCGAGAGGCTGTACGCCAACACGGTCAAGAGCCTGGCCTACATGGATTCGCCCTGGCAGCGCAAGCTCAGCCTGCCGCGCATGGACTTCGTCAACGGCGCGCGCGAGGCCTTCATCGCCGCGCTCAACGCCGGCTACAACGTCAACTTCGGCGGCAACAGCCTGGGCGGGGCCACCGACGTGTGTTCGTTCATCGAGAGCGGCACAATCTCGGTCGGGTGGGACGGCGGGGTCAGCCCGTGCCTGCCGCTGCTCCACACGCACACCACCTACCTGCACGGCAAGCCGCGCGTGAACTACAAGCACACGCTCGGCAACGTGAGCGAGCGCGGCCTGCTCGAGATCTGGAATGACCCGGACTACGTCGCCTACCGTGAGCGCGTGCAGAGCTTCGGGTTCGCGCCGTGCACGTTCTGCGGCGGCTGCGACCTGTCCGAGTCGAACCTGGAAGATTGCATCGGGAACACGTTCCCGGCCTGCGGCGGCTGCCTGTGGGCGCAGGGCGTCATCCAGTGCCCGTAGGCGGAGGGGGGTTATCGCTCGCCCGCCGTCTGGAGCGCCCGATAGCAAAACGCCGTCGTCACCGTGCGGCTCGCGTACCAGGCCGCGCCCTCGCCGCGCGTCGGCGTGACGTAGAGCGGCTCGGCCGCCCAGCTCCCGTCGTAGCGCTGGCGCTTGAGGATCAGGCTGATCCAGCCCGGGTCGAACCTCCCCGCTAACTCCGCTGCCTCCCGGCACGTCAAAATCAGAAACGCCGCCGTCTGCGGCGTGTCGGCGTGGCGCGCCTCCAGGCGCAGACGCTCTGTCAGGACCTCCCAGGCGCGCTTCACGGGAGCGTACAGGCCCGGCCACGCCTCCAGGGCGCGCAGCAGCCGGGCCGCCGTCCACAGCGCGTACGCCGAGACGTACAGGGCGTTGCCGCCCAGGCCAATCGCCGCCCAGCGCTCCAGCCAGCCGCTCGCGGCGCGCTCGATCACGGCCCGGCAGCGGTCCGGATCGTAGTCCAGCAACCCCAATAACAAGTTCGCCTCGACCGTGGCGCACCGGTCCCCCCACAGCGAAGTCTCAACCGTGGTGTCCAGGTCAGCGACGCCGCGCGTGAACCAGCACGGGATCACGCCGGCCTCGGACCGGTTGGCCTCCATCCAGCGCAGCGGCGTCTGCACGGCGGCGTGGTGCCGGGCCGGGTCGCCGGAATATTTCAGCAGGCGCAGCGCCAACCCCAGGTCGTCCGCGTCCGGCGGGACGGCCGGGTGCGGGTAGTAGCGGAAACCGTCGGCCGCCAGCCGGTCCAGGAGCGCGTCCACCTCGCCGGTCAGCGCCGGGTGATGCGGGCCGAGCGCCTCCAGGATCAGGCCCGGCGCGAAGACCCGGCCAACCAGTTCCGGCAGGTCGAACAGCCCGCGCCGCTGAACCTCCCAGCTTTCGCGGAATGTCCGGTCGGCGAGCAGATAGCCCTCGGCCAGCCGCAACGCCTGCTCGCGCCCCCCGTCCGCCGCCGCGAACCTCAGCCGCGCTCCTGAGGGGGCCGGCTCGCCGGGCGCGAACAAGGCCCGCAGCGCCGTGAATTGATCCGACAGGGCCGCACTGTGTTGGGACAGCGTGGGCAATCCCAGCGCACGCGCCGTCGCCTGAACGTGCGCCAGCCGCGCCGTGGCCTCGTCCGCCAGGCGCGGGGCGGCGCCGGTGAGCAGCAGCGCGCCCAGCAGGCGGTCGGGCGGATGCGCCGTGTCCAGGCCCAGGCCGGCGGCCCGCAGCGCCCGGACGAGAGGGTACGTGAGGCGCCCGCGCTGCGCGTCGCGGCGGACCGCCAGGCATTCCTTCAAGAGTTGGTGCGCGAGGCAGAGCTGGTCGGTGAGGTCGAGCAGCGCGGGCAGTTGCGAGGCGCGCGGCTCCCCGACCAGCAGGGCCACGGCGACGGCCGGGAGCTTGCCGAACGCGACGCGCTCGGCCAGATGACGATGCGCCTCCCCTTCGGTCAGGGTCGCGTAGTCCGGCGTGGCTTGCGCCCGCTCCCAGGCGCTCATGAATTGGGCGCGCCAGCCCCAGAACGAAGAATCGGCGGGGAACACCTGCGCGAAACGGGCGGCGGCCTCCTGAAACAGGGCCGCCTCCAGCGGCGCGTCGGCGGCGTCGAAGCCCGTGTCCGGCTCCTGGCGGCTCTCGCGCGCGGCGACCGCCGCCGCGGTGGCCGCCATCGCCAGGCCCAGGCGCCTCTCGGCGGCCTCGGCCTCCACGCCCCAATCGTCCAGCAGCCAGAGGTGCAGGTCCAGCCAGGGCGGGTCGGCGGGGTGGCCCCAGAGATCCGCGAACTGGCCGGTGTGGCTGTGAAGACGCGCCAGGTCGTGGCGCAGCAGGACGCCGGACCGGAACAGCGCGGGCGGCAGGCCGCCGTAGAACGCCTCAACCTCCGGCCAGTACGCGGCCCGCCGAAGAAGCGAGGGGGTGCGCCAGTTCATGACACAGGCCTTTGCGTTCCGGTTGAGAGCTTAACGCAAAGGCGCAAGGCCGCCCGGAAATTGTTGCGCCCCGGCGTCATAGCGGCTCGACCCGCTGGCGGCTGATCACGCTCACGTCAGCCGGGCCGCCAAACGAAAGGACGCCCCCTGAGCCCGGCTCAGACGACGTCCTTCAACCGTTCACGAACTCGAAACGCTTACAGCGAGGCGGCTTTGTTGTCGCCGAAGGCCTGGGCCAGGCGCTGGATGGCGGCGGCGTCCACGCCCTTGAGGGCGTCCAGCATCTCCGGGGTCGGCTGGATGCCGGCGTCCTGGAGGGCCTTGGCCGGGTCGCTGGCGAGCGCCTGAGCGAACTTTTCATCCGCCATCGCGCGGCCGACGAGCGTTTGGAAATCCATGGCACGTTCTCCTTTTCAGTGAGGGGCTGGCCGATGCGGGCGAGTATAGCACGCGCGGCCCGCGTCAGCCGCCGGGCACGTCGGTTTTGGTTTTGATAAAGTTAGCCAATCGTTTGGCCAGGACGCCCGCCATCTGCATCAGGACCGACGGGTGCCGGAACGCGAACAGGCGCAGGTCGGAGCCCTGCAGCACCAGGCACTCGGAGGGCCGGGTGGCGCGGACGGTGGCGTTACGGGGTTCGCGCGTGAAGAACGCCATCTCGCCGAAGACCTCGCCCGAACGGAGCGTGTCGAAGCGGTGGAAGCCGCCGTCGCGCATCACGCCCACCTCCAGCTCGCCGTCCACCAGGATGTAGACGTCGTCGTTCAGCTCGCCCTCCCAGATCACGACCTCGCCGGTGTCCAGCCGCATGCGGCACAGGGTGTGCGTGATCTCCAGCATCACCTCGGCCGGCAGGGGACGGAAGATATCGGCCTGGTCCAGCAGGGCCAGCCGCTGGAGCGTGTTGACCGCGCCGACGTCCTGGCCGCGCAGGCGGATGTGACGCCACAGGCGGACGTCGGTGGTCGTGGGCAGGTGGCGCAGCAGCGCCAGGCTGGGGTCCAGCTGCTCGCCGATGAGGTGCGGGAACAGGCGGCGCAGGGCCGGCGGCGCCAGCTGCGAGAGGTACACCAGCGTGTCCGACTCCTTTTCGCGCCCCTGCCAGATCTCCAGCAGCGCGCCGGCCTCCTTGCGCAACTGCTCCTTCTGCGACGGCGCCAGCAGCACGGTGGTCTGCAGCTTGGCGAGCAGCAGCGCGCGGTAGCGCTTGTAGAAGTAGCGGCTGCCGACGTCGGACAGAGGCCGGGTGTCCCGGTAAGCCTTGAAGCAGGCCTGGATGGCCTTGTCGTCCGGGTCCGGGTCGGCCGGCTCGGCCACCGGCAGCAGTTCGACGCGCCGGCCCAGGTGGACGCGCGCGAAGGCGTCCACGTACTGCGTCTCGCGGCCGGTGAGCGCCAGGTACAGCCAGCCGATGTGGTAGTAGATGTAACGGATGGCGTCGGAGGCGTAATCGTCGTTGATCGAGTCGATCACGTCGTCGCGCTGCTCCAGGCGCTGAAGCACGTCGGCCGAGACCTGGCCGGCCTCTTTGAGGATATCCTCCGGCCTGACGGCGAACAGCTTCTGCACCAGTTCGATGTTCTGGACGGCCGCGTCGCCGATCTGGCCGGCGGCGTTCAGGGCGTAGAGGATGTTGTGGTAGGAGTCGGCGGCAATGTTCTTGGACTCCATCTTGGCCGCCAACCCTTCGATGGCGCGCGGCAGGGTGCGGCGCGCGAAAGCCTTCTCCTCCGGCGTCAACCGGTGCTTGGTGACGGCCACCGCCAGCTGGTTGGCGACCTGCTCCTCGTGCCACAGGTTGTCCGTGAACTGGCCGTAGCGGTGGCGGAAGTGGTGCGCCAGCTCGTGGGCGATGACGTGCGGGATGAACAGGTAGAAGAACTGCCAGAGCTCGTCCTGGGTCTCGCAATGAAGCAGCGAGCGCAGGAAGAGCATGTGTAGCTTGCCGACCGGGTCCGCCAGGTTCGGCAGGGACATGTAAATCTGCCGGTCCTTGATGTCGTAGTAGCACAGCAGGCCGTTGCCGGGACGCAGCTCGAGGTCCGGGTCCGCCTCGATGCCGTACTGGGCGAACTCGTCCAGGAAGTTGTGGAAGCACAGCTTGGCGAAGGCGAACAGGCCGGGATCGGACAAGGTCTCAGACATGACTCGCAAGTACCGCGCTTTGGCCGCGGATTGGGCGGATTGGCGCGGATGAGGTTGGATCAGAATGAACAGGATGGCTGGCAGTTACCCCATGCGCCTGAATTTGCCTCATTCGTGGCAACGCCGCCTCGGCGATAACCCGGCCCATCCGCGGCGGCCGCGTCAAGCATCACCTCATCACTCTGGATAGTTTCACCAGCGCCTCCAGGCCGGGCGCCACGTCGGCCTGTTGCTGGCGGAGCCGGGCGGCGCGCCGGTCCAGATAGGCCCGCAGGTCCGGGCTGTCCAGCGCCTCGGCCAGCGCCGCGGCCTCGGCCAGGCGGGCCTCCAGGTCGGCCAGGCCCCAGGCGAAGCCCTCCCGCACCACCCAGGCGGCCGGCGTCTCGTCCGGGCGCCGGCGGCGCGCGGCCTCCGAGAGGAAGTAGGTGCGCGTCCCGTGGCGCAGGTCCTTGCTCCAGTCGAACACATCATTCCACATTTGATGCCAGGCCCCGAACGCTTCCACGAACCGCGCCCACGCCGCCAGCCGGTCAGGGCGCTCGTAGCGATAGCACACCGCGGCCAGGGGGATGATGGCGGCGCAGACCTTGCGCGCCGCGTAACGGTCAAAGTCGGCGCGGCGGACCTCCGCCAGGCTCGCATCGCGGGCGGTGACCTCGGCCGCGTCGAACCACAGGCGGCGAAAGGCCTCCCAGAAAGGGTGGCCGGATTCGAAGTAGCGTTGATAGGGCGTCTGGAACTGGGTGTGAAAGAAGCCGGCGGCCGGCAACAGGCGGACCTCGGGTATGGCGCCGCCCGCTTCGCCCGCGACGGAGTGCCCGTCCATCACATTGTCCAGCAGGCGGATGAAGTAGTACCCGCTGACCGTCGAAGCGACGAGGTCGCCCTGGAAGGCCGCGTCCGGCGCGGGCCGGAGCGTCTTCTCCAGCCACCACGGCAGCCGGAGCAAGGGGAAGCCGATGGGGTTGCGGAAGTAATCGGCGGGCTGCGGCGAACACGCCAACGCCTGCAGCCAGGCCGAAACCTGCCCGGCCAGATAGGGCGCGGCCGCGCCCAGTTCGGCTTGCAGGCGCGTTTCCTCGTCGGGGTCATAGGCGGGGATGCGTGCGAGTTGCCCTTGCAGGGTGCGGAGTTGTCGTTCCAGTGTGTCTTTCTGTTTGAGGGCATCTTCCATCTGGCGGAGTTGCGCCTGCAACAGGGCGTGGTGTTGCTGGGCTTTGTCGCGTTCACTTTGGAGCTGGGCAATCTGCGCCCGAATTGCCTGCGCCTCGTCTGGCTCTTGCTTGAGTTGTTCGAATTTCTGGCGGGCGGCGCGCAGTTGCTGCTCGGTGGCTCGGGCTTCGGCTTTTGCGCGTTGCAGGGCGTCGTGGTAGCCCTCGCCGAGCGGCTGTCCACAGGTGGGGCACTTGCCCTCCGCGCCCAGCGATTCCAGTTCGGCGATATGCTCGCGTTGTTGCTTCAGGTTCGCGTTCAGGCTACGGGCTTCCGCTTCGGCGTTGGCGCGTTGCTGGCTCCATGCTTGCAAGATTTGCTGGAGCTGGTTCTCGGCGTCCGTGTAAGCTTGCTGACGGTTCTGGAACTCTTGATGCGCCTGCTGAACGGCTTGCTGAAGCTGGGCGCGTTCGGTCTCCTGCTGGCGCAGAGCGTCGAGCTGTTGCTGTGTGTTCTGAATTTGCGTTTCGAGCCGGGCGCGTTCGGGGGCTTGCTGCGCGATTTGGCGCACGCGCTGGAGTTGCTTTTGGAGTTGCTCCGCCTGTTGCAGGCGCGGCTGCAGGGCGTCGAGTTCAGCTTGTTTCTGGAGCAGTTCAGCGCGTTCGGCGTGCAGCTGCGCCTGCTGCTCGGAGAGCGCGTCCTGCTGCGTCAGGAGCTGGCGGCGTTGTTGCTCCGCCTGCGCGAGTTGCTCCATCTGTTCCAGCTCTTTGGCGAGTTCGCGATAGCGTTTGGCGTCAGCTTCGATGGCTTTGTAGCGGTCGCAGGCGTTTTTGAGCTGCTCCCAGCGTTCGCGCAGTTCGTCGAGGCGTTTCTGGGCGTGCTGGTGGTCGTTTTGCAATAGGTCGCGCTGTCGGCTCAGGTTTATATGCTCTTCGCGCAGGGCGTTTTGGGCTTCGTAGTGCGCCTTTGCCTCATCACGCTGGGCAGTCGCAGTGGTCAGCGCAG
>Ga0101944_10003307_pt1 | contig 22966 bp, 29 predicted proteins | sample DewCreD2012metaG_FD_75245 | JGI IMG/M metagenome (GOLD analysis project Ga0101944, IMG submission 75245) | Hot spring sediment bacterial and archeal communities from British Columbia, Canada, to study Microbial Dark Matter (Phase II) - Dewar... ... | reverse complement strand
TCCGGACACGCCCCTGATCATCGACCTGAGCGATCTGCCCCGCCCCCGTGCCCGCAGGCTCAAGTATCTGGGCCTGGTCCGCGACGGCAGCCAGGATGGACGATTGGTCAGCGGCTATTGGTGCCTGGAGATTTATGCCTGCTGGGGCAAGGGGCGTATCACCCCCTTGCTGCTGCATCCCTACGGCATGGATGATCCCACGGTCCGGAGCGAAAACGCCCAGATCCTGCGGCAGGTGGATCGGGTCATGCGGGCCACCGACGGCAAGGGAGTGCTGGTGATGGACATCGGCGCTGACCGGGACAGCCTTCTGATCCCCTGGATCGATGCCCACCGCAGGTTCGTCATTCGCCTGCGGGGCGACCGGCGGCTGTTGCTGGACAATGGCGTGCAACTGCCCGCCAGGCACCTGGCCGAGAGGCTCTTGCAGCAGGCCGCGGCCCAGGGCAGGCGGACGGCCTGGACGCGAGTCTACCTCCCCGAGCGTGTCGGGGAGCCGCTTTACCTGGTCTGTCGGGTCCTGCCCGGGCGGGACCACCCCCTGATGCTCCTGACGAGCCTGACCGTGGAGAACCTGGAGGCGGCCAACAAGACGCTGTGGTACTACCGCCGGAGGTGGGGATGCGAGGAATCGGCGCGTTTCCTGAAAAGCCGGCTGGGGCTGGAACGATTCGCCCTGCGCACCTACGAGGCCTTCGCTCCCTTACTGTTTCTGGCCACGGTTGCGATGGGCCTGCTCACATGGCTGCAGATGCGTTTTGCATCCCTGGCCCGATGGCTGGCCCGGTCCCGACCCGGCCGCCGTGCGGTGAAGTTTCTCTACTACCGGCTGCTGGAATGGTGGGAGAGCCAGATTCTCCAGGCCCTGTCGAATCGAATCCCGCCATAGGCCGCGAAACGGGTAGTCGCGTCCAACCGACGGCACTTGATCGCCAGAAAATGATATCGTAAGCTGGCTTCTCGAATGTTCTTAAGGCGGTATTCCCGGCGGACGATGCTCCGGTTGTGAAGCGGGCTCAGTGGTTCATGCCGTATCTGGATAATCATACAGAGCGTTCGATTCTCTGGCGGGAATCGAATGTCAATGGATTATGACGCAGACACCCTTTGCTACGGCGGCGGATTACGCGGACGCGCTGCTTATGGCGCGAAAAGCCAAGAACGTGCTTGCGGGACTGCTCCTGCTCATGCTGTTGGTTCAACTCGGGTTGTTCTTTGCCGTGCGATACGACGCACTGGGCGGCGGAGCCAGCGAGGGGGCAACCGACGAGTTGGTGATCAATCCCGCGGCCACTCAACCGGCAACCCAGGCTGTCGCCGGCGGGCAGGCGTCGCATCGGCAGAAGGTGCTCTTCCAGATGCTGGAGTACCTCACGGCCCTGATCAACTTCATGGGAATTGTTCTTGCGATCGTGCTGGCGGTGGTGGTGCTGTTGATCGTGCAGGTGATGCTTGTGGGTCGGTTGATCGGGTTGTCACACACCACGGCCGCATTCATCTGGTGCATCCTTCTGGCGGTGCTATTGTTCCCGTGGCAGGCGTTCCTGTCCAACGGAAACCTGGCAACGGCCGATTTCCGCATTCCGGGGGTGCTTTACACCTGGGGCGAACTGATGCAGGGGGCGCATTTTGACGCCAGCCTTTCCGGAGAGAACTGGACCCATGTTGTCCTCAAGTGGGCGCGGTTTGTCGGCTTTCCAGTCGTGGCCATCCTGCTGGTGATTCTGATCGGCGCCAAGACGCGCAGGGGCGTGCGACTGGCGCTGGGCGAGGACCAGCCGCCGGTAGTCGGCAACACATGATGCTTGATTGTTTTCGCGTTCGCGCTTAAAGGAAATCAGGAGCACGGGCGTCTGGCCCATGCCCCTTCCAACGGCACGGGCAGGATGCGCGTGCCACGACAGAGAGCCACCGATGCGCGAAGAACGCGGACAGATCGCGGGAGACCAGGTTGTTTCCGAGCCGCTGGAACTGACCGGCTCGTTCGCCGGCAAGGTCACGGTCATCGACGGGGGGAAAATGTATCTGCGCGGCGCGGTCTACGGCGACCTGATCGTGGAGGAGGGCGGCCGCGTTCACGTCTACGGCCATATCAGCGGCAGCCTGATTGTGGAAGAAGGCGCCAAGGTGATCGTCAGCGGCGTGGTGGGGCGCGACGTGATCAACAACGGCGGCCGGGTCTTCCTCGACGAAATGGCGCGGGTGATGGGCAGGCTTCGGCGGCGTGCGGGCGAAACCACCGTCGATCCCAAGGCCCGGTTCAGCGAATAGCGCGAAGGTGGTCGAAGAGCTGTTCGCGGGGGACGGCGCTCTGCTGCCCGGTGGACAGCTGCTTGACCACGATCGTGCCCGCCTGCAGTTCGCTTTCGCCAATGACCAGCACAACGGCGGCGCTTTCTCGGTCGGCCACCTTGAACTGAGCCTTGATGGATCGCGGCGAGTAGTCCATGTCGGCGGAGAAGCCGGCCTGTCGCAGTTCGCGAAGAAGCGTCCAGTTGGCCTGGCGGGCGGCGTCGCCGTGGGCGACCAGGAAGATCAAGGGCTTGTCCTGCCGGGGCAACTGCACGCCCTGGGAATCGAGCGCGATCAAGAGGCGTTCGAGTCCCGAGCCGAACCCGACGCCGGGGGTGGGTCGGCCGCCGAGCATTTCGACGAGGTTGTCGTAGCGTCCGCCGCCGCCGACGGCGTTTTGGGCTCCCAGTCCGCCGGCCGTGACTTCCCAGAGCGTCTCGGTGTAGTAGTCAAAGCCGCGGACGAGGCTGGGGTTGACCCTGTAACTGCTGCCGGCGAGCGAAAGCAGTTTCTGGACTCGCTCGAAGTGCGCGCGGCTCTTTTCCGACAGCGACTCGATGGCCGGGGGAGCGCCTTGGCAGGCTTCCTGGTCGCGGGGGTCCTTGCTGTCGAGGATGCGGAGGGGGTTTTCAAGCAGGCGTCGCTGGGAGTCCTCGGAGAGCCGGTCCTTCCTGGGGGAAAGAAACCGGACCAGGGCGTCGCGATAGCGCTGTTTGCTGTCCCGGTCGCCGAGGCTGTTGATCTGCAGTTCCAGGTCCTTCAGGCCGCAGCGGCGGTAAAAGTCCAGTTGGAGGAGGATGCATTCAACGTCCTGCTCCGGCTCGGCGATGCCGAAGGCCTCGACGCCGAACTGGTGGTGCTGCCGGAGGCGGCCCTTCTGGGGTCGCTCGTAGCGGAAATTGGGCGCGATGTAATAAACCTTTGCGCGCGAGCCTTCCTGGGCGAGCACGTTGTGCTCGATCATCGCGCGGACCACGCCGGCCGTGCCCTCGGGCCGCATGGTCATCGACTCGCCCCCGCGATCGTCGAAGGTGAAAGTCTCTTTGCGGACCACGTCCGAGCCTTCGCCCACGCCGCGGTGGAACAGCTCAGACTTCTCGAGGACGGGCGTGCGGACCTCCTGGTAGTGGTAGATCTCGGCCACCTCGCGGGCGATGCGCTCCACGGCCTGCCACTTCCAGCTTGCCGAGGGGAGGATGTCTTCAAAACCTTTTGGGGCTTGGATACCGGCCATGTGCGCGTCCTGAAACGGCGAACCGGCGAGACGGCGATGCGGCGCTGGACGCCGATTCGCCGGATCGCCGGTTTTCGCCGTCGATCCTGTTTCTCACGTGGCGGAGGATTCGCTGGCGGTCTTCGGTTCGTCGGTGTCCGACGGATCGACCGCACCGGCCTTGGCCTGCTCGGCGGTCGGCTCCACCTCTTCGATCTGGGCCTTGGCCAGGATCGCGTCGATGGCCTTCTCCTCGCGCATCTGGACGTAGAGGTTGGCAAGCATGTTCCGGTCGCGCGCCATCTCCTGCTTGAGCTTCTCGGGCCGGCGGCCCTGTTGCAACGCGATCATGGCGATGCGGCCGTTGATCTCGCCCTCGGTGACATCCACGTTCTGCTCTTCGGCTATCTTCTGGAGGATGAAGAAGATCTTGAGTTCCCGGGCGGCCTCCTCGGCCGCGCCGGTCGAGAGATGCTCCAAGTTCTGGGAGATCTGCTCCTGCGGCACGCCGCGTAACATCAGGTCCACGGCCCGACGGCTGACCACGCGCTGGCGCTGCCGTTCCGAGAGCCTGTTTGGGAGCTGGATGTCGATCTTGGACAGCAGATCGTCAATCACCTGCCGCCGCATGGCCTGCTTGATGTCGTAGTCGATGCGTTCGACCATCTGCTCCCTGAGGGCTTCGCGCAGTTCCTGCTCGCTGGCGAATCCCAGGTCGGACAGGAACTGATCGTCGATGTCAGCCGGCTCAAGCTTCTTGATGTCCTTGATGGTTATCTCGATCTGCACGTCCTTCCCGCGCAGCGACTCGTTGGGATACGTGTCGGGAATCTTGAGGGTGATCGTCCGGGTCTGGCCCGACATGGCCCCGGCCACCTGGGCGGGCAGATCATCCACCTGGATGCCCGCGATTCGTCCGGGCCGCACGATGAACGTGGCGCCCGCCTGGTTGTTGATTTCCCTGCCGTCGCACAGGGCCTTGATGTCGGCCGTCACGATGTCCTTCTCCTGGACGCCGCGATCCTCCACCGGCACGATCGTTCCCTGCTGCTCGCGCAGGTTCATCATCGCCTGGTTGATGTGATCCTCGGTAATGGTGATCCTGGGCTTCCTGACCTTGATCCCCTCCAGGTCCGGGATCGCAAAGTCGGGCTGGATCTCGACCGAGAAGCAGTAGGTCAAAGGCTTGTCGTCTTCAAGCTGAATCTGGTCGGGGTTCTCAAACTCCGGTTCGCCGATGACCTGCAGGGAATGCTGCGTGACGGCCTGCTCGTAGCTCTCTGAGATCAGCGTGCGGCGGACCTGTTCCTTCACGTCGGCGCTGAACCTCTTCTCGATCAGCTTTCGCGGCGCATGTCCCTTGCGGAAACCCGGGAGAACCGCCTCCTGGCGCAGTTCCTTGAACTGCTCCTCGATCTTCCGGTCGATGGCTTCCCTGGGAATTTCGACCCACACTTTCTTGGTTCCGGCCCCGGCATCCTCGACGCGGATTGTGAAGGGCGTCTGCTCCTGGACTGCGGTATCCGTCTGGTTCTCGGCCATGACTGTCAGGTCCTTCAAAGACAAAGCTGCGATGGGGGCCTATCCCACCATCGCAAGACCTGTTATCGTAACCAATGCGGGCCCGATTGCAAATGGCCGGGAACCCCCGGCCGGGTCCGACGAATCGGCGCCGATGGATGTCAATCCTGGCGCGGCGGCAATCGAAAGGTTACAGGTCATGGCCGAGGAAAGACCCTCTTTGCACATTGATTCAGACTGGAAGCGGCAGGCGCAGGAGGAGAAGAAGCGTCTTGCCGAGCAGGAAGCCAAGGCGAAGTCGACCGCCCCGGCAGCCGCCGGGCCGGTCGGGGTGATCAGTTCTCCCGCGGCCGCCGCTCCTGCCGCTCAGCGCGGTGTCGGAGGGCGTGCGGCTCGGGACGACCATGAAATGCCCCAGGCCAACTTCGAGTCGCTGGTCCAGTCGCTTGCGACCCAGGTGTTCTTTTACCTTGGCGAACTGCCCACGCGCAACGGAGAAGTGGGCGTCAATCTGGACATGGCTCGCTATAATCTGGACATGCTGGGGATCCTGGAAGACAAGACTCGCGGGAATCTGACGCCCGACGAACAGCAGACGCTGGACTTGGTGATCTACGAGGCCCGAATGCGGTTTGTGAGCGTGGCCTCGCGCTACGCCGAATTGCCCTAGAGCGGTCGCGGAGCGGGCCGAGGAGCCGGTTGCCTTTCCTGGTTGCTATTGGGCCTGCGCTCTGGAAATCGGTCTGACGGAAGGTTACAACACTTCCCGGCGAAAGCCCCGCAAGGAGCCATGGATGGCTAAGATACTGCTGCCCGTGATAGTCGCGGCGGCCTTTTTGGCAGGATGCCAGACGAAAGGCCCAGCCGCATTCTCTCCACCCAATCTGGACGGCCCGAGGATTCTGGCCCACGCGCCGGAACCCGTCGCAGCCGATCCTCCGCAGGGCCAAAGCGGTTCGGTATCGCGCGGCCCGCAGAGCCCGCCCGTTCCCCGGGACTGGATCCCTGCCGTTCCCCCGAACAACTGGCAGTGGATTGTGATTCATCACTCGGCCACGCCGGCCGGTTCCGCTCGTGCCTTTGATGCGTCCCATCGCCACAGGGGGTGGGATGAACTGGGGTATCACTTTGTCATAGGCAACGGCACCGGGAGCGGCGACGGCCAGATCGAGGTCGGTTCGCGGTGGCCCAAGCAGAAGTGGGGGGCACATGCCAAGACGCCCGACAATCGTTTCAACGAGTATGGCATCGGGATCTGTCTTGTGGGTGACTTTAGCATGGATCGTCCCACGCCGGCGCAGATTGAGTCGCTGACGAGACTGGTCGGCTATCTGATGTTCACCTATCACATCGCCCCGTCGCATGTGCTGGGTCACGGCCAGACCAAACCCACCGAATGTCCTGGGCGGTATGTCAACGTCGCCGAGATTCGCCGGCGTGCGAGCATTCTGGCGTCACGGCAGGCGACGATGCCGCCTGGCCCGGCCCAGGCCCGTGCGCAGGAGAAAAACGGCGCGCTTGCAGTCTGGCGCTGATCCGATACACTGGGAAACTTGCCACGCTGACGGGGTGTAGCTCAGCTTGGTTTAGAGCGCTTGGTTCGGGACCAAGAGGTCGCTGGTTCAAATCCAGTCACCCCGATTGATATAACCCCTGAGAAATCAGGGGTTTATTCGTTATATAGGGAAACCTCGGTTTGAGGATTTTTTACAGAACACGACATTTCTGGCCGCTATTGCACTACAATTTCGGCGTTCTGAACGACGGATGAAGCCGATTCGGAGGACGCCCATGAGCCGTCACGCGAAGCGCCGAATTCCCAAACTGCGGTTCACCAAGACCCGTGGCATCGGATGGCATGTCAACTATCGCGACCCTCAAACTGATGTTCCCCGCCGACGCCGGTTCGGAATGATCGACCGCGACGCCGCGTCCGAGCAGTATCGCCAGTGGCTGGCGGAGCACCTGCGGGGCGCCCCGCACCGCAGCGCCAGCGCAGCGTCGCCCGCACCGGTGGAGGAGCCGGCCGACTCCGACGCCAAGGCGGAGGTGGGCAGCCTGCTTCACGTGGCGTCCAACTACCTTTACTCCGAAGAGCGCCGCGTCCACAAACCAGGCGAGCCGCGTCGTGCCGGCACGATCACCGCACAGGTGCTGGCAGACCGCCGACACGACGTCAAGGAGTTCCTGAAGTTCATCAACGAGCGTCACGGGGCCGGAAGCGTTGGCCAGCTCTCGGTCCTGGACCTGAAGATGCAGGATGTCGAGGAGTACAACAGACAGCTCGTTGATGCCGGCTATTCCGATGTCCTCGTGTCCAACCGCATGCTGGCCGTCAAGGCTATCACCGAGCGGGCCGGGCGCCCCGAGTTCGGTGAACAGGTTCTCACCTGGAACTGGAATGCGCGCGACAAGCTTCGTGGGAAGCCGCGCACGCCGCGCACGCTGCGCACGCTGCCAAGCCTCGCTCAACTCAAAGCGATTCTGAAGGAATGCGACAAGCGCTCACGGGCGATTGTCTGGATGGCAATTGGTCTGGGTTTTGGGCAAGGCGATTTGTCCGCCATTCGAGTTGGGCAGATTGACGCCAAAGGTTACGACTTGCGCCGCGGGAAGACCCGCGGGGGGACGGTGTCAATGACGATGCTTCATGTGAACGCATCGTCCGCCTCGCCCGGAATGCGGTTTTTATTCAGCGCGAAGCCGTCAGTATCAAGAAACTCGGGCAGAAGACTCAGGAACTACACCCGTCCCACACCCGTCCCGACCTGCTGGTCATGGACGAGCTGGGCCACCCCATCGACAAACACGGGGCCGACCTGCTCTTCCAGATCATCAGCCAACGCTACAAATGCGGCTCCATCGTCCTGAGCACCAACAAGGCCTTCAAGCAGTGGCCCGGCATCTTCAACAACGATGCCACCCTCACCAGCGCCATTCTCGACCGCATTCTCCACCACGCCGAAACCCTCGTCATCGAGGGCAGGAGCTACCGCATGAAGGACCGCATCGAGCCGTGAACCAGCCGCGGTCAAGCCCCAACGTGCCACGCCCTCCGAGCCTCCACACCTCAGCGCACTTCCAAACCGGCCGATTCAAGCCGTTTTCACGCCGGCGCTGACAACGTCAGTCAGGACAAGCCAAGATCGCGGGGCTACAATTCGAGGCAAGAAGGTGTTTTGAGGCCCGTACGGGAGAAGGAGAACACGATATGGCGATTTCCAAAGAGGAAATTGTCACCGTGCTGTGTACTTCGTACCGCATGGAGATCGAGACCGTAATTAACTACCTGGCGAACAGCATCAACCCTGAAGGTGTGCGGGCGGAGGAGATCAAGAAGGCGCTCGCTGCGAACATCGCAGGGGAGATCCTGCACGCACAGCAGCTCGGTAAGCGGATTAAACAGCTCGGAGGCGTTCTGCCGGGCTCGGCGGAAGTGAAGGTCGGCAGCCAGGAAAAGCCGCTGGCGGATACGACCGACGTGATCAGCGTGATCGAAGCCGTCATCGGTGCGGAAGACGGAGTGGCCGACGAATGCAAGTGCCTTTTCGTGGCGGCCCACCAAGATTGCCAGCTATTTTGAAGTAAGGAGTCACAGTTGCACGCTGCGAAGTTTCGAATCGCCAAATATCTCATCTACACAGCCGCCGGGATATCTTTCTTGCTGTCAGTTTACCTGTGGTTCAGCGGACAGCGCGAAGAAGGGCAGTTCGTCGGACTCTGGGTGCCATCCATCCTCGCCGTTGGGGCCTTAGCGTTGCTGAGTGTCAGGAAGGATAAGGCATGAGCACTACGCTGATTTTCGTCTTGGGATCCGTGATCACGGCCATGGTGACCGTTGCCGTGCTGATGATCGGCTTGATGGAGGTTGCAGATCCCACCCACAGTCGTCCAGAGAACCTGGCGTCTTGGGAGCGTGAGGTGGTGAAGGGTAAGCGTAATGATCTGGGCGAGTTGAGAGGCAATGCCGATGCTGACTGACCAACGAGACGTTCCCCCATTTGGGAACTTGCCTGGCGGAATACGTGGGAGCGCGACTGGGAGCGAGAAAAGTACTGTGAAAAGAAGTCTGTGGCGACGTCAATTAGAGCCGAGAGGCTGATGGCATCGTCGAGCGCTTCCCCAGAACAAAGTTCGCTCAAGCAACTTGAATACATTTTGAACCTCACCGTCACCCAACGAGACCCAACGAGCAGGAGAATCACAATCGCAGTATTCGTCAAGAGTTCTGAGATTCGAGCAAGTGCGAGCGATGTGTTCGCGTGGCATCAGTCGCCCGATGCGCTCAAGAAGCTGATTCCCCCTTGGGAACGAGTGACCGTTGAGCAGCCACCGAGTTCTTTGAGCAACGGGTCAATCGCAGTGCTGTTGCTGCATTTCGGGCCGTTAAAACAGCGGTGGGTCGCGCGGCACCGAGACTTCATCGATCGCGGCGAAGAAGGCGGCGAGTTCACGGACGAACAGGTCTCCGGGCCTTTCGCGTCTTGGGTGCATCGGCATGTCGTCCGCGCAACGGGACCAGCAAGCTGCGTGCTCGAGGATCGCATCGAGTATGCGGTCCCACTCGGATGGCTCGGCGAGACTCTTGCTGGGTGGCACGTGAGGAAGAAGCTCGTGAGGATGTTTGACTATCGGCACGCTGCAACAATTTCGGTGCTACAGTCGGCGGGAAAGACACATGGTGAGTAATACTCCGCGAACAATTCCGGCCCCAGCGTGGATGCGCCGCTGGCTCGTGGCCGCCGGCACATACAACATCGTGTGGGGCGCGGCGATGGTCCTCGCACCGGTGTGGACTCTGAAAATGTTGGGCGTGTCGCCACCAACCACGGAGTTGTGGCCGCAGTTGTGGGCGTGTATTGGGATGATTGTGGGTGTCTACGGGCTGGGATACCTGATCGCCTCACGCGATCTCGCACGACATTGGCCGATCGTGCTCGTGGGTCTTCTGGGAAAAGTACTTGGACCGATCGGTTTCGTCGACGCGGCAATGCGAGGCCATCTCCCGTGGTCGATGGGATGGACGGTACTTTCGAACGACCTGCTTTGGTGGATTCCATTTGCGATGATCCTTTGGCACGCGGCGAAAGCTGCGCAACCCGAGCCGCCCGAGGGGAATGTCGCGCTCGACGAAGCCCTGGATGCACTGCGTGATGACCAGGGCCGAACGCTGCGTGCGTTGACCGATGATCGCCAGACACTCGTCGTGCTGCTCCGCCATGCGGGCTGCACTTTCTGCAAACAGACGCTTTCGGACCTCGCGGAACGGCAAGCCGACATCGAGAAGGCCGGTGTAGGCCTTGCAGTTGTTGGCATGAGCGCTTCATCCGAGAGACTTCGATCAGTCGGTCAGCAGCAAGGTGTCTCTTCTGGTGCCTGGTTCGCAGACCCGGATCGCCTGCTGTACCGCGCATTGGAGCTCAGGCGCGGGTCATTCCTTCAACTCTTCGGACCGCGGGTCTGGATCGCGGGTGTACTGGCCGCATTGAGTGGGCACGGGATCGGCAGACTCGAGGGTGATGGTTTTCAGATGCCAGGAGCGTTTGTGATCCATCGTGGCCGCGTGGTTCGCGCGTACCGCCATACCACCGCAGCCGATCGGCCGGACCTCAAGGATCTTGCGTGCCCGATCGACTGACCAACGCGATACCAATGGTCTATGCCGGCGCGACGTAGTCCCTTTCGGAGCGATACCATCATGTCTGATTCGGTTTGGCGGCGAGTTCCCTCTTGATGATCGCGTCCACCTCGGGGGCGTCCGGCTTCGTACCAGATCCAAACCGAGCGACCACCGTTCCTGTGCGGTCGATCAGGAATTTCTCGAAGTTCCAGCCGATCTTGCCGGCCCCTTTGGGCTTCGTATCGAGTGACGTGAGGAACTTGTACAGCTCGCAGGCATTCTCGCCATTCACCTCGACCTTGGCGAACATGTCAAATGTCACGCCGTAATTCTTCTGGCAGAACGCCTGGATTTCCTCGGCCGAGCCAGGTTCCTGTCCAAGGAACTGGTTGCACGGGAACCCGAGAATCGCAAGTCCTTGCCCTGCGTACTTCTCCTGCAGTCGCTGAAGCTGCTCGTACTGACCAGTGTACCCGCACTTGCTGGCGACGTTCACGATCATGACAACCTTCCCCTGGTACTTAGGCGCTGTCAATAAATAACCTATACACTTGCGGTTGCCTTACCTTGGCAGAAAGGACCGCGAAACAGAGGTGGTCTGCATAGTTTATTCACTGACAGCGCCTTAGCGAGATCCACTTCCTGGCCAGCCAGTGATTTCATCTTGAATCTCAGCACGGTTTCCTCCTGTTTCACTCCTTGCACGACCGGAGCGCAGCTCTGGATTGCGGACAAGCTCGCGATTGTGGCGACAAGCAACATCCGAAAACGAACCACGGGTTGAACTCCTTCCTGATTGCGTTTCACCTGAGAACGTAAGTGTCGTCGCCCTTGCACCGCCCTGGTTTCTTACGTGCGGCTGCGTACCGATCCCAAGCCACCGTCGACGCCGATGACCTGCCCGGTCACCCACGAGTTCGACGGATCGAGGAGCCAGGCGATCAGCGAGGCAACATCGTCCGGTTCACCAAGGCGGCCCAACGCATGCATGGCCTGGGAGGCCTCGGCGGACTTGGGATTGTCCCAGATTCGCCGGGTCATGGGTGTGCGAACCAAACCCGGGGCGACTGCGTTGACACGAATACCCTTGGAAGCGTAAGTCGCGGCGGCCGAAAGTGTCAGCCCGATCACGCCGGCTTTGGCCGCAGCGATTGCCTCGTGATTCGCCAAGCCGATCCGCGCCGCGGCCGACGACAATAGGACGATCGACCCGCCCTGCGATTGCATCACTCTGGCGGCGGAACGTATCACCGCGAAAGCCGAAGTGAGATTGGCCGAAATGACTCCGTGCCACTCCTCAAAGCTGGTCAGGTGGGCCGGCTTGAGTAGCAGCGACCCGATGCAATTTGCGACGCCATCGATACGGCCGAATCGCTCCTGCACCTCCCGAATCACGTTTTCCACGCTGGTTGGATCACCAACATCCAACTACCACTTTGCGGCGCCAAGTTGGTGAGCCAGCTCGTCAAGTCGGTCTGACGCTCTGCCCGCCAGAGCGACGGTGGCTCCTGCGGCCGCCAATCGTCGAGAGACGGCCGAGCCGATGCCTCCCGCAGCGCCCAGGATGAGATGTACGACGGAATTCGGTGAGCTATTCATCGGTTGCTCCTGGTTATCGCTGGCATCCTCGGATACCGGCGGGCACGCGATCGCTGGGGATCAGGCCCTCGCACACCAGTTCCAACGTGTCGGCGTCCACGAGGACAGCTCCGAAGGGACACGCGGGGTTGCCTCTGGCGACCGCGATGGCCAGCCGCATGAAAGTCTCATGTCGTTCTCGGGTGCAAAGGCTCATCATTATTCATCCAACGCCAACAGCCTTTCGGCCAAGGCGACTCCGCTGAGGAAAGCCCCTTCCACGCGCGGCCCCGAGCACCAGTCCCCGCAGGCCCCAATGTGCATGTCGTCGTCGAACAGACACCGGTCAGGCAGCGGTTCCGTGGGTAGCGCATAGCGCCAGCGGTGGGCGATGACATAGCTGGGGGTCACCGACGCCACACCAGTCGCATCCCAGAAGGCGCTCAGGAGCCGCTCAATAATCACTTCAGGTGGTTCCTCGAGATGGCACTGGGTCCAATCCGCGGACGAATGGAGGACCCAGGTTTCCATGTCCGGATTGCGGCCCGGCTTGCTGCTGTTTCTGGCGATCCATGAGAGGGGTGAATCCTGCACGAAAGCCCCGTCGTAGCCGATCGCGATCGGGGGCGAGAACTGGACCAGCAACGCCCAGCAACCGGCGACCTTGACCGACGACGATTGGCGCGCCAGGTCGGGCGATCCCTTAAGAAGCTCTCCAGCCTGTGGGGCGGGCGCAGACACCAACACGATGTCATACAGGCCCAATTCGCTGCCCTTCGCGTCGGAAACAAGCCACCTGTCCTGGCAGCGCGTCGGCGGCGCTGCGCGCGTGTTCGTGCGGACGTCCAGGTTCTCGGCCAAGTGCCGGCAAATGGCATTCATGCCGGGACAGGCGACCAAGCGCGCCGTCGATGATTTCTCTTGCTCCGTGTCTTGATCGTGAAGCGAGACGATCCGACCGGTCCAACGCTGGACGAGGCCGGTACGCTGCCAGGCGTCAACGCAACTCTGGAATCGTTCGTCACGCACCGTGAAATACTGTGCACCGTGATCGAACGAACCGCCGTTGTCGGTACGGCGCGTGGCCATGCGCCCACCCACACCGCGGCTCTTTTCAAACACGGTCACCGAAACGCCGTGATCGGCCAGAATTCGAGCGCACATCAGGCCGGAGATGCCTGCACCGACCACAGCCACCGTTGGTTGCGATCGGTTCGTCGGGCCGTTGGTTTGCATTACAATTGTCCGGGCATGGATGGTTGTATCTGCGAGCTTGTCACGGATAGGGTCCGAGTATTGCCTAGGGACCGGCGTACTCAGCGCTGGTCTTGGCCGTCTCCCAGACGCGCACGCGATGCAGCTTGGCCGGCGAAACATGGTCCGCCAGCAAGTCCCAGATAATACGGGCGATGTTCTCGACGCTCGGATTCACGTCTCTGAACTCGGGCGTGTCGGCATTCAGGTGCTTGTGATCGAGCCGGTCGATGACCTGCTCCTTCACGATTTGCTCGAACTCCGGCAGTGGCAGAACCGCACCGGTCACCGCGTCGGGCGGGCCGGCCACGGTGACTTCGAGGAGGTAGTTGTGCCCGTGGCCCTGCGGGTTGTTGCACTTGCCGAAGGTGCGGCGGTTCTGCTCGTCGGAAAGCTGCGGGCAGTGCAATCGGTGGGCCGCGGAGAACTCGAATTGTTGCGTGAGCAGAATCATACCGGGGCTCTCCCGCTGAATCCCATAACGAAGACCGGGGGTCGCGCAAAGCTCGAGCTTGACCAGCGTTGCGCTGAGCGGCGTCTCGTGGACGAACCGCGCCCAGATGTGGTCGAGCAGGTGCTCGGCGGGCATACGCCAGCCGTGTTCGCGAAGCGCCGCGGCAGCGTACGGGATCGCGTGCCGGCGCAGAAGATCATCGAGGATCGCAATGTTACAGAGATAACCAGTGACGGGGTCGGGCTCGCCGGCCACAGTGGCCCGGAGCTTCAGGTATGGCACGATGCCGACAGCGCTCGGCCAGCCGCCCCACGAATTCGTGATTGGCCGCGTGAATTCCACGTGTCCGGCCCAATCGCGGTCGACGGAGAAGCGAACCTCACGCGTGAGCCGGATCATTGAACTGATAATAGACTTGAAAATGATTCTGGGCAACATACGCGTCTTGGACCGAATCGAGGTGCACCGTGAGCAGCAAGACTTGTGTCATCACAGGTGCCAGCAGAGGGATCGGATTCGCCACCGTGCTGCGCATGGCCCGCCGGGGCTACGCAATCGTCGCCGCGGCACGACACGAGGCCGAACTTGCCGCCGTGGTGGACAAGATCCAGGTCTCCGGCACCGAGTGCCAAGCCGTGGCCGACGACGTCGGTGAGCCGCAAGCCGTACGCCGCATCGTCGACTTGGCGGTGCAGCGATTCGGCCGCTTTTGCCGGTGAAATGGGATACCCGCTCGTCCGGAAAGTATTCCCACGTCGCCTTCGCCTCGAAACACGGCTTTCCGCTCCCCGTGTTGGTCGATCAGGACTCGCGGATCGCCGCTCCTATGGAGCAGGCGGGAGGCTGTTTACGAAGCGCACTGTCCACGTGATCGATCGCACCGGCAAAGTCCTGCTTGCCGAACGCGGCGTCGTGCCGCTTGACCGGATCATCGCCGCCGCTGATCATTCCCGATTGTCATTGGAGCTGCCGGTATGAGTTTGCTGGTAACCGCTTGTCAGATCATCGTCGCCCTCGGAATCTTCAATGTATGGGTGGTCCGGCCTGGAAGGGCGACGCCCTTTCGCGGCGGCAACGCCAGGAACATACGGGAGGAGTTCGCCGTCTACGGCCTCCCGGCCTGGTTCATGATCCTGGTGGGCACACTCAAGCTGACGTGCGCGACCCTGCTGCTGGCCGGCCTGTGGTTCCCCGCCCTGACGCAGCCCGCCGCCATCGCCTTGGCCGTGCTGATGCTGGGTGCGGTGTCGATGCACTTCAAGGTGCGCGATCCCTTGAAGAAGGCGCTGCCGTCTGTCTGTGTTCTGCTGATGTGCCTGGTCGTTGCCTTCGGCGGGCGTTGACGGTACCGTGCCGCGGTGAGGTTCGGGGAATGCAGGCCCGACGGAACCCAATCGGCAGAGAGGATGTACGATCAATGCCCACATCCACGGTGATCTTCGGAAGTGCTCTCGTGCTGCTGGGGCTTGGGGGGTTCCTGGCCACCGGGGCCCGAGCAGCCACGGCGTTGATCCCCTTGTTTCTGGGCGTTCCCGTGGTGATTCTGGGCGGGGTCGCACTTAAAGGGTCGGAACGGGCGCGCAGGCACTCCATGCACGCCGCCGTCCTGCTTGCCCTGCTTGGATTCCTCGGGTCGGCCCCAGGGCTGATCGGAATCGCCAGGCTGCTCGGCGGCGGCGATGTGAAGCGTCCCGCCGCGGCGGTGATGCAGGGCGCGATGGCTCTGATTTGCCTGGTGTTCATCGTACTTGGGGTGCGGTCGTTTCTCATCGCTCGCGCTCGCCGTCGTCGGAACACGGATTGAGGCCGTGGTGGTCGGGCCGCCGGCGGCCGTCGCCCGGAACTGATCAGCGGCCGAGGCACGACAGGCCGAGGCACCTGCATTATCCCAAGTCCGCTGATCCTGCTACGATACCGGCAATTGCCGGCGCACAGGCGGCCGGGCGAGGTTAACACGTGATCGTCGGTGGAGCCTGGACCAAACGTCTCACGCCGGTCGGAGCGGGCCGCGGCTGGGCCGCGGCGCAAAGGTGACCTATGCAACTCGACCCGGTCTTTCTCTCGCGAATTCAGTTTGCCGTGACGATCGGCTTTCACTACCTGTTTCCGCCGCTGACCATCGGGCTGGGATTGCTGATGGTCATCATGGAGTGGCGGTACGTGCGGACTGGCGACCGGATTTATGAGTCCATGGCGAGATTCTGGACCCGCCTGTTCGCGCTGGTTTTCGCGATCGGCGTGGCGAGCGGCATCGTCATGGAATTCCAGTTCGGTACGAACTGGGCCACCTACTCGCGCTACGTGGGCGATATCTTTGGGGCCGCATTGGCCGCCGAGGGCATCTTCGCGTTCTTCCTCGAATCCGGCTTCCTGGCGGTGCTCGTATTCGGCTGGGACCGCGTCTCCACCCGCATGCACTTCTTTTCGACCGTCATGGTCAGCCTGGGGTCGATGTTCTCGGCAATCTGGATCGTGGTGGCGAATTCGTGGCAGCAGACGCCCGCGGGGTTCGAGCTTTCGACGCAAGTCTTTCCGGATGGCAGCCAAATGGCGGTCGCCCAGCTCACCGCGTTCTGGGCGGCGGTGTTCAACCACTCGACGCTGCAGCGGCTGTCGCACGTCCTGATTGGCGCGATGATCGCGGGCGCGTTCTTCGTGCTCAGCGTGTCATCGTACTACCTGCTGCGCCAGCGGCATGAGGAGTTCGCCCGCCGCAGCATTGCCATTGCCCTGCCGTTCGCGCTGGTTTTCTGCCTGCTGGCGCTGGTCACCGGCGACTGGCAAGGCAAGAACGTCGCGCAGTATCAGCCGGCCAAGCTGGCCGCAATGGAGGGGCAGTACCGGACGCAGTCGCGTGCCCCATTACACATCTTCGGCGTGCCGAATGATGCGACGGAGAAGGTTGATTACGGCTTGGCGCTACCGGGCATGTTGAGCTTCCTCGTGCATCGGGACACGCAGGGCAAGATCGTCGGCCTGGACGCCTTTCCGAAAGCTGATCGGCCGCCGGTACAGCTCACGTTCCAGGCGTTTCATGCGATGGTCGCGCTGGGCATGCTGATGATCGGGCTGACGATCGTGGGGACGGCGCTCTTGCCGGGCGGGCGGCTCTTCCGGCAGCGCTGGCTGCTGCGCATCTGCGTGCTCGCGATCATCGCGCCGATCGCGGCGAACCATCTTGGCTGGATTACCGCCGAGGTCGGCCGGCAGCCGTGGATTGTCCATCCGACGTACGACACCGCTGCGAGCGGCTGGACTCCGCTCGGCGGCCTGCGGACGGCCGACGCCGCCTCCAAGTCCGTCAGCGCCACGGAAGTGCTGATCTCGATTGTGTTGGTGAGCGTCATTTACGCGCTGTTGCTGATCACCTGGCTGTTCGTCATGGACCGCAAGATCAAGGCCGGGCCGGAGTCGCCGGAAGAGCTGGCGGCCACGGCGGCGCGGCGGAAGTCCGGCTGGTTCGACGTGGCCCGGACGCGGGCCGACCACGCGGGCGAGTCGATGACCGACGCGCGCGATCCCGAATAGTGCTGCACGGAGCCCCGAATCATGGAAATCCCGTTTCTCAACATGCTGTGGGTCATCTTGCTCGGCGTGCTGCTGGCCGGCTACGCAATCCTCGACGGCTTCGACCTGGGCGTAGGCATCCTGCACCTCGGCGCCCGCAATGACAAGGAACGCCGGATCTTCATGAACTCGATCGGCCCGCTGTGGGACGGGAACGAGGTCTGGCTCGTGACGTTCGGAGGGGCCCTGTTCGCGGCGTTCCACGACGCCTACGCGACGGCGTTCTCGGCGTTCTACCTGGCGTTATGGCTGCTGCTGTTCGCGCTCATCGGCCGCGCCGTATCGATGGAATTTCGCAGCAAGCTCGAATCCCCGGGCTGGCGGAAGTTCTTTGACGTGTGTTTTTGTGTCGCGAGCACGCTGGCGACGCTCTTGTTCGGCGTGGCGGTCGGCAGCACGATGAGCGGGCTCAAGATCGGCCCGACGATGGAGTACGAGGGCACGTTCTTCGACCTGCTCGGCGTGTTTCCGGTACTCGTCGGCCTGTTTGCCGTCTCGATGTTCGCGCTGCACGGGGCGATCTACCTGTACCTGAAGACCGAGGGCGAACTGCAACAACGCATCCGCGGGTGGATGTGGACGGCCTTCGGACTGTTTCTGACCATGTACCTGTTCACGACCATTTTCGCGCTGGTCAATGTGCCGGCGGCGACGGAGAACTTCCGGAAGTACCCCTGGTGCTGGATCGTCGTCCTGCTGAACGTGCTGGCGGTCGCCAACATCCCCCGGGCGATTCACCAGAACCGGCCCGCCTACGCCTTCGTCTCGTCGTGCAGCTGCATCGCCGCCTTCGTGTTTCTCTTCGGCGTGGCCCTGTTTCCGAACCTGCTCGTATCGAGCATCGCTCCGGCGTATAACATCAACATCGTCAACAGCGCATCGTCGCCGAAGACGCTGGGGATCATGGCGATCATCGCGGCGCTGGGGATGCCGATGGTGCTGACGTATACCGGCATCATCTACTGGACATTTCGCGGCAAGGTCGAGATCGGGAAATTCAGCTACTGACACGGGATCGACCGCGGGCCGGATGGACGACCCTATTCGGAGCATTTGCACTTCCATTTCGACCGCTGGGCGCGGTCGGTCTGAATCCGCCCCCCAGGCTTTCCTGGGACTCCAGCAACTGAAATGGCACACCCGCGCGATTCAGTTCGATCGCGCAACATAGGCCCGCCAAGCCTCCGCCTATGACGATCACGTCATGCATAGGACGTATTGTATGTCGCTGAGATTGCAGGGCAGTCACTTCGCTCCGCGGACCACCATGAGGTCCAGATCCTCCTTGAGGCTCTGGAGGTCCTCCTCGTGCTCCACCTCCTGCTCGAGGATCGTCAGGGCCATGTTGTAGGTGACCATATCCTTGTCCTTCGTGATGTCCATCAGTTTCTTGTACGTGCTGATGGCACATTGCTCGCCGGCGATGTTCTGGTCGAGGAGCACCGCGACGTAAGGATCCTCCGGTGCGTCGTAGGCGCAAGGGCTTTGCTCGTACCACGCTCTTGGCTCCGTGACCGGAGTGCCGGCCAGCTGGATGATGCGGTTGGCGAGCATGTCGGCATGGCTCAGCTCCTCGGTGGAGTGCAGGAGCAGTTCCGCTGCTACGGCGTCCTTCATCGGTCCCTTGATGACCTTCGCACCCAGCCAATACTGGTAGTACGCAAGCCACTCGCTCGCGTACGCGGCGTTCAGGAGCTTCAACAGCTCGTCCACGTCCATTCCGATGATTTCTCGTGCGCGGGTTCCCATCATTCATCTCCTTGCTGATTTCGCCTTCATCCGTGCCTCTGACCTACAAGACCGCCGATCTCAAATGCGGCCACCTCATCCGTTTCGCGCTCGGTTCTTGACCCCGGGAACGTGCCCAAGCGTTGCCGAAGGAGTATAATTCATCGGCTGGGCGGCGACAATCGCCGAATTGCCGAATTGCCGTGTGCCGTACCGGCGGTTTTGGACCCGCAGGCCAAACCGTCTATACTTAGACGGCTGCAAGGAAACAAACGTGACCAACGATGCACCCAACAGCGAAGAGGCGACGCCGGTGGCGGACCGGATCCGGCAGCGCCTTGTGGCGGCTGGCAGGCGATTCCACGCCAACGACAGCATCGCCGACTTCATCCAGCCCGGCGAACTCGACGCGCTTCAGAGCGAGGTCCAGGGCAAGATGCAGGCTGTGCTCGAAGCGCTGGTGATCGACACGGAAAGTGATCACAACACCCAGGACACAGCGCGCCGCGTGGCCAAGATGTTTATTAACGAGGTTTTCCGGGGGCGCTATGCGCCGATGCCGCCGATCACCGAGTTCCCGAACATCGAGCGGCTGAATGAGTTGATGATCGTCGGGCCGGTGACGGTGCGCAGCGCGTGTTCGCATCACCTGTGCCCGATCATTGGCAAGGTCTGGGTCGGGGTGATGCCCAACGAGCACTCGGCCCTGATCGGGTTGTCCAAGTATGCCCGGCTGGTGGAATGGGTGATGGCCCGCCCGCAGATCCAGGAGGAGGCGGTCATCCAGCTCGCCGACCTGCTGCAGGACAAGATGCGCCCGGACGGGCTGGCGATCGTCATGAAGGCTGACCACTACTGCATGCAGTGGCGTGGCGTGAAAGACATGGATTCCAAAATGGTCAACAGCGTCATGCGCGGCAGTTTTCTGAAGGACCCCAACCTGCGCCGCGAGTTCCTGGCTCTGATGGACGCCAAGGACCGTAGCTGAGGAGGCCGTCAATGCTCGTGCGCCTTGTTTATGCAAGCCGATCCGCGACCCCGATCACCAGCGACATGGTGAACGACGTCCTTGCCCAGTCCCGCAAGCACAACCAAGAAACCGGGATCACCGGCGTGCTCTGCGTGTGCCATGGGGACGTATTCATGCAGGTGCTGGAAGGAGGGCGCGAAGAGGTCAACCGTCTCTACGGCAAGCTCCTTCGCGATCCGCGCCATACCGATGTCGTGCTGCTGGACTATGCCGAGATCGTCGAGAGACGCTTCTACAGCTGGCGGATGGGGCGCGTCGATGTCGACAAGCTCAATGCTGGGGTCATCCTGCGTTACTGCGAGCGGACCACGCTCGATCCTTACAAGATCTCCGGCAAGGTCGCGATGGCCCTGCTGGAGGAGCTGATGAGCACCGCCTCGATCGTGACCTGAACTTGAACCGCGCCGCGATCATCTTCCCCCACCAGCTCTTTGAACCGCACCCGGCGCTCGATGGCGTGTCGCATGCAGTCCTCGTCGAGGAGCCGCTGCTCTTCTCGCAGTACGCCTTCTGCCGCCAGAAGCTCATGTTTCACCGCGCCGCGCTGCGGCGGCTGGCCGGGCAGTTGCGCGGGCGCGGGCTCAAGGTCAGCTACATCGAGGCGGGCCAGCTACCCGACACCGGGGCGCTGGCCGACGGGCTGGCGAAGCTGCGGATCAAGGCGGTGCGGTATGTCGATCCGTGCGATGACTGGCTTGCGATACGTCTCTCGGCGGGCCTGCAACACCGCGGAATCGCGGCCGAAGTCCTCGACGATCCGCACTTCCTCACGCCCACTCAGGTGATCCGCGACTATACGGCGGGGCAGCAGCGGCTGTTCTTCACCGACTTCTACATCGCCCAGCGCAAGCGGCTGGGCATCCTGCTCGACGAAGATGGCAAGCCGCTCGGGGGCAAATGGAGCTTTGACACGGAGAACCGCCGGAGATTGCCGAAGGACGCGCGCGTGCCCGCCATTCGCAGGCCGCCGGAGGATGCGCATGTCCGCGAGGCGCGGCGGTACGTGCGCCAGCAGTTCGGGAATGCGCCCGGCTCAGATGAGAGCTTCGGCTATCCCATCGACCATGCCGGGGCGGCGCGGTGGCTCGATGAGTTTGTGCGCCAGCGCCTGCCGCTTTTTGGCGACTATGAGGACGCCATCAGCACCCGCGAGGAGACGCTGTATCACGGCGTGCTGACGCCGGTGCTCAACATCGGCCTGCTCTCACCGCGGCAGGTGATCGACGCCGCCCTGGCGCAGGCCGGGAAGGTGCCGATCAACTCGCTGGAAGGGTTCATCCGCCAGGTCATCGGCTGGCGCGAGTTCGTGCGGCTGGTCTACCTGACCCGCGGCCGGCACCAGCGGACACGGAATTTCTGGGACATGACCCGCCCGATGCCCCGCGCGTTTTATGACGGCACTACGGGCATCGAGCCGGTGGACACGGTCATCCGCCGGGTGCTGCGGACGGGGTATGCGCATCACATCGAGCGGCTGATGATCCTCGGCAACTTCATGCTGCTGTGCGACATCCACCCCGACGCGATCTACCAGTGGTTCATGGAGCTATTCATTGACGGCTACGACTGGGTGATGGTTCCGAACGTGTATGGCATGAGCCAGCACGCCGACGGCGGCCTGATGACCACCAAGCCGTATATCAGCGGGTCGAGCTACGTGCTGAAGATGAGCGACTTTGGGCGCGGGCCGTGGTGCGCGGTGTGGGATGCACTCTACTGGCGGTTCATCGACCGCCACGCCGAGTTCTTCGCCGCCAACCCGCGCATGGCGATGATGGCGCGGATGAAGGACAAGCTCGGCGGCAAGCTGCGCGAGCACCTGCGCGTGGCCGGGGATTTCCTCGACCGGCTGCACGCGTGAATCGCGCGTTAGAGGCAGCGGACAAGCATCCAGAGCACCAGAGCGGAACGCAGGCTCCAGGCGACGGTGCGGAGCCAGTTGCCTCTCACGAGGCGATGGTGGACGGCTACGTCGAAGCCTTTGGCCAGCACTCCATGGCACGGCATCTGAAGCAACGCCGTCGAGAGCCAGATGACGATCACCAGCGCCAAGGCGGCCCAGGGCTGCCATGGCATCACCCCGGCGGGCCGGAACCATGGGAGCAGTGCCGCCGAGATGGCTTCGAGGATCATCGGCGGGGCCACAATCCAGGTGGTCCAGGCGGTGTGACGGCGATGATACGCGGGAAAATCGGCCCGGGCGACGCTGGCCAGCAGCGGATAATGCACGCATTGCACAAACCAGATCAGCCCGGTCATGAAGAGCGTGGCGGCGGCGCTGGCGAGGATCAGAATCGTGGGCATGAGGTGCATGGGACGGAAGATCATAGGCGGGTGGAGAGCTGCCCCTCCTTGGCCATGAGAAACTTGATCCCGTGCTCGGCGATCAACGCGATGCGAAGTCACCTAGTGTAGTGTCTCACGCTGATGCTATCTTATCCAAGGTGCTTCTGGCACGGGCGACCTTCTCCAGCATGTGCTCGACTTTGGCCGTCCACGTGAATGACCTTGGATTCTCGTTGTGCTGCGCGATGTACTCCGTGATCGCCGCCGTCAGCTGCTCCACGCTCTTGAATGCGCCACGCCGGATCCGCTTGTCGGTGATCTCCCGGAACCAGCGCTCCACGAGGTTCAGCCATGAACTGCTGGTCGGGATGAAATGCATGTGGAACCGCTTATGCCGCTTCAGCCACCGTTGCACCCTGGGGT
>Ga0101944_10003306_pt1 | contig 22970 bp, 14 predicted proteins | sample DewCreD2012metaG_FD_75245 | JGI IMG/M metagenome (GOLD analysis project Ga0101944, IMG submission 75245) | Hot spring sediment bacterial and archeal communities from British Columbia, Canada, to study Microbial Dark Matter (Phase II) - Dewar... ... | reverse complement strand
AACAGACTCTTCAGCTCGCTGACGAACAATAGCCGCCCCGGCTCTTGTCGATAGACCAGCGGCTTTTTGCCCAGCCGGTCGCGCCCCAAAAGCAACCGCCGCTGGCGGGCATCCCACAAGGCGATGGCGAACATCCCGTTGAGATGTTCGAAGACCCGCGTGCCCTCATCCTCGTAGAGATGGATGATCGTCTCGGTGTCGCTGTCGGTGCGGAAGCGGTGCCCGGCACCTTCCAACCGCCGGCGCAATTCGCGGTAGTTGTAGATTTCGCCGTTGAAAACGATCCAGACGGTGCCGTCTTCGTTGCTCATCGGCTGGCCGCCGGTCGCCAGGTCGATGATCGACAGCCGGCGGTGCCCCAGGGCCACGCCCGGGACCGCCTGGCCACTGGGGTGCAGGTGCGGGTCCTGCCGGTAGGTGCCTTCCGCGTCCGGGCCGCGGTGGCGGAGGCTGGCGGTCATCCGCGCCAGCGTGCCTTCGTCGATGGCTAGCTGAGGGTCGGTCCAGATGGCGCCGGTGATTCCACACATGGGTCGTTGACGATTCGCGGGGGTGGGTGGCACCGCCCGCCTCGGCGCCCCGCATGCCACTGCCTGCCATTCAGCCTACTTGCGCCCGGTCGGCTCCAAAAGGCGCCCAGGGCAGGGGCTGACTGGCCGGCCCGCGTCGAGCGCCGCACAGTCCTCTTAACCGGCACAGGCCGTTGGGCCGGCCAGACCCCGCCACGGGACCAGCCAACCATGACTCACAGCGGCTGAAGTTCCGCGAAGTTCTTGAGCACCTTCAGGCCGCTGGCCTGGCTTTTTTCCGGATGGAACTGCGTCGCGAAGAGGTTGTCCCGCCACACCGCCGCACAGAACGGCCCGCCGTAGTCGCATTCCAGCGCCACCACGGCAGGGTCGCGCGGCACCACGTAATACGAATGCACGAAATAAAAGTACGTTCCGTCGGGAATCCCGTCCCAGATCGGCGGCCGGCGGCGGATGGTGACCCGGTTCCAGCCCATGTGCGGGACCTTCAGCGGCGGGGCCAGCTCGAAACGGACTACCTCGCCAGGCAGCACACCCAGCCCGGACCATCGGCCCCCTTCGTGGCCCACCTCAAAGAGAAGCTGGAGGCCCAGGCAGATGCCCAGAAACGGCTTGCCCGCTGCGATCGCCTCGCGGATCGGCTCCACCAGCCCCCGCCGCGACAATTCCGCCATCGCGTCGCCAAATGCCCCCACTCCGGGCAGCACCAGCTTGTCCGCGGCCGCCACTTCCGCCGGATCGCTGGTGATCGTCGCCGCGTGCCCCACCCGCTCAAAACCTTTCTGCACGCTGCGGAGGTTGCCCATCTGATAGTCGATGATCGCGATCCGGTTCATAACTCGGCAGATCGAAACACGAAGTCCCTGGGTGGAAAGTGCACGCGCCGCTGCGGCACACTCCGACGCCCACGAGTCCCGCCGCGGCAACCAGCGGCCCGGGCCTCCCTCCAGTCTATCGCCCCGCCCTCCGGCGGCCATGCGACGCGACCCGCCGCCTACCCGGCCAGGTACGGCCGCAGCTTCTCGCGGAAAACCGCCGGGATGGTCACCGGCTGCGGCGGCTGGCCGGGGACCATCCGGCAGCAGACGGCCGTGATCTCCCCTTCCGCCAGCACGACCCCCTCCCGCACGAACCGATGGGCGTAGGTGATGCTCCGCTGCCCCAGCCGCGCCAGACGGACCTCGATTTCTAGGAGCTCCTCGAACCGGGCCGCCGCTTTGAACTCGCAGCGGGCCGCCACTCGCGGCCAGCTCAGCGTGCCCTCCGCGTCGTGCTGGACCACGCTCAGGCCCACGCTACGCAACAGATCATGCTCGGCCTGCTCCATCATCCGGAAGAAGGCCACGAAATGCATGATCCCGGCCGCGTCGGTGTCGCAAAACTCGACCCGGCGGCTGGTGACAAAACAGGTCGTCATCGCCCGCGAGCCTCACGTCCCAAGCCGTCGCTCCCGTGCCCACCGACATCGCCCGGCCAGCGCGGGCTTCCAGGCCAGCGCAGAGCATCTAGCAGGCCGCCCCACCCCATCATCGACAGGCCGGTTCGCGGCCAGTCGGCCGGGCCGTAGCGCCTCGGCGGAACAGGACGGGAATCACAACGATGTAGGTCGCCGCCCGTGGCAGACCCGCCGGAGCACACTTTGCCCGCAACGACCAGTTGCGGAGGCCCGCAATAGCCGGGGCTGCTCACTCGCCGACGTACGGCAGCAGGGCCATGAAGCGTGCCCGTTTGATGGCCCGCGCGACGGCATGCTGGCTGACCGCCGTGCAGCCGCTTTTCCGCCGGCTGACGATCCGCCCGTGGCGGTTGATCAGTTTTTTCAGCAGCTCGATGTCCTTGTAGTCCACGAACATCGGCCGCGGCCGGACACCATCGACCCAGATCGGGTCCTTCTTCTTGGCCTTGACCTTCGGCTTGGCGCGCTTGCGGGCTTTAGTGGTCTTGGCAGAGGGACGAGGACCGACGCTCATGGCACCACGCTCGGGAATATCCGGGGTAAGGCGACGCTAAAATCACCGCACCGTCCGCGCGGCGGACGGCACAACGACACTGGTCCAATGTAAACCGGTTATTGTAGGGCGCGACGCCACTGACACAAGGGGAGCTTCCCCGCCGCGGCGGCCGCTACCCGCCCCCCTCCCACGCAAAAACACGACAAAACACTCTTGACTCTCGATAGGCCGCTTACGCCGGGCAACTGGCCAGCCCCAGGGTGACGCCTGGCGCGGGCAAGTCGCTATAGCCCATGAGGAACTCGTCGATAGCCCGGGCAGCGCCCCGCCCCTCGTTGATGGCCCAGACCACCAGCGACTGACCCCGCCGGCAGTCGCCGCACGCAAAAACCTTGGGGACGCTAGTGGCAAAACGTCCATGCTCGGCCTTGTAATTCGTCCGGGCATCTGTTTCGATGCCCAGCATTTCGGCCACGTACTGTTCCGGCCCTTTGAAGCCCATCGCCAGCAGCACGAGCTGGGCCGGCCAGAACTTGTCGGTGCCCGGCAGTTCGCGAAGTTTCCATTGTCCATCGACTTTGTGCCATTCCACCTGGACGGTGCGGATACCCGCCACGTGTCCGCCGTCGTCGCCGACGAACTCTTTACTCATGATGCAGTACGTGCGCGGGTCGGCGCCGAACCGGGCGGCCGCCTCCTGATGCCCATAGTCGACCCGATAGATCCGCGGCCACTGGGGCCAGGGGTTGTCGGGGGCGCGTTCTTTGGGCGGCTTGGGCAACAGCTCGAAGTTCACAAGGCTTTTGCAGCCGTGCCGCAGGGCGGTGCCGATGCAGTCGGTACCGGTGTCGCCGCCGCCGATCACGATCACGTCCTTGCCGGCCGCACTGATGAGCTGGCCGTTGTTCTGCCCGCCATCGAGCAGGTTTTTGGTGTTGGCGGTGAGGAACTGCATGGCGAAATAGATGCCGGCCAGCCCGCGGCCGGGGATCGGCAGGTCGTTGGGTCGGGTGGCGCCGGTGGCCAGGAGCAAGGCGTCGTTTTCGTCGAGCAGCTTGCGGGGATCGACGAAGTTCGGTGACTGGCGGTTGCCGACGTCGGCGTTGGTCACAAACCGCACGCCTTCGGCGGCGAGCAAGTCGATCCGCCGCTGCACGACCTGCTTGTCCAGCTTCATATTGGGGATGCCATACATAAGCAGTCCGCCGATGCGGTCGGCCCGTTCATAGACGGTCACGGTGTGTCCGACCTTGTTGAGCTGAGCGGCGGCGGCCAGCCCGGCCGGGCCGGACCCGACGATGGCCACCTTCTTGCCTGTCCGGTGGGGCGGAGGCTGCGGCACGACCCAGCCCTCGGCGAACCCCCGGTCGATGATCGCATTTTCGATGTTCTTGATCGTGACCGGCGGGTCGGTGATGCCCAGCACGCAAGCCCCTTCGCAGGGTGCGGGGCAGGTGCGGCCAGTAAACTCGGGGAAATTGTTGGTTTTGTGGAGCCGATCGAGTGCTTCCCGCCACCGCCCCTGATAGACCAGGTCGTTCCATTCGGGGATCAGGTTGTCGATCGGGCAGCCGGTGGCGCTTTGGCAGAACGGCACGCCGCAGTCCATGCAGCGCGCGGCCTGCACGCGGAGATGCTCTTCGGGCGGCTGCGTATAGATTTCGTCGAAGTCGCCCAGCCGCTGGAGCGGGTCCCGGTAGGGGACCGGCTTGCGGGGGAACTCTTTGAATCCGGTTGGCTTGCCCATCGGTTGGTCCTCGGTGAATGGATCCGCTGGCAGATGCTCTAGCCGCGTGTGCACCAGGGATGCGTGCGCGGGGGGAACTGCTCCGCGGTGCCGCGGGCTGGCGTCACCCGGCACCGCCCCGCGCGAGCGCCCCGACCCCGCCTGTGCCCCCGGACCCGCTATCCGGGGCTGGGCACTCCGTGCACGTGGGCTTCGATCTCCTCATCGTGTTTGGCTCGTTCGGCCAGGACCCGCTTGTAATCGATCGGCATCACCTTCACGAACTGGGCGGTGATTTCCGGCCACTGGGCCAGGATCGTCTCGGCGACGGTCGAACCGGTGTACTGCTGGTGCAGCTCGATCAGGTGGAGCAGCTCCGCCCGGTCTTCCGGCGTGACGACCCCCTCCAGTTCGACGATCCCCAGGTTGCAGCGGGTGATGAAATCTCCCTCGGGGTCCCAGACGTAGGCGATGCCGCCGCTCATCCCGGCCGCGAAGTTCCGCCCGGTCGGGCCGAGCACCACCACCCGCCCGCCGGTCATGTACTCGCAGCCGTGGTCGCCCACCCCCTCGATCACCGCGCAGGCACCGCTGTTGCGCACGGCGAACCGTTCGGCGGCCCGTCCGCGGAAGAACGCCTGCCCGCTCGTCGCCCCGTACAGCGCCACGTTGCCGATCAGGATGTTCTCCTCGGGGCGGAACAGGCAGTTCCGCGGCGGGTAGATGATGATCCGCCCGCCGGAGAGCCCCTTGCCCACGTAGTCGTTGGCGTCCCCCTCCAGCTCCAGCGTCACCCCTTTGGCCAGAAACGCCCCGAAGCTCTGCCCGGCCGAGCCGGTGAAGCGGATGTGGATCGTCCCGTCGGGCAGCATTTCGTCTCCCCACCGCTTGGCGATCTCGTGGCTGAGCATCGTGCCCACGGTGCGGTTGGTGTTGCGGATCGTCTTGTGCAGCACCACGCTTTCGCGGCGGGTGATCGCCCGCTGGCACTGGGCGATCAGCTCGTTGTCCAGCGCCTCCTGGAGCTTGTGGTCCTGGGCGCGGGTGCAATACACCTCCACGTCGGGATGCGGTTTGGGTGCCGGCGTGAGGATCGGCGTCAGGTCCAGCCCCCGGGCCTTCCAGTGCCGGATCGCGGCGTCGGCTTCCAGCAGGTCCACCCGGCCGATCATCTCGTTGAAGGTGCGGAAGCCGAGCTGGGCCATGATCTGCCGCACCTCCTCGGCGACCAGGAAGAAATAGTTGATCACATGCTCCGGCTGGCCAGCGAAACGGGCCCGCAGCACCGGGTCCTGCGTGGCGATCCCCACCGGGCAGGTGTTCAGATGGCATTTGCGCATCATGATGCAGCCCAGCGTGATCAGCGGCGCGGTGGAAAAGCCCATCTCCTCCGCCCCCAGCAGCGCGGCGATCACCACGTCCCGCCCGGTCTTGATCTGGCCGTCGGTCTGGAGCACGACGCGGCTGCGCAGGTCGTTCATCACCAGCGTCTGGTGCGTCTCGGCGATCCCCAGTTCCCAGGGCAGCCCGCCATGCTTGATGCTGGTCAGGGGGGAGGCCCCGGTGCCGCCGGTGTCGCCGGAGATGAGGATGTGGTCGGCATGCGCCTTGGCCACGCCAGCCGCGATCGTGCCCACGCCCACCTCGCTGACCAGCTTCACGCTGACCCGCGCCCGCGGGTTGGCGTTCTTGAGGTCGTGGATGAGCTGCTTGAGGTCCTCGATGGAGTAGATGTCGTGGTGCGGCGGCGGGCTGATCAGCCCCACCCCCGGCGTGCTGTAGCGGGTGCGGGCGATGATCTCATCCACCTTGTGCCCCGGCAGTTCGCCTCCCTCGCCCGGCTTGGCCCCTTGGGCCATCTTGATCTGCAATTCGTCGGCGTTGGTCAGGTAGTTGATCGTGACGCCGAACCGTCCACTGGCCACCTGCTTGATCGCCGAGCGCTTGCTGTCGCCGTTGGGTAGCGGCTTGAACCGTTCGGGGTCTTCCCCTCCTTCGCCCGTGTTGCTCTTGCCGCCGATCCGGTTCATGGCGATGGCCAGCGTCTCGTGCGCTTCGGCCGAGATGCTGCCGAAGCTCATGGCGCCGGTGCAGAAGCGCTTCACGATCTCCTTGGCCGGCTCGACCTCGGCCAGCGGCACTGGCTTTTGCGCCCCTTCGCGGAACTTGAGCAGCCCCCGCAGGGCGCAGCGCCGCGTGGCCTCCTCGTTCGCATGGCGGGCGAAGCGCCAGTAGGCCTCGGCGCTGTTCTCCCGCGCGGCGATCTGCAAATCGGCGATCGCCGGCGGGTCCCACATGTGCCGTTCCCCTTCCGCCCGCCAGTGGAACTCCCCGTAGTTGGGCAGCACCGGCAGGCGGGCTGCCGGCCGCGTCGGGTAGCCGATCTCGTGCCGCCGCAGCGACTCGATCGCCAGCACGTCCAGACCGACCCCCTGGATGCGGCTGGGCGTGCCGGCGAAGCAGCGCTCGATCACCTCGTCGGCCAGCCCCACCGCCTCGAAAATCTGTGCCCCCTTGTACGATTGCAGCGTGGAGATGCCCATCTTGGACATCACCTTGAGCATCCCCTTGGCCACCGCCTTCTGGTAGGCGTGCACGATCTTCTCATCGCTGTAGTCCGGCGGCAGCAGGCCGTCCCGCTGCGCCTGCCAAAGGGCCTCGAACGCCAGGTACGGGTTGATCCCGTCCGCCCCGTAGCCCACCAGCAGGCAGTGGTGATGCACCTCGCGGGCTTCGCCCGTCTCGACGAGGATGCCCAGCCGCGTCCGCTTGGCCTGGCGGACGAGGTGGTGGTGCACCGCCCCCACGGCCAGTAGCGCGCTGATCGGCACGCGATCCGGCCCCACCGCCCGGTCCGAGAGGATCACCAGGGCATACCCCTGGTCGATCGCTGCCTCGGCCTCGGCACAGATGCGATCCAGCGCCCGCGCCAGCCCCGCGGGCCCCTCGGCCTTGGGCCAGGTGATGTCGATCACGCGGCTTTTCCAGCCGCGGTAGTTCATCTGCTTGAGGGCCGCCAGTTCCTCGTTGGTGAGGATCGGGTGCGGTAGCAGCAGCCGGTGGGCGTGCTGCGGCGTGGTGGCCAAGAGGTTCCGCTCCGGCCCGATGTAGCATTCCAGCGACATGATGACCTCTTCGCGGATCGAGTCGATCGGCGGGTTGGTCACCTGGGCGAAGAGCTGCTTGAAATAGTCGTACACCAGCCGCGGCTGGTCGCTGAGCACGGCCAGCGCCGCGTCGTTGCCCATCGAGCCGACCGGGTCGCGCTTCTCGGTCACCAGCGGCAGCAGCATGAACTGGAGCGTCTCAGTGGAATAGCCGAACGCCTGCATCCGCGCCAGCAGCGTCTGCGGGTCGAAGCCGTGCGCGCCGTCCGGCGGCGGCAGGTCCTTCAGTTCGATCCGCTGCTCGCGGAGCCACTGGGCATAGGGGCGGCGGGTGGCCACCTCCCGTTTCAGTTCCTCGTCCGGGATCAGGCGGCCCTGCTCGAAATCGACCAGGAACATCCGCCCCGGCTGCAGCCGTCCCTTTTCCTTGACCATCGCCGGGTCGATCGGCAGCACCCCCACCTCGCTGGCCATGATCACCCGGTCGTCCGTGGTCAGGTAGTAGCGGCTGGGGCGCAGCCCGTTGCGGTCCAGCACCGCCCCGATGTACCGCCCGTCGCAGAACACCACCGACGCCGGTCCGTCCCACGGCTCCATCAGGCACGAATGGTATTCGTAGAAGGCCCGCTTGTATTCCGGCATCGACTCGTGGTTCTGCCACGCCTCGGGGATCATCATCATCACCGCTTCCGGCAGCGACCGGCCGCCCAGGAGCAACAGCTCCAGCACGTTGTCGAACACCCCCGAGTCGCTGGTGTTCAGGTCGGTGATCGGCAAGAGCTTGGACAGCTCGGCCCCGAACAGCTCCGACTCGAGCATCCCCTCGCGGGCGCGCATCCAGTTGATGTTCCCCCGCAGGGTGTTGATCTCGCCGTTGTGGCACATGAAGCGCATCGGCTGCGCCCGTTCCCAGGAGGGGAACGTGTTGGTGCTGAACCGCGAATGGACCATCGCCAGATGGCTGGTATAGCGCGGGTCGGCCAGGTCGGGGAAATAGGGCACGACCTGCTTGGCGGTGAGCTGCCCCTTGTACACGATGATCCGCGAGGAGAAGCTGCACACGTAATACATCGAGCGCTGGCGCAGCTTCCGCCGGTTGATCTCGTGGAACGCCTGCTTGCGGATCAGGTAGAGCTGCCGGCAGAAGGCGGTGCGGTCCAGCCCCGCCGCCGCGGCGACGAACATCTGCTCGATCACCGGCTCGGCCGCCGCCGCCGTCGCCCCGATGTCGGCCTGGCGGGCATCGGTGGGCACCCGCCGCCAGCCGATCAGCCGCTGCCCTTGCGCCGCGACGTACTTCTCCAGCACGCCCTTGCAGATCTCCCGCTCGCTGGCATCCCGCGGCAGAAACACCTGCGCCACCGCATACTTGCCCATCTCGGGCAGCTCGACGCCGAACAGCCGCCGGGCCTCGTCCCGAAACAGCTCGTCGGGCAGGGCCGTGAGCATGCCGGCCCCGTCGCCCGTGTTCGCCTCGCAGCCGCACGCCCCGCGATGATCCATGTTCCGCAGCGCCTCGGCCGCATCGCGGATGATGCTGTGGCTCCGCTGCCCGCGAATGTGGGCGATGAACCCCACGCCGCAGCTATCGTGCTCGAAAGCCGGGTCGTACAGCCCGACCTTCCGCCAGCCGGAAACCTCATGCGTGACCCGCGACGGATCCTGTGTCGTGCTCATCTTGACAAGCCTTTCCGCCTCTCAGGCCAAACCTCCACCCCGCCGCCCCATGCCAGGGCGATCCTGCGCCGCCGGGGCTGGCCAACCACGATCAGCGTGCCGCCGAGACGGCCGCCGCATCCGACGCCCCGCCTCGCTCCTCTTCCGCTGGTTCCGCGGCGGCCGTCGCTTTCGGCCGCCCGTTCTCATCCCCGGCCGTCAACGCCGTCCGCCCCTCGTCCGGCAGACTCGTGGAGCCCGTCGAAGATTGCCGCAAGAGAAGCTGCATGAAACGCTGGGCCGTCTTCCCCAGCTCCTTGCCGCGCCGCTGCACGATCCCGATCGGACGCTTCAGCTCCATCCCCACCAGCGGACGCGCTACCAGCGCCCCGGCCGCCACTTCCCGATCCACCGTCGGCTCGGGCAGCAAGCTCACCCCCGCGTCGATCTCCACCGCCCGCTTGATCGTCTCGGTATTGTCGAACTCCATCGCCACCCGCACCTCAACCCCCCGCGCCGCCAGCGCCCGGTCGATCTCGTGGCGGATCTCCAGGTCCGGGTCGAACGCCACCATCTCCAGACCGTGCAGGTCCTCCAGCGTCACCCACGGCCGGCTGGCCAGCCGATGCCCCGGGGCGCACACCAGCACCATGGGCTCTTCGCGCCACACGGTGGCCCGGATCGTCCGACTGCTCCGCGGGTAGCTCACCAGCCCCAGGTCCACCTGGTCCGTCTCGACCAGTTCGTACACCCGCCGCGGATGCTGGTACTGCACCCGCACATTCGCCTTGGGATAATCCCGCAAAAAACGCTGGACAAAGCGGTTCATGTGCGACAGCCCGATCGAATAGATCGATGCCACGCTTACCCGCCCCGCCACCTCTTCGTGCAGCGTCCGCACTTCTTCTTCCAACGCAAAATACCGCTGCACCAGCTTCCGCGTTCCCTCGTAAAACACCTCCCCCTCGGGCGTCAGCACGAACGGCCGCTTCGTCCGATCGATCAGCTTGACCCCCAGGTGCTCCTCCAGGGCGTTGACGATCTGGCTGGCACCCGACTGCGAAATGCCGTTTTCCGCCGCCGCCCGGGAAAAGCTCCGCCGGCCAACCACGTCGCAGAAAACCTTCAGCGATTTGAGGTGCATAGACGGATTAGTCCGACTGATACTGACTCGGACGAGAATGAGTGCTAAGCGTTGCAAGATAATTGCCCGCCAAAAGCCCGTCAATTACGCCCTCGAAAGTTTCGGCACCGAAGAATCAGTATTTCTCAGACAGATTTTCCGCGTTTTATCTTTATCTTCTCTCGCGAGCCGCGCTGGCCTCGTCCTTCTGCTACCTGGAGTTCCCGGCCGAATCATCGCGCAAGTGGCTACTGAACAACACCTTAGGAATCATCGTCAGACCTGCTGCCACGCGGGCTTACCATGAGGTATCTTTGCCGGTACGTTCCGCAGCCTTCGCGACTCGCCAGCGGACGAAAAATGCTAAAAATCGTCTCGACCGGTTGATCTGGCCGAGCAAAGCCGCCTGGCGCCGCGCTCGCCAGAGCTTGTGGCGGTGGATAGCCACCGAGCTGTTGCGGTCCTGTCCGGCCTCGAAAGGGCAGCATGCCTTCCACCCACTACGACGTGATCGTGATCGGCACCGGCCCCGGAGGCGAGGGGGCGGCCATGCAGGCGGCCAAAGGGGGGTTGCGGGTGGCCGTGGTCGAGAGATACCACCAGGTAGGGGGTGGCTGCACGCACTGGGGCACGATCCCCAGCAAGGCGCTGCGGTTTGCGATCTTCCAGATGACGGAGGTGAACAACAACCGGCTGTTCCGGGAGGCCGGGGTTTCCGTCGATCTGCCGTTCCCGCAGCTCCGCAAGGGAGCCGAAGCGGTGATCCGGCAGCAGGTGGAAATGCGCCGCAGTTTCTACGAGCGCAACCGCGTGCCGATCTACTGGGGGCATGCCCGGTTCGTCGATCCGCACACGATCGAGGTGCTGGAGCCGAAGGGAGCTAGGGAGCGTCTGACGGCCGACCATTTTGTGCTGGCGGTGGGTGCTCGGCCTTACCGGCCGCCGGACGTCGATTTTTCGCACCCGCGGATTTTCGACAGCGACACGATCTTGACGCTGCCGTTCACGCCGCGATCGGTGACGGTGTACGGCGCGGGGGTGGTCGGCTGCGAATATGCCTCGATGTTCCGCAATCTGGGGTGCAAGCTGAACCTGGTCAACACCCGCCAGCGGCTGTTGGAATTCCTCGACGACGAGATCAGCGACGCGCTGAGCTATCACCTGCGGGAGAAGGGAGCGCTGATCCGGCACGGCGAGGAGTACGAGAGCATCCAGGGGGTCGAGGACGGAGTGGTCCTGTCGCTGAAAAGCGGGAAGCGGCTGAAGACCGACATTCTGCTATGGGCCAACGGGCGCACGGGGAACACGGACGCGCTGGGCCTGGAGCACGTGGGGCTGGTGCCGGATAGGCGGGGCCTGTTGGCGGTCGACGAGTGCTATCGCACGGCCGTGCCGCACATTTATGCGGTGGGAGACGTGATCGGCTTTCCTTCGCTGGCCAGCGCGGCGTATGTCCAGGGCCGGGCGGCGGCGCTGCACATCCTGGGGGATGCGGAAGCCCGCCGCCTGGCGCGCGACATTCCCACCGGCATCTACACGTCGCCGGAGATCAGCTCGATCGGCCCGACCGAGCGCGAGCTGACCGCCCGGGGAGTGCCCTACGAGGTGGGCCATGCGCAGTTCAAAAGCCTGGCGCGCGCGCAGATCACCGGCCAGACGGTGGGCATGCTGAAGATCCTCTTCCACCGCCAGACGCTCCAAGTGCTGGCGGTGCATTGCTTCGGGGCCAACGCCAGCGAGATCATCCACATCGGTCAGGCCATTCTTTCGCAGCCGCCGCCGCACAACAGCCTGCTCTATTTCATCCACACGACCTTCAACTATCCCACGATGGCCGAAGCGTACCGGGTGGCGGCGCTCAACGGCTACAACCGGCTGTTTTGACGGCGGGCGTGCGAGCAGCCGCGAAACGGCGAGCAGGACGGCACTAGGGGGACGGCGGGTTGGACGCACCCGCCTTGGCCCGTGCCAGTTCCCGCACGTCGAGCTGCGACGGTGCCCCTTCGCGGTCCAGCGCCCCCTGCTCCCGGACGTAGGCTTCCAGCGCAGCCAGTTTGGCAGCCGCGGAAGGCTCGCCGTCCGCCTCCTGCCCCGGCGGACGCCCCCAGACGATCCGCACCCCTTGCGGCGTGCGCAGCTCGTACGTCTCGCTGCCCTCGGCCAAGGCAAGCGGTACGATCGCGTACAACCCCAGTTCCTTCCATCGCGGGCCGATCGCCGCGGCGATGCGCGCCGCCTCGCTCACCCGCCGGTTGCCCCATGGCGTGCCGTACACGCCCGCCGGCAGCGTGTCGATTCCCTCGATCCGCAGGTAGTCGCGAGCTTGCGCAGAGACGAAATCGGGCGTGGGCAACAAGACCCCTTGCGCATCCACGACGAGCAGGCCCGATTCGCGACGCGTGGCCACCGGCACGACCGCCACGGGCCGGCGGTATTCAAGCTGCACGATCACCCGCGCGGGATGGCGCTTCTCGACCCGCACCACGCGGGCTACCCACGGATGCAGCGCGAACGCTTCCGCCACGCGCTGCACCAGGGCCGGGTCGTGAATCTGCATGCCTGCCAGGTTCCCATCGCGGATCACTTCGTCGACCACCGGCGATCGGATCCAGTCGGGCGGCAAAGTCACCTCGAACGAGGCAGCCGTCACGCGGTACTCCCGCCCCTGAAGCGCCGCACGCCCCCACCACTGCCATGCGGCCGCCAGCGCCGTGGAGGTCGCTGCCAGGAGGAGTGCCCCCAGCATGGCCGTTCTCCAAGGCGGATGCGCCAGACGCGTCAGGACCCGCAGCATGCCCCAAGGGGGCGACAACCTTGAACGCGGCTTGCCAGCTCCCATGCGTCCCCTCCCTGCGACGGATCGCCAGCAAACCCTTTCCGCGCGGCTGGCTGGAAATCCTCCCGGGCCTGTCCGTCCGGCCCCTTGCTGGCGGCTACCAGACCTCCAGCGCCAGCTCCAGCTCGACGCCCATCCGCTGCGCCACCCCGCTGCGGACCTGCTCGATCAGCTCCAGCACATCGCGGCTCGTGGCCCGCGGCCCGACCACGATGAAATTGGGATTGCGCTCGCAGATCCGGGCGTCGCCCACCCGGGCTTCATCCAGGCCGGCATCCTTGATCAGGCTCTCCACGCTTACCCCGCCCGGACTTTTGAAGATCATCCCGGCAGGCTGGTCCCACAGCGGCTGCTGGGCACGCTTCAAAATCCACGCCTGCTGCATCTGCTTGGTGAGGTAGGCCGGGTCGCCCCGCTCCAGATCGAGCTGCGCCTCGAGGATCGCCAGCTCGTCCAGACTGCTCTGGCGGTAGCCGAATCGCAACGCCTCCCGCGGCCGGACCACCATCTCCCCTTGCCGCGTCATCACCGTCGCCCGCGCCGTGTACTGGCCGATATCGCTGCTGTACGCCGATGCATTGGTCCGCAGCGCTCCGCCTACGGTGCCGGGAATGCCGACCAGCATCTCCAGCCCGGCCAGACCTTCCCGTACCGCCGTCGAAATGACATGCCCCAGCTTCGCACCGCCGCCGGCGACGATCGACGACCCGGCCACGCGGATCTGGCCGAACGCGGCAGCCCCCAGGCTGACCACCAGCCCTGGCACGCCCTCATCCCGCACCAGAAGGTTCGACCCGCCGCCCAGCACCCGCACCGGCAGTCCCTCGCGGTGGCTACGCTGCACCAGGGCCGCCAGCTCCTCCACGGTCGTCGGCTCGGCGAAAAACTGCGCAGCCCCGCCCAGCCGGAACCAAGTGTACGGGGCCAGCCGCTCGTTCTCCCGCACGATATGTTCCAAACCGGCAAACAACGGCATCATTCGCCCTTCCTGTAGCTCGCCCCCCAAGGCACGCAGCCTCGACCCCGCATGGCGCCTTCGCGGGCCGGCCTTACCAGGCCGTCTGACCCTCTCTCCCGTCTGGTCCAGCCCCAGGTACGCCTCACGCCGGCGGATTCTACCGCCCCGTGCGTCGCACGTCAGCGTCGTTCGCGGCCGAACGTGATACCTCGCCTGGCCGCCCCGCCGCCCTTTCCCCTCGCGATGTACGTCCGCCCTCGTGCCGCTGCCTACGGCGCCAGCAGCAGCCGGCTCGGCGCTTCCAAATAGCCGATCACGTCGTTCAAAAACCGAGCGGCCGCGGCTCCATCGACCAGCCGGTGGTCGTACGACAGCGACAAAGGCATCATCAGGCGGATGGCCACCTGGTCGTTGACCACCACGGGCATCTTACGCGTGCGTCCCACCAGCAGAATTGCCACCTCGGGAATGTTAATAATCGGCGTGCTGTAAGTGCCGCCGATCGCGCCCAGGTTGCTGATCGAAAAGGTCGAACCCTGCAAATCCTCCAGCGTAAACTGGCCCTGTCGAACACGTTCCGACAATTCGGCAAGTGCCCGGGCCAGCTCGGGAATGCTCAGCTCATCGGCCCGGCGGAGCACCGGCACCACGAGCCCTCGCTCCGTGTCCACGGCAATCCCGATATTGACATATTCCTTATAGATGATCTGGCCTTGCTCCATGTCGATCGAGGCATTCAAGGCCGGGTGTTGCTTCAGGGCGCTGGCCACCGCCTTGACCACGAACGGCAGGCTGGTCAGCTTGATGCCTTTTTTTGCATAATCTTCTTTACTTGCCTGCCGGAGGCGTTCCAGTTCGGTCACATCGGCGTCGTCGAAGTTTGTGACGCGGGGGCAGGTCGTCCACGACTGGTGCATTTTCTCCGCGATCGTCCGCCGGATCTTCGACATCCGCTCGACCCGGATCGGTCCCCAGGCATCGCGAAGCGTTGGCTCCGCGGCCTGAGCTGCCGCCTGGCTTTGTTGGCGGACGACCGCCAGAACATCTTCGCGCGTGATCCGTCCCCCCGGCCCCGTTCCTTTCACCCGGCTCAAATCGACGCCAACCTCACGAGCGAATCGCCGCACGGCCGGACCAGCCGGAACGCCCCCCCCATTGTGGCGAGACGGCGGGGCTTGCGTTGCCGTGGCCAGCGGTGCCGTCGGACGCGGGCTGGCGGGCTGGGGCGAAACAGGCGGCGGGGAGCTAGACGGTGCAGGGGATGGCTTCGAGGCTGCGGCGCCGGACGGCTCGGTTGCAACTGCCTTGGCTACCGGCACTTGCGCTACGGTCGGGGGAGGCACGGGCGGCGGGGCGGCAGGGGGAGGTGCCGCGGGCCTGGCTTGGGGCGTGGTCGCGGGGGGAGGCACCGTCGCCGTCGAGGGCGCTCCCACCGGCTCCACGGTCAAAAGCAGACCGCCGACCGGCACCGTCTGACCCGGCTGAACATGGATGCGGACGACTTTGCCGCCGACGGGGCTGGGCACCTGGAGAGTCGCCTTGCCGGTCTCGATTTCGAGGATGCCTTGATCTTTTTCAATCACATCCCCTTCTTTGACGAGCAGTTCCAGCACGTCACCCGACTCGACGCCATCCCCCAGATGGGGCATTTTGACTTCGATTGCCATGATGTCACGTCCCGAGCGAAGGGAAACGGGGGCATTCCAGCTGCAAGACCGTTGTCGTCACCGGGGGTTCACGCGAAATAGGGATCGGCCTTTTCAGGATCGATGCCTAGGTCGCGGATCGCCTGGCTGACCAGGGTCGCGTCGATCTGTCCGCGGCGGGACAGGCGCCAGAGGGTCGCCAACGTGATCGATTCGGCGTCGACCTCGAAATGCCGCCGTAGCACTTCGCGGGTTTCGCTGCGTCCCAGGCCGTCGGTGCCCAGGGCGAACAGTTCGCCGGGCACCCAGCGGCTGATTTGTTCGGGGACTGCCCGGACGTAGTCGGAGGCGGCGACGAACAGGCCGCTTTCCCCTGCGAGGACCTGTTCGAGGTAGCTCCGCCGCGGCGGCTGGTCGGGATGCAACATGTTCCAGTGATCGCAGGCGTGAGCGTCGCGGCGGAGCTGCGTGTAGCTGGTGACGCTCCATACCTGGGAGGCGATCTGGTAGCGCTCGGCCAGAATCGCCTGCGCCAAAAGGACGTGTCGCAGGATGGCGCCGCTGCCCAGCAGGTGGACCCGTGCGCGGGCCTGGGGCACCTGCCGTTCGCAGAGGCGGTACATCCCGCGGATGATGCCCTCTTCGGCCCCCTCGGGCATCGGCGGGTGAACATAGTTCTCGTTGCCGGCCATCAGATAATAAATAGCCGTGTCGCCCTCTTCATACAGCCGCCGCATGCCATCCAGGATGATCACCGCCATCTCATAGGCGTAGGCGGGGTCATACGATCGCACGCAGGGGAACGCGATGGCATTGAGCAAGCTGTGGCCGTCCTGGTGCTGCAAGCCCTCGCCATTGAGGGTGGTGCGCCCGGCGGTCCCGCCGATGAGGAAGCCCTTGGCGCGGATATCCTGTGCGGCCCAGATCAAATCGCCGATTCGCTGGAAGCCGAACATCGAATAGAAGATGAAGAACGGGATCATATTGATCCCATGCGAGGCATACGCAGTGCCCGCGGCAATGAAGCTCGACATCGAGCCCGCTTCGGTGATCCCTTCTTCGAGAATCTGTCCATTCACCGATTCTTTGTACTTGGCAATCTGTTCGGAATCGACCGGCTCATAAAGTTGGCCGACATGGGAATAGATGCCGAACTCGGCGAACATCCCTTCCATGCCGAAGGTCCGCGATTCGTCCGGCACGATCGGCACCACATATTTGCCGATCTTCTTGTCGCGGCAGAGCTTCCGCAGCAGGCGGACGAACGCCATGGTCGTCGACAGGTCTTTGCCCTGGCTGCCGCCGAGGAACTCGCGATATTCCTCGATCCGCGGCACTTCCAAACGCGGGTGCACCGTGGGCCGGCTGGGCACATAGCCCCCCAGCGCCTCGCGCCGCTCGCGGAGATATTTCATCTCCGCGCTGTTCTCGGGAGGCTTGTAGAACGGCGCGCTGGCGACCTGATCGTCGGAAATAGGGATCCCGAACCGCGTCCGGAATTCGTACAGCTCTTCTTCGTTCAGCTTTTTGTTGTTATGAGCGATATTGCGCCCCTCGCCCGCCTCACCCAGTCCATAACCTTTAATCGTCTTGGCGAGGATCACCGTCGGCTGGCCTTTGTGCTCGACGGCCGCTTTATACGCCGCGTACACCTTCTCGGGGTCGTGCCCACCGCGCCGCAGCTTGGTCAGCTTCTCGTCCGAATAGTTCTCTACCAGTTTGAGCAGCTCGGGATACTTGCCGAAAAAGTGCTCACGGATATAAGAACCGGGCATGACCGTATATTTCTGATACTGGCCATCGACCACCTCGCCCATCCGCTTGACCAGCAGGCCCGATTCGTCCTTGTCCAGCAGCGGGTCCCAGTCGTCCCCCCAAATGACCTTGATCACATTCCAGCCGGCGCCGATAAACAGCCCCTCCAGCTCCTGGATGATCTTCCCATTGCCGCGCACCGGCCCGTCCAGCCGTTGCAAGTTGCAATTCACGACGAAGATCAAGTTCTCCAGTTGCTCCCGCCCGGCCAGCGTGATCGCCCCCAGTGTCTCCGGCTCGTCGCACTCGCCGTCGCCCAAAAAACACCAGACCTTCCGGCCGCTGGTGTCCTTGATGCCCCGATCCTTCAAATACTCGTTGAAGCGAGCCTGGTAGATCGCCATGATCGGCCCCAGGCCCATCGACACGGTGGGGAACTCCCAGAAGTCGGGCATCAGCCAGGGGTGCGGATAGCTCGACAAGCCCGGCGTCGGACGCAGCTCCCGCCGGAAATGCTCCAGATGCTCCTCCGTCAGACGGCCCTCCAGGAACGCCCGAGCGTACATCCCGGGCGACGCATGCCCCTGGAAATAAATCAAATCGCCGCTGTACCCATCGGGCCCGCGCCCACGGAAGAAATGATTGAACCCCACCTCGTACAGCGTGGCCGCCGAAGCGAAGGTGGAAATGTGCCCTCCCAGCCCCTCGAACTGCTTGTTCGCCCGGTGCACCATCGCCATCGCATTCCAGCGAATGATGCTCTTGATCCGCCGTTCCAGCTCCCGATTGCCCGGATATCGCGGTTGCTGGCTGTGATGGATCGTGTTGATGTAAGGCGTGTTCAGCGCAAACGGCAGTTCGACGCCCGCCTGGCGAGCCTTCCGGTCCAACAGCGCCAAAAGCTGCTTGACCCGCTCCGGCCCCTTGGTCTGCAGCACATACTCCAGCGAGTCGAGCCACTCCTGCGTCTCCGCCGGGTCGAGGTCTTGTTGCGGTACGCCTGTCACCGGAGGGCCTTCCCCCCGTTTGGCGATCTGTTCAAAATCTTCCGGGGCCATTGTGGTATCGGACATGGTCCTTCACCCCTGCTGAGTTGCCCGCAGGCAGATCGGACTTACCTGCCGGTCAAGCACGTTTTCGATAATCCAAAACCGTACCTCACAAACTAGATTCTATGCCTGCCAGGCGACCTGGGCAGGGGACATCGGCGGCCGGCCGCTGGACGGACGGTTTTCCAAGAAAAAACTGATATTCGCTGGCGCACGTGCGAAGATTCCAGGACTACGTGCGACCCTATCGCCCCTGTGGTACGATAGCCCCCTTCGCAGCCTCGGCGGCAAGGGAACTGGCTTGCCGAGAGCCGATCGCGGAAAAGCCATGCGGGACATGGACCTTGCCGCGGTTTGAACGCCCGTCACCAGGGACTTTATCGCCATGACCTCGCTCAAGCCGGACACTTTGGCGCGCCTGGCCCGCTGGGACACGCCGACGATCTGCAACGTGATCGAGCTGTTCGAGATTCGCCCGCGCAATCGGGGGTACATGGACGGGCGGATTCGCTGCAACTTTCCCGAACTAGGTCCGATCGTCGGCTTTGCCTGCACGGCCAGCTTTCGCAGCGATGCACCGCCGGCGGGGGGCGATGCGTATGGACACATCGGAGCGCAGCTTGAACAGTTCGCGCGTCTGCCTGGTCCGCCGATCGTGGTGTTCCAGGACCTGGACGATCCGCCGGTGGCGGCTGTGTTTGGCGAGGTGATGTGTTCCACCTACCAGGCGTTCGGCAGCGTGGGGTTAATCACCAATGGCGCTGGGCGAGACCTGGAACAGGTGCGCGCACTGAAATACCCGGTGTTCACCGGTTCGACGATCTGCTCGCACGGCTATTGCCATATGTTGCATTTGGGGTTGCCGGTACGGGTGGGCGGGCTGATGGTGCAGCAGGGGGACCTGTTGCACGCCGACGCCAATGGGGTGACGAACATTCCTTTGGAGATCGCCGACGAAGTGGCCGATGTGGCCCCGGAGTTCGTGGCGCTAGAAGAAACGCTGATGCGGTATGTCAAATCGGAGGGCGAGAAATCGGTCGCCCGCTACAACGAGCTGCGGAAAGAGTTCCAAGCGCAGGTGGCGGCGCTGACGCGGCGTGTTTCGCGCAAACGTCCCTAGCGCCCGCGGCTTGGAGGCACACACCCGCAGCACCGGTGTGCCTTTCGCGCCACGAGGCTCGGCTCGTCCCGTGCAAGGCCGGCACTAGGGAGAAACGCCGGCGGAAGGACAACCAGTGCCTGCCTGGCCGTTGGCCGGGCTGCCCGAGTGCACGGGCGTGATCACCGGGTCGGTCTCTTCGCGGGTCGAGGCATGGACGGGAGTGCTGCGCTGGGACGAGACACTCAAGCGGCTGGCGGCTTGTGCTGCGGTGCCGAAGTGCCACAGGCCCGCCCCGCTGGCTGTCAGAAGCAGCCCCAGCACCACCGCGGCGGGAATCGACACGCGGCTGAAGAGCGACATCCCTAGCAGCACTTCTTCCACCACGCGGGCGGCCATGGGCGAAACGACGTCCGTCACCGCCGTACCCCGGGCCACCAGACTGCCGGCCCGGACGGTCGACATCACTAGTTCGCCCGGAACGCTGGCCACCGCCGGGCGCGCCAGGCTTGCGGCAAGCAGTGCGGCCGAGAGGGTCAGCCCGCGGCGAGCCAGTCGGGAGCGGAGCAGTTCGCGTGCCCGGGAGAGCCGGCGCGACATCGACCCTTCCGGCCAGCCCAGCGCAGCCGCCGCCTGGGCGTTGGTCTTGCCTTCCAGATAGCACAGCACCAGCGGCAGGGCGTATTTCTCGGGGAGCTGGCTGATTTCCTCGTCCAGGATCGCGTGCAGTTCTTCGTAGGTCATGTCCTGCACCTTCAAGCTGCTCGACGGGACGCTGGCCTGACGTTCCGACCTGGCCCGCAAAGCGATCTGGGCCTTGACCTTCCGCGCACTGCGATAGGCGACGCCATACAGCCAATTCGCCAGGCGGCCCGGGTCCCGCAAACTCGACCCCTTCCGCACCAGCACTAGGAACGTGGCCTGGAAGGCGTCTTCCGCATCGGGCGAATCGCCCAGGACCCGCCGGCAGACGTTGTAGACCATCGGGCCATATCGCTCGACCAGCGCGGAAAACGCGGCGTCCTGCTGATCGTGAAAAAAACGAGCGAGCAGCTCGTCATCCCGCAGCGTTCGCAGATCGACCCGGCCCGGGTCCGCGGGGGGACTGCTCGCCAGCGCAGCGGTCTTGGACAACATGCGACACCTCCCGCGACAGGGATACTCCTCTTCCCTGATACTGCCGCCAGGAGGCGTTTTCAATGCAGCCCGCTCAAGAAAAAAATCAGCCCACCGCACCGGGCAGCGATCCAGGAGCGGTATGGCATTCCCCGCCGCAGGGAAATCACCGCCGCCCGGCTTACCCGCCAGGCGGGGCACGCGACGAAGCGGGTGCCTTACGCATGCAACACTGTTTATATTTTCGCCCGCTGCCGCACGGACATGGGGCATTCCGTCCTACCCGCGCTTCGCGGTAGGTCACCGTGGCCGAGACCGCGGCGTCCGGCTCCGTCTGGCGCACGCTACGGGTGATCAGCTTTTTCAGGCGAATCAACTTGCCCAATAAGGAACGCCCCCGACGCGGGTCGGCCACCGCCAGACGGGAGACGTGGTCGGTGAGCCCTTCGAGAAATGCCGGGTCCTTGAGGTCGATCGTCCCTTGCTGGATTTCCTCCAATACATCGGCCGGCAGGATCGCCAGTAGCTCGCGGATCGCCCGCTGCACCTGGTCTTCACCCGCCTCTGGCCACCGCCCTTCCGCGATGCCCACCGCACAAAGTCCAGGCTGGGACGGAGCTTGGGGAGCAGGCATCGGGTGCACTCCTGGAGGTCCTGCACACGTTGATTCCAAGAGGTACTGCCGCAGGACCGCTCCGCGGATGCAACAAGATCGACGTTTTTTCTCGCTGGCCGAGAAAGCGCAGCCGCAACCGTAGAGCGTCTCCGCCGTGGGAGGTAGGTCATAGACTGCCGTCGTAGCTCGCCGTGAGCCGCTCGAGGCGCACCGCCACCCACCGAGGTGAGCCCCGACTCGCCAGGCCGACAGATAGAAAAACTACCTATCAGATCGCCTTTGGCCGTGGGCAAAGCGGGCAAGTACGACGCCTGATCGAAGTGGGGGGTTACGGACTCGCCGAATAGTCTTCGCCGTTCAAGCTTCGTGCGACGGAGGTGAGCCACGCCGTCAATTCGGCCTGCATCCGCTGAGCACGCTCCGGTTCCGCGGCCAGCAAATCCTTGCTTTCTGTCGGGTCGTTGGCCAGATTGTACAGCTCCCACCGCACGCCGGACGCCGCTCCTTTGGTCTTTTTGCCGCCTTTTCCGCTTGGCGCCCCTTCGATCCGGTGCAGCTTCCAGACGCCGTCCAGCCAGGCAGCGTGCCCAGGGAACCGATCCAACGGGTAAACCTCCGTGCGCGTGCCCGCATGAGCGAACAATTTGGCCGGGTCGGACGGATCACGACCCGCCTGCTGCTCCGCATACAGCTCTTCCATCCATTCCTTGGATGGGGTCGGCACGCCCGGCGAGGGGTGGTCCCAGAACCCGATCGGCCGAGTGCGGTTGCGGGTCTTGCCGTCCAGGATCGGCACAAGGCTCTGGCCGTCCAGGGGGCGCTGGTGCGGGATCGTTAGGCCGGCCATTTCCAGCACCGTGGGGTAGATGTCACACGTAACACAAGGTACGTCAATGACTTGCGGCTGCGAGTAGCGGGCCGGCCACTCCAACAGCGCCGGCACGAGCAGCCCGCCTTCGTAGATCGAGCCCTTGGCCCCGCGCCGCCCCCCGGACGACCCGACGCGAGGCAAGGCCCCATTGTCGCTGCAATACCACAGCACCGTATTGTCGCGCAGTCCCAGCGTCCGCAGCTCCTGACGAATTTGGCCCACCGCCCGGTCCATCGCCGTAATCTCGCTTAGGAAATTGGCCTCTTGAGCCGGTCGATTAGCGTAAAGCTCGCGGTCTGCGGGCAACGCCTGATGTGGAGCGTGGGGCGAGCCGAACCACACGACCGCTAGAAACGGCTGGCGGGCTTGGGCACATTCCCGGATGAACTTGAGGGCCAGGTCAGCAGCGATGTCGGAGCTATCCCCTTTGCAGGGGGTCGCCTTTCCTCGGTCGCTTAAAATGGGATCCAAATCATAGAAATTCGGTGCGGAAATCCAGGTGTCGAAACCGCAGTTGCCAGGTGTGGATTTGCCGGCTGCTTGGACCGAACCGAGGTGCCATTTCCCGAAGTGACCGGTGCGATAGCCCGCAGCCTTCAAGGCGGCGGCCAGCGTGTGCTCGCGCGGGTCGATGGGGTGCCCCCACTTGAAGGTCGCGGAGCGATTGGGGGTTCGACCGGTCAGGACGCTGGCCCGAGTCGGTGAACAGACGGGGCCGGCGGCATAGAAGCGATCGAACCGCACGGCCTGGCTGGCGAGTGCATCGAAATTCGGCGTTTTCAGGTACGGATGACCATTGTAGGCCATGTCGCCCCAGCCCTGATCGTCGGCCATGATCAGCACGAAGTTGGGCCGCTCGGCCGGGCGATCGGCCATCGCAGCCTGGCCGCTGGCGCTGGCAAGGAGGCCAAGGATCGCGCACGCGGACAT
>Ga0101944_10003305_pt1 | contig 22983 bp, 10 predicted proteins | sample DewCreD2012metaG_FD_75245 | JGI IMG/M metagenome (GOLD analysis project Ga0101944, IMG submission 75245) | Hot spring sediment bacterial and archeal communities from British Columbia, Canada, to study Microbial Dark Matter (Phase II) - Dewar... ... | reverse complement strand
TCCAGAAATTTTCCAATGTCCATATCCCTTCCACCGTCCAGTGAAACCGCGACTCTTTTGGATAACCGGCTGTTTCATCGCAAAACTGCATCGCCTGTTTCAGGAATTCTACATGCTGCTCTAAATTGGTTATGGGGTGGTCGGTAAAACCATAGTCGCAATGGGTAAAGTGAATCAGATAAATCTCCTCTATTTCAGGATTTATTTGATATATCCGGCTAAATAAGCTTTTGGATGCAGCCAATCCTGCAACAGAGAGCACTGAATTCCGGGTAAATTCTCTTCGGTTCATTCTATAAGAATTATTTTGTAACCAAACGTACTTTCACTAATCCAACATTTCCAAATCCATCGTGCCACAAGGGTTCAATTTTGTCGGGATTGTTTCCGTCGAAAGCTGTAAAATAAATCGAATAAATACCATCTCCTTCATCAATCAAACTCAATGGTGTTCGTGTGTGTTTTATCCATGCCGGAGCATTCGGCAATTGAATCAACTGCTCCTTCCCCCAATGGATACCATCCGTTGACCACGAATAGGATATCTCCTGTTTGTTGGCCCCATCATAAAGGTTAATGTAAAGGTCAGGGGCAACTTTTGTTACAATTGAATTTTCGATAAATTCGGGATCCATCTGTACCGGATTCAATTTGTACTGCCTTACCCAGTTGTCAGTCAGACCTCCTTCTGATTTTGCCAGCCCGGCATAAAAGATATTTTTGGAATTCGGATTTAAAGTACCATTGGCATCCACGTGGTCAGGGACACTGTTGCCGCCATAAAATGCCCACCATTCATTTCCAACTTTGTAAGGATAAAAAGAAACAATCTCCCCCGGACCTTCCCACCAGTCGGGTTCCCCCGTCAGATTCACCCATCCTCCTTCTTTATAAGGACCGTCAATTCCTTCTATTCCTTCAACCTGCGAATCGTAACGGAATATTTTTCCGGTCATGTTAAACACATTCGATGAGTTGGGTTTTCGCTTGTAAGCCACATGAAAAACACTCCAGACATTTCTTAATGAATCAAAAACTGCAATTGGCGACCAGGGCGACATCCTGTGGGTGGTATCGTTCCAATCATAGTTGGTTTCAACAATTACACTTTGCTTTTGAAAATTCAGGCCATTGTCACTTTTCCAGATGGCAAGGCGAACTGCTGCCGTTTTTGGCTCATCAAAAACTTCGGTGGTGAACAGGTAGTAAACGCCGTTAACCTTCCGGCAGGTGCCGCCTTCAAAACCAAACTTGATGTCTTCTGTTCCGGGGTCTGCGGCTTTGATAATAGGATTTTGTCGCAATTCAACCACTTCCAGCCGAACTTCATGGAAAGTATTTACCGTCGCTTTATGATGGCAAGCTAAGCAAAGTAACAATATTATAATTAAAAAAAATGATGAAAATGCTTTTATGATTTTTATTTTGCAGGTATTTATTTTATTCATGTTCCAATGATTTGAACGTAAGCTTTTTTTCTACAAAAAATCCTATAAATTACTTGTCAAAAGATAGTAGAAAAACCAATCCATCTTCAGCATTGTTTCGCTAAAGACGGATTGGTTTTATATTTCATTCAGTCTATCAAATTCATTATCTCACCCTGATTTTTTTCTGCAGAATCGCTTCATTTGCTTCGTTGAAATTGGCATTTCTCGAAATCCAGGTAACTGTTAAATCACCTTTCGATTTAAAAGTGTATTCCATTTCTTTTGTACCGTATGAAAGAGCAATACCCTGGTGTAGAATTGCGGCCTGTGCCCAGGCAGTGTCGCGGCGCATGATGTAGCTCAAAATCACTGAATCTTGTCGGGTATCGTAATCCTGATTCACGAAATAGGTGATTTTCTTATTCTTTTCGGTGGGTGAATAATTTACCGTTACTGTCTTTTTAAAACGGTCGCCTGGCCATACTGTATTAAACATAGCACTCCCCTCATAAACAAAATAAATTGGATGAATGGTATCGGCGGTGGTGATTTCAACTCTTGTTTTCAGGTTGTTGATGATGGTATCCTTTTCGATTCTGAATGAAGCTTCCGGCTCAGGAAGGATGTCCTGACAGGATTGAAGAGCCGCAATTAAAAGAATGCCGAATAGCAAATGATTTATTATCTTTTTCATACCTGTTTATTTTTATGTTAAATTAATAACCCGGATTTTGAGTCATATTAGGAGCTTTTGACAATTCGCTGGCAGGAATGGGCAACAATTCATGCTTACCTGCCTGAAAGAAAATTTCGGGCTTTTTCTCTTTTAGAATGTGTAAGCGTTTCGTGCGTTTTAAATCGTAAAAACGGTCAAATTCGCCTGCAAACTCAAGGCGTCGTTCCTGCCAGATATCTTCGAGTAACTGGGTACCGCTCGAATTTCTGGAAATTTCGGCCAAAGTCGCTCTACCCTGCGAAATGGCTTCACGGAAAGCACGCTCGCGAACCAGATTGACCAGGCGCAGCGCCTCATCAGGTTTATTCAAATAATAAGCTGCTTCGGCCTCCAGCAGCAATACTTCGGAATAACGGATAAAATGGAGGTTTTTACCGGCCACATAATAATTGGTTGCAGGCGCATCCCTGTTGTATTTGCGGCTGTAATAATTGGCATCGTCTGGATTCTCGGTATTCCTGGTTTCGGGCCGGGTGGTTAAACGGTCAACCACATTCAAACCGCAGTAGGTATCCCATTGTGCCCAAAAGGTGTATCTTCCCCTGCCATCTTTCAGATTTACATAGGTGCTACTATCATCGTATTGCGAATAACCAAACTGGTTGGCGAGGTCTTCTGTTATCCCATAAACGCCAAATCCATACTTCATTTTTTCCGACTGGTCGGGTTTACCATTGATAAACAGGAAACGGGGGCTGAAATAATGCACATAAGCATCGATTTCGGAACTGATGGATTCTTCAAAAACGATATCAAAAACCACTTCGCTGCTAAACTGGTTGGCACCGGTAAAAATGTCCCTGAAATTTGTATTCAGGTTATACTGTCCCGAATTTTCAATTTCGTTGCACAAGTTGTATGCCTCCTGCCAGTTTTCACTTGCAGCATCGGTTTCAGCTTCTGTAATCAGTGTTTTTGCCAGTAAAGCCTGTGCCGCTCCTTTGGTTATACGGTTGGCCATTGTTTTTGGGTATTCACTTTTTAACGGAAGGTTAGGAATGGCCTCGCGTAAATCGGTAAAAATCTGTTCGTAAACCTGCGCTACAGGAATTCTCCGCTGATTGTACCATTCGGCTTGATCCAGCGTTTTGGTGATGAGCGGTACATCGCCAAAATTTTTAACCAACTGAAAATAGAAGTAGGCCCTGAGAAATTTTGCCTCTGACTTGAATTGCTCAATTAACGCCTTCTGCGAAGGAGATAATAATTGAATCGCCGATATACCTTCGAGATATTTGTTCACGGTGTTAATTCCCCTGTACCCGTAATTCCAAATTATTTTGGCATAATCATTATCCGAATGAATATCGAAGTTAGCAAAGCCCGCGGCTTTATAATAATTTCGTTCTTCGCTAGCCCCACGCGGGTTTCCGGCATAGTCAGTGTCGTCGGAGCGGATATCTAGAATAAATAAATTGCCTATCGGACGCTCGGGAGTCGGAACTTGCTGCAAGCTGTTATAACATCCAACCAATCCGGCAAAAGCGGTGGCCGTATCGGTATAATAGGTTTCAAGCGTTGGTGTAATGGGCTGCTTCAGGTCAAGAAAATCATCACTGCACGAATAAATGCTTAACGCGATGGCAACTGCTAATATTACATTAATACTCTTCATGGTTTTTAAATTTTTAAGGTTATTTAAAACGACATGCTAAACCCAACTAATACGGTACGAGGATGCGGGTAATTTCCATTGTCAACGCCCAGATCCAATCCACCGCTTTTCCAGTCCACGCTTTGCGATACTTCAGGATCGAACCCCTTATATTTGCTAAAAGTGTAGAGGTTTTGCACCGTAGCGTAAATTCTCAGCTTGCTTATCTTCACCTTGTCCATCCAACGTGAGGGGAAGGTGTAACCCAATGAAAGAGTTTTCATTCTTAAGTACGAACCATCTTCAATCCAGCGGTCGCTCAAACGGCGCAGGTTGTTATTCGAAGAAGTTTCATCGAATCTCGGGATTTCCGAATCAGGATTATTGATTGTCCATGAATTAAGAATATCCACATGATGATTTACCCCAAATCGGCCCATCATGATGCGATAGAGATTGTTATAAATTTCGTTACCATAAACACCCTGTAAAAAAAGGTTTAATTCGAAACTCCCGTAATAAAGATTGAAATTTGCGCCATAAGTGAAATCAGGTAAGGGATTTCCAATGACGGTATAATCGTATTCATTGATTAGTCCATCCTTGTTCATATCAACAAACCGCTGGTCGCCCTCTTTGGTGCCGACATTTTGGAAAGGCCCATGCCCGACCTCATTTACATCCTTGAAAGTCCCGTCGGTTTTTAACCCCCAGAAATCGGCAATACCACCACCTTCCATGGTGCGCGACAAAAATTCAATTCCATCAATGGAATTGGAATACTTAATGTTTTTCATCTCTTTCACTTCAGTGTGAATGTAGGAGAAATTGAATGCTGCGTCGTATGTAAATTTGCCTTCGAGCTTACGGTATACTATTTCCAGTTCAAAACCCTGATTGGCTATTTTTCCCCCGTTTGCATCGGGGCCAACAATTCCCAGGTAATCGGGCACGGTGCTTTCCATCAACATACCCATGTTGTCTTTGTAAAACCAGTCGGTGGTTACCGATAACTTATTGTCAAAAAACGATAGATCAAGTCCAATGTTTGTGGTTTGTGTAGTTTCCCAGGTTAGGTCTCTGTTTCCCGGTTTACCTCCTGCTATTCCTCCATAACCCAAATAATTTATTCCTGCGGTTACTCCGGGAAAGGATACTTTTGGGTCACCAAAGGCATAATTTGCATCGGGCTGAATAGTAGTGTTATAGCTGTAATTACCAATATTATTCTGGTTACCAACCTGTCCCCATCCAACGCGTATTTTTGCAAGATAAAGCCAACTGATATCTTTCAGGAAGGTTTCGTTACTGATTTTCCATCCTGCGGTAAAAGAAGGGAAATATCCTGCCCGATTATTCGGGCCAAAGCGGGATGATGCATCTCGGCGAACAGAAGCAGTCAGAAGGTATCTATCGTTGTAGTCGTAATTAATCCTCCCGAGGTAAGAATACATTCGCCAATCGAATGCCCCGCCCGATACAATTCGGTTCGGGTCAGAAGGGTTACCGGCATCGAGATATTGCAGGTAATCTTCGTTCCCCGAAATAGACAGACTAAAACCCATCAGGTCGTAAAAACTGTTTTGTTCGACTGTGAATCCGGCTAACACAATTAATGAATGTTTATTAAATACCTTGCTATAATTCAGGGTATGTTCCATAATCAGGTACGTTGAATGTTCATCCATTTGTTTTAGTGAAGGAACCTGCTGCCCTTCGTTGAGGTAAGAACCAGCCACATTAAACGACGGTAAAAATTCTTTTGTTTCACCCAGATTGTACTCAAGGCCGAAATTTGATTTGAACTTTAAATCTTTAACAGGGCTGATTTCAAAATATAAACTGCCATTGAGTTTTTTATTGTTGTACTTGTAATTTGCCCTATCACGGATACCAGCAGCATTGAAAGTACCAGTGTGGCGCATGTAATTCCAGTTGCCATTTTCATCGTAAGCTTTGGTTGTTGGGTCGGAAAGCAGTGCTGTGGTAATGGGTGGGGCAGAAACATAATTGTATCCGATAGTCCCTTCTCTCACCCGCCGCCGTTGTGAATAACTGAGACTCAGACTTTCACCGAATTTTAGCCACTTGTTAATCTTATGGTCGGAATTGATACGTAAATTGCTCCGGTTAAAATTTGAATTTTTCACAAGGCCACTAACCGCATTGTTGCCAAGGCTTATCATAAAAACTGATTTTTCATTTCCACCAGAAACTGAGAATTGAATGTTAGAAGTTGGGGCAGGGGTGAATATTTCCTTCTGCCAGTCAAAATCAGGAAGTTCAGCGAATTTAGCAGGATCATCAAAATCATCGTATCTGGGAGCGAATTGCCCAAGCATATCATAATACTGTTTGAACTGAGCTTTATTTAGTACATCAATCCGTCTTGCTTGGTATTGCATTCCATAATAACTTTCGAGATTAAAGGACATCTTGCCCTCTTTACCTCGTTTTGTAGTAATCAAAACCACACCATTCGAAGCACGCGAACCATAAATAGCTGCAGAAGAGGCATCTTTCAGGATTTGAATCGATTCGATATCATAAGGATTCAGCGAGTTAATTCCAAATTTGTTGTCAACCCCACCTTCTGCCATTGGTATTCCATCCACGATGTACAGCGGGTCGCTGTTTCCGGTGGTAACTACACCTCTTATTTTAACCGTAACGGTTGAACCCGGAGCACCTGTATTTGCCGCCACCATTACGCCTGCTGCTCTTCCCTGCATAAATGTTTCGGTATTAATAGTTGGTGTCGATTTCATATTGTTAACCGAAATGGTGGAAATAGCCGATGTTAAATCCAGCTTCTTCTGCGTACCGTATCCAACAACCACCACTTCTTCCAAATCTAACAAATTCTCGACAAGTTCAAATAACATCGGTGCATTGCAATCGGCTGGCTTTTCCAAGGTAACATAACCAACATAACTTACAGCTATTATTGAATTTTCATCAGGAATGTCAAGCGCGAACGCACCATTGAGATCGGTAATAGTTCCGATAGAAGTTCCTTTAACCAGCACAGTGGCACCAATAATGGTTTCTCCGGTTTTTTTATCGGTAACCTTACCGGTAACTTTTGGCTTTTGAAGCATTGCACCATTTGCGGTTGGAATTGCATGTGTGGCAGCGGCAACAAAAAAGAAAGCTGCAAAAATTAGCAGTTGAATATTGTTGATTTTTTTTGCTAAGCATAGACTTTTCTTAATCATAATTGTAACGTTTTATCGGTTTTGCTTTATTTGTCCTTAATTAAATACCTTTTAGTGCTAAATTAGAAAGGAATATCCCCTATAATGGTGGAAAAAAATGGAAACTATGGGTAATAAAATTTGAAGTATTTGATTTTTCCAAAGTAATTCGGTAAAACCTCAATGTAATGCTGTTTTTCATTCATGTTGCCAATATTTTTATGGATTTTTATGTTTTGCATTATTCCAAGTTTTTAACAAATCCCAATTTCCTGAGAAATAGGCCTGGTCGACTAAATCTGAATTTCCAGGGGCATTGAAAACATGTTTCAGGCTTTGTAAGTCTGAATAAACCAGATAGTTAATCCAATAACCAAAATAGTACTTATCGTATTGGCTTAGCGGATTTAAAAACAGTGAATAGCGATTTATGTTTATCCCAAACTTTTGGGCTATTTGAATTGCTGAAACTGCCTTCGACCACTGTCTGCCGCACACCTCCTCAAAAAGCAACTGAAAATCAGTATAATTCATATATTGAGGGTCATACAACTTCATCTGGTCATTAATTCCCAATTCGTGAAAGGAAATTTTTTTTTCAAAAACCTTGTCTTCATCAAAATCATATTCAATGAAATCAAAAAAGCCGTTATTGTCCGTATCTGAAAAATGAATGGTGGGGAATGACAGAGGTTCATCAATAAAACCATCGTTGGGTATTTTGTCCGCTCCATTCCGCCAACCCTGCCAGCCCTGAAAATAACGGGCATATAGGTCAATTCGCCATGCGCCCCATTCAGCGCCAAACAGATGTATCAACCCGTCGTGTCCAACATAAAGTTTTCCCCGACCGGAATTATCCATATCCCATTCACCGCGGTCTCCGCTTGCATCGGCCTGCGGATTGTTATCGAGTCCGCCGTTGCGCACACCAATTGCAAATACATCTTTTGGTTCGTAAAATTCCACACGTTCCCACCGTTGACAATCGTCATCCTCATCGAAAACCAGCCAGCAAGACGACCACTTTCCTTTTTCAAAAACTGTTTTGTAAGCGTCATCATGTCCGACATATATCAATTCATTCATTTGTCGCCACCGCGAATCCAGAAAAAAGGTATCTGCTTCGGGCAATCCGCGAAGCGACTGATATTCATGAACAAAATTACTATAATCAAAACCTTGTCCAGCAAACCGAAGGCTCATATCAAAATCGAATTCATTGCCCGGCCCGTTGTCGTTGTCAATGTCGAAAGAAATCCTGACATCCGATATTCGGCGGGCCATTGCAATACTTTGGCTTTTGCTGGTGTCGGTTTCAAACTCATCCATCAATCTTATCGCCATTTCCGATAGTCCATCATTGTCAGGGTCGTAGAAAAGAAAAGGGTTTTCCCAATTGAAACGTAAATCATCAATATTGAAAGTTGAAGTATGTACTTTCATGAACATTGATTCACCGGAATAATCCTCGAAAAACCCGCTTTGACCGCGGTGTTCCCAGGCTTCAAGTCTGAGGGTTCTCCAGTTGATGTGGTTAAGAACCCCGTCGTTATCAGTGTCAACAGAAATCATAAAATGACCAGCGTCAAGGTACTCTTTCCCTCGTTGCACATTATCGGCGATAAGCTCCAAATCAGCTTTTCCATCTTTATTCTCATCGCACCAATCAATAATCAGGTCCAACTCATCTCCATACTTGCCGTCGCGGTTGCGGTCAATTATCAGGCAATCGCTGTCAAGGTCACCCATGAAATCCTCCGCCTTCATGTCATCATCATCATCAATCCATTGCACTGGTATTGAATCGTTTATTAGGGTTCGCAGAACATCAGGATCTCCATCGCCATCCAAATCAATTTTTGTAATCTTTCCTGATGGTAACGGAAAGACCATTTCTTTCAGAAAGTTCGCCTGTGCCGATACTTTCCCAGAATGAACAAAAAGAAAACAAGCGATGATAAGAAATAACACCCTTTCCATGTTAAAAACAGCTGCATGATTGTCTTCCACAATCAGGTTCAGGCTTAAAATCCGTATCAAATACATTTTCTCCTTATTATGAATTACCTGAACCAGAACTGCACCTGCATTTCTGGTTTTTCGTTATTACCAAAGCACGTCCCTGCAAGAATTTGTGGATTGTGCATCGATATCCGGTCGGATAATAAATTTATGCTGGTACCAATTTTTTTATCATCCAAACCATACAACTCATAACGGTTTGAAAATCCAATATTAATAATGTTTAAAATATGGCCTGCTAACAACGGATTCGGATAATCATTAAATGAAGAGTCAAAGTTTTTCATCTCACCCAGCTGAGTTGTTTCTACTTGCTCAGAAAAAACATTCCTGCCCGCAAAACAATTTCTATCGTAATTGACCGGCAGAAATTTCCAGGCAGAGAAAACTATCGGGGGATCAGCCTCGACTGTTACACCATCAACAAAATCAGGAGAAATGAGCACCACAGAACAAAATGGACGCAAAACCAATTGATTCACCGGATTGAGATCCAAATCGTAAAAAGTGTAATTTTTAAGGTTGACTTCTCTCACCGAATCAGTTTTGTTGGTAAATAAAACCGTTTTGTTTTGAGTTCCGTAAGAGAAATTAACCAAAGCTTTTGAATTTTTGTCGTTTGATTTAAACTCCGATTTCCATTGTTCAAAACCGATAGTTTTTTTAACCGACCAATCGAATTTAAATAGTTTTGCAGAAAAAGGATTTACATAGTAATTAGAATCGTAAACAGCCATGTTGTAACGTTTATAATTGGATAGCAGAAGAACAGCCGGATCGGTAGTTTTTAGCGAAACTATAACATTTTTGTTCACTTTGTTTCCGTTTACGGGATTATCCTTCCAGTCGGAAAAACACAGGCCATTCCCATTTCCGTATAAAATGTTATTGCTGACTATATTGTCGCGCGCGGCGGCATTTATCAGTATTCCGCTTCCGGCATTGCTTACAACCGTATTTTCGCATAATTCCATGCTGTAAACAAAGTTATCAAGATAAATTCCGTTAGAAATACTCCCCTTGCCATAGCTTCGGTAAACAAAGTTATTTCGGATAACACTGCTTCGCGTAAACTCGTTAAAACAGTATAACCCAGCACCATCGTCAAGTTGTAACATACTGTGATCAATGATATTTTTTTCGGCCCGATTAAATTTTCCGTCCATGCGAAGGCCAATGTATCCGCTACTGTCGATAAAGTTTTGACGAATGGTTATATGATTTGCGATACTATCAAAGTGATCATATTTCTTGTCGTAGCTTTCATCCCTAAGTTCGGCAACAATCCCAATATAACTATTGGTACCCGAGGCTCCCTGACCGGGAACCAGACCGGTTTTTTTTATCACATTACCCGAGATTGTGGCATTCCAACATTCGGTTAACGAAATTCCGCGTCCTAGGATATTTCTGAAATAATTCTCACTAATAAGGATATCATATGATTTGCGCCCAATTTTAACCCCCATCCACCCTATGTTTTCGAAAGAACAATTCTGAATAGTTATCCCAGCATTGCTTCCGGTGGCATGGATTCCAAATTCAGCAAACTTATCGAACTGAACATTTTCTATTTTGATATTTTCAACGCCTGTTTCCAGTTTTACACCACACGAATAAATAACCGCCTTAACATTTGCTTTTTCTAACAATTCCTTATTATCAGGGTAAAATAGAATTCTTTGCTTTTGATTGTCGTAAAACCACTCTCCGGGATAATCAAGCAAATCAGATTTATTTTCCAGATAAAATTGACTTCCAGGTTCGGGTTGATACCTGACAGAATCGGTATAATAAAGTGTTTTATTGCTAAAATTTTTAACCGTCACTACCTCCCAAGCCCAGCCAATGGAATGTACACGCAAATTCGCTCCATTCCAGTAACCGTCAACCTGATTCAGGGATGTCGAATTTATTTGCCCTTTCGGAAGTTCATCGGCAGTTTTCAACAGATTTGTTCCGTTCGGAAAGCGTGCAAGAGTCATCAGTTTCCCATCGACATACAACTGTTTAACAGGTTTGTAAATTGTAGTGAAAAAAATATCCTGATTTTCAGATAATGATTGCCATTTATTAACCGAGGTTGCTCCGGTAACAACAGTGAATTCACTTGAACTCCAATCATAAGTTGAAATAACTATTGGTTTATCTTTTGTTCCCGAATTCTTAATAATAATTTCACCAATAAAAATTTCCCCTTTTCTCAACAGAATTGAATCACCCGGATTTAAGTTTATACCCCTCAGGTTATCGAAATTGAGCCATGGACTCGTAACTGTCCCGTTGTTTGCATTGTTGCCTTTAGAAGAAAAGTAATAATTGACAGCATATAAATGAGATACAGAAAATAAATAGCTTGCTGAAAACAAGATAAAGAAGTTGAAAATAAACCGCATCATGAATACTCTTAATAAGGTTTTTGAATATGTAGTTTTTTTGTGATAGAGATAAATGAATGAGTAAGTATTTCTACTCACTCATTCATTTTTATTACCTAAAAAATAATAACTAAACTTAACCTGAAATTAATGTTGAAAACTAATTTTTAATAATTAATTGTTTGCCAACATTGCCTTTCGCATCATACACCTTCAGTATATAGGTACCTGAAGCTAAACCTGTAGTATTAATTTCAACCCGGTTACTGAATCCGGTAAACTCAGAATAGACTTTTGAGCCTGTGATGCTGTATATTTCAACTTTTACAATTTTACTGGCTGTAATATTCAGCACGTCCTTCACCGGGTTTGGATAAACATTGAATGCCATTTCGGGAGTTACTGCAACTTTAGTTGACGGACCGCCAACAAACTCAAGTGTGGCAAGATAGGCCGTGTTATTCCATGTATCTATTCCAGTGGCATTTCCCCACGCAAGAACCGCATCCCTGATAACATTCCCGTTTGTTTCTGTATTTCCGTCGTTGTCCAGGATATTGACGTCGAAAGCAACTCGTTTCCCAGGATTTGTTTTAAATCCGCCCAAAGCTTCGCCCAGGTTGGCAAGCGGCATTTTTACTTCAAGTGTCCATCCGTTGTCGTACGGATTGAAACTTTGTGCGTGTGTAATTCCGAGTTCAGAATCTTTCTTGGGACTATTAGGCCCTAACTCGGTTTGCACATTGTTCGAACCACCCCACTGACCGGTAATTTGGTCGAGAATATCGTAATTAAAACGCAATTGCATATCGCCTGCTCTATAGGGTGCATGGTTGTATGCATTTGTCAATGAGAAAAATACTTCGACGGCATCGAACATGTACTTATCATTTGGCCATCCTGTAACTCCATCCCACGCATTTAACGATTCATCAACAATTTCGGCATACAGGTATAGGTTATCATTATCAAAAAGCACTTTAAAGAATCCATCGCAATCTTTTTTATCATCAATTCTGCCCTGATGAATAATACTGATTGATGCTTTTACTCCATTTTTCCAGGCTGCATCGTCTTCTACGCCATCAACATTGATTTCCGTGGTTATGTAATTTGCTTTATAGATAAGCCCTGCAGTGCCTGTCGTTGCAGTTCCGGCAATTCTGTTCGATTCGTTTCCTGCTTCATCAAAAGCTGCAACATAGAATGTGTAACTCGTGTTTTCAGCCAAATCATTACCGCCAATTCTGTCAACCAGAAAACGGAGTTCTGATGCTTTTACAGTTGCTAATGGTGAAGTTGCCGATTGAGAGACGTAAATTTTGTACCCTGCAACACCGAAATTATCGGTTGATGCTGTCCACGAAAGATTTACCCAGTTTTTCACTGCGGTTGCTGTTACAACGGGGTCTGACGGTGGAATTAAATCTGTTGTGGGTTTGGCAATTGTTTTAGTTTTTCCTTCGTTACTTTTTGCCGATTCGTTACCATAATTATCTTTCGACGTAACAAAGAAAATATATTCGGTATCCCATTCAAGTCCTCTTATTGTATAAGTTGTATCAACTGTCGAGCCTACCAGAATATCCAGATTGTTATAAATATTGTATGATACTTTACCAAGATTGTCTTCTACAGTATTCCAGTAAAGATATATACTTGGTTCATCATCATCGGGAGTTGCGGTAAGCGTTGGTACCGGTGGCGCAATATTATCGTAAACACCGCCATAAACGCCACCCCATACAGATACCTCATCGATAACTGCCGAACCACCGCCGGGATTTATGAGGAAGAATCCAAAATTTTCCAGATTTCCTACCGGAAGATTTCCTGCGGGTTCAGTACTGATAGCAAGCGTCGTTGGATTTGCAGGATTGAAAATCAGTTTCTTCCAACCTGTGGTTTTCCAGTTAAAAGTACGTTTAGTGTAAGCTGTTGTTGCCGGAGGTGGTGTGGCTACGTTAAATACGGTGTCGTTTACGTACCATTGTCCGCCAACCAAAACAGCCACCTGACTTGTGTAAGCAAAACCATTGGCATGGTCTCTCATAACAAAATCAACAGATGTAATTTCGGGATTTCGGTTAATCCTTGCGTTTGATGTGATAAGAATATTTGCAGCGCTTCCTCCATACATGTAAATGAAGCCTTTATCATTATCATCGGAAGTAAGAACATAGCCAACACCGCCTGAAACGCCGCCTGTAATTGCCCCTGATGGAGCACCTTCATGAACTACTTCAGTTGTCTGGTCGTTTGCATAGGCCGACCAACCCACCGTTTTGATACCTGCATTCGCCCCGGTTAGATTGACAAAACGCTGTTCGTAAGATTTCCCGGTTGTGCCAGCGTATGTGCCACCACCTACCATCACTTCATCAATAACTGCAGAACCACCACCGGGATTTATGAGGAAGAATCCAAAATTTTCAATATTCCCCGAAGGCAAGTCAGCAGCAGGATCGGCACTTACAGCCATCGACATCGGATCTGCCGGATCAAAGTTCAGTTTTATCCATTCTTTATCGGTCCAATAAAAAATGCGGCGGGTATATGCTGTAGTGGCAGGTGGCGGTACAGCAACACTATAAAGAGAATCATGTACATACCATTGACCTGCAACTTTCACTGCTACCTGCGTATTGTATGCAAAACCATTTGAATGGTCCCTCATTCCAAAATAGATGGATTTGATAGCTTTTGCTGAACGGTTTATCTGCACATTCGCCATTGTCAGAACTTTTACAGCTAAGCCTGTGTACATAAAAACAAATCCCTTGTCGTTATCATCCCCGGTTACCACCATGCCAGTTCCACCGGAAACACCACCAATAAGAACATTTGGCGGAGCATTAATTGCCAGAACTTCACCAGACTGGTCGTTTGCATAAGCTGTCCAACCTACCGATGACAGGTTTGCATTGGCACCAGTCTGATTAACAAACCGCTGAACATAAGAAGCATCAGATGGTCCTGAAAATCTACCTCCCCAAACTGAAAACTCATCGATAACTGCTGAGCCACCTCCCGGATTTTCAGCATATATTCCGATATTTTCCAAATCGCCTGCAGGAAGATTTGCAGCAGGATCGGCACTGATTGCCATTGTTGTAGGATCTGCAACATTGAAAAGCAGTTTCTTCCAGTTGGAATTTGTCCAGATAAATGTGCGCATGGTATAGGTAGTTACAGCCGGTGGAGGAGTTACCACATTAAATATCTGCTCGTTAACGTACCACTGACCTGCAACTTTTACTGCCACCTGCGATGTGTAGGCAAAACCATTTGAATGGTCGCGCATAGCAAATTTGATAGAGTCGATTGCAGTAGTTGAACGACTTATTTTCACATTTGCCATGGTGAGAATTTTAGTTGCTGTTCCAGTATAAAGGTAAACAAAGCCTTTATCCTTGTTGTCAGAACTTTTAACAAAACCGGTACCACCTGACACACCTCCGGTCAAAACCATTGGGGGTGCATTAATGGCCAAAACCTCGCCTGACTGGTCGTTAGCATAAGCACTCCAGCCAACAGAAGACATGTTTTGGTTAGTACCCGTTAAATTAGTAAACCTTTGTTCGTAAACCTGTGCGTTCAGGTTGGCAACGAACAGCATGAATACTGCCAGAAACAGTATCCGTTGAAACAAAGTGGATAACTTTTTACTCATAACATTTTCATTTTAGTTAATAAATAGTTCATTGAAATTTAGTGTCGTACAATGAATTTGGTTTTTTGCTTAATATCATTACAAATTAATTCCAACAGATAAAATCCGGGGTTTACAGCCTCCAGGTCCAGCATGTGCGTATTCTCTCCTGCCTGAACTTTCTTTTCAAAATGAATTACCTTTTCACCAGCTGAATTGTATAAATTCAGGGTTACTGTTCCGTGTTGTTCTGATTTATAACTTACCCAAATTTTATCGTTTGCCGGATTTGGATAAATTTTTAATTGTTTTGAAATATCAGAGATTTCATAAATACTGCTGATATTCACAACTTTAAACCGAATCGTATCTGTAATTTCCTGATAAATGGCGATAACCATCACAGAATCGGACAACCTGCTTGCCGTGTATTTCCCGGTATTATTGATTTGTCCGCCGCCGATACATTTCCATTTAAAAGAGGGTTGTACTTTCATCTCGTTTCCTTCCTGATCGTATGCCAGGGCTGTCATTTGAACAGTTGTGCCATACTTTACCACAGTATCGGTATTTTGAATTTTAAGTGATGATATAATTTGCGGAACTTCAATTACATAGGTTCTTACGTTGGTGAAATTTCCTGAGGTTCCCTTCAAATAAAAATGATGTTTGCCCAAACCCATTAAATTATTGGTTTGAATACTGACGTGGAATACTTCATTTTCTGAAACCGAGTCTTTTGACACCTGCACCTCAATCCCTTCCGGGACTGACTTCAATTCCAGCATTATTATACCTTCAAAACCGCAATACGGAATTGCTCTTACAGGGAAAGTCCAGTTTGACGCCTGGCCGTAATTCGTTTTCAGAAAAAAAGCGCTGTCGGAAAGAACAAATTCAGGCTTTATTTTGCCATATCCGGCTTCCCATGCCGGAAATCCTGATTCAAAGCATCCAAGGTCGGGTTTTTCTCCATTCACTTTGTCAAGAAACGGGAGCCACTCTCCGGTATTAATAGCATCAGAAAAACCTTCTTTAATTGAATAATCATCGTTTTTAGCATCGGTAAAAAAACGGTCATAGTCACTTTCCGATTCAAGGTGAATGTTTGAGAAAGCCCACGGGCCGCCATCCGCATTTGCAATGTATCGGGTTGTTATGTTGTTTTGAACATTAAATCCGGGGCCATAGCTTCCAATCCCGTTAAAAATACCGCTTTTACCCACTTTATCGGCAAGGGCAGTATTATTAAAGGCAAACAAAGGGCCACTAAGTAAATCGCTTCGGTAGTTGAACTGAATTGGCCGATCAACGCGGTAGAAAAGATTGTGGTCGAGAATATACCGGAGCCCAAAATCAAGATAGAATGCCATGGTCATGTAATTTATTGCATCATGAAAAATATTGTGATCCAGCCTGACCCACTTTCCATCTGAACTGAAAGTATCGAAACCGCCACTGTCATGCGTTTTCAGCATAAAATTACTGAGAATGTTATGATGGATACGAGCCCGGCCGGGAGTGACAACAGAAGAATTCGAGAGGGCACGGATATTCACAGCCTGCTGGGGTGTGTTGGAAATGGTATTGTAGGCAATTTCGTGATCCTGACTTAAAGTCAGAGCCGGATCATATTGAAGCCCGGTATTTATTGCACCACACTCTGAACTGCTGTAATTGCAATCGATAATTAAATTATTTAGAATTTTATTATCCTTTCCAAATACTGAAATTCCCGATCCTGCACTATACTGAATGGTTGAGTTTTTCAGTGTAATATTTGTTCCGCTCAAAATAAATCCTGAACGTTGCACCCACTGCATCTGCCAATTTTTCGACTGGTTAGTAAAGTGAGTTACATACTTTGCATGAAGATTATCGAAGGTAATGTTGTAAGCACCTGCGAGCGTGGTTTTGGTGAAAAAATCTTTATAATCTGTATTTACGGAACATCCGAATAAATCAATATCTCGGATAAGAATATCATGCTGGTTTTCCAAAGCAAAAGCATACAACCGCCTTTTGGCTTCCACGCAGGCGTTTTCATCGGGTACTTTTCCGTCAGGAGTCTTCACAAACAGGGTATCTCCCTTTTTCCACCATTCACCGGGTTTTAAATAGTTTTGAATTCCTCCTTTTGCAGAAACTGCGATAGACAGCGGATTAAAAAGAAAATATTCGAGATTGGGCCCCATTCCCCAGGCTTGATCCCCAATAAGTCCACTGATTTTGCCAGAAACCACAATTCGTCCCTGTTGAGTGGAAAGCACTTTACCGGTCCATCCCTGTCCATCCCAGCCAATTGTACCATCGGGCTGGGTTCTTGATAAGTTAATCCATATTTCGCAACCATCCCATTTTCCGGCTGGCTCTTTAAAATCATCATCCAGAATGACAGTATTTTCGCCTTCAAATACAACATTATTGGCGTAGGCATTAGAAGGCAAAATCAGTGATCCCGTATTTTGAGGCCATCGGCAAAGATGCATCATCTCTTTCTTCCAAAAAATCTGGTTGCTTTGGTCTGACGCAGTGATATCCCATCCCATAAACGTTTTGTACACACCATCGGCAACCTTTTCCCATGAAAGAAGAAGTTCGGTACCGCTAATTTCCACCAAATCGTTACCAAAAGGCATTATTGTTATTCCGCTTGATTTTATAATTACTTCCTCACGATATGTTCCCTGATATATAAATATTGTGTCGCCTGAGGCAGCTGAATTGACAGCTTCCTGAATGGTAGTAAATGGACTTGTTAACGTCCCGTCGCCGTTCCCAACGAACTTTCCATTTACATATATGCACTTACCACTTGATAGACTGGTTAAAAGAGAAAAGAATACTATGAAAATATACAGTTTCATTTCCAAGTTCAATTAGATTTTAGTAGGTTATTATCAAAATGATGGTAATAAAAGTTATGAAGAATAGCAGGTATACCAATTTTTCGGTTAGTGCTAAATGTTTCTCGCAAACTTTGATTTTCCTTTTCATCCATTAAATTATAAGCTTATCGAGACATAAACTTATGAATACAACTTCAGTAGAAGGGGTGATAAAAATGGATGAAAAGTGGGAATTAAATTGACTGTGGGTTAAAAAAACTTGATTATGACGGGTAATTTTATTGATTTGATATCAGACCCAATGAATCAAATCTTAAAAATTTTTAACCAGCAGAAGCTTAATCAAGTTTGTTTCTAAAATCAGTCGGAGTAATTCCATAATATTTCTTGAAAATTTTGCTGAAATATTTTGGATCTTCATACCCTACCATGAACGAAACTTCGGTAACACTTAATTCTTTTTTCGATAATAGCTGGGCAGCACGTTTTAACCTTATAACCTTAATGAATTCACCGGGAGATATGTCGAGCATTAACATCATTTTTTTGTAAAGCGTTGAAGCTTCCATTCCTACTTCTCTGGCCAGTTTTTCAACGCCAAAATCAACTTCTTGGATATTTGACTCAATGATTTTCAACAATTTATTGATGAATTGTTCTTCAGCATTTTCCAATTTTGGTTCACTGGGCTGAATTGTACTTACTGACCTAAATGGTGCAGAATGAATTTGTTTTAACAGGTACTCCTTCATTTTTTGCCTGTTTTTTAACAGATTCCTTACCTTTAAACGGAGTAATTCTTCGTTAAAAGGTTTTGTAATGTAATCATCAGCTCCAGCACTTAAACCATAAATTTTATGATTGGTGGAAACCAATGCCGTCAATAAAATAACTGGAATATGGTTGGTACGCTCATCAGCTTTCAATTTTAATGTCATATCAGTACCTGATAAACCCGTCATCATAATATCCGAAATAATTAAATCGGGCATTAACTCAACCGCCAGTTCCAATCCTTTCAAACCGTCAGTTGCTTCAACAACTAAATAATCTTTTTCTAGAATTTTTCTTATGTACAAGCACAAATCAGGGTTATCATCTACAATAAGCACTGTGGCTTTTTTATCGTTTTTCAAGTTAGTAGATGAAGTTTTTGATACTGATTTATCGTAATCATTTTCTATTCGAGAATTAAATTCCGCTTTAATTTGCTCTATGAGTGTGAAATTCTGAAAACTTTCCTTATCAATTGGAATTATTATTGTAAATACACTACCTTTTCCCAACTGGCTTTTTACATTGATTTCCCCATTGCAGAGTGCCACCAGACTTGCAGTTAGGGCAAGTCCGAGACCAGTGCCTTCAGTTTTTCCAGAACGTGAAATTTCGACCTGATGAAAAGGGTTGAAAATTTTTTTCAGTTGATCCTCGGGAATTCCAATACCGGTATCTGAAACTGCGATTTCAACACACCTTGATCCCTTCGTAATACCTTTCAAATCTGCTTGCGATATTTCTTTGACTGAAACAACAATAGATCCTTCTTCTGTAAATTTTAATGCATTTGAAATAAGATTTGAAACAATTTTCTCTATTTTGTCCATATCGAAAAAAGCGTTTAAGGAAGAAACTTCTGATTCAAAACGAAGTTCAATTTTCTTTTTTTGTGCAAATTTTGAAAAGGTTTCAGCTAAACTCCGGATGAAAAGTATAATATCACCCTGATAAAGCATCAACCTGTCTTTTCCAGCTTCTACTTTCCGGAAATCGAGCAGCTGATTGGTTAATTCTGTTAATCTCTTTACATTTCGTTTAATGAGATCGAAATAATCAAGTAGCTCAGTATCCCAAGCTTCCTTTTTTGAAAGTTTGTCAATCTGTTTCAGCGGACCGGCAATCAGGGTTAACGGTGTTCTGAATTCGTGAGAAATATTTGTAAAAAAAGTAATTCTTTGTTTGTGGGTTTCTTCTTCGTGTTCGCGCAATAAATGCTCAGTCTCATATAAAGATTTCAGACGGGTTTGTTGAATAGTGATGCGCCGTGCAAGATAAAGAATGAAAACAAGCAATGTGAAATAAAATAAATATGCATACCATGTAAGCCAGTAGGGTGAAGCAATATGAATTCTTAGTTTTGCACCCTCTTCGTTCCAAATTCCATCGTTGTTGCAGGCTCTGACACAAAAAATATAATCACCCGGATGAAGGTTTGTATAATTAGCATATCTGCGTTTAAAATCAGTAAAGGACCAGTCCTTATCAAACCCTTCAAGTTTGTATGCAAACTGGTTTTTTTCGGGAATTAAATAGTTTAGTGCAGTAAATTCAAAACCAAATGAGTTTTGAAAGTATTTCAGCTTGATACTTTTTGTATTGATAATATTTTCCAATAAGGGTGTATTTATTTGATCCGTAGATACCAATACCGGTTTATTAAAAAGCAAAAAATTGGTAATATAAACCGGCGGAATTTTAGGGTTAATCTTTATTTGCTTCGGGTAAAATGTATAATAATCCTCATGGGCACCACCCAAATAAAACTTTCTCTCTTTTGTTCTATAAAATGTTTCATCACTGATATTCAGATTTTCAAACTTTCCATAATTAACGACTTTTTGTGAAACTGTATTATATTTTGAAAGCCCAGATTCGCTAATAATCCAAATAAAATCTTTGTCATCATCTTCAAGCACTCCTGATACATTTTTACCAACAACTTGTTCCAAATGTTCGAGCCTTAAAAACTTTTCTTTCTGAAAGTCAAATTCATTAAGTCCGTTCGCAGTGCAAATCCACAGATGTTTGTTTATATACTTAACATAATTAATCTGAGAATTGCTCAAAGAACTATTTACATCTGGTATATGAAAGTAACTAGAAATAGTCTTTTTTTTGTAATCAAATTTATTTAACCCATTTTCCGTCCCAAACCATAAATTTCCATCTTTGTCTTCATCAATCGACGTAAACTTGTAATGACTAAATCCTCCCAAATTATTTTGATTAAAATGCCTGAAGGTATTTTCAGAAGGATTATAAAAATCTAATCCTTCCTGATTAATAATCCAATAATTATTTCTGCTATCCTGAAAAACTTTCAAAACAAAATTGAAATACAAACCATTAATACCATTTTTTTGAACTGCAAACCTATTTTCAACCTTTTCGCTTAAAGGATCTATTATGATAATACCATTTGAAGTTGAAACCCAGATTTTGTTTTGATTGTCGAGCAACAAATGAGTAATTTTATTGCTTGTAAACATTTTGGTTCCGGAGACAAAACGCTTGAATGAACCATCTTTGTTTAACTTAATCAAACCATCATCAAAAGTTGCTATCCATAAATTTCCTGCAGGATCTTCAATAAATGATTTAACATAATTCTGTATAATATCTTTTCTTTCACGGGGTAGTTTTTTATAATACTTAGCAAAATTATTAGCATATGGATGATAACAGACCAATCCTTCATCTATTCTATTTACCCACAAAATAGAATCAGCATCAATATAAAGAAAGCTTATTTTTGTTGTTTTGAAGGTGTTCTCCAAGAAGTGATTGTTGTTTATTTTACGCAATTGAAAAGATTCAGGATTATAAATCGCAATCGCATTATCATTATACAGCCAAGTATCACCAACCTTATCAACAAATATCCTATTGAAGGATTCGCCTGTTTCCTTTACCGTTTTATCGTGCAATGAGTAACTGATGTTCATGTTATTGATATTCAGCTGCCCAAACCCTTTGTCCCGGTGTCCAAACCATAGCAAAGAATCAGTAATGGCAAGTGAAATAATCTGCTTACTTCTTAGATTCTCTGAGTTACCTAATTTTTCATCAATACTGAAAAACTTTTTTGTATTGGTGTCAAACTTAATTATTCCGGCATTCCAGGTACCAATCCAAATATTATTTCTTAAATCCGAAACTATTTTTGTAATATTTCTCCCGGCTTTGATTCCAGAAGGTAGGTGATTTGAATAAATGATAAAACTATCTTTTTTAGGAATATACAAACTAATCGCATTGTTTCGGGCAACCCAGAACCTTTGCTGGTGATCAATAAGCAAATCTTTAATTTGATTGCTGTTATAGTAAAAAGAGTCAGTCACACCGACAGTATAATTTTTAAAATCATCATGTTTTTTATCGTATTTGCTTAAACCATTGTGAGTCCCAATCCACAAGTTGCCCTCAGTATCTTCCAGCAATGAATATACATTGTTGTCACATAATGACCGTTTGTTCCCTTGCTGATAAGTGTATGACTTATAAGAATAACCATCAAAACGAAACAATCCCTGAGCAGTTCCAATCCATAGAAAACCATTTCTATCTTTATGCAAACATCGTATTCCCTTCGAAAGAATTTCTTCTTGTTCCGGTCTAAAGAAATCAATTTCAATGACCTGCGAATTAATAGAAAATGAGTAAAATATAATAAAAAAAAAGGCTATTGTAAGCTGTTTCATATAATAAAAAATAATTCCTTGTAAATTTACAACTTTTTTAACCAGATTAATTTATAATACTCCCTTGAATTAAGACCACTGGTTAAGTTTAAATTTGCTAGTTGTAAACCAGTGAATTATGAAATCTCAATTCAAAATGAGCTTTAAAAATCTGGTAATATGGAACTTAGCGTAAAGCACAGAGCGTAAAGCGTAAAGAAATACCGTTCATGACTCACCTCTCTGCTCTGTACTCTAAGCCCAATGCTTTACGCTATACGCTCTACGCTCTACGCTGGAACTTTGAAACCCCGGAACATTGGAACTTTAGAAACCGTTCCTTAATCCCCTAACGGGGAAAAGATTGGGTTTGAATTGTCAAATCTATTGTCCTTCATCCCCTAACGGGGAAATGGAAAGATCTTTTGCCATTCGCTTGACGCTCTACGCTAAATAAACAATCCTCTTCACTCTAAACTCAATACCCCTCTTTACGCTTTACGCTCTACGCTATATCAAAGGAACTCTGGAACCCTGGAACTCTCAAACTTCATTATTGGGAAATCGAAAATCACTGAAAATTTCCTATTTCCAATTTCCTATTTCCTGTATAAGATCACGATATGAAAACCTGAATGGTCTGCCCCCCTATAAAACTAGACTAA
>Ga0101944_10003304_pt1 | contig 22987 bp, 23 predicted proteins | sample DewCreD2012metaG_FD_75245 | JGI IMG/M metagenome (GOLD analysis project Ga0101944, IMG submission 75245) | Hot spring sediment bacterial and archeal communities from British Columbia, Canada, to study Microbial Dark Matter (Phase II) - Dewar... ... | reverse complement strand
CCCTGCTCCACGCGCGGCCTCACCTCCTCGGCCGCCATGGCGCCGCCCTTCAGGCCGGCGTGGCAGCGGGCGAGGTCCACGCCGAGGTTCGGCACCACGAGCGCCATGATCTCGAGCATCTCGCCCGTGCGGTCGAGCCCGCGCATCAGCGGCTCCTTGAGCAGCTGGAAGTCGCGGTGGTAGCCGCTGGTGAGCCGCCCCTTGAGCGCCATCACCGTGGCGAGGTCGCCCTCGACGGCGGCGGCGCGCGCGCGGGTGAGCTCGAAGATGTCGGGGTTCCGCTTGTGCGGCATGATGCTGCTGCCGGTGGCGAACTCGATCGGCAGCAGCAGGTACCCGAACTCCTCGGACGAGTAGAGGATCACGTCGGCCGCGAGGCGCCCGAGGTCGTGGCCGAGCTGCGTGCACCAGAAGAGCACGGCGGCCTCGAGCTTGCCGCGGCCGTTCTGCACCGTGGCGACGTTGTGGTCGAGCCCGCCGAAGCCGAGCGCGCGCTGCGCCGCCTCGCGCACGAGCGGCAGCGGCACGCCGTAGCCGGCGGCGCTGCCGAGCGGCGAGCGGTCCACCCGCGCCCACAGCGCCGGGAGCGCCTCGAGGGTGTCGAGGATCCCCTCGGCGTGCGCGGCCGCCCAGAGCCCCACCGACGACGGCATCGCCCGCCGCTGGTGCGTGTAGCCCGGCCAGAGCACCGAGCGGTGCTCGCGCGCGAAGCGCTCGAGCGCGCCGGCGAGCCGCAGCCCGTCGGCGGCCACGGCGAGGAGCACGTCCTTCAGGTACAGCCGCACGTCCACCGCCACCTGGTCGTTGCGCGAGCGGCCGGTGTGCACCCGCTGGCCCGCGTCGCCGAGGCGCCGCGTGAGCCACAGCTCCACGGCGGTGTGCACGTCCTCGTGCTCGGGCTCGATGCCGAGCTCGCCCCGCTCGTACGCGGCGAGCGCCGCGCGGAGCCCGCGCCGCAGCCGGTCGCGGTCGGCGCGCGAGAGGAGCCGGGAGGCATGGAGCCCCTCCACGTGCCCCAGCGAGCCCAGGATGTCCCAGCGGATGAGGTGCGAGTCCCAGATCCGGTCGTCCGCCACCGTGTAGGCGAGCATCCGCTCGTTCACGTGGACGCCGGGGCTCCAGAGGGTGAGCGGCGAGACCGGGGTCGTGCCGCCGTTCGCCGGGCGCCGCGCGCGCGCCGTCCGTCGTCGTGCCATCAGTCCTCCCCGTGCAGGTAGGCCAGTGCCGTCGCCGCGTAGTACCGCCGGGCCTCGGTGACCTCGGGCAGGTCCACGCACTCGTCCGCCGTGTGCGAGCGCCGGCTCGTCCCCGGCCCGCACTTCACCGCGTCGCGGTCGCGCACGAAGACCCAGTCGGAGCAGGTGGGGCTGCCGAACGGCGCCGAGGCCGGCCGCAGGCGGCGCATCACCGCGAGCAGCCGCGAGCCGGGCGGCGTCTCGCACGGCACCAGCCGCTCGCTCGTCACCACCACCTCCGACGCGAGCGCGCGCCGCAGCTCCGCGGCCACCTCGGCGTGCGTCCAGTTCGGGGTGCTGCGCACGTCGAGCACCGCGGTGGCGGTCGGCGGCGTCACGTTGCGGCTCACCCCCGCCTGCACCATCGTCGGCGTGGCCACGGTGCGGCCCAGCACCGGGTGCTCGCGGTCGCGGAAGAGGTCCTCGAGCCGAACCAGGTCGCGCGCGAGCGCCACCGCGGCGTTCACGAACTCGCCGTCGGCGGCGGCGTAGCCGACGTGCCGCTGGTGCCCGTGCGCCACGAGGTCCACCATCATGAGCCCGCGCTGCGCCACCGCGAGCTGCAGGTTCGTCGGCTCGCCGACGATGGCGGCGTCCACCGGCGACTCCGCTGCCACCAGCGCCCCCATCGTGGTGTGCTTCGTCTCCTCGCCCAGGCCCAGCAGCACGAGCAGGCGGCCGGCCTCGAGGCCCTGCGCCGCGACGTCGCGCGCCGCGCAGAGCATCGCCGCCACGGCGGCCTTCGCGTCGCCCGCGCCGCGGCCGTACAGCCGGTCGCCCTCGATGACGGGGACGAACGGGTCGCGCGTCCACCCCTCGCCGGGCGGCACCGTGTCGAGGTGCGAGAGGAAGCCGAGCGTCGGCCCCGGCCGCGCCCCGCGCACCTCCACCACCACGCCGTGCGCGCCGCTGCGCACCACGAGCCCCCAGCCGCGCGCGCGCTCCTCCACGAGCCGCGCCACGGCCGCCTCGGTGCCGCTCACCGAGGGGGTCGCGACGAGCTCCCGGAGGAGCCCGACCTCAGCCGGCCAGGTCGACGCCAAGGTAGGTCGCCTTCTCCTTGCGGCCCACGATCATCGTGCCGCACCCCGCCCCCGTGAACACCTCGAGCAGCAGCGCGTCCGGCGCGCGGCCGTCGATGATGTGCGTGCGCTCCACGCCGCCCGTCGCCGCGCGGATGCACGCCTCCACCTTGGGCCGCATCCCGCCCGCGAGCGCGCCGCTCGCCATCAGCTCGGCGAGGTCGTCGGGGTCGGCGAAGGTCACGAGCGACGACGGGTCGGCCCGGTCGCGCAGCACCCCGGGGGCGCCCGTGAGGAAGATGAGCTTCATCGCCTTCAGCGCCACCGCGAGCGACTCGGCGACGGTGTCGGCGTTCACGTTGTACACGTGGCCGTCGTCGTCGCCGGCGAGCGAGGCGACCACCGGCACGAAGCGCGCGTCGAGCAGGGTGCGCAGCACCCCCGTGTCCACCGCCTCGATGTCGCCGACGTGGCCGTAGTCCACCTCGCGCAGCGCGCCGGCGTCGTCCGTCACCCGCACCGGCGGGCGGCGCCGCGCGGTGAGCAGGTGCCCGTCCACGCCGGAGAGCCCCACCGCCGGCACCGCGTGCGCGCGCAGCGACGCGAGGAGGTCGGTGTTGAGCGTCCCGGCGTACACCATCTTCGCGACCTCCAGCGCGGTGTCGTCGGTCACGCGGCGACCGGCCACGATGACGGGCTCCACGCCGAGGCGCCGCGAGAGCGCCGTCGCCTGCGTCCCGCCGCCGTGGACCACCACGATCCGGATGGAGAGCGAGGCGAGCAGCGAGACCTGCTGCGTGACGTGGTCGAGCGCCTCGGGGTCGCTCATCACGTCGCCGCCCAGCTTCACGACGAAGGTCTGGTCGCGGTAGTGGCGGACGTAGCGGAGGGCCCCCTTCAGGCCCGCGATCCCGCGGGAGGTGTCGATGGTCATCCCAGCAGCTCCAGGAGCAGCGCCCGCTGCACGTGCAGGCGGTTCTCGGCCTGGTCGGTCACCACGGCGTTGGGGCCGTCCAGCACCGCGTCGTCGATCTCCACGTTGCGGCGCACCGGGAGGCAGTGCATCACGAGGCCGCGGCCCTCGCGGGTGCGCCGCACCCGCGCCGGGGTCAGGCGCCAGTCGCGGTGCTGCGCGCGCAGCGCCGCCTCCTCCCCGGGCTGCTCGTACAGCTTCACCGAGCCCCAGGCCTTCACGTACACGACGTCGGCGCCGATCACGGCGTCGTCCGGGTCGTCCACGATGTGCAGGAGCTGGCCGTTGGCGCGGCAGATCGCGCGCGCGAGCGCCGTGTCCTCGGGGTCCAGCTCGTAGCCCTCGGGCCGCGCAATGACGACCTCCATCCCCATCATCGCCGCCGCGATCACCGCGGTGGCCGGCACCGCCGTCGGCAGCGCCTTCGGGTGCCACGCCCACGCCAGCACGAACCGCTTCCCGCGCGGGTCGCCGAGCTTCTCGCGCAGCGTGAGCGCGTCGGCGAGCCCCTGGCACGGGTGGCGGCGCGCCGACTCGAGGTTCACGAGCGGCTTGCCGCAGTGCTCCGCGAAGGCGTGCATCACGCGGTCCTCGCGCACGGTGGCCCACGGCCCGGGGCGCGGGAAGGCGCGCAGCCCCACCACGTCGGCGTACCGGCCGAGGACGCGCGCGGCGTCCACGAGGTGCTCCACCGTGGCCCCGTCCATCACGGCGCCGGGCTCCAGCTCGAGCGCCCAGCTCCCCCGCCCCGGCTCGAGGCTGATGGTGTGCCCGCCGTGCAGCGCGGTGGCCGCCTCGAAGCTCGCGCGGGTGCGCAGGCTCGGGTCCATGAAGACGTTGGCGACGACGCGCCCCTCCATGCCGCCGCGCACCTCCCCGCGCTTCACGCGCCCGGCGAGGTCGAGCAGGGCGTGGATGCGCTCCTGCCCCCACGCCTCCATCGAGAGGAAGTCGCGCGGGCGCGCGGCGTCAGCCATGGGCGGCGCCGGCGGCGAGGAACCGGTCGAGGATGTCATGGAACTCCTGCGGATGGTCGAGCGGCAGCCAGTGGCTCACGCCACCCAGCGCCACGCGGGGGAGCGACGGCACCTGCGCGTGCAGGCTGAACGTGGACTCGTTGCCCGCGTCCACCACGAGGAGCCGCGGCCCCCCGTACGCGGCGAGCGCGGGGTGCGGGTCCCAGCGGAGCAGCGACTCGTAGGCGCCGGTGACGGTGGCCCGCGGCGTCGCGTCGAGCCCCGCGAGCACGGTGGCCCGCGTGGCCGGCGCGGCGCGGTCGAGGTTCGCGAGGAACGCCTCGCGCACCACGCCGGGGTAGTCGGGGGAGCGGAGCGCGTCGAGGAACTGCTCGAGCGCGCCGGGCGGCGCGTCGCGGAAGGCGCCCGCCGCGTCCACCAGCACGAGGCCCGCCACGCGCCCCGGCGCGCGCGCCGCCGCCGCCAGCGCCACGCTGGCGCCCAGGCTGTGGCCCACCAGCACGATGCGCCCGAGCCCCAGGGCGTCGGCCACCGCCAGCACGTCGGCGGCGAACGCCTCGACGGTGAACGCGGCGCCGGGCGCCGCCGGCGACTCGCCGTGCCCGTGCAGGTCGAACGCCACCGCGCGGTGCCGCGCCCGCAGGTGGGCCGCCGCCCGGGCCCACCACTCGAGCCGCCCAGCCAGCCCGTGCACGAGGAGCACCGCCGGCTCCCCCGCGCCGGCGTCGTCCACGCGCAGCGGCCCCGCCGGGCCCGCGACGGTCGTCACGCGAGCACCGCCGCCAGCGCCGACAGGAGGAGGTCGGCCTCGGCGCGCGAGAAGGAGAGCGGCGGGATGATCCGCAGCACCGCGGGGTCGCCCGAGGTGCCGGTCAGCACCCGGCGGGCGAAGAGCGCCCGCTGCACCTCCGCCGCCGGCCGGTCGAGCCGCAGGCCCAGCAGCAGCCCGCGGCCCTGCACGCCGCGCACCCCCGGGAGCCGGCGCGCGCCCTGGGCGAGGTGCGCGCCGACCGCGGCGGCGTTCGCGACGAGCCCCTCCCGCTCGATCACGTCGAGCGTGGCGAGCGCCGCCGCGGTCGGCACCGGGCTCCCGCCGAAGGTGCTCCCGAGGTCGCCGACGCCGACCCCCTCGGCGAGCCACGGGTTCACCACCACCGCCCCGATCGGGATCCCCGAGCCCAGCCCCTTGGCCATCGTCAGCGCGTCGGGCACGATGCCGACCGCCTCCGCGGCGGTGAAGGCGCCGCACCGGCCGACGCCGCACTGCACCTCGTCGAAGACGAGCGCGATCCCGTGCCGCGTGCACAGCTCGCGCGCGCGCCGCAGGAACGCCGCGCTGCAGTCGCGCGCCCCGGCCATCCCCTGCACCGGCTCCACGATGAGCGCCGCGATCGAGTCGTCGAGCACCGCCTCGAGCGAATCGAGATCGTCGAACCGCACCTTCCGCGCGAGCGGCACGCCGGCGCGGGTCGCGGCGACGTCGTACCTCGCGCCGTCGGTGACCGCCGCCGTCCCCACGGTGCGGCCGTGCCAGCCGCCGGTCACCGCCGCCACCGCCTGCCGACCGGTGCGCTTCCGCGCGAGGTGCAGCGCGTTCTCGTTCGCCTCCGCGCCCGAGTTGCAGAAGAACATCGGGCCGAGCGGCGCGGGCACCAGCGCGGCGAGGCGCGCGGCGAGCCGCTCGCGGTTCGGGTGCGGGAGCACCGTGGAGTAGAAGAGCAGCCGCGCCGCCTGGTCGGCGATCGCCTGCACCACGTGCGGGTGGCTGTGGCCCGTCGAGGCCACCGCGTGCCCGCCGTAGGCGTCGAGCCACCGCTCGCCGTCCACGTCGACGAGCCAGCTCCCGCGGCCCTCGAGCGCCCGCACCGGGAACTGCGCGTACACCGGCAGCAGCGTCCCGGCCACCGTCGCCTCGTTCAGCATGGGAAGATCCCCCCGCCCGTGAGCCCCGCCGTCTCGGGCAGGCCGAGCGCCAGGTTCATCGCCTGCACCGCCTGCCCGCCGGCGCCCTTCACCAGGTTATCGAGCACGCAGAAGACCGCGACCTCGCGCCCGTCGTCGCTCGCGGCGGCGTGCAGCAGCGCGTGGTTGGTGCCCACCGCGTGGGTCAGCTCGGGCGGCGCGTCGAGCACCCGCACGAACGGCCGCCCCGCGTACGCCTCGCGCAGGAGCCCCGGCGCGTCCTGCACCGCCGCGGAGAGCCGCGTGTGCAGCGTGAGGTGGATGCCGCGCACGAACGGCCCCGCGTGCACGAGGAGCCGCGCCTCCGCGTCGGCGCGTCCGCTCCAGCGCCGCCACGACTGCAGCACCTCGGCCTCGTGCCGGTGCGCCATCACCTGGTACGCGAAGAGGTTGTGTGCGCGCGCCGGGTGGTGCGTCGTGGGCTTCGGGTGCACCCCGGCGCCGCTGGAGCCGGTGATCGCCACCATCGCGGGCGCGGCGCTCGGCAGGTGCCGCAGCGGCCAGAGTGCCAGCTGCGCCGCGGTGGCGAAGCAGCCGGGCGCGGCGATCGCGCGCGCGCCGCGGAGCGACGCGCCCTCCACGTCGGCGAGGCCGTAGCGGAAGCGGGGGACGAGCGCCGGCGCGGGGTGCGGGCCGTAGTACCGCGCGTGCAGCGCGAGGTCGGCGACGCGGAAGTCGGCGGCGAGGTCCACCACGAGCCCCGCGCCCGCGGCGAGGATCCCCTCGGCAAGCTTCGAGCTCTCGCCGTGCTCGAGGGCCAGGAAGACCACGTCGGCGCCGCGCGCCGCGGCTGCCGGGTCGTCGCCGCTGAAGACGGCGTCGGTGAGCGGGGCGAGGTGCGGGTGCACCGCCGCGACCGGCTTCCCCGCCTGGCTGCGGCTCGTGGCCGCCCAGGCGCGGATCGCCGGGTGCCCCAGCACGAGACGCAGCAGCTCGCCGCCGACGTAGCCGGCGGCGCCGACGACGACCGCCTTCATCCGGCGGCGACGAGCGCGGGCCGGCCCGCCTCGTGCGCGGCGAGCGCCTCGCGCACCACGCCCACGAGGCCCGCGGCGTCGCGCAGCGCGTTGTGCGCCGGGAGCGACAGCGTCGCGCGCACGTAGTCGCGGCCCACGTCGTTGTCGGTCGCGGGACCGGTGAGCACCGTGACCGGCAGGCGGAAGTGGTGGTCGAAGAGCTGCTTGATCCCCCAGCAGCCGACCGGGTCGGGCGCCGCCACCACGTGCGCCGCCGCCACCCCCATCAGCTCGGGGTCGCGCAGGATGTCCTGCACCCCGTACTCGCCGAGGACGCCGTCGCCCAGCTCGGCCACGATCACGTCGGGACGCGCCACCCGGTCGCCGGCGAGGCGGTTCAGGAGCCCCTTCGCGACCGGCACCGTCATCCCCGCGTGCGTCGTGGCGACGCCGGCGTCGTTGAAGGTGAGCGCCTCGACGGCGCCCGCGTCCCGCATGGCGAGCGTGTCGCGCATCAGCGAGACGCCGGTGAGCTTCACCGCACCCACGCGCCGCCCGGCGCGCGCGAGCCCGCGCACGAGCTCGGTTGCGGCGACGGTCTTGCCGGCGTTCATGCAGGTGCCCGAGACGTACACCACCGGCACCTGCGCCTCGAGCCGCTCGGCCGGCGGCACCGCGCCGTCGCGGATGTGCGCCGGCCGCCCCACACGGTCGCCCAGCTCGGGAAAGGCGAGGATCGCGCCGAGCACCTCGGCCTTGAAGGGCGGGCCGATGTCGGGGTTCACCGACGTGCAGCGGCCGAGGATCCCGCCCAGGTTGAGCACGTCCACCGTGTCGCCCACCGCGAGCGACCCGGGGACGACGCCGGCGTAGCCGCGCAGCGCCCGGCGCGTGCCGAGCACCCCGGCGAGCACGTCGCCCGCGCGGAGCGCCACCATGCGGCCCGAGAGGTTCTCGATGGTGTTGTAGCTCGACTTGTCGTGGAGGATCCGCACCGCGAGGACGTACCCCTCCTCGGCGCGGATCTCGTCGCCCACGATCACCTCGGGGGCGAGCTGCGCGTTGCGCGTGGACGAGGCGATCCGGTCGAGCCGGAGCCGGGTGGTGCGCACCACGTCAGTCGCCTCCCGCGCGGCCCGCGCGCATCGCCAGCAGCTCGGGCACCGCCGAGAGGCGGCCGAACGCCCGCGCCTCGTCGCCGGTCCAGAGCAGGTTCTCCTCGCCGTAGGTCGCCACCGAGCGGTCCATCATCGAGAACGGGCTGCGCGCGCCGGTGACCTGGAAGCGGCCCGGCGCGAGCCGCACGCGCACCTCGCCCGTCACCCGGGCCTGGGAGCTGGTGATCATCGCCTCGATGTCGCGCAGCGCCGGGTCGAAATAGTGGCCCTCGTGGATCCGGTCGCCGTAGAAGCGGGCGAGGTGGTCCTTCCAGAACGCCTGCCAGCGGGTGAGCACGAGCTTCTCGAGCTCGCGGTGCGCGCCGATGAGCACGAGCGCCGCCCCCGCCTCGAAGCCGATGCGCCCCTTGATGCCGAGCGCCGTCTCGCCGACGTGGATGCCGTGGCCGATGCCGTACGCCTCGCAGCGCGCGCCGAGCGCGTCCACGAGGTCGGCGCCGGCGAGCGGCGCGCCGTCGAGCGTGACGGGGGTCCCCCGCTCCCACCCGATGACGAGGTCGGCCGGCGCCGGCGCCGAGGCGGGCGGGTCGAGGAACTCCGCCGGCGGGCCGGCCCACATGTCGTGCGTCCAGCCGCCGCCCAGGGTGGTGCCCCAGAGGCCGCGGTTCACCGAGTAGGCGGCGGCGCGCACCGGCACCGGGAGCCCGCGCGCCTCGAGGTAGGCGATCGCCTCCTCGCGCTTCACCCCGCGGTCGCGGATCGGCGTCACCACCTCGAGCTCCGGCGCCAGCACCCGCAGCGCGATGTCGAACCGGACCTGGTCGTTGCCGGCGCCGGTGGAGCCGTGCGCGATCCCGCTCGCGCCGACCGCGCGCGCCACCTCCACCGCCGAGATCGCCTGCTGCGTGCGCTCGGCGGCCACCGAGAGCGGGTACACCTCGCCCCGCAGCACGTTGCCCTGGACCAGGTAGCGCACGAACCGGTCGAAGACCGCCGCGCGCGCGTCCACCTCGTGGTGCGCCGCCGAGCCCACCGCCTCGGCCTGCCGGCGGATCGCGGCGCGCTCCTCGGCGCTCGTGCCGCCGGTGTTCACGAACGCGGTGTGGACCGTCCACCCCTGCGCCGCGAGCACGGGGACGCAGTAGGAGGTGTCGAGCCCGCCGGAGAAGGCCAGGACGAGGGTGCGCGATTGATGGTGCATACTGCATAAATATGCAACGATGGCCGCGCCGGCAAGGGGCGGCCCTCCCCCGCGCCGCCGGCCGCCCGTAGCTTGCGGCGACCTCGACCCGGGGACCGCCCCGCATGCGCCGCCTCGCCCGCTCCCTGCTCGCGCTCGCCCTCGCCCTGCTGCCCGGCAGCTGCAGCGACGGGCTCCTCGACGACTCCTTCACCGTGGTCGCGGGGAGCGGGCTCCAGCCCGAGTACAGCTGGAACGGCGGACCGGTGAGCACCATCACCGTCGTGCGCACCGCCGCGCCTGGCGTGGTGATCTGGGGCCTGAGCGCCGGCGCCGCCGATCGCATCACCTCCCCGCGCCGCCACGGCAGCAGCGACCCCGCCTTCATCCCGCTCGGCGGCCAGGAGCCGACGCTGAGCCCCGGCGTGGAGTACCGCGTGCGCGTCGAGCGTGCGACCGGCGCGATCGCGGTCGCCATCTTCCGGCCCTGAGCGCGCGGAACGCCGCGCGCGCACCGGGGTTCCCATTCCAGTGCTGGCGCGATGGCGCCGGCACGCTCGGACCCTCGAACTCGGGCGCCGCGACGACGCGGGCGCCCCGGAGCCGGAGATGATCGACAACCTGCTGCAACTCGGGGGCGTCGGCGGCGCGCCGATGCTGCCCAGCGAACTCGCCGCGAACCGCGCCACCATGGAGCGGCAGCGCGCCCTCCTCGCCGCCCACCTCGCCCACGTCGAGGCGACCGCCCCCGACGCCGCGGCGCCACACCGCGCGGCCCTTGCCGCCTGCGAGGCCGAACTCGCGTGGCTCGACCGGCGGATCGCCGAGGAGGCGCGCTGGACGGAGTGGGCCCGCACCAACCCGCCGACGCTCGGCCGGCTCGTGCGCGAGGCGCTCTGGTGGGTCGGGCTCGGCCCCTCGCCGTTCCCGCCCTCCCGCTGAGCGGCGACCGCGCCGCGCCTACTGGTACTTCTCGCCCCGCACCACCTCCACCGCGCTCGTCCACGCGATCACGGCGTAGTGCTCGAAATAGTGCTCCGCGACGTGCGCCAGGATCGCGTCGGCCACCGCGTCGCGACAGACGACCTGGATCTGCACGCAGGTCCCCGGCGGGTCGCTCGCGCGGATCCCGCGGGAGCCGGCACCGCGCACGTCGCTCGCGGTGTGGCCGGTGGCACCGAGCTGGCGGAGGGCGGCGATGATCCGCTCCTCCAGCACCGGCTCCGCGATGACGGTCACGAGGCGCATCGGGGTCGTGGGCATGGCTCCCTCCCTCACTGGCCCGCGGCCAGCAGCGCCAGCCGGTAGTAGACGGGGATCCCGATCAGCAGGTTGAACGGGAAGGTGATGGCGAGCGACGCCGTGAGCGAGAAGGTGGGGTTCGCCTCCGGCAGGGTGACCCGCACCGCGGGGGGGGCCGCGATGTAGGAGGCGCTCGCCGCCATCGTGCCGAGCACCGTGGCCCCGCCCGGCGAGAGGCCGGCGAGGGTCCCGCCCCAGACGCCGAGCGCCCCGTGCACCAGCGGCATCAGCACGCCGAATCCGAGCAGGAAGGGCCCCACCTTCTTCAGGTCGCCCAGGCGCGCGCCGGCGACGACCCCCATCTCGAGCAGGAAGATGCAGAGCGCGCCCTTGAACACCGCGCTCTTCGTGTCGTAGAACGGCTCGATGCCGGCCCAGTTCTTCTCGCCCATCAGGAAGCCCACCACGAGCCCGCCCACGAGCAGGACCATGGTGCGCGCGGTCAGCACCTCGTGCAGCGTCTCGCGCACCGGGCGCCCCTGGGCGCCGGTCTTGATGGCGCCGATGGCCAGCGCGATGTGGATCCCCGGACTCTCGAGCAGCGTGAGCAGCGTGGGCATGAACCCCTCGGCCTCGGCACCCACCCCCTTCACGAACTGCTGCGCCGCGATGAACGTGACCGCCGAGACCGAGCCGTAGTGCGCCGCGATGCCGGCGGCGTCGGACACGGAGAACCGGCCGGCGCGGCGCAGCACCACGTAGGAAGTGATGGGGGTGAGCGCCCCGACCGCGAGCGTCACCGCCGCGGGCCACGCGATCGCGTCGAACGAGGAGTGCGCCAGCTCGATGCCCCCGTGAAGGCCGATGGCCCACAACAGGTAGATCGAGAGCCCGACGTAGATCTCCTTGGGCAACTGGAACTCGCTGCGGACGACCTTCGCGAGAACGCCCAGCGCGAAGGCGAGCGCGACCGGCGAGACGAGGTTCTGGCGGAGGATCTCGCCCATCGTCACCCGACCGCGATCGGCGTGACCCGGCCCGACTCGAGGTCGTACACGCCGCCGGCGACCTTCACCTTCCCTTCGCGCACCAGCTTGGCGATGACGGGCGACGACTCGGCGATCGTCTCGGCCTGCAGCCGGACGTTCTCGGCGATCGCCCGGTCCACGTCGCCGCCGGCGAGCTTCACCGCCGGGCGGATCAGCCGGTAGAGCGTGCTGATCTGGCCCGGCACCTCGGAACCCTGCATCGTGGCGGTCACGGCACCGCACGCCGAGTGGCCGAGGACGTAGATCACCTTGGCACCGAGGACCACCGTCCCGAACTCGAGCGAGCCGATGTCCTCGGGGGTGGCGACGTTCCCCGCGATCCGGGTGACGAAGAGGTCGCCGAAGCCCTGGTCGAAGACGATCTCGATCGGCACGCGCGAGTCGGCGCAGCCCAGGAAGGCGGCGAACGGCCGCTGGCCCTTCGCGACCTCCTTCAGCCGCGCCATGTTCCGGTGCGGCGCCATCACCTGCCCGTTCGCGAAGCGGCCGTTCCCCTCGTACAGGAGGGCCAGCGCCTCGTCCGGGGTGGTCGCGTCGCTCACGCCGGGGTGGGCGTAGGGCGCGCGCGCCCACGCCTCGCGGGCGAGCGCGGGCGCCGCGAGCGCAGCGGCGCCGGCGGCGGCGCCCAGGAAGGTACGGCGACTCGGGCGGGACTCACACATGGGCAGCTCCGGGATCGGGACGGGCGAGAAGATCGCACCGCGCAGCCGCTTGTGTCAATATTTCCAGATGATTACCGTAATATCATCGTATTTGCCGATTCCTTGAACGGACCCGCCCGCGGCGCGGAGCGATGCTGAACTTCCACCACCTCCACTACTTCTGGACCGTCGCCCGCGAGGGCTCGATCGCACGGGCGACGAAGGTGCTCGGCGTGGCGCAGCCCACGATCAGCGGGCAGATCCGCGAGCTCGAGCGCGCGATCGGCGAGAAGCTCTTCGAGCGCCGCGGCCGCAACCTCGTGCTCACCGGCACCGGCCACGTCGTGGCACGCTACGCCGAGGAGATCTTCAGCCTCGGGCGCGAGCTGCTCGAGTCGGTGCACGGGCACCCCACCGGGGGTCCGCTGCGCTTCACCGTCGGCGTCTCCGACTCGCTGCCGAAGCTCACCACCTGGCGCATCCTGCAGCCGGCGCTCGCGCTCAGGCAGCCGTGCCGCATGGTGCTCCGCATCGACAAGACCGAGCGGCTCCTGAGCGAGCTCGCCGTGCACGCGCTCGACCTCGTCATCGCCGACCAGCCGGTGCCGCCGGTACTGCGCGTGCGCGCCTTCAACCACCTGCTCGGCGAGTGCGGCGTCACCATCTTCGGCCAGCCCGCCGAGGCGCAGAAGCTCCGCCGGGGCTTCCCCGGCTCGCTGCAGGGAGCGCCGTTCGTGCTGCAGACCGAGAACACGGCGCTGCGCCGCTCGCTCGACCAGTGGTTCGACGCGCACGGCATCCGCCCCGCCATCGTCGCCGAGGTGGAGGACGTGGCGCTGCTGCAGGTGCTCGGGCAGCACGGGATGGGGCTCTTCGCCGCGCCGTCGGTGGTGGAGGACGAGATCCGCCAGCAGTACGGCGTGCACGTGGTGGGCCGGCTCGACGCGGTGCGCGAGCGGTTCTACGCGATCACGGTCGAGCGGAAGCTGAAGCACCCCGCGGCCGTCGCGATCCAGGAGGCGGCGCGGGGGAAGCTGTTCAGCGACTAGGGGCGGGCCCGCGCAACCCCTCTATCGCGGCGGGGAAGTCGATGATCCGCACCGCCACCTCCTGCCCGCAGAGCGGCGCGCGCTGCGGGCGCTCCCGGGCGAGCAGCGTCAGCGCCCCGTACGCGTCGAGCGTGTAGAGCGTCACCCCGGCGGGCGTGCCGGCCAGCGGCCGGGCCGCCTCGAGCACGCCGGTCTGCGGATGCCGCTTCGGCTCCCGCGCGCCGCGGAGCAGGTAGTCCTTGACCTGCGCGGGCGTCAGGGTCGGATCCATCGTGAGGAGCTGTGCCGCGACGCCGGCGACGAGCGGGGCCGCGAAGGACGTGCCGCTGCCGACGCCGAGGTCGTCGGCCGCGGGCCCGAGCACTACGCTCACGTCGGCGCCCGGCGCCGCGAGGTCGGGCTGCTCCCGGAAGAGGTTCGAGCCGGTCCCGGTACTCGCGCGCCACAGCCGGCCCGTGCTGTCGCTCGCCGCGACGATGAGGATCCGGTCGCCCGCGCGACCGGTCCCCACCATGGAGTCGCGAATCGCGATCGCCGCCGCGACGGGCAGGTACGCCTGCGCGCCGGGTCGCTGCACGTACTCGGCGACCGAAAGGCCGGTGAACGCGTCGTTGCCGGCCGAGACCACCAGCAGGAGCGAGTCGGAGATGCGCAGGGCCCGGAGCAGCTCGGCGCTCACGTAGTTCGGCAGTTGCTCGCGCAAGCTGGAGTCCTGCGCCGCGAGAGTTGGACCGCTCGAGACGCTTGCAACACGGACTCCGGCGATAGCCGCCTCCTGCAACTGGAATACGAAGACCTCGCCCTCGAGACGCCGGCGATGCTGCTCTGTCCACATCGGATACTCATCCACCTGCGCCCCCCCACAGCGGGCCGGCCACACCGATGCCGTTGTCACCCAGCGCCACCATGCTGCCGAGCACGGCCGACGCATGCTGGCGGGCCGACTCGACCTCGGACGGCGACGCCGGAGCGCTCGCATCCTGCGACACCGGAGGATTTGAACGCGCACCAGGGCCGAATCGAGGTCGTCATTCATCGCCGCATCGAGGAACGACTGCTCGATCAGCGCCACTCTCGGCCGGCGCGTATCGTAGAGTCCGGTTGCGCAACCCCACGCAAGCGGCAGCCGGATGACTCGCTGCGCCCACATCCGCGAGCCGGGTGCACCCAGCCAGTCCGCACGGCGCCAACCCGAAGCGTCGCCCGGGAAGCGGGCATTGGTGATGACGCGCTCATCGGGCGAGATCGGCGCTACGACATTGACCCGCGCATCCAGCTCCATGGCTCTCAGGGTGGCCATGAACGAGGCGAAGTCGTCGCCTGAATCGGGAAGCCTGAGGAAGAACGAGCTCGGATGGCGCTGCTTCCGTCCGATCACCGCCGCGCGATGCGTCGCCAGAAACTCCGCGATCTGCTGGTCGATGACCTCCTGCTTGAAGATCACCCTGATGTCGGTGCGATAGTACCGCGGCCGCTCCGGCTTCGCCGGGAACAGCTTGGTGTCATCGAGAGCCGGCAATCCCTGCAGCACCGGCCACAGCGGCGCCGTGCACGGCGTCCCCCCGTTCGCCTTCGTCTGGATGAGCCGGCCCTGGTAGAAGAGCCGGACCGTGCCCCGCTGCAGGGTCTCGAAGACCACCTCGCTGAACCCGGCACCCGCCGGTCGTGCCGGCACGAGGAGCGTGCCCGTCTCCGCCGTGCGGTAGACGTCCCACGTCACGGTCAGCGTGTCGGGCGCGGTGCTCCGCACCCGCCAGCGCGTGCCGCACAGATACGTCAGCGTGACCTTCGCGGAGTCGCCCGCGGGCGTCAGGATGTTCGCCGCGACCTGCGGCTCGGGGGCCGACTCGGTGGGGACGGCGCCGCCGCACGCGGCGGCTGCGGACAGCCAGGACACGACGAGGCCGGGCATCGTCACGCTCCGGGCGACGAGGGCGGGCTGGGGAGGGGTGGGCATCCGTGCCGCTCCAGATTGTCGGGGGATATGCCAGGGTACGCCCCCCCATTCGCGCAAGGCCCGGCGCAAGAGCCTGCGCGCTACGCGCCCGCCGCAGGAAACCGCTCCGCGAGCCACTCCCGCGCCGCGTCCACATCCCCCTGCACCAGCCCGTGGCCCGCGTGGGCCCACTGCAGCGTGACCTCGGCGCCGGTCGCGGCGAGAAGCGTGGCAAGCCGCTCCGCGTTCGCCGCGGGCACCAGCGGATCCATGCGCCCCTCGCGCAGGAGCACCGGCACGTCGGCGCGCCCCGTCGGCGCGCTCGGCTCGAACGGCACCATCGCCCGGACGAGCACCGCGCCGGCGAGCAGGCCCGGCCGCGCGAGCAGCAGGCTCGCGGCGATGTTGGCGCCGTTGGAGAAGCCGAGCGCCACGACCCGCTCGCGGGCGAGGCCGTACTGCGCGGCCGCGCCCTCCACGAACGCGCCGAGTGCCGCGGTGCGCCGGGCGAGGTCGTCCAGGTCGAAGACCCCCTCGGCGAGACGGCGGAAGAAGCGCAGCGCCCCCTGCTCGCTGACGTCGCCGCGTGGCGCCAGGATCGCGGCGCCCGGCGCCACCGCCTGCACGAGCGGGACGAGGTCGTGCTCGTCGCCGCCCGTGCCGTGCAGCGCGAGGACGGTGAGCCCGTCCGCGCGCGTGCCCGGCAGGTACTGGTGCACGTAGCCCAGCGTGGTCATGCCTGCACCTCCATCGGTGCCGCGAGCGGCGGCAGCTGCGCGGCGATCTCGTCGCGGTGCGGCTCGAGCCAGGGCGGCAGCTTGAGCGCGTCGCCCAGCGTCGCGACCGGCTCGTCCACGGCGAAGCCCGGACCGTCGGTCGCGATCTCGAAGAGGACGCGGCCGGGCTCGCGGAAGTACACCGACTGGAAGTACATCCGCTCCTGCGGCGGCGTCACCGACCGCCCGTCCGCGCGCAGCGCCGCCGCCATCGCCTCCTGCTCCGCGGCATCGGCGGCGCGGAAGGCGACGTGGTGCACCGCGCCGACGCCCATCCCGCCCTGCCAGAACCCCGGCGCGCGGCGCAGGTCCACGATGCCGCCCACCGGCGCGCCGCTCTCGAGACGCGTGGTGTCGCCCTCGGTGCGCGCCTCGCGGAAGCCGAGCACGCCGGTGAGCACGCGCGCCGTGGGCGCCGGGTCCTCCACCCAGAGCGTGACGCCGTGCACGCCGCGGATCGCGTGCTCCGCCGGCACCACCCCGCTCCCGAAGCCCGGGAGCGCGGCGGCCTCGGCCGTCCCCACCAGCTCGAGGTGCAGGCCATCCGGATCGTCGAACGCCAGCACCGGCTGGCCGAAGCGGCGCGCCGGGCCCGTGAACCGCACGCCGTGCGTGAGCAGGTGCGTCGTCCACCAGCCGATGGAGCCCTCCGGAATCGCGAAACTGACCAGCTCGGCCTGGCCGCTGCCATGCCGCCCTGCCCGCACCCCGGCCCACGGGAAGAAGGTGAGGATCGTGCCCGGCCGGCCCTGCTCGTCGCCGTAGTAGAGATGCCAGGTGAGCGGATCGTCGAAGTTGACGGTGCGCTTCACCAGCCGGAGCCCGAGGGTGCCGGCGTAGAAGGCGAGGTTGCGCCGCGCGTCGCCGGTGATCGCCGTCACGTGATGAATGCCATGGTCCCGCATCGGTGCCTCCCGGGCGCCGTCGGGCGCCCCATTGCGTGAGCCCAATTTATCGTTATAACGATAATCGTGCAATAGTATTTTCCGGTGGCGTAGTCTCGGGCCCCCCGGTAGGTTCCTCCGGCCCGCGCCCCCGGGCCTGAACCTTGCCTTAACCCGTTGCCATGACGACACCTGCCACGATCGACGGCAGCGCCATCGACCGGCTCGCCCGGCTCGGCGGCGACCCGTTCGTCTGCAAGGTCCTCGAGATCTTCCTGCGCGACGCCCCGGCCCGCGTCGCCTCGGCGCGCGAGGCGATCGCCGCGCGCGATGCCGACGGCGTGGCATTCTGCAGCCACTCGCTCATCTCCACCGCCGGCAACGTCGGCGCGACCACCCTGCAGGAGTCCGCCCGCGACCTCGAGCGCCACGCGAAGTCGCCCGACTGGGACGAGCTTACCGCCGGGGTGGCGCGGCTCGAGGCGCTCGTGGCCGAGGCGTGCGAGGCGCTGCGCGCCGAGCTGGCGCGGCGGGGTGGCACATGAGCCGGATCGCCGTCGTCGAGGACAACGCCGACAACCGCCTGCTCGTGCAGGCGATCCTGGGCGGCCGGCACGAGCTCGACGAGTACGCCTCGGGCCCCGAGGCGCTCGCGGGAATGCGCGCCCGCGTCCCCGACCTCGTGCTGCTCGACATCTCGCTGCCGGGGATGGACGGACTCGCCGTGCTGCGCGCCCTCCGCGCCGACCCGGCACTCCGCGCGCTCCCGGTCATCGCCCTCACGGCGCACGCGATGCGCGGCGACCGCGAGCGCTTCCTCGCCGACGGTTTCGACGACTACGTGAGCAAGCCGATCGTGGACGAGGCGCTGCTGCTCGACGCTGTGCGCGCGCGCCTGGAGCACCCGCGCCCCGCGTGACCGACCTCGCCACCCTCGCCGCGCACCCGGTCCCGACGCTGGTGGTGGACCGCGCCACCCTCGCCATCCTCGGGGCGAACGAGGCGGCGGCGGAGGAGTACGGCTGGGGCGCGGACGAGCTCGCGACGCGCACCCTCCTCGACCTGCACCCGCCGGAGGACCTCGCCCGCGTGCGCGGCGACGTGCAGCGCGCCTTCGCGGGCGACCCGGTGCCCCAGCGCTGGTGGCACCGCCGCGCCGACGGCTCGCTCCGCTACGTGGAGGTGACGGGGCGCGACACCACCTGGGCGGGGCGCGCCGCGCGCATCCTCGCCGTGCACGACCTCACCGAGCGGCAGGCGCTCGACGTGGCGCGCCAGCTCGAGGCGGCGCGGCTCGCCGGGGTGATCGCGCTACAGCAGGCGGTGGCGACGACCGACCTCGAGTCGAGCGCGCTGATGGAGCTCATCACCGACCGCGCGCGCCGGCTCGCCGGCGCCGCGGCGGCGATCCTGGTGCTCTTCGAGGAGGCGGACGCGGTGATCACCGCGTCGTCGGGGAGCGTGGGGCTCGAGCCCGGCGCGCGGCTCGACCGGGGGGCGCTGCCGTTCGAGTCGGTGCTGCAGGTGCCGAACACCGAGGCCGACACCCGCGGTGGCGCCGTGGCCGTGGCGCTCGGCGCGCGCGCGCTCGCGGCGGTCCCGGTGTGGGAGTCGGGGCGGCCACGCGGGCTCCTCGCCGTGGGGTCGCCGCTCCCGCATGCCTTCGGCGACGGCGACGTGCGCACCCTGCAGCTCCTCGCCGGGCTCCTGGGCTCGAGCCTCTCGCGCGCCGCCGCGGAGCTCGCGCGCCAGCGCACGGCGGCGGCGCTGCGCGAGTCGGAGGACCGGCACCGCACCGCCCTGCTCGCGCTGCACGACGCGGTCGCCGTCTTCCACGCCGACGGCCGCGCGCAGGCGATGAACCCCGCCGCCGCGCGCCTCCTCGGGATCGGCGACGCGGAGATCGGCGACGCCCTCGTCCGCCGCTGGCGCGCCACCGCCGACGACGGCACCCCGCTCCCCGACGCCGACTTCCCGCCGCTCGTGGCCCTCCTCGCGGGCCGCCCCGTGCGCGACATGGTGCTCGGCCTGCGCGGCGCCGACGGCGACGTGACGTGGGTGCTGGCGAGCGCCGAGCCGCTGTGGCGGGCGCCGGAGGTGCTGCCGTACGCCGTGGTCGCGTCGTTCACCGACATCACGGCGATCCGCCGCGCCGAGGAGGCGCTGCGCGCCGCGCGCGACACCGCCGAGTCGGCGAGCCGCGCCAAGAGCCACTTCCTCGCCAGCATGAGCCACGAGCTGCGCACGCCGCTCAACTCGGTGATCGGCTTCGCGAGCGTGCTGAAGCGGAGCGCCGCCGCGCTCGGAGACGCGGAGCAGCGCTACGTGGAGCGGATCCACGAGAACGGACGGCACCTGCTGGCCCTCATCGACGAGATCCTCGACCTCTCGAAGATCGAGGCGGGCCGGCTCGAGCTGCACCCGGAGCCGGTGGACCTCGCGCGCTTCGTGCCCGAGGTGCTCGAGCAGTTCGGGCCGGTGCAGCACGACGGGCAGCTGCGCCTGCGCGCGGAGGTGCCCGGTGGCCTGCAGCCGCTCGTGACCGACCCCGCGCGCCTGCGGCAGGTGCTCGTGAACCTCCTCGGCAACGCGGTGAAGTTCACCGAGCGGGGCGAGGTGACGGTGCGCGTGCTGGCCGGCGACCTGGGCGTGCCGCGCGCGCTCGAGGTGGAGGACACGGGGATCGGGATCCCGGCCGACCGGCTCGACGCGGTCTTCGAGCCGTTCCAGCAGGCCGACGGGAGCACCGCGCGCCGCTTCGGCGGCACCGGCCTGGGACTCGCGATCTCGCGCTCGCTGCTGCTCCGCATGGGGCACGCGATCGCCGTGCGCAGCGAGGAGGGGCGCGGCACCCGGTTCACCATCACCTTCGGACGGCAGGCGGCCCGCGCGCCGACGGCGCCGGTGCCCGCCCCCGCGCCCGCCGCGGAGGCGGCGCCGGGGCCGCTCGTGAGCGTGGTCGGCGCGAGCCCCGACGCGCGGATCGTCCTGCGCGCGCTGCTCGAGGAGCTGGGCTACCGCGTCGAGGTCGCGACCGGGTTGCCCGACGCGGCGACGCTCGCCGGCGCGGTGCTCGTCGTCGCCGACCTCACCGACCGCGGCGACGTGGCGGCGCGGCTCTCGCTGCTCGAGGCCGCGGGCGCCGCGGGGAAGCCGGCGATGGCGCTCGTGGATGCGGCGAGCCCGCCGCTCCCGCGCGGGGCGCTGCCGCTGGAGCCGCCGCTCACGCGGCAGGCGGTGGCGACCGCGCTCGACGCGCTGCTCGGCCGCCCGCCGCGCGACATCCTGGTGGTGGACGACGATCCCGACGCGCGCACGCTGATGGAACTCGCCCTGCAGGAGGCGGGGTACCGCACCCGCACCGCGCGCGACGGGCAGGAGGCGCTGCTCGAGCTCGAGCGCCGGCGGCCCGACGCCATCGTGCTCGACCTGCGGATGCGCCGCATGGGTGGCGCCACCTTCCTCGAGATCGTCGCCGACGACCCGGCGCTGCGCGACCTGCCCGTCGTGGTGGTGACCGCCGAGAAGGTCACCGACGAGCTGGCGCGGCGGCTCGCCGGGCGGCCGCGGGCGCTGGTGCAGAAGGGCGGCACGTTCCTGGAGTCGCTCGTGCGCGAGCTGCGGGCGGCGCTGGCGTAGCGCGGCGCGGCCCCCCGTGCGCGAGGCGCCGGCCCGCTACGCGCTCCCCGCCGGCGCCCAATGGGGGCCGGTCGCCCTGGACGCCTTCGACTGCGTTCTGGCCGCCAACGCCGTCCTCGTCACCCATGCCACGTGGAAGACCGAGGGACGTGACAGGCGACTCGACCAGTGGCGGCTCAGCGCCCTGGCTCGCGAGGATGGCAGAATCTTGTGGTCGGTAAATCTGCCGGAGCGCCCCGCCTGGAAGGGTCTCAGCATGGACGCCCGCGGCCGCGTTTTGGTCAGTCTGTGGGACGGATCGCTTGCAGCGTGGGCCACCCCTTGAGGCGCGGCGGGAGGCGCCCCGCGCTCCGGCTCCGTCGGTGGCCATATCCGGCGCGCGGGTCAGGTCTTCGGAGCCGGGCCGAGGCTGACCAGTTCTTCGCCGAGCTGTTCGCGCAGCGTTTCGAAGGCGATGGCCCCTTCGCGCAACACACGGTAGGGCCGTTGAGTCAGATCGATGACGGTCGAGGGCGTCGGTCCGGGCGTCGGCCCGGCGTCGAGAATCAGGTCCAGCCGGGCTTCGAAGGCCTCGATCACGCCGGCGGCGTCCGTGGCGGGGGGGCGTCCGCTGATATTCGCGCTGGTGACCGCCATCGGCCGGCACAATCCCCGGATGACGGCCAGCGTCACGGCGTGATTGGGCATGCGGACGCCCAGCGTCGGGCCTTGCGAGACGGCAAAGAAAGCGTGCGCGAACTTGGGAAGGACGACCGTCAGCGGTCCGGGCCAGTAAATCTTCAGCAGCGCCAGGGCTTCGAGATCGCGGACGGGCGACAGATGGCGCAGCATCTTCATGTCAGGAATCAGCAGCGGAATGGCGCGATCGGCTCCACGGCCCTTCAACTCGAACAGCCGCTGGACTGCGCGGGGATTGGTGGCGTCGGCGCCGATGCCATAGACCGTGTCCGTCGGCAGCGCGATCACGCCGCCATTGAGCAGCGTGTCTATCGCCGTGTCCAGGACGTCCTTCGCCGGCGCCTGCGGATCGATCCGCAGCTGATAGGGCGCCGACGTGGGGCGCTTCGGCAGCGGCCCGTCGCGGCGCGGCGACCGCCGCCCCCCGGCGCCGGTCAATGGGCTTGCCTGCGGTGGGGGGACTCCGATGATCCCGCCGTTGCGGGCGCCATTGCGTTTGGCGGGCTTGTCGTTGAGATCACGCGTCACGAGCACAATGCTCCATTGAGAAATCCGCGCGCCGGCTCGCCGCGCGGGAACGATTCCTAACGCTCCGGACGCCGCAGTCACAAGCGGCTTTTCGCCTCTCAAGGCCGGTGGAGGCGATACGCTTCGGCAAAGGGCGGCAGCAGCCCTCCCTCAGGATAGGCGTGATAGGTCAGAGGCCCGGTGCGCGGATCAAAGCCAAACTGCCGGATGGCGGGCCGGGCTTCGGGCACGGCGAAGTCGTCCGGCGACAACAGCCTCACAACCGGTTCAGGCCGGAACGGGGCCATCGGCGAAGGCGACGCGGGGCGGACGGGCGGCCATACGAACGTCGCATAGACTGCCGTGCCCCGCTGCAGCGCGGGCCGGATCAGATGATCGACGCAGTGCGCGTAGAAGGCCTCCTGCAGCGGAGGACGGTCGAGAAACGGCAGCGCGGCCAGCTCGGGATGGGGGCGAGGGATGACGTCGGCCATGATGAGCGTGCCGCCCAACCGTTCGACGCATTGCCTGCCGGTGGCAACGGCCGCCTGCACGGCCGCCACGTCGCCTCGGATCATGATGGTCACGTAGGCGGCGCCGATCTTCTCCTTGCCCACCAGTTCGACGGCCGCGGACTTGAGCATCTCGTCGGTGGCGTGCAGCGCGGCGACGAGGCCCTGCGTTTCGAGCAGCCCGAGGGCTTGTTGGTTGCCGGTTCGGTCCGATGGTTTCATGGTTTCCTCGCGTTTGACGCGCGCGTCGTGGATGCCCAAGAGCGGCACGAAGGCCGGCGGCGCGTCGGCCAGCCGGTCGGTACGCCGGTCGGGACCGGCCATGACGATCAATCGGGCGTCGGCGCCCATGCGGCGCGCGATCTGCACCGCTTGGGCTCCGGCCTCGGCCACGGCGCCGGCCGCGCCGCGCAACTTGATGCACTGGGGCCGTCCGTCGGCGCTTTCCACTCCGAGCAACTCGACGCCCGCCGCCTTGACCGCGCGGTCGGCCACCACCAGGGCCGGCGTCAAGTTCGACACTTCGATCAGCGCCAGCGCCATGGCGTCAATTCCGGTTGCCAGTTCCGCTCCGGCTCAGCGCCGCGACGACGCTTTCGACGATGCGCTGCATCTGCTCGCGGCTCAGCGGCGTCGGCGTGGAACCCGTCT
>Ga0101944_10003302_pt1 | contig 22999 bp, 19 predicted proteins | sample DewCreD2012metaG_FD_75245 | JGI IMG/M metagenome (GOLD analysis project Ga0101944, IMG submission 75245) | Hot spring sediment bacterial and archeal communities from British Columbia, Canada, to study Microbial Dark Matter (Phase II) - Dewar... ... | reverse complement strand
TGATACCGTGCGCCGCGGATGCGGGTCCGGATCGAGGCGCGAGCGAGGAGCCTATCCGGAGGAGATCGGTGCCGAACGAGCAACGAAGAGCCGGGCCCGCAGGCGCTGCGCCATGGGTCTGGAACTTCTGTGGCGCGGCACTTGGGCGAGGAGGATCCCCATGCTTCCTTCCGTGAAGTTCTGCGGCCTGGACGTCACGCGCCTGGTCATCGGCGCCAACCCGTTCGGCGGTTACAGCCACCAGAACAAGGCCCGCGACGAGGCGATGCGCGCGTACCACACGGTGGAGCGGATTCGCGAGACGTGGGCGCGGGCCGAGGCCGCCGGGATCAACACGATGGTCACCAACAACGAGAGCCCGCATGTCGTGCAGGCCGTGCGCGAGTACCTGGGCGCCGGCGGCAGGTTGCAGTGGATCGCGCAGGTCAACTGTCGCGCCAAGCCGGACGCGCGGGCGGCGATCGACGAGGTGATCGAGATCGGCTGCAAGGCGCTCTACTTTCACGGCGCCCTGGTCGACGAGGCGTATCAGAAGCAGGATTCCGCGACACTGCGCGGCTGGTGCGACTACGCGCGTTCCAAAGGCGTTCCGGCGGGCGTGGCCGGCCACTCGCCCAAGGCGCACCTGTGGGTGGACAGCCTCGGCTTCGCCGACTTCCACGCCGTCTGCTTCTTCAACTGCGGCAGCCTGCATGCGGGACAGGGCGAGCGTTTTCATCTGGCCGATGTCCCGGTCGCGGCAGAGACGGTGCGACGCATCCAGAAACCCTGCATCGCCTACAAGATCATGGGCTCGGGCCGGCTCGATGCGCGCATGGCCTTCGAATACGCCTTCGACAACATCAAGAGCGGCGACGTGGTCAACGTCGGCATGCACCGCGGCGACAAGGACCACATGGTCGAGGAGAACGCGGAGTTCGTCCGTACCCTCCTGACCGCCTGACCGCGTTTTTAGTGGAAACGACCGATGATCGGCCGGTCGTCGAAAGGACGAGGGCGTTGCCGGTCAGAGGGCATGGGGGCGGGGAAAGAGGGTCTCGCGCCGGAAGATTTCACTGCAGCTCGTGATCCTCGATGAATACGGTTGCCCCTGCGGTGCGGTGCTCGGTCATCCTGCCGGCTCCCGCGGAGGGGCCGTGCTGCCGCGTATCACGAGTTCCGGTTGCAGCAGCTCCCGGCGGCCGGCGTACGCCTCGCGAAGGGTCGGATCTTCGATCAGCTCCTGCAACAGGGTGGCGGCCCGTTGCCCGACGGCCCTGAGCATGTGGCTTACCGTGGTCAGCGGCGGCCAGACCACCTCGGCATGGATATCGTCGAAACCGACCACGCTGAGGTCGTGCGGGATGCGCAGGCCGCGTTCCGCGGCGGCGGCATAGAGTCCGAAGGCGACGAGGTCGTCGTAACAGACGATCCCTGTCGCGCCGCTGCCCAGGTCGGCCTGCGCGCGGCAGGCAACGCAGACGCTGGCGATCTGCCGGCGCTGGCTGCGGCTGCGAACGCGGTCGCCCAGGGCCGGGCGCCACGAAAAGAGGCGCTCGTCGAGCCGCAGGCCGGCCTCCCGCGCCGCGCGCCGGCAGGCCTTCTGGCGGCGCGCGCAGGAACTGTCCTCGTCGTCGCCCGGTCCGTACCAGGCGATCCGCCGGTGACCGAGTTCGGCCAGATGGCGCACGGCCGCTGCGACACCCGCTTCGTCGTCCACCGCCACCGTGGGCGCGCTTCGGTGGGCGCAGCCCAGCAGCACCACGGGGCGCCTGGCCTTGAACAGCGAGGCCGGCAGCACGAGGCGCTCGTCGAAGCTCAGCAGCACGAGCCCGTCGATGCGGCCATCCTGGAGGAAACGGTGGGCCAGCGCCAGGTGTTCCGGGCCGTCGCGGCTCGAAAGCGTGACCAGGTGCTGTCCGGTCGCGGAAAGCCCCTCGCCCAGCCCCCACAGTACCTCGCCCCAGAAGTCGTTGGCGCTCATGGAGCCGGGACCCATCAGCAACCCCACCGAATCGGCGCGCCGGCTGGCGAGGCTGCGGGCCAGGTAGTTGGGGGTATAGCGGAGGGCCGTGGCGGCTTCTCGGATGCGCGCGATGCAGTCGGGGCCGAAGTGCTGGTGGGCCATCCGACCGTTGAGCACCTTGCTGGCGGTGCTCACGCTGACCCCCGCCCGCCGCGCCACATCCCGCAGGCTCGCCATGCCGGCTCCCGATGGCTCCTGCCATCCTTCCGACGGTGAAGACCGTGAATGGCCGACGACGATTACGACGACGATTCAGGGACTTTATCCTGCATCGCCCACGCCGACTGTCAAGATCCCCGTCGGGCGCGATTTGCAGGATTCAATTGCCAGACCGTTCGATTCCGGGATAATGGGATTCGCGGGCGTATGCAGGTTATCTCCGCTCACCATGCCTTTATCGTGGGGAGGTAGCTCAGTCGGTAGAGCAACGGATTTTTAATCCGTAGGTCCGGGGTTCGAGCCCCCGCCTCCTCACTCTGTTCCATCGGTTGTTGTCTGCGCGCCCTGCCCATGCCGTTGGCCGGCTGTTCTTTCCTGGTCGGCCCTTGCCTGGCGGTGTATGCATGGGCATGGGACGCACTTGCATTCCGACCGTAAGGAGAAACCTTCCATGCATGGTTTGAACGGCGTCGTGTGCACGGCGGTGTTGCTGCTGGCTGGCGGGGTCGTGGCCGGAGAGCCGGCCGGGGCGGGGTTGAAGCCGGATGCGGATGGCTGGATCCATCTCTTCGACGGCAAGGATCTGTCGGCCTGGCAGAAGCCGGCGGCCGATAAATGGAAGATCGAGGACGGCGTCCTGAGTTTCCAGAAGGGCTGCGGGAACCTGTGGACGAAGGACAAGTTCGGCGATTTCATTCTCGATCTCGAGGTCAAATGCGCCCAGGGCACCAACAGCGGGCTCTTTCTCCGTTCCGCGGAAGGCGAGAAGAACTGGCTGCACGGTTCGTTCGAGATCCAGGTCTCCGATGCCGTCGGCGGAAATCGGCCGACCGGCAAACACGAACTGGGCGCGCTGTACGATTGCGTGGCCCCCAGCGCCGCGGTGGGCAAGCCGCTGGGCGAATGGAATCATTTCGTCGTCACCTTCAAGGGCAACAGCCTGAAGGTGGTGCTCAACGACAAGCAGATCCTGGATGTGAATCTCGACCAGTTCACCGAGGCGGGCAAGAATCCCGACGGCACCAAGAACAAATTCAAGACGGCCTACAAGGACATGGCCAAGGTGGGCCACGTCGGGCTCCAGGACCACGGCCAACCGGTGTGGTACCGGAACATCAAGATCAAGCCGCTGACCGAGACGAAATAGGCGGCTTACTCGAAGAGCCGCGCCACGCGGTTTTTGACCCACCGGGTCGCGTTGTAGCCCATGTGCCCGCCGCGCGGCAGGAGCGTGAGCCGGTCCGGGGGAAGGATGGATCGGAGCACGCCCAGTTCGGACGGATCGTTCAGCGGATCGTCCGCGGCGATCACCAGGTGCACGTTCGAAGGGCAGTTGCTGAGGAGACGGGTCAGGTCGCCGGCCTCCCACAGCCGCTCGGGACTGTCGATGCCGTGCTGCCGCCAGTAGGCGAAGGACATCTGGTCCACGAACCGCTCGAACGACCACGTTCCGGCCACGTCCTGGCGATAGCCGCTGTCGTTGCCGGAACGTTCTTTCGGCAGCAGGCCCAGTCTGAAGAAGCGGTCGCTGAACTCGACGATCTCTTCCAGGTCCATGCGGAAGGCCGCCGCGATGCCCGCGCGCATTTCGCACTCCGGGAAAGGCGCCTTGCCGTCGGCCGTGGGTTTGTGCCCCAGCAGATCGTCCGCCAGCTCCGCCAGCGTGTACTTCCAGCGGTCCCGATAGAAGAGGTCCAGCTGCTGCGCCGCCGTGCGCATGCGCACGGGGGGCGAGATCGCCAGCACGCGGTCCACCGGGAAGGGACACCGGCCTTCCTGCGCCATCTTGGACAGATGGAGCGCCAGCGTTCCGCCATAGCTGATCCCGACCAAGCCGACCGACGTCACCCGCTCGCGCACCTCGCCTTTGCCCAGGAAGCTCGCCACCAAGCTCGCCACGAGTTGCGATTCCGCCACCACGTTCCCCGGAACGCCGTGGCGCGACTTCTCGACGAAGGCCGGAAGGAACGGCGAATCGAAAGTCATCACGTGGAATCCGGCCTCGCGCAGATGGCACTTCCAGAGCTGCGCCATCTTGTCCTTGCTCCGCGACGCCAGCCCCAGCAACAGGACCGCCAGCGGCTTGCGTCCCGCCTGCCAGATCGCCCGGACTTCGAGATCCTTCTTGAAACCTTCGGGCCTGAGTTTGACCTTGGTCTCGTTCTCGACTTTTGGCATGTCGAAACTGTTGGCCGTCACCGTCGCATAAAGGCCGTCGGCGATGTGGTAGTCGTAATCGGACAGGGACGAGGAGGTCGTGGCCCGCGGCGGGTTGAAACTGACCGAAACCACCTGTTCCTGCTCGGACCCGCCCGCGCCCCACGCAGGCTGAAGGAGACCGAGCAGGCCGAGCATGCCAAGGGCGAAAAGCGGTTGTCGCAAGCGCATCGCGAATGCTCCCGTTCGTTTTTCCGGAAAAAGACGGGGGCATCCATCGCTCGCTGCCGGCCCCATCCCCCCCCCGTCAGTGCAAGGCCGCAGTAACCGCATTTTTCTACCACGCCGGGGCGCCTTGTGGAAACGGATTCCGGCAGATTTCCCCGAACGCGAGGTGCGTTTCAAAAGGTTTCCGGGCCGGACGCTTCTCGACAGGATGTGCCGTACAGGATGGGCGATGCTCGGTCCTGGGATGATTTCAGCAGGGGATCCGAAACGAAACACGCCCCCCGAACGGCGACCTGCTTGACCCGCGGAATCCCGTGCCCTAATCTGACATATCCTTGCAAAGGAGTAGACCTTTGGTTCGTTCGGCTCGGCCAGCCGTGGCCGGAACCCTTCGTCTTGAACGTGGCGCCCTCCCGTGGCGCTCGATGCCGGGCTGTTGTCGCGCCTGTACCTGACCCTGGGGCGGATCGACAGGCGGTTAGCCGACGCGCAGCCCGACAGGAAGATGGCCATGGAACTTCTCGAAACGATGCTGATCGCAGCGGCCTGCCTGTTTGCAGCCCTGCTGCTTCTCGTAATCCTCTTTTTGACGCTTGCCGGACTGGTGGCTGTGATCCTGCGTCCTTCCCTGGCGGGCGAAGTGCTGGGGGATCTGCGCGCGATCCGGGAGCGCGACCCTGCCGCCGAAGGCTGGATCGCAGCGGCTTTCTACCCGGGTTGGTGGGCATTGACGCTGCACCGGCTGGTCGCGAACCCGCTGTATCGCGCGGGGCTCAGGACGCCGGCGCGCCTGGTGAACTTCCTCGCGCGGTTCCTGACCGGAACGGACATCCATCCCGGGGCGACTTTCGGGCAGGGGATCTTCATCGACCATGCGCACGGCGTCGTCATCGGCGAGACCGCGGTGGTCGGCGACAACGTGACCATCCTGCACCAGGTCACGCTGGGCGGCACCGGCAAGGAGCATGGCAAGCGGCATCCGACGGTGGAGGAAGGCGTGCTGCTTTCGGCCGGCAGCAAGATCCTCGGGAACATCGTCATCGGGCGCGACAGCAAGATCGGGGCGGGTTCGGTCGTCGTTCGAACCGTCGATCCCGAATCGACGGTGGTGGGTGTGCCGGGACGCGTGGTGGCGATGGCCGGGGCGCGCGCGCCTTCGAAGACGCTCGACCAAACCAACTTGCCCGACCCCATCGTGGAGCGGATGCTGCAGCTCCAGGACGAGCTGCGCCTGTGGGAGAAGAAAGTGGAAGACGAGCGGAAGAAGGCCCGCGCCGCCGCGCAGGCCCGCGACATCCTGGCCGAGATCGTGGCGCACAAACGGGAGGAGGTGGCCGCGGCCAAGGCCGTGCTGCCGCTGGAGGCGCTGAAAACCATCCCCTCGCGTCGTGGCCATCCGCGCAGCTTCCTCAAGGCGCTTTCGGGGCCCGGCCTGGCGCTGATCGCCGAGATCAAGAAGGCCAGCCCGTCGGCCGGTCTGATCCGCAGGGACTTCGACCCGGTCGCGATCGCGCGGGTCTACGAGCAGAACCACGCCGCGGCCATTTCCGTGTTGACCGACGCCCAGTACTTCCAGGGATCGCTGGGTTTCCTGGCGCAGGTGCGCGAGGCGGCCGGCGTGCCGCTGCTGCGCAAGGATTTCATCATCGACGAGTACCAGATCGTCGAAGCCGCCCGTGCCGGCGCCGACGCCGTGCTGCTGATCGCCGCCTGTCTGGACGACGCGCAGCTGCGCGGGTTCCGCGAGGCGGCGCAGGCCGAGGGGCTGGACGCGCTGGTCGAAGTCCACGACGAGGAGGAGCTGGAGCGGGCGCTGGAAAGCGGCGCGCTGCTGGTCGGCATCAACAACCGCAACCTGAAGACGCTCGAGATCGACCTCCACACCACGATCAGGCTCGCCGCGCGGCTCTCCTCCGGGGAGCGCGAACGCATCGTGCTGGTCAGCGAATCCGGCATTCACCGGCCCGACGACCTGCAGCGTCTGGCGCGCGCCGGGGTCAAGGCCGTCCTGATCGGCGAAGCGTTCATGAAGGCGCCGGATATCGGCGCGAAGGTGCGCGAGATCCTGGGCGTCGGGGATTACGCGATCTAGCCGCTCGTTGAAAACCCCTCCCTACCCTCTCCCGCAGGAAAGAGAGGGGAAACAAGAGCCCCTATTTCAACGGGCTGCAGGCCTGCATTTCTTCGGTGCGCCGCGGCGGCGAGGCCTGTCCCGACGCGGCGGACCCGGTGCGGGGAATCGCACCGGGACGGCTTGACAGTCGTGCGACGCGGCCGCACGATGCGCGGCGGGCGGGGTGTCCGGCCCGCGGCATTGGCGACGCCTGAATGGGTCGGTTCTTGCCCGGCGGCGAGCGCAGCGGTGCGGAACATCCACGGCATGGAGGGACCAAGGCATGAGCGGTTACTGCGGAAAGCTGCTTCGGGTGAACCTGACCACGGGCGGAATCGGGACCGAGGCGCTCGATCCGGCGCTGGCCCGCAAGTTCATCGGCGGGCGCGGACTGGGCTCGTATTACCTTCAGCGCATCGCCGGTCCGGGCGTCGATCCGCTCTCGCCTGCCAATCCGCTGATCTTCGCGACCGGTCCGCTGACGGGATCGGCCATGCCGGCCACGGGCCGCTACATGGCCATCGCCCGGAGTCCGCTGACCGGCACCATCGCCTGCAGCAACTCGGGCGGGTTCTGGGGCCCCGAGTTGAAGTGCGCGGGCTACGACCTGGTCGTCGTGGAAGGCAAGGCGGCAGCGCCCTGCTATCTCTCGATCCGCGACGGCGAGGTGGCGCTCAAGGACGCTTCCGGCCTGTGGGGGCGTCTGGTCAGCCAGACGACCGAGGCGCTGTTGGCTTCGTTCGGCGATCCCAAGGCGCGCGTGCTGTGCATCGGACCGGCGGGCGAGCGCCTGAGCCCGATCGCCTCGATCATGAACGACCGGTATCGCGCGGCCGGTCGTTCGGGCGTGGGTGCGGTCATGGGTTCGAAGAACCTCAAGGCCGTCGTCGTCCGCGGATCGGGCTGGGTCGCGCCGGAGCGGCCGGAGAAGGCGGAGGAGCTTCGAAAGATCCTGTTGGCGGCCCTCAAGGACAACGGCATCACCGGCCAGGGCCTGCCGACCTACGGCACGGCCGTGCTGGTGAACATCATCAACGAAAGCGGCGTGTATCCGACGAGGAACTTCCAGGGCGGCGTCTTCGAGGAGGCGCGCGCCAATTCCGGCGAGGCGCTGAAGGAGAAGTACCTGACCGGCATGGACATCTGCTTCCGCTGTCCCATCGCCTGCGGGCGGTACTGCGAGGCGGACGGCGTGGAGGGCGGGGGGCCGGAGTACGAGACGCTCTGGGCCTTCTCCGCGGACTGCGGCGTCAGCGACCTGCCCGCCGTGATCAAAGCCAACCGCTGGTGCAACGAGTACGGGCTCGACACGATCAGCACCGGCGCGACCATCGCCTGCGCCATGGAGCTGGCCCAGCGCGGCATCCTCAAGCCGGAGGAGGTGGACGGTCCGCTGCTGGCCTTCGGTTCCGGCGAAGCCGTCGTCGAGTGGACCCGGAAAATGGGCGCGGGCGAAGGTCTGGGCGCACACCTGGCGCTTGGTTCCTACCGTTTCGCCGAGCGTTACGGGGCGAGCGAGTATTCCATGTCGGTCAAGAAGCAGGAACTCCCGGCCTACGATCCGCGCGGCATCCAGGGCCAGGGGCTGCACTACGCCACCTCCAACCGCGGCGGTTGTCATGTGCGCGGGTACCTGATCTCGCCCGAGATCCTGGGCGTTCCCGAGAAACTCGATCCGCACCGGACCGAAGGCAAGGCGGCATGGGCCAAGCGCTTCCAGGACCTGACGGCCGTCATCGATTCGCTGGGCCTCTGCCTTTTCACCTCCTTCGCGATGAAGGTCGAGCACTATCGCGACATGTTTCATGCGGTGACCGGCATCGACCTGACCTCGGAGGAACTGTTGCGGGCCGGCGAGCGGATCTGGAACCTGGAGCGGGTCTACAACCTGGCGTCCGGCATCGGTCCCGAACAGGACACGCTGCCCAAACGCCTGCTCGCGGAACCGCTGAAGGAAGGCGGGGCCAAGGGGATGGTGAATCGCCTCGGCGAGCTGCTGCCGGAGTATTACCGGGAGCGTGGCTGGAACGAAAAGGGGATTCCGTCGAAGGAGCGACTGGCGCTGCTCGGATTGGAGTGAAGACCGGATGGAAGACCGGATGAATGTGGAAGTCCGCTTGTTCGCCACATTGAGCCGGGGGCGGTTCGAATCCCGGCACATGGTCCTGCGCTCTCCGTGCACGCTTCGCCAGCTCATGGAACAACTGGGGATTGGCGAGGCCGAGGCGCCGCTGCGCTTCGTGAACGGCCGTTTCGCCAATCTCGACGACGCCTTGAACGACCGGGATATCGTCTCGCTCTTCCCCTCCGTGGGCGGGGGATAGTGCAGTTGACGCCGCTTCAGGCCTGAAGTATCTGCGTCTTCGTTCGTTCCGGGCGGAACGAATCGTCCTCGGCGGGGACGGGCGATCGTCGGGACGGCGGATCTTGGCGGAGAGGACTGACCGTGCCGCATCGGCAGGAAGGCATCGCGTGCGCCATTCTGGCGGGTGGCCGGTCTTCGCGATATGGCGGGTTCCCGAAAGGCAACCTCCGACGGCCCGATGGCAGGACCCTGCTGGGCCACCTGGCCGACGAGGTGCGCGCATGCGGCATCCGGGAAATCGTGCTGGTTGCCAACGACCGTGGCGCGTATGCCGACGCGGGTCTCGAGATCGTTTCGGACCTGCGATGCGGGTTGGGTCCGCTGGCGGGGATCGAGACGGCGCTGGCCCGTTTCCCCGGCCGCGACGGCGTCCTGCTGCTCGCCTGCGATCTGGCGTGCCTCACGCGGCACGAGATCGCGGCGCTGCTGGAGGCCTTCGAACGGAATGGCCGGCGGCTGGTGGCGGCCCGGACGACTTCTTCTTTTTGGCATCCGTTATGCTCGGTCGTGCATAACGGGCTGCGCGGCGCGGTGCAGGCGGCGCTCGACGCGGGCCGTTTGAGCGTGCATCGGCTGTGGGAGGAGGCCGGCGCGCTGCCGGTTGAGTTCTCCGACGAGGCGCCTTTCGCGAACGTGAACAGCCCGGCCGACTGGGACGCGCTGCGTTCGGGCCAGGGAAGCACGGGCGTGCGGCGGATCTGCGCACCGGCGCCGTGGCGGGAGGCCTTGGAGAAGTGGTCGCGGCAGGAAGGCGTTCCGCTGGAGCTGGGCGGCGAAGGCGAAGCGGGCGTCCGCGTGGAGGAGCCCGGGGGGCGACAGCCTTCCGACCTGGAGACGCTGCGCATCCATGGCTGGATTCCCTGCGAACTGGGGCCCCGGATGGCCCGGCAGATCGGCGTGCCCGAGCGCAAGCTGGCGGGATTCCTGAACGTGCTCGATATCCGCGTGCGCAAGTGCCGACTGGGGTGTTTCTGATGCCGACCGTCTGGGTGATCTGCGGCGCGGGACGCGGGGTGGGCAAGACGCACCTGGGTCTGGCCTTGTCGAAGGTCCTGCCCGGTGCGGTCCGGGCCAAGCTCGGCCACGGCCCGCGCAAACGAGGCGGGCTCGAAAACTACTTTCGGAGCGCCAGGGAAATCGAAGCCTTCGTCTCGGAGCACCGGTCCTGCAGGCACATCGTCCTGGAAGCGAACGAATGGGCGCGGACCGGCCGGGGCGACGTGATCGTCTACCTGGAGGAGGCGCGGCCGGGGCGTCCGCTGCGGGACGACGCCTCGCTGCTGCGCGACCGTTCGCATCTTCAGGTCGCGCCCGGCTGTTCCGTCCACCGATGGCAGGAGGCGTTGAAGCGTCCGTTGCGCAATCCGGGTCTGCGCGACCGCGTGATCGACCTGCTGATCGCGCAGGCCCGGTTTCTCGGGCTGCTGCAACCCCGGGTGCGCAGCAAAATCTGGGTGGATGTCTGCGGCGTGCGCGTCGTCGGCGGCGGACTGGCCGAACTGCTCGAGGGCATCCGCACGCACGGCTCGCTCCGCGAGGCCGCTTCGACGGCCGGCATGAGTTACCGCCGCGCCTGGCAGCTGATCCGCACCTCCGAGCGGATGCTCGGGATCACCCTGGCGACGCGCAGCGCCGGCGGAAAGGATGGCGGCGGCGCGATCCTGTCGCCTCGCGGATTCCAGCTCTTGCAGCGTTTCAGCAGACTGGATCACGAAGTCGCGGCATTCGCCGACCGGCGTTTCGCACGCTGCTGGCGGGAGAGGACGTCATGAACGAGGCTACTTCGCAACCGACGCGCCAGGAGGCCCTCGCGCTGCTCGATGCCGCGCTGGGCGGCCTGCGGTTTCCTGCCGAGTGCGTCCCGGTTCGCGAGGCGATCGGGCGTTGTCTGGCCGCCCCCGCCCGTTCCCGCCTCGATCTGCCGCCGTTCGACAAGTCGGCCATGGACGGCTACGCCATATCCGCCGGCGCCGCCGGCGACACCTTCCGCCTGCGCGAGACGGTGGCCGCCGGCCAGCCGCCGCCGGCGCCACTCCGGGCCGGCGAGGCCGTCCGCGTGCTGACCGGGGCGCCCGTGCCGCCCGGGACCGGCGAAGTCGTCATGCAGGAATGCGTGGAACGCGACGGCGACACCGTGCGCATCCTCCGCCACGGCGACGCCAACATCTGCCTGCGGGGCGAGGACTTGCGCATCGGCGACGAGGTGCTCCCGGCGGGCCGCATCCTGGGCGCGCTGGATATCGCCAACCTGATTGGCTGCGGGCTGACGCACGTCGAGGTCACGCGCCGCCCGCGGATCGCGATCCTGACGACGGGAGACGAGATCGTCGACGATCCGGCGGACCTGGCCCCCGGCCGCATCATGAACAGCAACGGCCCGCTGCTGCACGGACTCTGTCGCATGCGTGGCTGGGACGTCGCGATGAACGAGATCGTGCGCGACACGGCGGAGGCCGTGCGGGATGCGCTGCAGAGAGCGGATGCCGCGGCCGACCTCACGGTCCTCTCCGGAGGCGTCTCCGTGGGCGACTTCGACTTCGTGCCGGGGGTCTTGGAAGCGCTGCATTGCCGTTTGCTCTTCAACAGCGTGCGGCTGAAGCCCGGCCGGCCGACCACGGCGGCCGTGGCGCCTTCGGGCAAGCCGATTCTCGGACTCCCGGGCAATCCCGTCTCGGTCTTCCTGATGTACCATCTGTTCGTCTGTCACGTGGTCGAGCGGATGAGCGGGGCGCCGTCTTCCTACCGGGAGATCGCCCTGCCGCTGGCCGGACCGTACCGGCGGAAGTCGAAGGACCGCGAGGAGTATGTCCCGGCGCGGCTGACGGCCGAGGGTCGTGTCGAACCGCTGCCCTTCCATGGCTCGGCCCACCTGCACGCGCTCGGACAGGCCGACGGGTTCCTGATTCTGCCGCGAGGCACGCAGGAGCTGGTCGAGGGCGCGGTCTCCCGGTTCATGCCGCTGCCCGGAGGTTTCCGATGAAGGATCCCTTCGGCCGCACGCTCGATTACCTGCGCATCTCGGTCACCGACCGCTGCAACCTGCGCTGCCAGTACTGCATGCCGCCGGAGGGCGTTCCGCTGCTCGCGCACGAGCAGATCCTCTCGCTGGAGGAGATCCTGGCGGTCGCCCGCGCCGCCGCGGAACTGGGTTTCCGGCGCTACCGGCTCACCGGCGGCGAACCGCTGCTGCGCCGGAACCTGCTCTGGCTGGTCGGCCAGCTCGCCGTGTTGCCCGGCGTGGAGGACCTGGCGCTCACCACCAACGGCATCCGCCTTCCGGAACTGGCCGGACCGCTCAGGGAGGCGGGGTTGCAGCGCGTCAACGTCAGCCTGGATGCGCTCGATCCCGTCCGCTACCGCGAACTGACGCGCGGCGGCGACGTGAAGGCGGTGTTGGCCGGCATCGATGCCGCGGAAACCGCCGGGCTGCGTCCGCTCAAGCTCAACTGCGTGGTGGAGCGGTCGAAGGAGGAACCGGACGCGCAGGCCGTCGCCGCTTTCGGGCGGGCGCGCGGTTTCGAGGTGCGTTTCATCCGGCGCATGGATCTTCGCGGCGGGACGTTTTCCGCGATCGAAGGCGGCAGCGGTGGGCAGTGCGACCGCTGCAACCGCCTGCGGCTCACCTCGAGCGGATTCATCAAGCCGTGCCTCTTTTCGGACCGGTCGTTTGCCGTCCGCGAACTGGGGCCGAGACGCGCGCTGGAGATGGCTTGCGCGCAGAAACCGGAATCGGGTGTCTGCTGCCAGGGGGATCCGATGGTGCGGATCGGGGGATGACGGACAGACGCTTGGCGTAACAGATCGGTGTCGGGGTCGGAATCGGCATCGGGATCGAAAGGGATGACATGGGCTTTGGACACGCAAAACGACGTCGTTCTGCCAGGCTTGGGAATAGGGGGTAGGCCGCCGATGAAGAAACTCTCCCACGTCGATGCCTCCGGCAAGGCCCGCATGGTCGACGTCGGCGCCAAACCGGTCGAACGGCGCACGGCGCGCGCGGCCGGACGCATCCGGCTTTCGGCGGAAGCCCGCCGCCAGATCCGGGCCAACGTCATGAAAAAGGGCGATGTGTTGGGCGTGGCGCAGATCGCCGGAATACAGGCCGCCAAGCAAACGGCCGGGCTGATCCCGCTCTGCCATCCGCTGCCGCTCGATTGCATCGCCGTGCGGCTGGAACTGACCGGGACTGGCGTGTCCGCGGAGAGTGAAGTCTCGTGCGCCGGCCGAACCGGTGTCGAGATGGAAGCGCTCACGGCCGTCAGCGTCGCCTTGCTGACCGTCTACGACATGTGCAAGGCCGTGGACAAGGCGATGACGATCGAAGGCGTGCGGCTGCTCGAAAAGGTGAAGAGCCATGTCTGATCGCGGCGAAGTGATTTCCGTCAACATCTCGAAGCTGAAAGGCACGACGAAGGAAGCCGTGCCCGAGGTCCTGATCGACGAACGCGGGGTGACCGGCGACGCGCATGCGGGGCCGTGGCACCGGCAGGTGAGCCTGTTGGGCGTGGAGAGCCTGGATCGTTTCGCGCAGCGGACAGGCCGCACGGTTCGCGCCGGCGAGTTCGCCGAGAACATCACCCTTCGCGGCATCGACCTGGCCCGGGTCGCGGTGCTGGACCGGTTTGTCTCCGGCGAGGTTCAGCTCGAGGTGACGCAGATCGGCAAGGCCTGCCATGGCACGGGCTGCGCGATCTTCCAGGCCGTTGGCGAGTGCGCGATGCCGAAGGAAGGCATCTTCTGCCGCGTGCTGCACGGCGGTCACCTCCGGGTCGGCGCACCGATCGTGCGCGAGCCTCGGACGCTGCGCTGTCTGACCGTCACGCTGAGCGACCGGGCTTCGCGCGGCGAGTATCCGGACCGCAGCGGACCTCGGGCGCAGGAGTTGCTGCGACAGCTCGGCGCATCGCTGCCGTGGCCGGTTTCCGTCGACAGCCTGCTGCTGCCCGACGATGCCGGCCGCTTGCGGGCCGAACTGCTGGCCGCGCGCGACCGCGGCATCGACGTCGTCTTGACCCTGGGCAGCACCGGAGCGGGGCCGCGCGACATCGCGCCGGAGACGGTGGCCGGCGTCTGCGAGAAACAGATTCCCGGCATCATGGAGGCGATTCGCGCCAAGTACGGCGCCGAGAATCCTCGCGCGCTGCTGAGCTGCGGCATCGTGGGGTTGGCCGGCCGCACCCTTGTTTACACCTTGCCGGGCAGCGTGAAGGCGGTCGACGAATACCTGGCCGAGATCGCGCGCACGCTGAAGCACCTGGTGCTCATGGTCCATGGCATCGATGCGCACTGAGTACCGTGCCGAGGAGCCGGGCACTGCGTTGGAGTCGAACGAATGGACGCTGCCAGGAAATGTCAAGCCTTCCGCATGACGTCGCGGCATCCGGATCCGGAAGCCGAGGTTTGCGAGGCCATCGCCGAGGAAGCCGTAACGATCGCGCTGGGCGAGGCGGGCAATTTCATCCTGCTCGCCACGCCGTCGGACGTCGAGGCCCTGGCCGTGGGGTTCGCCTACTCGGAGGGCCTGCTGGCCGGGCGCGAGGACGTGGCGGACATCCGCGTCGAACGGACCGGGCCGTGGACCATTCGGGTCGACTTGAACCTGAAGCGGCCACCGGGCGAGATCGATACGCGCAACCTGATCGTGACCAGTTCGTGCGGTTTGTGCGGCAAGCACATCGAGACGGGCCTGGGCGGCTCGAGGCTCGCGCGCACGCTGAAAGCGACCCGGGAACAACTGGTCGGACTCGCCGCGGGTCTGCGCGACCGGCAGAGGCTCTTCGCGAGGACGGGCGGGGCGCACGCGGCGGCCCTTTTCGACGGCAGCGGTGTCGTCCTGAGTTTCGCCGAGGACATCGGGCGCCACAATGCGATGGACAAGGCGATCGGCCGGATGGTGCTGGAGGGGCGCGATCCGCGCGGCCACGGCATCCTGCTTTCGGGACGGGTGAGTTACGAGCTGGCGACCAAGGCGGCGCACGCGGGGCTGGAGATCGTCGCGGCCGTCTCGGCGCCTTCGGCGCTGGCCGTCGAGGCGTGCGAGACGCGCAACGTGACGCTCTGCTGTTTCGTGCGCGATGACCGAATCACGATCTTTACGCATCCGGAGCGGATTGGCTTTTCGGCAGGAACGTCTCGTGGATAGTCCGCATGCGTCGATAAATCTAATCGCTCAAGAATTAACGAAAGATAAGAGTCGCCACTATCAATTTGAGCTACTCGGCGAGTTCATTCAGGCATGTTCGTGATCATGCTTGATTCAGGTGTATGAATATGACTGCAATTTCTTGTTTTGAAATGAGTTGCGATTCAATCATCGATTCGTTTCGCAAGTGTTTTTCAGAATGATTATAAAAACTGCTTGCATGCACCAGTGGTCTATTTAGGATCGCAAAATCCGTAACATCCGTCACAAATCTCGTTCTGGGGTGCATGGTCACTTCTGGACTCGCTCAAGGAGCCTGCGTAATGGACTTCACCAGACGGTCATTCCTGGGCTTTGCAGGTGCATCGGCGGCCGGAGCATTGGGTTTTCTGGGACTCGACCTGGGAACCGCCACGGCACGGGCCGACGAGAAGGCGGCATCGATGAAGAAGTGCCGCGTCTCGACCAGCATCTGTCCCTACTGTGGCGTCGGCTGCGGGGTGGTGGTGATGACGGAGGAGAAGGACGGCAAACGGCGCATCGTGAATCTGGAAGGCGATCCCGATCATCCCATCAACGAAGGCACGCTCTGTCCCAAGGGCGCTTCGATCCGCCAGTTGAGCGAGAACGGGAAGCGGTTGTCCAAGGTGCTCTACCGGGCTCCGGGCGCCTCGGAGTTCGTGGAGAAGGATTGGGACTGGGCCGCGCGCGAGATCGCGAAGCGGATCAAGAAGACGCGCGACGAGTCCTTTGAGGAGACGAACGCCAAGGGGGAGCGCGTCCAGCGCACGCGGGCCATCGCGTCCGTCGGCAGCGCGGCGCTGGACAACGAGGAATGCTGGCTCTATCAGAAGTTCCTGCGTTCGATGGGCCTGGTCTACATCGAACACCAGGCGCGTGTCTGCCATTCGTCGACGGTGCCGGCGCTGGCGTCCAGTTTCGGGCGCGGCGCGATGACCAACCACTGGATCGACCTGAAGAACAGCGACTGCATCCTGGCGATGGGCGCCAACCCGGCCGAAAACCACCCGATGTCGTTCCGCTGGGTGCTGAAGGCCAGGGAGCGCGGCGCCAAGCTGATCCACGTGGACCCGCGCTACACCCGGACCTCGGCCGTCTCGGACCTCTACGCTCGGCTCCGTTCCGGCACGGACATCGCCTTCCTGGGCGGCATGATCAAGTACATCTTGGACGGAGACCGGATCCACCGCGACTACGTCCTGAACTACACGAATGCCGCCTGCCTGATCAGGGAAGGCTTCCGGTTCGACCCGGCCGAAGGGCTCTTTTCCGGGTACCAGGCGGAGAAGCGCAGCTACAGCAAGGACACCTGGCAGTACGAACTCGACGAGAGCGGCGAGATCGTCAAGGATGCCTCGCTGCAGCATCCCCGCTGCGTCTACCAGCTCCTCAAGAGGCACTTTTCGCGCTACGATGTCCAGACGGTTTCGAGCGTGACCGGCACGCCGGCGGCGGATCTGGAGAAGGTGTACGAGGCGTATGCGGCCACCGGCGCCCCCGACAAGGTCGGCACGATCATGTACGCGATGGGGTGGACGCAGCACACGGTGGGTGTTCAGAACATCCGCGCGATGGCGATCGTCCAGTTGCTGCTGGGCAACATCGGCAAGGCCGGCGGCGGCGTGAACGCGATGCGCGGCGAATCGAACGTGCAGGGCTCGACCGACTTCGCGCTCCTCTTTCACCTCTGGCCCGGCTATCTCAAGCCGCCCCTGGCCTCGCAGACGACCTTGGACGCTTATCTGGCCAAGAACACGCCCAAGGCGATGGACAAGCAGAGCGCGAACTGGTGGGGCAACTATCCGAAGTATGCCGTCAGTTTCCTGAAGGCGATGTTCGGTCCGGCCGCGACGAAGGAGAACGGCTTCGGGTACGACTGGATGCCGCGGCTCGACGACGGCGCGAATTACTCCTGGCTGGTCATCTGGGACGAGATGCTCAAGGGCAACATCAAGGGCTTCTTCGCCTGGGGGCAGAACCCGGCCTGCAGTTCCAGCAACGCGAACAAGGTCCGCAAGGCGCTCCGCAAGCTCGACTGGCTCGTCAACGTCAACATCTTTCCCAGCGAAACCGGATGGTTCTGGAAGGATTCGCGCGACGTCCCGCCGGCCGACATCAAGACGGAAGTCTTCTGTCTGCCGGCCGCGGTGTCCATCGAGAAGGAAGGCAGCCTGACCAATTCCGGTCGCTGGGTCCAGTGGCGCTACAAGGCCGTCGAACCGGTGGGCGAATCCAAGCCCGACGCCGAGATCGTCCATCGGATCTTCCAGGAATTGCGCAAGTTGTACGCAACCGAAGGCGGCGCCTTCCCGCAGCCGATCGCGAATCTCAAGTGGGACTACTTCAACGAAAAGGGCGAGTTCGACGCGCACGCCGCGGCCAGGGAGATCAACGGCTATTTCCTTGACGACGTGACGATCGCGGACAAGACCTACAAGAAAGGCTCCCAGGTGCCCGCGTTCGCGATGCTGCAGAGCGACGGGACGACGGCGTCGGCGTGCTGGGTCTACGCGGGCTGTTACACGGACCAGGGCAACCAGGCCGCGCGGCGCACACGCGAGGAACCCGGCGGGCTCGGCCTGAACCCGAACTGGGCGTGGTGCTGGCCGGTCAACCGCCGCATCCTGTACAACCGCGCCTCCGTTGACGCGAAAGGCCAGCCGTACGACCCCAGCCGCGTCGTGGTGGAATGGAAGGACGGCAAGTGGGTCGGCGACGTGCCGGACGGCCCTTGGCCGCCTCCGGCCGTGGATGCGGAGAAGGGACGGCTGCCCTTCATCATGACGCCGGAGGGCCGCGCGCGGCTCTTCACGGCGGATCTGGCCGACGGACCTTTCCCGGAACACTACGAACCCTACGAGTCGCCGCTCACGCGCAACCCGCTCAACGGCCAGATGCTCAACCCGGCCGTCAAGCTGTGGACCGGCGAAGAGGACAAACGGTGCGACAACGGCAGCGCCGACTTCCCCTACGTCTGCTCGACCTACCGCGTTACGGAGCATTGGCAGACAGGCGTCATGACGCGACACACGCCGTGGCTCCTGGAGATGCAACCGGAGGTCTTCGTCGAGATCAGCCAGGAGCTGGCGAACGAGAAGGGCATTGCGGCCGGTGACCCTGTCCGCGTGTGGAGCGCGCGCGGATCGCTGGTGGCCTCCGCCATGCCCACCTCGCGCCTGAAACCCCTGCTCGTTCAGGGCAAGACCGTCCATCAGGTCGGGTTGCCCTGGCATTTCGGGTGGGTGATGCCGCTGGGCGACGAGCTGCCCAAGCATCCGCGGAGCGCCAATCGCCTCACCCCCAACGTCGGCGATGCCAATACCATGATTCCGGAAACCAAGGTGTTCCTCGTGAACATCGAGAAACTGAAATCCACGGACGCGGTGGCCCAAAAGGCCTAGCAGCCCGTTGAAACGGGGGCTGTTGTTTTCCCTCTCCCCTCGTGTGGGAGAGGGTGGGGAAAGGGGTTTTCAACGGGCTGTCAGCCGGAGGAGCATCCGCAGATGAGCAAGGCATGTCTGGTAGATACCACCCGCTGCATCGGTTGCCGGTCCTGTCAGGTGGCCTGCAAGCAGTGGAACGCGCTGCCTGCCGATCGCACCGCGACGCATCTGAAGAGCGGCGGGTATCAGAGCCCACCGTCGGTTTCGGCCAAGACCTACACCGTGGTATCTTTCCACGAGGTCGCGGATGCCAAGGCGCCCGGCGGCATGCGTTGGCTTTTCACCAAGCGCCAGTGCATGCATTGCGAGCATCCCGCCTGCGCATCGGCCTGTCCGACGACGGCCATGCACAAGACGCTTGAAGGGCCGGTCAATTACGACCCGAGCAAGTGCATCGGCTGCCGCTACTGCGTCTGGGCCTGCCCGTTCAACGTGCCCACGGCCGAATGGGACCAGCTCGCGCCGCAGATCCGCAAATGCACCTTCTGCACCGATCGCGCCCTGACGCCCGAAACCATCAACGAGAAGCCGGTCGATCCGCAGACCGCCGAGCGCCAGACCCAGGCTCTTTCCATGCCGGCCTGCGTCAAGGCCTGCCCGACCGGAGCGCTCTGCTTCGGCGAACGGGACGAACTGCTGAAGGAGGCGCACCGCCGCATCGAGCGGTCGCCCGACCGCTACGTCCACCAAGTGTACGGCGAGAAGGAAGTGGGCGGCACGGGGTACCTGTACCTTTCCAGCGTGCCTTTCGCGGAACGCGGATTCCGCACGGACCTGGGCGAAGTGGCGTACCCGCAGCATACCGAGCGCGCGATGAAGACGGTCGCGCCTGCCGTCGTCGGACTGGGCGCTCTGCTGGGCGCCGTCTACTGGGTATCCAAACGGCGCGAAGAGAAGGAAGACGCCGCCAAGGTCTGAAAGCAGGCCAGCGCTGCGAAACGGATGTTTTTGCGAGGGAGACGATCATGGAATACGCGGCTGTCAAGGGACGCCTTCTGACCCCGGTCAACGCGCTGCTGGCGCTCGTGATGCTGGCGGGTGTGGGCGCGTTCGTGGCCCGATTCGCGTTCGGCCTGGGCGCCACCACCAACCTCAGCGACACCTATCCGTGGGGGCTCTGGATCGTCTTCGACCTCGCCTGGATCGCGCTGGCCGCCGGCGCGTACGTCACCGCGGCCGTGGTTTATCTCTTCGGCGGAGAGCAGTTCCACGGCATCGCCCGCTCGGCGGTGCTGATGGGGTTGTTGAGCTATAACTTCGTCGTCGTCACGCTCCTGGCCGACCTCGGCCTGCCCTGGCACGCCTGGCAGATCGCGATCCAGCGGCCCGAGCATTCGGCCATGTTCGAGGTTTCGTGGTGCGTCGGCCTGTACGTCTCGGTGTTGGCGCTCGAATTCGCCCCGGTGCTCTTCGACCGCTTCGGGTGGGAGCGGCTGCGGGATCTCTGGAAACGCCTGACGCCGGTCTACATCGTGGCCGCGCTCGGCTTCTTCGTCTACCTGATGTCGCATTCGCCGCTCTGGGGCGTCGCCGCGCTGGTCGTCTTCGGCGCCCTGGCCGTGATCCTGCCCAGGAAGGCGACGGCGTCGGAAGGCGGATTGCCCATCCTGGCGGTCATTGCCGCGGTGGCCTTCTCCAGCATGCACCAGTCGTCGCTGGGCTCGCTCTTCCTGCTGATGCCGGACAAACTGAGCCACATCTGGTGGTCGCCCATCCTGCCGTTGTACTTCTTCGTTTCGTCCATCGTCGGCGGGCTGGCCACAACCATCGTGCTGGTCGCCCTGACCGACTGGGCCTTCGGTCGTAAGCAGCAGACCGAAGTGCTGGCCGGCTTGGCGCGCATCCTGGCCGGCGTGCTGGCGGCCTACCTGGCCCTGCGCCTGGGGGACCTGGCCGTCCGCGGACAATTGGGACCCGCCTTCGCCCAACCGTATTTCCTGACGGAGGTGGCGGTGGGCGCGATCCTGCCGTTGGCGCTGCTGGTGCCGTTGAGCCGCAAGACCGGGGCGGTCTTTGTCCTGGGCTTGTTGACCATGGGCGGCATCGTCATGAACCGTCTGTGCGTGGTCCTTCTCGGCATGAACCTGAACGGTCCCACGCCCGGCGGTTCGCCCGCGACGTATGTCCCGAGCCCGGTCGAGATCGTCCTGTCGGTCTCGCTCATCGCCGCGCTGTTCTTTTTCTATCTGCTGGGTGTCCGGCTGCTTCCGATCCTGCCACGCAACGGGGACGACGAAGGCGCGCACGAGCTGCCCGGGCACTTGCGCCGGGCGCATCCTGAAAACGCGGCCGTTACGTCCCCCTCCGCCGGAGCCTCGTAAACGGTGCAAGCCGCCGCCGAACCGGCTTCGCCCATCCCAAGCTTGGCCGCGCTCGAACGACTGGCGGCCTGCGATGCGGCTCCTCGCGAGGTCCTGCGGATGCGCATCGGGTTGACGCGCCTCCAGTACGAGGTGCTGGGACGCATTCGCGCCGAAGGCGCTGTCCCGGCGATCCCCCTGAACCGGGACAGCGTCGCCTTTCATCCGATCCTGCTGGAAAGGCTGCTCGTCGACCTGGTGACCCTTCTGAAATCCATGAACGCGGGCCATCCGCAACTGGATCGCATCGTGGCCAACCCGGGGATTCTCGCCGGTTTCTCGGAGATCGCCCGGCATGCGGCCTTCGAGCCCCAATCGGCATTCCTGGAGGACGCGGCCAGGCGCCTGGAACTCCCGCTCGACACGGTTTGCTGGCTGGGCCGCATGCTGGCGGCACCCTTCGTGACGGCCGCGGTCCGCCGCGTGCCGGAGCGGGGCCGCAGTTCCGAACGAACCTCGCCCGGATGTCCGTTCTGTTCCGCGCCGCCCGGGTTGGCGTATCTGCGCCGCGCGGACGGACGCCGCATGCTGGTGTGCGGCTTGTGCGGCGAACCGTGGTGCTCGATCCGCACCGCATGCCCTTTCTGCGCCAGCGCCGGACGATGGATGCGGCTCGCTTCGGACGAGGATACCGTCCGCTGGGTCGAAACCTGCGACGGGTGTCACGGCTATCTCAAGACGATCGACGAACGGCAGTTTCCGGAAGGCGAGTCGGTCGCCCCGCTGGCCGAATCGGTCCGCACGCTGTTGCTCGATCTGGCGGCCGAAAAGTGGTCCTGTCGGCCCAATCTGCCGTACGCCGCCATGACCTGACGCCGGCGTGTCGCGTTCAGGCATCCGCGGGGGAGCGTGGGCGTGCGAGCGCGGCCGAATCGCGCACCTCCAGCGTCGTTTCGAAACATAACCGTCGTGCCGGCGCCAGGGGGCGTTTCAACCGCGAGAGCAGCTCGCCCACCGCCGCGCGGGCCATCTCTTCCAGCGGTTGTTCGACGGACGTCAACCGCGGCGTGCTGTAACGCCCCGCCTCGGTGTTGTCGTACCCGGTCAAACTGAGGTCCTGGGGAATGCGCAGACCTCTTCGTTGAGCGACCCGCATCAGCGCCAGGGCCATCAGATCGGCGCCCGCCACGACGGCCGTGGGCGCCGGGCGAGCGGCGAGGAATCGCGTCAAGGCGGCCTCCATTTCGGCTTCCGTCGCTTCGAACGCGTTTCCCTGGGCGGCCTTCGTCAGGTAGATGCCGTCTTCGCAGGTCGGAAGACCGTGCCGTTCCATGAACGCGCGATACGTCCGGACTCGTTCGTCGTGGTGCTGATTCTCGCAGTCCGGACCGCCGCCGACATAGGCGATGCGGGAATGGCCGAAATCCCTCAGGTACAGCAGCGCCTGTTCGATGCCGCCTCGATTGTCCGGCATGACGCTGCTCACCGCCGGATGCTCCAGGCATCCGTTCAGCAGGACCACCGGGATTTCGTCGGCCAGACGGGCCATGCCTTTTTGAAACGGCGGACCCGTGCGCGAGGCATGGACCAGCGCCCCGTCCACCTTCCCGTCCGCCACTAGGCTCGGGAGCCTGCCGTCCTCGGGAAAACAGCCGAAGAGCACGTGATAACCCGCGCGATCGGCCGCAGGGATCAACCCCTGCGAAAACCGCGCATAATACGTGCTGGTCAGAAAATCGTTCAGGTTTCCGCGCACCAAGACGGCGAGCGCGCGTGTGGGACGATGCGTCTTGAAACAGCCGTGTTTTCGCGCCAAGGCCACGACGCGTTCGCGAACCTCGGGAGCGAACGGCGCCCGGTCCGGATCGGCCAGGATCTTCGAGACCGAAGACTGGGAGATGCCGGCACGGCGGGCCAGTTCGGTCTGCGTGATCCGGCGTCGTCTATGCGTATTCACGATTATGAATACCCGCGAAAGTCGAAAATGCGCCGAAAACGTCCCTGGCTGGGATTCGTAAAGGGTTCCGTTTTTCCGCGCGTCGTGATTTTCAATGGGTAGCCCCTAC
>Ga0101944_10003301_pt1 | contig 23005 bp, 12 predicted proteins | sample DewCreD2012metaG_FD_75245 | JGI IMG/M metagenome (GOLD analysis project Ga0101944, IMG submission 75245) | Hot spring sediment bacterial and archeal communities from British Columbia, Canada, to study Microbial Dark Matter (Phase II) - Dewar... ... | reverse complement strand
CCGCTGCGCTTTACTCGGAAATCGCTGGGACGAATGCTGGAACCAGATCAACCATTCCAGCCAGTTTCAGACTCGCGCCGCCGCTTGAACCCTCCAGTGGTTACAATTCCGTCATGCACCCTTTGTTACCGAGGGTCAGACTTTGAAATTGAGTTTTTGCGCGGCACGGTTATTTTTCCCGTCTGTCCGCCCGGCCCGGCAGGGGGTTACGGGCGGTAATTTTTCCCGCCGCGACCCCGGCAGTCGGGGTGCGCGACAGCCAAAGTCCGACCGGTTTAACAGTCAAAGCCCGTCCGCCGCCAAGCACTTATGTCCAATCGGAAAGCCGCCAAGCCCGCCAAGAGCGCCCCCGCCAAACGTCCGTCCGCCAAACCGGTGGCTGCCAAGCCCAAGCTCCCCGCCCCCAAGCCCGCCGCCCGCGCCGCCAAGAAGGACGCCCCCGCCAAACCGGAGAAAGTTGCGGCTCACGCCGTCTCGTCGTCGGCCAGCCCGGCGGCCGCTCCCCCGCCCGCCAGCGGGCCGATGCCGCCCGCCGCCGCCCCGCTGGGGGAGACGGCGGCCAAGCCGGACCTCAACGAGACCATCCAGGCGCTCGTGCAACTGGCGCGCGAGAACGGCTATCTCAGTTACGACGACATCAATGATCTGCTGCCCGAGGGGCTTTCGCCCGAAGAACTGGATGAAGTGCTGACCAAGTTGCGCGGTCTGGACATTGAAATCATGGACCAGGCCGAGGCCGAGCGCGCCAAGCCCGCCGCCCCGCAGGAACAGCCCGAGGAGGACGAGGATGCCCGCCTCGACATCCTGGACGACCCCGTCCGGATGTATATGAACCAGATGGGCAAGGTGCCGCTGCTCACCCGCGAGCAGGAGGTCGAAATTTGCAAGCGCATCGAGACCGCCGAACTCGAAATGAAGCGCATCGTTTACAGCTTCGGCTTCGCGGCCAAGGAACACATCGCCATCGCCGAAAAACTCCTCTCCGAGCCGCCCAAGGAGCGCTTTGACCGCGTGGTGGTGGACAAGAAAATCCCGAACCGCGACGGCCACCTCAAGGACCTGCGCGTCCTGATCAAGAAGGTCCGCGCGCTGGACACGGCCGTGGACGAGAAATTCCTCAACTGGCAGCGGCTGACCGTGAAGGCCCGCAAAGACCGCGCCCACAAGGAGCTGCTCAAGGCCGACAAGAAGCTCCAGGAAACCTTCCCCAAGTTCTACTACAAGCAGAAGGCCCTCGAGGAAATGATTGTCGTGGCCGGCAACATCCATGAAAAATTCCAGATGAGCCTGCGCGTCATCGAGGACCTGGAGCGCCAGCGCAAGGCGCCCGAGTTGCAGGCGGCCATCAAGGCCGAGCAGGCCAAGATCGCCGCCCTCGAACAACTGGTCCGCATGCCGCGCGAACAGTTTTACCAGGCCTTTGCCGACCTGAAGAAGGCCGCCGATGAGGCGCACAAGGCCAAGACCCACATGGCCGAGGCCAACCTCCGTCTCGTGGTGTCCGTGGCCAAGAAATACACCAACCGTGGCCAGTCATTCCTCGACCTCATTCAGGAAGGCAACATTGGCCTGATGAAGGGAGTGGAAAAATTTGAATATCGCCGCGGCTACAAATTCTCCACCTACGCCATCTGGTGGATCCGCCAGGCCATCACCCGCTCGATCGCCGACCAGGCCCGCACCATCCGCATCCCGGTCCACATGATCGAGATCATGAACAAGCTCTGGCGCGCCCAGAAGCACCTGACCCAGGAACTCGGCCGCGAACCGACCCCCGAGGAACTGGCCGACGAGATGCACATGCCCGTCACCCGCATCAATTCCCTCCTCAAGATGGCCCAGCAGCCCATCTCCCTGCACGCCCCCGTCGGCGACGACGGCGACGTCAGCGTGGGCGACTTCATCGAGGACAAGAGCGCCGAGAACCCGTCCGACGTCACCAGCTACAGCCTCTTGAAGGAAAAGCTGGCCGACGTGCTGATGACCCTCACCGAGCGCGAGCGCAAGATTCTCGAAATGCGCTTCGGCCTGGTGGACGGTTACGAGCGCACCCTCGAGGAAATCGGCAAGATGTATAACGTGACCCGCGAACGCATCCGCCAGATCGAGGCCAAGGCCCTCCGCAAACTGCGCCATCCCACGCGCGTCCGGCATTTGCAGGGCTTCCTCGACGGCGAAGAAGAGTTCGCCGTCTGAGCCGCCGCCCAACGGCGCCTTTCCCCGCTCAGCCGGAACGATGCCATTCAAAACGGGGAGCACCCGCCTCCGGCGGGTGGTTTCGGCGTCCCGCCGAAATCTGTGTTCCCCCATCTTCTCCGCACCCACAGGTCCGTGGCTGGGACGGTGGGAACGAGGTCGTGGCCGGGACGGCCACGACCGCACGCGGGACGCGTGCGCTCCCCTGCCAACGGCATCGTTCCGGCTCAGGCAGGCCGCTCCGCCGGCGCCGCCAGTTCGCGCCCGGTCTTGAGCCGCAACTGCCCGCAGGCGGCGTCAATGTCGTGGCCCTTCTCGCGCCGCAGCGTGGCCGTGACGCCCCGCGCCTCGAGGGCGGCCAGAAACCGCTCCTGCGCCGCTTCCGCGGGCCGTTCCCAGGGCAACCCTTCGACTGCGTTGTAAGGAATCAGATTGACCTTTGCGTGCAGCCGCCGGGCCAGCGCGGCCAGCGGGGCCGCTTCCTCCAGCGCGTCGTTGACCCCGGCGATGAGGATGTATTCCAGCGTGATCATGCGTCCCTTGCGCCGCTGGTATTCGTCACCGGCGTCGGCCAGGGCGGCCAGCGGATACTTGCGGTTCACAGGCATGAGACGGTTCCGGACCGCGTCGGTGGCCCCATGCAGGGAGATGGCCAGGCGGAATTGCTCCGGCTCGGCCGCCAGACGGCGAATTTCCGGCACGAGGCCGCTGGTGGAGATGGTGATTTTGCGCGCGCCGATGCCGCCGCCCCACGGGGCGTTCAGCAGGCGCAGGGCCGCGAGCAGGTTGTCGTAATTGGCCAGCGGTTCCCCCATGCCCATGACGACGAGGTTGTTGACCGTGCGAGTGTCCGGTGCCGGGGGCCGGGTGGCGGGAGCTGCCATCGCGGCATCCGGTGCGGCATCCGTCATGCGGAACCCGGCCCGCGCCAATCTTTCCACCGCCAGCGCCTGGTCCACGATTTCTTCAACGCGCAGGTTGCGTTTCCAGCCGTCCAGCCCGCTGGCGCAGAATTTGCAACCGTAGGCGCAGCCCACCTGCGTGGAGATGCACAGCGTGTGCCGGTCGCTGGCGTCGCCATACAGGGCGGGATTCGCCGGAATCAGCACGCTTTCGATGAGCGCGTGATCGGCCAGCCGCCAGAGAAATTTCCGCGTGGTGTCGCGCGCCCCCTGCTGGCGGACCAGTTCGAGCACCTGATGCGCAAACGTCTGGCCCAGTTTTTCCCGCAGCGGCCGGGGCAGGTTGGTCATCTGCTCCCAGTCGGTGGCGCCCCGGCGGTAAATCCAGTCCAGCACCTGAGCGGCGCGGTAGGCCGACTCGCCCCAGGCCGCGAGCTGGGCGCGCAAATCGGTTTCGGACACGGATTTGATGTCAGCTTTCACGCGCTGGGTTTAACAGGGCGGTGTCCCGGCGGCCAGACCCGCCTTGCCGCCGCACCGGATGGACGGGCCCGTCCTGTGGCGGCAGCGCGCCATAACGGGCCAACGGTTTTTTTGCCCGCCAGCCATCGCGGGTGGGGCCTGGAGGCGCAGACCAACTCACCCGCAGATGGCCTGCGACCGGCCCCCTGGTTCCGCCTGCCCGGCAGCATCGCCACCATTCCAGTCACTCTTCCCATTGTTTTCTCGCCCGCCGCCTGCTTTTTCCGTCTGGCCTGGCCGTGGGCGCATCTCACTTTCTTGCAAGTCCGTTTCATATGTGTGCGGTGGTAGCGTCGGCAATCCTTGGCTGACGTGGAGCCGGGCTTCCCAGCCCGGCGGAAAGCAACGCCCGCCCGCACGGGGCGCTCGGCAAGTTCATGTCGCCCGCCCGGAGCCACGCTCATTCCGGGCGGCAAGGATGCCGCCCTCTACGGCAGGCAGGATGCCTGCCGCCACCGCCGGCAAGAAACTGAGATGCGCCCGGTAACAAAAAACGGAATTCTGTGTGCGCACAAAACCGGACTGGGTCAGAAGCCGGGGACGTGAAGCAGGACAATGGGTTTGGCCTGTGGGTCTGGGGCGTGATGGAGGTAGTAAATGTCGCCATCTGGGCGAAGGCAGCGAATGACGAGGGAACGCGGTGGGGCGGCGATGACGTGCCGCTGGTCGCCGACGGGGACTTTGCCGTCGTCCCCGAAGCGGACGCGGGTTTGTTGGCTCCAGACGTGGGGCCACCAAGGGCATTGGGCGCGGGCCGGAGGACTGAGCGCTTTTCGGCGAGGGCTTGCTGGTGGGCGGCGTGAGGTGTCTGGCCGAGTTCGCGATGGGGCTCGTGCTGGTTGGCGTGGGGGACGAGTTGGGCGAGCACCTGGTTGGCGCCGGTGAGTTCGATGATGTGTTCCGCAGCCCGCAGGGGGACGAGACGTTTCTGCCAGTAGTCGTGACGGCGTTCGATTTTTGCCTCTGGCGTGGGGCGTGGGGGCGTAGAGCAGTTTGACGCCGTCGAAGCGGGAGCGGGCCAGGCCCAGTTGCCGGGCGGCAGGACGGGCGCAGAGCTGACCGGTGCGATGACTGTGGCGGAGATGACGGAGGAACGGAGCGGGGTGACGTTTGATCAGTTGAAGTGTTTCATCGGGCCGAAGGTAACAGGGAGGGTGGATTTATCGCTTTGAACCCGAATTCCGAAGCGCGAAATTTTATCGGTGCGCGGCGTCACAAGGGAGCGCGGCGTTCACGCCGCTTCGACTCACCAGGCCCCGGCGGGCAGGAGATTTGGGGGCCGCTGGGGAATTCGGACGGTGAAGCGGGCTGAAACCCGCGCCCCTCACGCCATTCCGCAAGGATCTGTAAAACTTTGTTCCAGTGGTAATAGGCCCGGAACATTATTCCGGTTTTGATCGCACAGCACTGTCCGGTTTTGATCGCACCACGACACGCCGGTTTTCCGCCCGTTTTCGCGGCTTCGCGGCGCGTTGGCTCGAAGCAAGAAGTCGCGGGCGGGAGTTCGAATGTCCGCCCGCTCCGGGGGTGGCGGAGTGCCTGCGGAAAGCGAGTTTGCTCGCCCCCGGACTACCGGCCGGTCGGCGCGGGGTAGTCTCCGGTTGGCGCAGGCGGGCGCAGGCGTTCGCGCAGCGGGCTGTCCGGCTTGAGCCGGGCAAAATCGCTGGCGGGCAGGCTGCCGTCGGGCTGACGCGGCGCGGCGGCCAGCGCGGGGTCGAGGCTGAGGAAATCCCCGGGGGACGCGGTGCTGATCCACTTCGTGGGCTTCTTCGGGTCGGGCTGCCAACTGTTGTGGCGCGAGATGACCAGTTCGCCGAGGTCGGCGTCCTGCCGCGCGGAGACGGGGGCGAAGGCGATGTTGTGTTCGAGCACATGCGCCTGCTTCTTGAACTCGAAGTTGGTTTTGTTGCCCCAGGCGATGCAGTGCTGGATGGTGATGGGCGCGGTGTTGTTGTTGTCCTCGAAGCCGTTGCCGGAGCCGAACGGGTGGTCGAAGGCGACGCAGTGGCGGACGAGGTGGGAGGCGGGCTGGTTCTGGCCGCCGAGTTTGAAACCGTTGCCATCGCCGGAATAACTGCTCATTTCGGGGAACAAGTTCGGGTCGCCGTTATGCCACGCCCAGCAATGTTCGATAGTGACGGCAAAGGTGGTCATGTAGAGGTCCCAACCGTCGTCGGCGTTTTCCCAGGCGCGGCAGCCGACGAACCGGTTGCCGGGGCCGGCGAACAGTTTGCAGGCGAAGCCGTCGGCGTTCTCGCCCTTCGTCCGGGGATCGAAGTTGCGGTAGGAGTCGCAGTGGAGCACGAGGTTCGACGCGACGAGCGAGCCGTCGTTCCGCGCTTTCTTGTAGAGGCCGATTTGCAGGCCGGTGTCGCCGTTGTGATGGAAGACGCACTGCTCGATGACGTTGTGGCTGCCCTCGATTTTCAGGCCGTTGTCGGGGGCGTGGCAGATTTCCAGGCCCTTGAGGTGCCAGTGGTCGCCGCCGAGGAACACGCCGCGTGACAGGAAGCGGACTTTCTCATCCTCCGGCCACCAGCCTTCCCAGCAGAGCACCGGTTTCGCGCCGGGCGCGGCGTGGAGGCGGATGGGCGCGGCGGCGGTGCCGGAGTTGGTGAGTTGAATCGTGGCGGCGAAGCGAAACGTGCCGTCGTGCAGGAGAATCGTATCGCCCGGTTGGGCGCGGTCCACAGCGAGTTGCAGGCTGCGCCAGGGCGCGGTGGCCGTGCCGGCGGCGGCGTCATCGCCGGTGGGGGCAAGGTGCCAGGTGGCGGCAATGGCCGGCATGGTGATCAGCGTTGCCACGCTCAAGCCCCACCAGGTGGGGATGGCCAGGAACGGGTTCAGTTTCATGGGGTGGATTCGGTTGCGATCGGGCGCGGGCGGGGCATTGTTCAAGGGCGGTCTCAGTTGTCCTCGCGTTTCACCAGGATGGTGACTTCGCCGGTCTGGTCGGCTTGAACCACCAGCGGCTTTCCGAACGTGACGGTGAACGTGGATTGCAAACCGACGCGCATTTGCTGATAGGACGAGCTGGTTGTGCCGGTGCCACCGCCGTATGTGCTCGTCACATAGGGCACGGTGCGTCCGAGGAAGAACTTCAACCGGGCCTGGTTGTCGCCGTCGAGCAGGTCCAGGGTGCCATTAAGACTGACGCTGGTGGGGACTTCGTTCTGAGCAATCTTCTTGCTGCCTTGAATTGTCTCCAGCGAGAACGAGCCTTCGCTGGTCAGCACCCGCAACCGATTGGTCTCCGTGCCACCCTCCTTCCAGGTAACGGTGATGCTGTAATTGGCAGTGCCGACCTTGAGCGCGGATGGAGCCGCCGTCATTGGCGGCGATTGTGGTTGGGGAGCATTGCCAGGCGGGGCGGCCGGTTGTCCCGGCTGGGCGAAAACGGCGGCGACATTGAAGATCACAAGACTGAGGAGCAGCATGGTTTTCATGGCGGTGCGGCGAGGGTAAAAGGTCGCGGTGATGCGTCGAGTCGCAAATTGGCGCGCGTATTCCGGGGGCGCATCTCAATACTCATAAGGCCCGAGGTCGGGCGCGGTGCCGTTGAAGGGCTGGCCGAGGTTGACGCCCTTGTCAATCAGGTCGCTGCCCGCCACGAGCCGGGCGAAGCCGGTGGGCAGGCTGCCGTCGGGCAGGCGCGGGGCTTTGGCGGCGGCCTCGAGGAGGCTGACGTAGTCGGCGGCGTTGGCGGTGACGGCGAGGTTCCAGGTGTTGTTCTGCTCGACGGGGTTGTTGTCGGCGATGAAGCCGCCGGTGTTCACGCCGGAGCGCGGGAGGCTGACGTTGTTGCGGAAGAAGTTGGTTTTTCCCGAATTGAGCGAGCCTTCCATGAAGTAATTGTAGCCGCTGTTGCCGTTGCTGAAGGACAGGCAGTGCTGGACCACGAGGCCGTCCTTGTGGCTGTTTTGGGTGAAGCCGTTGACTTTGTGTCCGAACGCCACGCAGCGCCAGGCGTAGTGGGTGCCTTTGGAATCGCCGCCGGTGCCGTTGCCGCCGAGTTTGAAGCCGTTGCCGTTGCCCTGGCCGACGCCGCTCTTCCACGTCCAGCAGTTGCTGATGACGATGCTGTAATCGGTCTCGAACAAATCCCAGCCGTCGTCGGAGTTTTCCCAGGCGCGGCAGCCGATGAACACGATGCCCTGGCCGCAGTGCATTTTGGCCGCGAAGCCATCCGCGTCGCCGCCGTTGCTGTCCTTGTCGAAGTTCAGATACGAATCGCAATTGATGACCTCGACGAACGCGGCGAGCAGGCCGCCGGGGTTGGGGTCGGTGTGGCCGAAGCCAATTTGCAGGCCGGTGTCGCCGCAATGGTGGAAGACGCATTCCTCGAAGCGGAGGTGGCTGCCCTCGACCTTGATGCCGTTGTCGCCGGCGTAGCCGATTTCGAGGCCTTTGACGTTCCAGTGATTGCCGTTGGTGGTGAACAGGAAGCCGCGGTTGGCTGCGCCGTAGGGCTGGTTGGTGAAGTTGAAATAGGGTTTCTCGCCGGGATACGCGAGCAGGCTGATGCGGTTGCCTGCCGTGCCGGAGTTGGTGATGCGGATGGTGGCGGTGGGGTAATAGGTGCCGCCGCGCACATAGATGATGTGCCCGGGTTGGGCGACGGACGCGGCCTTGCCCACGGTGGCGAACGGCTGGGCCAGGGTGCCGGGGTTGGCGTCGTTGCCAGTGGGGGAGACAAACCAGTTTCCGTTCGTGGGCGCTGCGGCAATGGTCAGCGTGGCGACGGCGCTGGTGGCGGAGCCGGCGCTGTTGGCGACCACGACGTGATACGCGCCGGCGTCGTTCGAGGTGACGCTACTGATGGCATGGCCCTGGTTCGTCGCGTTCGGGATGGGCGTGTTGGTGTTGAAATACCACTGGTAACTGAACGGCGCGGTGCCGGTGACGCCCACGCTGAACAGCGCACCCTGGCCGATGGCGGCGGTTTGGTGCTGCGGTTGCGAGGTGATGACGGGGGGCGTGCCGGCGGGGGGATTGGTGCCGCCGCCGACGGCGCGCAGGCGGAAGAAGGCCTGGTCCAGGGCGGGATTGACGGGGTTGGTGCAGTCGAACGTGCCCGCTCCGGTGAAGGTGTTCGAGTGGATGGCGCTCCAGGGCGCGGCGAGGTTGGATGCGCTGAGGACTTCGTAGCCACCGCCGGGGGCGCCGTTGCTGCCGCGCAGGATGATGTGGCCCGCGCTGACCAGGGTTTCCGTGATGACAGGCCCGCCGGGTGTGATCGGGGGCAGGGTGCCGGATGGCGGGGTGACGGACGCATACGTGGGGCCAAGGCGGAATTCGTCCACCTCGAAGCTGCCGCCGCCGCTGCTGGCGGTGTTCCAGAGGAAGTAGGCCAGGTTGACGTTTTCGGTGTTTGCGGCGGAGCCGGTGGGAGTGGGCGCGTCGCCCCCGAGGCTGGTCGGGTTGATCCAGACCTCGGCCAGGCGCGGGCTGCCGAAGGTGTAACGGATGACGATGAGGTAGGTTTCCCCGAGGGTGAGCACGGGGCTGCTGAATTGCGGGCTGCTGGTGTTGACGCCGACGGCGAGTTCGCCGGTGGCGCGGAGAAAGATGCCGAGCGACGGCGTGGTGTCGGAGGCGGTGGCACCGGAGGCGTAAGCGATGAGGGTCTGCGCGGAGGGGCGGGTGTTGACCTTGAGCAGGAACGAGAGGCAGAAGCTGTTCGTCGTCTGCGTGGTGAACGGGACGTAGGTGCGCGCGGCGGTGCCGGAGGGGAGGAGCGTGACCTTGTTGCCCGTGCTGTTGGTGAGGCCGGGGTGGGTCAGGTTGCCTTCGGCCACGCGGATGGTGCCCGAGCCGGCGGCGGCGAGCCAACTGCCCTGGCCGGCGAGGTTGGTCGGCGCGGGGTGGTGGAAGGCGTCGTGGAATGGCAGGGTGACCTGGGCCAAGGCGCCGGTGCTGGCGCTCACGAGGAGCGCCAGCAGACCGGCAAGGCGAACTGAATTCATACGATCAGCGGAGGTGGCGGATTAACCGGTCGGTTCCCTTAATACGCGAAGGGTCCCTTGCCCGCGCCGGCGTGGTTGGTGACGAGGTTGGCCACGTTGGCCGCCGGGTCGAGGGTGTAGGCGTAGGGCGGCGGGTTCAGTCCGAGCGGGTCGCCGGGCGTGAGCGTGTCGCTGCCATCAATCAGCACCAGCGTGCCGCCCGTGTTGTGGGGGTAGGCGGTGGTGAAGGCGCAGTTGTTGGTGAGGTTGCCGGTGGCGCGCAGTTTGCCGGTGGTGCCGGAGGTGATGATGAGTTCCCACGGGTTCTGGACGTCCTGGAAGTGGTTGTTCTCGACCAGCACCTCGGCATGGAGGCGGGTGCGCACACAGTAGTTGTTGCCCGGCGAGTTGAAGTAGTTGTTGAAGACATGCGCGCGGCCAAAGCGGACGGAGGGCATCCGTTCCCGGGCGAAGGTGCCATACCAGTTGTGGTGGAGGGTGACGTGCAGTTTGCCGGCGTCTGCGGTGTCGCTGTCGCTGCCGCCGATGAGGTGGACGTTTTCGTGGCCGTTGGGCGCGGTGTAGTAGAACTTGCACCAGGACACGGTCAGGAAGTCCGCCTCGCGGGTGGCGTCCACCAGGCCGTCGAGCGCGCTGTGGAAGGTGCAATGGTCAATCCAGACCTGCTTGCCGCCGTTCTTGAGCGTGATGCAGTCGTCCTCGCCGTAGCCGTTGGGATTGGTCAGGGTGAGGTTGCGGATGATGATGTTGGTGGCGTTGTAGGTGGCGCTGCCTTCGGTGAGGAAGATGCCGAGATTGCCGATGAGGGTGGCGTTGGTGCCGAGGCCGATGAGGGTTTTGTTCGGTCCGAAATAGGTGTTGCCGTTCGTGCGCAAGGTGATGGTGCCGTCAATGTAGATGATGGCGGGCTGCGAATTGCTCAGGGCGACGATGAAGCTGGCCAGGTTGGTGGCCCAGATGATGTTGGTGGTGTTGCCGCCGCCGGTGATGGGCGCGGGCACGGCGGCGTAACCGACGTGGCTCCACTGGCCGCCCCCGCCGCCGCCCCCCGCGCCCTGCACGCGGAAGAAGCGCGGGCCGCCCGGGACAAGCGGGTTGGTCCAGGCGAACGCGCCGGCGCCATCGAAGTTGTTGGTGAACACCGAAGCCCACAGGTTCATGGGCTGGGTGACGTTGGTGGAACTGAGGATGCGGTATTCGCCGCCGGGCGCGCCGTTCTGGCCGCGCAGAATGAAGCTGCCGGCGGCGGCGACCGCCTGAGTGATGACTGGGGCGCCGGCCCCGGGTGCGGCGTCGGGGTTCTTGATGATCCAGAAGGGGATGCTGACCGCATTGGTGAGGCCGGCACCAATGCCGGAGGCGCTGGCGGTGAGCTGCTTCTGGCCGGGCAGGTTGATGCTGAGGTTGGTGAAGACCGCCCGGCCGGCGGCGTCGGTGTTGCGCGTGACGGTCCCGCTGAGGGTGCCGCTGCCGGAGGTGAGGGTGAGGGTGATGGGCACGTTGTTGCTGGCGACCGGCAGGCCGCTGGCGTTCTGCACCTGGACTTCGATGGGCCGCATCGTTTGGCCTTCCCCCGCGAGGAACGGCTGCACGGTGAAGCCCAGTTGCTGGCCAATCAGCGGGCCGGACGGGGTGACGGAGGACCAGGAATCACCGACGCGGATGCTGTCCAGTTCGACCACGCCGCCGCCGTTGCCGGCGGAGCCGTTGACCAGCACCACGTAGCGCAGCGGCTGGGAATCCGAGGTGTTGCTGGTGGTCGAGGCGGCGACGGCCGGACTGGGGTCTTCCGTGCCGCCCAGCGTGGTGGGATTCAACCAGAGGGTCACGGTGTCATCGCCGGAGCCGGGATTGAACGTGTATTTGGCGACCACGAGCACGACCTGGTTCGGGGCGAAGGTGGCCGTGCCCCAGGCGGTGGTGCCGTTGCTGGCGCTGCCTTCGTTCTTGCGGACGCCAATGCGATAGGTGGTGGCAGTCAGGCGCTGGTAATAAACCACCAGACCCGCGCGGGCCTGGCGCGAGCCGGTGCCGCTTGAGGTGCTGACGCCGCCGTCATTGTCGAGGCATACGAGCGCCGAAACGTAGTTGTCAGTGGTCTGCATGGTTGTGACCTGCATGAGGAAGGACACATACACACTGCCCGACCCGATGGCGGAGTCGTTGAACGTCCGGTAGTGGATGGAATTCACCGCGGTGAGGCGGGCGCGTTTGTCATGGGTCAGGACGGGGTCGGTGAGGCCGCCGCCGGTCAGGTTGCCATCCTGCAAGAGGACCGAAGTCTGCCCGGCGGTGCCGACCCACGGGGAGGCGGTGACGTTGGTCAGGTGCGTCCCGGCGGCATCCGGGTAGTCGAAGCCCTCGAAGAGGAACTGGGCCTGCGCGGCGAGCGCACCGGCACAGAGCGCGCCCAGCAGCAGACTGCGCCGCACGGCGGTATGGGAGATGGGGTGGGTGATGTTTTTCATGGTTTGAGGTTTGGAGGATGTTGGTGGTGAGGGGTGGTGATAAACCAGGGAGCAAAGGGGCCGCGCTGCGCGCCGGCGTGGTTCGTGACCACGGTGGGCACGGCGGCGGCGGGCCGCAGGGTATAGGAATACGGCGGCGTGAACACCGTGTCCGTGCCGGGAATCATTTCGCGGATGGTGCCGTCCCGGTTCGTGGTGGTGCCGGTCCAGGTGACGCCAAAGTCCGTGCCCAGGAAAGGCACGTTGTTGCCGGTGGCGAACAGCTTGCCCTGCACATGGCTGGCGCTGGTGATGTAGCGTTCCCACGGGTTGCGGACGTTGCGGAAGAAGTTGTGCTCCACGCGGCACTCGGCGTCCTTGCGGGTGCGGACGCAGTAACTGTTGCCGGGGGCTTCGTAGTAATTGTTGAAAATGTGCGCGCGGCCAAACCGGACGGAGGGCATGCGCTCGACGCAGTTCACGTCCCACCAGTTGTGGTGGTAGGTGACGCGGTAGTTGCCGGCGTCGGCATCGCTGGAGGCGATGAGGCTGACGTAGTTGTGATTGCCGGCGGGCGCGGCGCTGTAGCGGAACCGGCACCACGAGATGGTGATGAGGTCGGATTGCTGGGTGATGTCCACCGCGCCGTCGGCGCAGTCCTCGATGGTGCAGTGGTCAATCCAGACGTTCGCCGAGTAGTGCAGCCCGATGCCGTCCTCGGTCGAATTGCGGATGGTGAGGTTGCGGATGATGACGTTGGTCGAGCGGTAGAGGTAGAGGCCGCCGCCGGTGAGGACGATGTTGCCGAGGCCGATGACGGTTTTGTGGTTCCGGATGTGCGTGCTCATGCCGGAAAGCGCGAACGAGTTGGTGATGTAGATCGTGTAGGGCGGGTTCACATCCGAATAGGTTTTGAGCTGCGCCTCGCTGCCGACATACACGACCGGCCCGGCCGCGCCGCCGGTGATGGGCGCGGGGAGATTGCAGAAGCCGACGGCGCTGAAGTCGGGCGGGGCGTTGGTGTCCACGGTGAGCAGCGCGAACGCGCTGTGCGCGCCGCCGTAGTCGTTGGTGACGGTGACGGAGTAGGCGCCGGCCTGATGGGGCTGCACGTTGGTGAGCGTGAGGGTGGCGTTGGTCTGGCCCGGCAACGGCGTGTTGGTGTTGAAGAACCATTGGTGGAACAAGGGCGGCGTGCCGGCGGCGACGACGTTGAGCACGGCGGTCTGGCCCGCAGGAACGGTCTGGCTTTGCGGCTGGGTGAGGATGGTGGCGGGCGCGGGAACGTTGCTGACGGTCAGCGTGGCGACGGCGCTGGTGACGACGCCCAGCGAATTGCTGACGGAGACGAAATAGGCGCCAGCGTGGTTGGTCTGGACGTTGTTGATGGTCAGCGTCGGGAGGTTGGCCCCGGCCGGGGTGTTGGTGTTGAAGAACCAGCGGTAGGTCAGCGGCGCGGTGCCGGTGGCCGTGACGGAGAAGGTCGCGGTCGCTCCGGCGAGCAGGTCCAGATTTGTGGGGTGTGCGGTGATGACCGGGGGCGCGGGGGGCGGGGGACCGCCAGTGGTGCGCAGGCGGAAGAACAGCGGCGCGACGGGCGGCAGCGGATTGGTCAGGCGAAACGCGCCGGCGGGATCAAAATTGCCCGTCAGCACTTCGTTCCACTCGGTCAGCGGCGCGGCCAGTTCGCCGGAGGCGAGCAGATCAAAGGCGGCGTTGGGCTGGCCGTTGGCCCCCTGAAACACCAGCCCCTCCGGCGCGAGCCGGAGGCCGGTGAACACGGGCGCGGCCGGCGGCGGGGGCGTGCCGCCGGCGGGGGCGGCGGCGGCCCAGGTGGTGGCGATGCGCAACTCATCCAGGCTGACGGACGTGCCGCCATACAGGTAGCAGCGCCCGATGCCGGTGCTGTCGTTGCCATCGCTGCCGGTGGTGAAGGCGATGTCCGGCGCCGGTTCCGCCCCGCCCGCCAGCGGGTTGAGCCAGAGCGCCACGCCGTCGTTGTTCGAGCCGGTGACGAACTGGTAGCGCACGACGATGAAGTGTGTGGCGCCGACGGCAATGGGCGTGCCGTGCCAGGTGGTGCCGGCGCGGAGTTTGGAGAGGCCGATTTCCACGTTCCCGCCGTTGAGCCGGAGCCAGACATCGGCGTAATACGACGAGGCGGAACCGGCGCGCAGCAGGCCGGTGATGATTTTTCCGGTGCTGTCGAGGCCCACGGTCGCGTTCACGCGCAGCAGGAACGAGTAATACACCGCGCCGGTGGTGACGCCGGTGGTGAACTGGTTATAGGTGCCGGAAGCAGAAGCGGTCGTGAGGGTGACGTGGTGGCCGGCGGAGGCCGGCAGGCCATGCGCCGCGCCGTCGAGGCTGTTGGTGGCGACGGTCACGCCGCTATTGGAGCCGCTCCAGCCGTCGGCGGAGCCGACGGAGCCGAGGTTGCCGGGGGCGTAGTTGAACGGCGCGGTGAACAGGGGGGTGGCAAACGCGGGCAGGGTCGGTGCCGCGAGGAGCCAGCCGGCGAGGAGCAGTCGGGGGTTCATGATTGCGGTTCGGGCCTGGCGACGGGCGCGGCGGGAGCGAGCTTGCGCCGCCAGCGCGGATAATCCTTTTCAAGCAGCGCGGCGGGCGCGTCGGTGTAATAGGCGTAGCCCACGCGGCGCTCGGTCTCGATTTCGTCGTAACGGTAATGCGGCACCCGGTCGCGCCCCACGAACAGGGGGCGGTGGGAGCCGAGTTCGTAAAAGCGCGCCCACAGCGGCCCCGCCGTCGGATCCTCGACCACGCGGCGGTCGCGCTGGCCGGCGGCGTTGGTGAACGTTTCGACCCGGATGCCGGACAGGGCGGATTCCCGGAACCACGCCACCGCGCCTTCGACAGCGTTGCGGACGGCGGGGGTGGTGGGTTCGAGGCTCATGAGAAAGCGGACAATGCCGACGCTCTCCGCGCCGGAAAGCGAGGCCGGCTCGAAATTGCGCGCGGGCGCGGGGGCAAGCGTGCGCGCGTCGTGTTGCGCGCACCAGACGGTGAGGTGGTCGTTCTGCCGGACCTGCGTGCGGAGGATGCACTCGACGCCGCGGGCCACGGCGGCGGCGGAGCGGGCGCGGCGTTCCTCGTCCACGAAGACGAAGGGCGGCCCGCCGTTGGCGGCGTCGCGCAGCAGGTTGAGGACGTGGATCATCGCCCCGTCGTTGTAGGTGATGTGCGAGTAATAACCACGCCGGAGCGGATAATACTGCGGCCAGCCGCCATTCGGGTATTGGGCGGCCAGAAGGTAATCCAGCCCCCGGTTGAAGGCGGCGCGGGAGGGTTCATGGCCGGTGGCGTGAACGACGCGGGCCAGAAAGCGCAGCGGCGTGGTGGTGGCTCCGTTGTCAATCGTGTTGGCGTTGGCGGCCGTGGACTCCGGGATGTCCCCCGGGCCGGAGGGCGCGGCGGCCAGGTTCAAATTCTTCGGCCAGCCACCTTCGGGGGACTGATAGCGAATGACATTGCTTGCGATGAGGAGAGCCTGTGGGGTGGCATACCAGGCGGCGGGGCGTTGGGCCAACGCGGAGCTCCAGCGCGGCAAGGGCGCGTTGGTTTCCTGGGCGGCCGCGGCGCCAGCCGTCAGCAGGGCGGCGGCGCATCCCGTCAGCGCGCGAATGGAGCAAGGGAGCATCATGGCTGGCGCAACCGGAAATACGCGGCCTCCTCGGGGGCGGGCACCATGATTTCCTCCGCCGGTTGCAGCGGGTTGTGAACGAGCACCTCCCGCCAGGTCACGAGGTTGGTGGTGGCTTCGACGGCCACCGGGCTGCCCGGGGTCAGCCCGTCGGCCTGCAGGCGCATGATCCTGGCCCCGAGGTGAAAACCCCCGGTGATGGAAGTGAAGAACAGCAGGGCGAACGGCCGCTCGAACGCGCCCAGGTCGGGGGCCGCGCCGAAAACCGGCCCGGCGGCCGGCGGCGGCAGCACCGCGCCCCGGTCAAGCCACCGGCTGCCCGCCGCCAGCCGGGCGAGCGCGTTGGTCGGGAGGCTGTAATCGGCGTTGCGGGGCGCGAGGGCGAGGGCGAAGTCGAGGCTGACGAAATCGGCGGCGGTGGCCGGGGCGATCTGCCAGGAGTTCGAGATTTGCAGCGCGGAGGCGATGATCCAGTTGGTGCCGCCCAGGCCGAGATGCGAGAGGTTGTTGCGGAAGTCGTGGTTGCCGTTCACCGGCTGGTCGTAGAAGCTGAAGTTCCATTTGCCGTTGCGGAACCCGGTGTTGTGCCAGAGCGTGTGTGCGCCCACGCCGTTGTTGTGGTCGAAGCCCTTGCTGGTGTTGTCGAAGGCGAGCGACCGGACGACGGTGTGGCGGCCCGTGGTGCCCGCGCCGCCCAGTTTGAAGCCGTTGCCATTGCCCTTCCAGGCGCCCGCGTAGTTCCAGAGGTTCGAGCCGTTGGCGAAGGACCAGCAGTTCGAGATGAGCACGCTCTCGTTGTTCTGGTAGAGGTCCCAGCCGTCGTCGGCGTTGTTCCACGCGCGGCAGCCGATGAACACGTTGCCGGGGCCGCACCCGGCCTTGGCGCCGAAGCCGTCGCCATTGTTCCCGTCGCCGCTCTTCTCGTAATTGCGGAACGAGTCGCAGTTCAGGATGAGCGCGTTGGTGGCTTTGCTGGAGGTGCTGCCGAGTATGATGCCGTCGTTGTCGCAGTCATGCACCACGCAGCCCTCGACGATGTTGCCGGTGCCGCCGATGAAGATGCCGCTGTCGGGCGCGTTGCGGATGGTGAGGCCGCGCGCGTGCCAGTGGTTGCGCCGCAGGTCGAGGGCCTTATCGGACGACTCGGGCATGGTGGCGAAGTCGAAGACGGGCGTCTCGCCGGGCCAGGCCCACAGTTTGATCGGGTTGCCGGGCGCGCCCACCTTGCTGCTGCCCGGCGCGATGCGGGAATTCAACGCATACACGCCGCCGCGCACCCAGATGGTGTCGCCCGGCACGAGCGCGGCGGCGACGGCTTTGTGGGGCGTGGCAAAGGGGGCGTTTGACGTGCCGGGGTTGGTGTCGCTGCCCCACGGGGCGACGAAGTATTCGGCGGCCCCCGCGCCGACGAGTGCGAGCAGCCACATCGCGCACCCGCCCGCAGCCAGGACCGGGCGCGTCGGCAGAAGTGACGTCGGGTTCGACATAAACGGGATGTTGACACGATAGCGGGGGCGTGCCGCCAGTCATCCGCCCGATGCTGCAGGAGGAGTTGAAAATTGCGCACACCGTCCGCCCGTTTCGGGGGGAAACCGTCCGGTGCGGCCGGCCCGCAGACAACCGGCCCGGCGCTCGCGTGCCCAAAATTCACCCCCCGTTGCAGAAAGCGGCGGGGTGACAGGTCGGCGCACCCGGGTTAGGTTGGTTGCGTGAACCCCGAACCGGACATCATCAATCATGCGCCCGCCGGGGTTGCGCACGCTCGAACCCCATCATTCCACATGCATCGCTCCAGCCCTCCTTCCCCTCGTGCCGGCGCTTCCCCGCGCGGCTTCACCCTGATCGAACTCCTGGTCGTGATCGCCATCATCGCCATCCTCGCGGCCATGCTGCTGCCCGCCCTCGCCTCGGCCAAGGAGAAGGCCCGGCGCACCAAGTGCGTGAGCAACCTCAAACAGGTGGGCATCGCCTTCAACATCTATGCCGGGGACAACAATGATTTCGCGGTGACCACGCCCCGGGATGACAGTTACCGCGACCCGGTGACGGGCCAGGTGCATGGGAGTTCCGCGGGCATCTCGCTGTGGGACGTGCCCCGCAAGGCGGCGGATGAACTCGTGGGCGCCGGCGGGCAACGGAACATCATGTATTGTCCCGGCTACATGGCGTCGGTGGCCAATGAGGACCACTGGTGGAATTACAACACCACCGGTTACCGGGTCACGGGGTATGTGTTCCTGATGACGCGCATGACCAAAAGCGGCAACGCGGACGTCGAGGACACCACCCGGCCCGTCCGCATCGAACTTCCCGTGGCGCGTCCGTTTGTGACCAAACTCTCCATCGCGCCCAGCACCCGCTACAATCTCGCGGAAACCGAACTGGTTGCCGACGTGGTCATCACCGAGGGCAGCGGCACCACCCCGGCCACCGTCGGCAACGACAAGTTTGTCAACATCACCAGCGCCAACATGGGGGCGACCATCGGGGGCAAGGTCTTCCCGGGATTCAGTTCCAGCCACATGAGCCAGAACCGCCCGGACGGAGGCAGCGTGCTTTACCAGGACGCCCACGTGCAATGGCAACGCTTCCAGAAAACCGTGGCCCGCGCCCGCTGGGACCAGCGCCGGTTCTGGTTCTGACCCCCATCCGGGTCGCCCCGATGTTTTGTTGTCTTTCACCCGCACCCATCGTCCGCCGCAATGGGTGCGTCGGTTGAGTCCGCTTTCCTGCCATGAGAAGTCTGTCCGTCCCACTGCGCATCCCCCTGAGTCTGGCCGCGCTGCTGGCCGCCCTGTCCGCTACCTTCTCCGTCCGGGCGGCACTGCTGGCGCATGAGCCGTTTGATGCCCCGCCCGGCAGCGCCGTGCTTGGCTCCGCCGGGGGGGTTGGGTTCAGCGCCCCCTGGCAGACCAACAGCAGCGTGGGCGTGGCCACCAACACCGCTTTTGCCCTGAGCTACACCGACAGCGTCGGCAATGCGCTGACCACGACGGGCGGAGCGGCATTTTTCCAAGGCTCGACCACGGCCAGCGGGGCCATGCAACCGGTGCGGCCATTCGCCTTCAGCCGGGGCACCAACGGCGTGGACGGCGCCACCACCTGGGTCAGTTTTCTCATCGCCCGGCTCGGGCCGACCGGCACCCTGACTGGCAACCCCTACGGGCGCGGCGCCAATGTGCCGCACGACTTGGGCACGGCTCAGAAGCTCGCCATCGGCAACAGCAGCGGGGCCGCCACCAACACCGTGGGCCTCATCCCCCAAGGCGCGGCGGGCAACCTGGTCAGCTCGACCAACACCTTTGGCGGCGCGACGAACTTTGTGGTGGTCCGCATTGACCACGTCACCAACGGCCTGGACCGCGCGTATCTGTGGGTGAATCCGCGTCTTGATCTGGAACCCGCTCTGGCCGACGCGGGGGCAGTATCGAGCAATGCCTTTGATTTCTCGTTCGACCGCTTGCGCGTGTTCGCCGGCGGGCAGAGCAGCGCCCAGCAGCCTTACGCCGAGTTGATATTGGATGAGTATCGCGTCGGAGAGTCGTTTGCCGATGTCGCGCCGCACTCGCCTTTCACGCCGCCCGCGCCGCTGGCGCTGGTCATCACGAATTTTAACGTCACGCCCGCAGCCACCACCGTCGCCGGTGTCGGCGGCACCAACGGCGGTTGGGCGCAACTGCTCACCAGCGCCGACCTGTTTGCGTCGCCAGCCACTTGGGCGGTCGCCGCCACCCACCCCTTTGATGCCGCCGGACGTTTCCACCTCACCAACTTCGCGGCACCGACGGATGCCGCGCGATTCTTCCGGGTGCGCGCCGTTCCCCCGCCGCCGCCCGTCCCGCCGTTCGTGCTCACGCAGCCCGCCAGCCTGGTGGTCACCCAGGGACAGACCGCGTGGTTCGCCGTCAGCGCCGGCGGCACCGCGCCGCTGGGTTACCAATGGTTTTTCAACCTGACCAACGCCCTCGCCGCCGCCACCAACACCACGCTTGTCATCACCAATGTCCAGCCCGCCGACGCGGGCGGTTACCTCGCCCTCATCAGCAACGGCGCCGGTGCCGTCACCAGCGCCGTCGCCACGCTCACCGTGCTGGTGCCGCCGACGATCACCACGCAGCCGCAGTCGCAAACCGTGACGGTCAGCAACAACGTCACCTTCTCGGTCGCCGCCACCGGCACCGCGCCGCTGGCTTATCAATGGCTCTTCAACACCAACACGCCGCTGTCCGGCGCCACGAACGCCTCCCTCACTTTGACCAACGTCCAGACCAATGCCGCCGGGGCCTACCGGGTGGTCGTCACCAACGCGGCGGGCGCCGTCACGAGCGCTGTGGCCGTCCTCACGGTGCAGCCGGCCCCGACCAACGGCCCGGATTTCAGTCTTTACGGCTTCGGCGCACCCACCACGGGCGGCGGCCTCCTGGCCGACACCGACCCCAACTACCGGAAGGTCTATACACCGGGGGATTTCCGTCTCGCCCTCACCAGCGGCACGGTCAAGGTCATTGAAATCATGAACGACCTCAACCTGGGCTGGAACGAGATTGGCGCGACCAACCAGACCGGACGCTTCCGGTCGAGCACCGCCCCCTCGCTGCATCCCGTGCTGCTGGCCAGCGGCGTCACCACCGTGGACATCCAGGACAAGAACGGTCTCACCATCTTCTCGGCCAACGGCGCGACCATCCGCCGCGCCGAGTTCAACCTCAAACGCGCCCACAACGTCATCATCCGCAACCTCAAGTTCGACGAATTGTGGGAGTGGGACGAGGCGACCAAGGGCGATTACGATGCGAAGGACTGGGACTTCATCACCATTGGCGACGGCGGCAACTGCACCAACGTCTGGATTGACCACTGCACGTTCACCAAATCCTACGACGGCACGGTGGACCTCAAGGATGGCGCGAACCATGTGACCATTTCCTGGTGCCGGTTCCTGGGCGACGACGGCGCGCCGGGCGGTTTCGTGTGGCAGCAGTTCAATTACCTCGAGACCAACAACGCCGTCAGCAAACCGATGTATTCCTTCCTCCGCAGCAACGGCTTCAGCATGAACGACATCATCACCATCGCGCGGTCGCAGAAGAAGGGCCACCTTGCCGGCCCCACCGAGTTTGACCCCGACAACGCGAACATCCGCCTCACGCTCCACCACAACTACTACCTCAACCACCAGGACCGCCTGCCCCGCCTCCGCGCCGGCAACGCCCACGTCTTCAACGTTTATCTCAACAACACCGCCGCCCGCGCCGCCAAGCTGCTGCGCGACGCCAAAGTCGCCGCCATCCCGGGCGGCCTGGGCGCCTACAAATTCGACGTCACCCTGAACGGCGCCATTTCGACCGAGGGCGGCGCGGTCCTCGTCGAAAAATGCCACCTGATTGACCTCACGGCCCCCCTCCGCAACAACCAGGTCAGCCCCACCAACGCCGCCTACACCGGCAAAATCCGCGCGGCGGACACCATTCACACCCTCGGCGCAAGCACCTTCCGCGGCGACACCGAGACCCCCGGCAGCACGCTTGTGCCCGTGCCTGCGCCCCTCCTTCCGTTCTCGTGGAACGGCTTTGCCGCGCTGCCCTATTCCTATCCGCTGCGCGACCCCTCCGAACTGGCCGCCCTGCTGACCACCGGCAACACCGGCGCGGGCACCGTCACCTGGGCCAAAACGAACTGGCTGAAAACCCTCTATCCGTAGCGGCGGCGCGTCGGCGACGCTGGCGCTTTTTCATCCGGGATCCGGGCTGGCTGGCGGCGGTGTTTGCGGTGGATTTTTCCGGCGGCTTCGCGCTAATTCTCTTCCATGCCAGAGATTGAATTGTCCGGCCTGTCCCGGGAGTTGCGCCCGCTGCACACCAAGGGCCTCGAGGCGCTGCGCCGGGAGAATTTCGATTACGCCATCGAGTTGTTCCTGCAGGTGCTGCGCGCCGCCCCGGGGTGCGTCGAATGCCGCCGCCACCTGCGCGAGGCGCAAACCGGACGGGCGGGGGCAAAGCCCGGTTTGTTCAAGAAAATGTGGAGCGGGGCCGGCAACGCGCCGCTCGTGGCCAAGGGCCAGCTCGCCCTGCGCGGCAATCCCGCCGAGGCCCTGCACCTCGCCGAGCAGATTTTGAGCAGCGATCCCCAAAGCGCCGCCGGCCATCGCCTCGCCGCCGAGGCCGCCCTCGCGCTCGAAATGCCCCGCACCGCCGTCATGTCCCTCGAGGTGCTGGCCCGCAGCCAGCCGCGCGACAAGGCCACGGTCATCCAGTTCGCCACCGCGCTGGCGGACATCGGCGAAACCCAGCGCGCCGAGCGGGCGCTCGTCGAATTGCAGCGCGCGCTGCCCAACGACCCCGAGGTGTTGCAGGCGCTCAAGAACATCACCGCCCGCCGCACCCTGAGCGAGGGCGGCTACGAGAAACTGGCCGACGGCGAGGGCACCTTCCGGGACGCGCTCCGCAACAAGGCCGAGGCCGAACAGCTCGAACAGGAACAGCGCGTCGTCAAGGACGGAGATGTCGCCGAACGGCTCATCGCCGAATACGAGGCCCGCCTCGCCGGCCCCGACGCCGGCAACACCCGGCTGGTCCGCTCACTGGCTGAACTTTACACGCAAAAGCACCGCTTCGCCGACGCCCGGCGGCTTTACGAGCAGCTCAAGGCCGGCGAAACCGGCGCGGACCCGGCGCTCGACAAGGCCCTCGCCGACCTGCGCGTCCGCGAACTGGAACTCCAGATGACCCGGCTGGACCCCGCCGCCGAGGATTTCACCGCGCGCCAGGCCGCCTTGGAGGCCGACAAGCAGGCGCTCCAGCTCGAGGAGTGCCGCCGCCGCGTCGAGAAATTCCCCACCGACCTCGGCCTGCGCTTCGAACTCGGCGTGCTGCTCTTCCACGCGGGCAAAATTGGCGAGGCCATCGCCGAATTCCAGAAGGCGCAGAACAACCCGCACCGCCGCATCGCCGCGCTCAACCACCTCGCGCAGTGTTTCGCCCGCCGGAAGATGCACGACCTTGCGGCCCGCACGCTGCAAAGCGCGCTCAAGGAGAAGCTCGTGTTCGACGAGGAGAAGAAGGACCTGCTTTACCAGTTGGGCTGCGTGTTCGAGGCGATGGGCCGGGGCGGGGAGGCCATCGAGCAGTTCAAGCTCATCTACGAGGCCGACATCGGCTACCGCGACGTGGCGGCGAAGGTGGACCGCTATTACGCGGGCCAGTGAACGTGCGGCCTGGCGGGCGGTGCCAATTTTTCATGGCGGTTTGCCGCATTCGGGCGGTGAAGGGCTTGGCCTTCGCGTCGGCGGGGGACTACGTTCCCCCCACAGCC
>Ga0101944_10003295_pt1 | contig 23078 bp, 18 predicted proteins | sample DewCreD2012metaG_FD_75245 | JGI IMG/M metagenome (GOLD analysis project Ga0101944, IMG submission 75245) | Hot spring sediment bacterial and archeal communities from British Columbia, Canada, to study Microbial Dark Matter (Phase II) - Dewar... ... | reverse complement strand
CGTCAGGCGCGGTACGGATTGGGCCTACCCACGCGCTTGCACCGAGGGACCGGTGTTCGATGCCGGGCAGATTTGCTGGGAGCGGATGTCGTGAAGCAGCGACCTCGGCATCCCGCCTGCCCGCCTTCGTCGGAGTTGTTCTGTTGCTGAGGGCCAACCGCGGAAACCAGAGACCGCAGGGCGACTGCGGTGTCGGAGGCGGTCGGCGCGATGGGCAGCAGCCCGTTGGGTAGGGCCGGCGCAGGGCGCAGACCGCGCAACGGGCCGAGGCAGGCGCGCTTCACCGGCCACGCACTCTTGCGGCGGATGTCATGCCCGCATGAGGGACTGGCGGCCGGCTCGCGCCGGCCGCCAGCAACCAAACCCAAGTTCAGAAGCGTGCCCGGAAAGCCCGGACACAAGCGGAGTCAAGGTAGGACTTTGTGCCCGCGCCCCAGAACGGCCCGGGCGGCGTGCGACCTCGCACCTGGGAGGAGGAGATGCGTTGTCATGGCATCTTGCTCAGCAGACGGGGTGCCGGCCTGGTCGCAGCCCGCGTCCCCACATTGGTCAGCGGTTTTGAGTGTCGTGCCCCCGTGGCGGGTGCCCACCGGCGGGACGGACATGTCCCCAGCCGGGGCAATCCACACCTGGGGCGGTGGGAGGAGCGGGCCGGAGCGCTTCTTGGCGGCGCGCAGGCTGCCCGGCTGTTTCCCCTTGGCGGCCGGCTGCAAAAGCCGGTGTGTGCGCGCAGTCTGCCGCCCTCAAGGATAGCAGGCCACGAGGTCCGACAGCGTCACATCAGCCACCGAGGCGCGCACCAGATCGGCACCATCCAGGCACGCAGGCGGAAAGGTCTGCGCCACGGCGATGCAGCGCATCCCGGCGGCTTTGGCCGCCCGGACACCGTTTGGGGCGTCCTCGATCACCACGCAATCGGCAGGCAGCACCCCAAGCCGGTGCGCGGCCACCAGAAACAGGTCCGGAGCGGGCTTCTTGCGGACGGCGTCCTCGGCAGAAACCACAGCGTCCCACCCTGCCGGGGGGAGGCCAATCTTGCCCAGGTTGGCCTCGATCTTGACGCGGTCCGCGCTGGATGCCAGGGCGATTCTCAGGCCGGCCCGCTTGCAGGCGCGGACCAGCTCGACGGCGCCGGGAAACGCCTGCAACCGCTCCGGCACGAGGCCCAGGTAAATCTCATACGTGCGCGCCTTGGCCGCCGCCAGGTCAATCTGGAAACCGTACTTTTCGGCCACGCCGCCCAGATAGCGCTCCTCCCCCGTGCCGACGAATGGGGTGAAGTCCTCCGGCTGGACCCGCAGGCCGCGCTCGCGAAACATGGCAACAGCCGCCGCGTTGATGAGCGGTTCGGAGTCCGTCAGCACCCCGTCCATGTCGAAGATAACCGCCTTCATGAAGCTGGCCGGTTGTCTGGCGCGAGCGGCCGAGTCCGTGTGGGCTGGCCGGCGGTTTGGCCGCCGTTCCAAGCGCTGGCCGCGCGCGCGGCACGGCGCGTCGCCCGGGGTTGGGCGGCCGGTCGGTAGGGGCTCAAGCGGTCGGTTGCGCGGCGGTGCCCAGCCGCTTGGCGACCACCGCATCCACGATCTGCTGTGTCAACGCCGGGTTGGCCGCAAGCGCCTTCTGCGTGGCGTCTTTGCCCTGGCCAATCAGCTCGCCGCCAAACTGGAACCATGCCCCCTTTTTTTCAAGCACCCCGGCCTCGAGGGCGGCTTCGACGATGCTGCCCTCGCGGTTGATTCCCTGGTCGAAGAGGATGTCAAATTCGGCCTCGGCAAACGGCGGGGCGACCTTGTTCTTGACGACCTTGGCCTTAACGTGGCTGCCAATCGCTTGGCCGGCGCTGTCTTTCAAGGTGTCCTTGCGTCGCAGGTCAATCCGCACACTGGCGTAGAACTTGAGCGCCTTGCCGCCCGGGGTAGTTTCCGGATTGCCAAATAACACCCCCACCTTTTCCCGGATCTGGTTGGTGAACACGCACGTGGTCTTGGCCTTGGCGAGAATGGCCGTCAACTTGCGCAGCGCCTGGCTCATCAGGCGCGCCTGCATGCCCATGGTCGCCATGCCCATCTCACCTTCCAGTTCCGCTTTCGGGACCAGCGCGGCCACCGAATCCACCACAATCACGTCCAGCGCGTTGGACCGCGCCAGCGTCTCGCAAATCGTCAGCGCCTCCTCGCCACTGTCGGGCTGCGAGACCAGCAACTCGTCCAGGTTCACGCCCAACTTCTTGGCGTAAGCCGGGTCCAGGGCGTGCTCGGCATCAATGAACGCCGCCAGCCCGCCTGCCCGCTGGGCGTTGGCGATAACGTGCAACATGAGGGTGGTTTTGCCGGAGGATTCCGGGCCGAAGATTTCCACAATGCGGCCGCGCGGAATCCCGCCCACGCCCAGCGCCAGGTCCAGCCCCAGCGCCCCGGTGGGGATGACCTCGATCTTCACCCGCGCCCGCTCGTCACCCAGGCGCATGATGCTCCCTTCCCCGTAAGTCTTGGTGATGGTGGCAATTGCCGCGTCCAACTCCCGCTGGCGCGCCGCAGCCAGCCGGGTGGCCTCGGGGGACTTGGCCTCGGTGGCCGGTTTGTCGGTGGGTTTCTCGACCGGTTTTGTCGCCATACGCCGCTCCTCAAACTGATTGTTGATCCGTCAGCGAACGGTGGCGAGCCTAACGAGCTTGCCAGCCGGAGTCAAATGCCCGTCACCCACCGCAGGCGCGCAGGCGTGTCCCCTGTGGCCGGCACACGGCGAGTCCTTCACCACAGTGCCTGCCTCCAGTTTGCGTCCTTGTCCGGTCGTGACCGTTGCGGCTGGGAAAACCGGGTAGAGTTACTCGGGAATGGGATCGCCGCGACGCACCACCTTGCCCCCCCACACCGCCTCGTCCGTGGCCGGGTCGTAGGTCAACACCCGCTGGGCGCTGCCCGCGGCGGGCGGCGCGTCGAGTCGCGGCAGCCAGCGGCGATGCTCGGCAAGCACGACGGCATGGCGCGGGTCAGCGGCCAGGTTATGCCATTCGTGGGGGTCGCTGCGATGATCGTAGAGTTCCTCCGTGCCGTCGGCGTACCGGATGTAGCGCCAGTGCTCGCTGCGGACGCTGTGGTTGCCCTGGTTATGGGATGTAATGGCGGGGCGCACCCGGCGTGTCTGCGGGTCTTTGAGTTGCGGCATCAGACTCAGGCCCTCCAGATCGGCCCGGGCCGGCAGCCCGCACAGGTCCACCAGCGTGGGGTAAAGGTCCAGTAGCTCGGCCGGTTGCGTGCACCGGCCGCCGCGGGCCACCCCGGGACCGCCCAGGATGAGCGGCACGCGCGTGGCGCGTTCCCAGAGGGTGTTCTTGCCGGTAATGCCCTTTTCGCCCAGATGAAAGCCGTTGTCGCCCCACACCACCACCACGGTGTTCTCGCTCAAGCCGGTGGCCTCCAGCGCATCGAGCAACCGCCCGATCTGGCTGTCCACAAAGCTGGTGGAGGCGAGGTAGGACCGGACGAGATTGCGCCACTGCCCGTTGTCGCGCACCCACCGCAGGCGCGGCTCGGGCAGTTCCCAATGCAGGTACCACGAGAAACGCGGCGTGTCAGCGCGGTCATCCTCCCGCACCGGCGGCAGCACGCGGTCCTCGTCGGGATACAGGTCCAACCACGGCGGCGTCACGTAGCAGGGGACGTGGGGCAGGAAGTAGCCGACCGCCAGAAAAAACGGCTGGTCCTTCGGCATCTGCTGGAGCTGCTCGACCGCCCAGGAGGTGATCCGGTAATCCTGCTTGTCCTCATCCCGGTGTGGAAACGCGCCCCAGTCCATGAGCGGGTGATTGCCCATCGGCGTGGGCGGAATGAGCTTCTTGAGCGGCTTGGCGCCGATGCCGCTGGGCGGTCCCCAGACATCGAACTCGGCGGCCTGTTGCTGCGGCCCACCCACAGCACCGTGGTAGATTTTGCCCGTGGTGAAGGTCCGATACCCATGGGCCTTGAAATACTGCGGCAGGGTGACACGGTCCTGCCACCGCGGCAGCGTGCGAAACCACGGGGCCAGCCCGTAGATGCCCGTCGTCGTCGGACGCAGGCCGAGCATGAGACTGGTCCGGGACGGGTTGCAAAGGGGGCTTTGGACGTGGGCGTTGAGGAAGGTCGTGCCACGCGCGGCCAACCGGTCGAGCTGCGGCGTGCGCACGAGCGGATGGCCACCCAGCGGGCCGACCCAGTCGTTTTGGTCGTCAATGGCAATGAACAGCACGTTGGGCTTGGCGGCGACGGCAACCGACAGGCCGCCCGTCAGGCACAGAGCGACCAGCACAAACCGTGTCAACCGCTTCATGGCAATGGCTGGCGGAGGTTGATGGCAGGGGGTATGCACGTGGATTCCACCTTTCAGGGTGTCGCTTCTTGCAACGCGCACAAGCCAGAGACGAGGGCAACTCAGCGGCTCGACAGCTTGTCGGCGGTGATCAGGTCCACCGGCGTTTCGCGGTCCGCCGGCGCCTGCCGGGTGCGCAGCATTTCCAAGGCGTATTCGATCCCGAAGACAGCCAGTTGGTCAGCGTGTTGATCGGCCGTGGCCAGGACCTTGCCCTCCTTCAGCAATTGCTGCACGGCGGCGATGTTGTCAAAACCCACCACCAGCACCTTGTCCAGCTTGCCGGCGGCGCGCAACGCCGCCACGGCGCCCAGCGCCATGCTGTCGTTGGCGCACAGCACGGCCCGGAGGTCGGGATGCTCGTTGACCAGGGCGGCCACCACCTGGTTGGCCTTGTCGGTTTCCCAGTAGCCGGATTGCGAGCTGACAATCGTCATCCCCGCCGCGCGCATGGCGTCCTCGAAGCCCAGCTTGCGCTGCACGCCGTTGAAGGCGTTGGGCGCGCCCTCAATGATCACCACCTTGTCGCCGGGCTTGAGCTGGCGGGCCAGGTAATCGCCCACGGCTTTCGCGCCCTTCCGATTATCCGGGCCGACGAACGGGAACTTCACCCCATTGGCCGCCAGCACGGCGTCATCGAACTTGTTGTCAATGTTCACCACGATGATGCCGGCGACCTGGGCCTTCTTGCACACCGGCACGAGCGCCTTGGAGTCAGCCGGCGCAATGACCAGGGCGTCCACCCGCTGAGCGATCATCTGCTCCACCAGATCAATCTGCCGCCCCACGTCCAGCTCATCCTTGATGCCGTTAGCCAACAGGTCGTATTCGGCGGCGTGGGCGCGCTGATGGGCCTTGGCGCCGTTTTCCATCGTCAGGAAAAACTCGTTGGCCAGCGACTTCATGACCAGGGCGACGCGCGGTTTGCCGGCCGGCCCGGTAACGCCAGAATCGCCGGGCTTGCAGCCACACGGCATGACCGCCCAGAGCAAAAGGCTGACAACTGCCAGGGGCACGACAGCAGGCGATGGGTTGCGAGACATGGGCGTCGGTTGCAAATGCATTTGTTGACCGGAACAGGCGACCCAGATGCGCCGCCGGTCGGCCTCCTTATCCCGCCGTCCCGCCCCGCGCGCAAGTCCGAATTGCCTTCGCTCCCGCCCTGATTCCTCGCCAGCCAGGGCAGGTGGCTCGACCGCGATTCGGTTTGGTAGCGGCGTCACCGTGCGGTCAACCTCCCGGAAGCCGGGTCTCTACTGCCCTGGAGCAAAGCAAGGCGCCAGCCGCCACCCTGCGAACCGGAGGCTGGCGCCACTGGCCCGGTGGTCTCGCCCAGATGCGCTCGGCTGTGTCGCGCGCCCCGACCCCGGCCCTTGCCCCGGCTGACCGGCCGCCGTAGTGTCGCGCCCATGAACAAGAGCTTGCGGCGGGGAATCGGGGTGGGCATGGCCTGCTTGGGGCTGACGCTGGCAGGCCTGCCAGCGGTGCGGGCCGCCGAGGTCCCAGAGCTGGCTGTAACCGGATTGGTCGGCCCGGTCGAGGCGGGCGCGAGCCCTTGCTTCTGGCTGACGGCTTTTAACGCGTCGGATGCGGCGGTGGACTGGACATTCCCGCCCCGCGTGGTTTGCCGCCTGAGCTGGGGGGCGGCCTCGTTGGAAGTGCTGGCCGACCAAGTGGGCGCTTCGCCCGGCACGCGGCTTCAGATTGCCCCCGGCACGTTTGCGCGCGCGCAGTACCGCCTGACCTGGCCCGAGCGGCTGACCGGGCCGGTGAGGATGGAGTTCACCGGTTTGCCGGTGGCCGGTCTGGCGTTGGAGGCTCAACCGGCGTTGGCAAAGGCCGGGCCGACCAAGCCGGCCAGTTCGACCTGGGAGCGATTACTGCGCGACGCCGAGCCATCCCAGGCCGGCACCACGTTCACGCCGGCCCGCTTCTTCAAGGAGCACTTTTTTCCTTACGACCCGTTCTATTTCATCGCCGGCACGGAATCGCCGAACGCCAAGTTCCAAATCAGCTTCCGCTACCGGCTGTTGAACGAGGAAGGTTGGCTGGCGTCACGCGCCCCGGCCCTGACCGGCTTGCACCTGGCTTACACGCAGACTTCGCTGTGGGACTGGAACGCCGAGTCCAAGCCGTTTTACGACAGCAGCTACAAGCCGGAGGTGCTCTACGCCCTGGAGCAAGTGTTGGGCGGCCGGGCGCAGGACTGGTTTCAACTGGACCTGCAGGGTGGTCTGCAACATGAGTCCAACGGCCGGGCCGGCGCCGAATCGCGCAGCCTCAACATCGCCTACCTGCGTCCCCGGCTGGTGTTGGGCCGGCGGGACTCGCTGCAACTGACGTTGCTGCCCCGGCTCTGGACCTATGTGGGCGGGCTGGACGACAATCCCAACCTGGATGACTACCGTGGCTATGGCGACCTACGGGTCGTGCTGGGTTGGCAGCGTGGCTTGCAGGTGTCGGCGCTGGGCAGGCTGGGTGACGACGCCGACCACGGTAGCCTGCAACTGGATGTCACCTACCCGATGATGCGCTTGTTGAAGGGGAGTTTCAGCCTCTACCTGCACGCCCAGTACTTCACCGGCTACGGCGAAAGCCTGCTGGGCTACCGCGAACGCTCGGACATCTTCAGGGTCGGCATGTCGCTTTACCGCTGACGCGACCGGACACCGCCACGCCAACGGGGGCGCACCCGAGTGCGACAGCAAAACACCCGCTGCTCACGGCGACCGCGGCCCGGACAACGGCGGAAGGCGGACGCGTCAAGACACACCCGCGCAGCCGCTACGATTGGCCGGCTTGGAACTGAGGATGCGCCAGCAACGCGGCCCACGAGCGCGGCGACAAGGCGGCCTGCCGATACGACGGTTGGTGAAGCGGCTCGGCGCTGTTCGAGCGTCGCGCCTGCCGCAGCCATGCCGCGTCGAGCGGCCACTCCAGCAGGGCCGGCGTGTTGGCGGCCACGGTGGTTTCCTCTTTCACGCCGCTGGGCCGACCGCGGCCGACGAAAAAGCCCGCCAACAGCAGCGCCACCCGCACCAGCGTGCTGCGGGAGTAGGTCGCCAGCGCGCAGGGCCGCCCCGGCTGCAGGGACTGATGCAGGTTTTCAAACAGTCGCCGCGTCCACATGGCCGGGTTCTTGGTCGGAGAAAAGGGGTCGAACATGATCGCGTCCGGCGCGTCAGCCGGCTCGGGCGCGTGCGGCGCGGCGCGGCTCCGAACTTTCTGTTCGAGCCAGGTCGGGAAATCACCCACCCGCGCCTCCCAGCGCACCCGATGGCAGCCGTCGGTAAACTCGTGCTGGCCGGTGTCCAACAGTCGGGCCACCACCGGTTCGTAGCCGTGGAAATAACCCAGCGCGGCCGCCTGCCCGAGTGCGAACCGCAGCGGCTCGAGCGTGGCATCGAAACTCACCAGGCGCAGCGGGCAGCCACAGCCGCGCGTGGCCCGCAGGACAGCCAGCGCGTTGGCGGCCGCGCCCAGGCCAACATCCCAGACCACGAATTCGCCCTGGTGTTTCCTCATGCGGGAGGCGAGTCTGAGTTGGCCGACGTAAAGGGCCTCGGCCTCGGCCGCCGGGCCGGCGCCCGGGTGCATGCCCTCGCCGTAGGCATCGGCAAAGACCGTCCGGGTGCCGTTGGGCAGACCAATCAATCGGTAACCCCCCCCGCCGCTGGGTGTGCGGTCCGGCGTCATCGCGCGGTCCTCATCCAAACGTGTTGTCGGCGCGTCCGCCGGCGTCAGCCGCTGCGAGTCATCCGTCCGTTTGGCGACAAGTCCGGGCGACTGCGGCGCGGTCACCGGGCGCGGAGCCATTCTAGGAACTTGCGGGCCTCGGCCAGCGCGTCCACTTGGTTGAAACCCTCGAGGTATTCGCACACGTAGAAGCCCTGGTAACCCCGGGCCTCGAGCCGGCGCACCAGGGCGGCAAAATCAATCGGCCCCTCACCCCACGGCAACTGAATCTCCTTCCAGCTCATGCCGCCGGCTCGAAAGCCAGTGCCCTGAACAAAGGGCAGCACCTCGTCAAACGGCGCGCCCTGATTCGGCCCGGCAAAGTAGTGACTCGGGTCGAGGGTCAGACCCAGGCCCGGGATGTCGCGGCACAACGCGACCGCCTCGGCCGGCCGCTCGGTGAGCTGCCCCACGTGCGTTTCCAGCGTGAGCAGGATGCCGTGCCGGTTGGCGATGGCCACCAGCTTGCGCAGCTTCTCCACTTGGTCGGCCCGGTCCGCCTTCAGCGACGGCGCCATCAGGTTGATGAGCCGCGCCCGCAGACGCGCCGCCAACCGAGCCAACGCCTCGAACTCCCGTTCATACTGGGCGAAATCGCATGATTCGACCGGCTCGAAGGTCAGGTTCGACACGCGCAGCTTGTGGGTGGCCAGGAGCGCTTCGACTCGGCCGGCCTCGGCTTCGAAGTCCTGGACCAGGTTGCTCACGACGATGTGCGGCGCCCATTTCAGGGCAGACAGGTCCACCCAGTGGTAACCCAGCCCGGCAATGGCCTCCAACGCCCTGGCGGTTGGTTGCTTGAGCAGGACCAGCGAGGAACAAGCCGCCCGCGCCGCCGGCGAACCAGCCGTGGCATTGGTGGCGACGGCAGCAGCCGACGCGTCTGCAGCCCGGGCGGCGGCTTCTTTGGCTTCGAGGCTGCGGAGGACGCGCTGCTTCAGGTCGGCGTAAAGGCTGTTGGTTACGGCGGCAAGCTGGGCGCGGGCCTCATCAAACCGCCCCGCTTGAGCGTTGACCCGCGCCAAATGCACCCGCACCCCCTCGCGCTCGATGTCGTCCCGGGCCAGTTTCAAGGCGTAGCGCCACGCCAGCAGGGCCTCGTTGGTCCGCAGCGGCGTGATGCCGTAAAAGGTCTGCGCGATGTCCGTGGCGAGGGTGAAATTGGTCGGGTCAAGCCGCAACGCCTGCGCGTAGAGGTCCAGCGCCTTGTCGAAGACCTGCGGTTCGGTGAGCCGGAAGTGCGCCATGGCGTCTTTGCGGAACAGATAGACGGTTGTGCCAAGGTTTTGGTAGTAGAGCGGCTCGTCGGGTTGCAGCTCGATTGCCCGGGCGTAGTAATCGAAGGCGTTGGTCACCGGGCCGCGGTGGCCGTGGTAATTGGCCAGATTGTTCCAGGCCGCCGGGTTCTGCGGGTCAAGCCTGCGCGCCTGTTCCCACTGCTCGCGCGCGCCTTCCTCGTCCTTGAGGTCGTTGAGGAAACTGCCGTAAGCCAGTCTGGCCCGGGCGTGGTCAGGATGCCGGCGCAGGAAGTCCTCGTACGCCTGGCGCACGGGGGCAAAGCGGGCGAAGATGCGCTCACGGAGCGCGCCCGGCGGCCGGTTTTTGCCGGCCTCGGCCAACGCCTCCTCTTCCCGAATCATGCGGTCCACCTCCTCCTGCGTCGTGTCGTCCTTTTCGAGCAGGGCCTGGAACTCCTGCTCGGTGGGGTCGTTGGGCACGGCCTCCTGGCCGGTCGGGGCGGGTGATGGCGACCCGTGGCTTCGGGGCGGCACGGGGGGGTTGGTGGCCAGCAGTGTGCTGAGCAGGGCGACTAGTGCATTGGTCACGAGCGTCAGCTTAGCACGACGCGCCGCACCGTCGAGCCAGTATTGCCAGGGCGCGCGGGCGACTCCCGACACAATCAGCAGGCAGCGTAGCGCAAGCGTCCAGCGTGCGGCGGCGCCGGCAAGCTTCCAGGCTGACGCCCGCGCCGGAACGGCTTTTTGCCCGACCCGCACGTGGCAGGCTGGCGCACGAGCGGATGGGGGGGCCTGCATCTCGGGCGGCGTTCCCCGGAATCCAATTGACTTTGGACATCGGTCGCGTTGCATTACCGGGCAAGATGAAACGACCAACCTCTTCTGTTCTCGGACTTGTCACCACCCTGGTTTTGGCAGCAGCGGCCCGCGCCGATTTCAAGATTGCCCCGGTGTTTTCGGACAACATGGTCTTGCAGCAAGGGCAGGCCCTGCCGGTGTGGGGCTGGGGCGACGACGGGGAAGTGGTTACCGTCAGCTTCCGCGGTCAAAGCGTGGCAGCCACCATTCACAACGGCAAGTGGCAGGTGCGGTTACGTGCCGTCAGGGCCGGTGGGCCTTACACGTTCACCGTCAGCTCCCGCACGCGCGCGGTCACCTACACCAACGTGCTGGTGGGCGAAGTGTGGGTGTGCAGCGGCCAGTCCAACATGCAATGGCCGCTGGAGCGCAGTTTCGAGCCGGCGGCCGACATCGCCAGCGCTACCAACACCCTCATCCGTCTGTTGCCCGTGCCGCGGGTCAAGGCCGACGCTCCCTCGGTGCTGATGCAATCGGCCTGGCAGGTCTGTTCGCCGGACGCCGTGAAGAGCTTCTCGGCCGTGGGCTACTACTTTGGACGGGCGCTGCAGCAGGCGCGGCGCGTGCCGGTGGGTCTGATCGAAAGCGACTGGGGCGGCTCGCCGGCCGAGGTCTGGATGAGCCGCGAGTCGCTGGAGGTCAACCCGCGGTATCAGGCCGAAATCCTGGATGCGTATGGCAACGCTTACAAGAACTACCAAAACGCCCTGGCCGCCTACGAAAAAGAAAGAGCGGCCGCCCAGCAGGCCGGCCAGCCATTCAAGAAGCAAGCGCCGCGGGCTCCCTGGAAACCCACCGAGCTTTACAACGGCATGATCTACCCGCTGCTGCCCTACGCCATTCAGGGCGCCATCTGGTACCAGGGCGAGTCCAACGCCGGCCGCGCCGAACAATACCGCACGCTGTTCCCGGACATGATCCGTTGCTGGCGTCGGGATTGGGGGCAGAAGGACTTCACCTTCCTGCTGGTCCAACTGGCACCGTTCCGGGCGATCAAGGACGAACCGGCGGAGAGCGATTGGGCGGAGTTGCGTGAGGCGCAATGGCTGGCCACCAAGGTCCTGCCCAAGGTGGGCATGGCCGTCATCACCGATGTGGGCGATCCCAACGACATCCATCCGACCAAGAAGCGTCCCGTGGGCGAGCGGCTGGCGCTGGCGGCCCGCGCCATCGCCTACGGCGAGAAAATCGTCTATTCCGGCCCGACCTACCGCGCCGTCAAGTTCGAGGGCAACAGGGCCATCCTGAGCTTCGATCACGTGGGCAAGGGCCTGGAGGCCCGCGACGGCGCGCTGAAGGGTTTTGCCATCTGCGGTGAGGACCGAAAGTTCGTCTGGGCCAATGCCGAGATCGTGGGCAACACCGTTGTCGTCAGCAGCCCGCAGGTCAGCAAGCCGGTGGCAGTGCGCTATGGCTGGGCGGATTGTCCGGTGGTCAATCTCTGGAACAAGGACGGCCTGCCCGCTTCGCCGTTCCGCACGGACGATTTCCCGATGATTACGGCCGGGAAGTAGCGTCGGCGCGGACGCGGTGAGCGGCGGTTGCGCTGGCAAGCCAGCGCGCGGCCGGGTCAGCCCCCACCCGCCGGGGCGGGTTGTGTCGGGCCGTCAGGGTGTGGCCGGGGCGGCCGCAGAGGTCGCCCTGCGGTGCACCTTGTGCATCGCGGCCTGGTCGGTGCATTTGATCAACAACTCGTCAATGCACACGTGGGGCGGTCGGCTCGCCACCCACACCATTGCCTCCGCCACGTCCTCGGCCGTCAGCGGCTGCACGCCTTCGTAAACCTGCTTGGCCCGGGCGCCGTCGCCCTTGAAACGGACCAACGAGAACTCCGTTTCCGCCATGCCCGGGTCAAGGGAACAGACCCGCAGGCCGGTGCCGTTCAATTCCAACCGCAGCGCGCGGCTGATTTGCAGGATGCCCGCCTTGGCGGCGCAGTAAGCCGCCCCGCCCGCGTAAGCTTCGCGGCCGGCCAACGAGCCGATGTTGATAATGACCCCGCCGGGGCCGCCCAGCAGCAGCGGCAAGGCGGCCCGCGTCATGCGCAGCACCCCCAGCACGTTGGTCTGCACCGTTGCCTCCCAATCGGCATCCTTGCCCTCCGCCACCGTGTCCAACCCGTGCGCGCCGCCCGCGTTGTTCACCAGCACGTGCAGCGCGTGGCTTTCGGTTTTCGGGTGCCGGATTCTTTCAGCAGCCCAGGTGATGAATTGCTCGACACTGAGCGTGCGCGTGACATCCAGGCCATGCACGTGGGCCTCACTGGCCCCGGCTTTGATGGCCTCGGCGGCTACCTGTTCAAGCCGCTCGACCCGCCGCGCCCCGAGTAGCAGCCTTGCGCCCGCCGCCCCGAACGCCCGCGCCGCCGCCGCGCCAAAACCGCTGCTCGCCCCCGTGATCAACACCCACTGATCCCTCAATCGGGATTGCATGTCTCCATCAATAGCCGGCGGATCGCGCGGCTGGCAACCGGAGAATCGCACGCCAGCGAATCAAGGGCACACTTGCGTGAAACCGTGCTCGTCTCCGACTCTGCGGACCGCAGCGCAGTGGTTCCCGCAAGATGCGCTTGCGCTGCAAGACGGAGCCAAACCACGTGACCATCGCTTTCCCGTGCGGCGGACAAGCCCCGGTGTGGCGGGCCGAGGACAGCCCACCCGACACCGTGCTGTCGGCATCTTGCCGACAGAACTCGCTGTCCAATTGGTCGGGCGCGGTCTCCGCAGCGCGCCGCCAGACGATGGGGTCGCCTAGCCTCGGGTGAAACCCCGCCAGTGTGGTTCAAGCCGGCGAGCCTTCGGGCGCTGAAGGCCTGCTGTCAGGCCGCTGGCGCCGGTTCATTGCCCAGTTGGAGGCCGGGCCTGAGCGCGCAGCCTGCCAGGAATTCGCGGGCGCTCATCCGCCGACCGCCCTCACGTTGCAACGCAAGCAACCGCAGGGCGTCCGTTCCACATCCCACCACGATGCCGCTGGGGTCAGCCTCCAGCACCTGCCCTGGCGGTCCGTGTCCGGGCACAACCTCGGCCTCCCACAACTTCAACAACCGTCGCGTGCCGCCGCTCGGCTCGCAGGGCGGCAGGTAGGTGAACAGGCCCGGCCAGGGCCGAAAGGCGCGCAGCCGGTTCCAAAGCACGCGGGCGGGCAAATGCCAATCCACCTGGCCGTCCTCCTTGCGCAGGCGGGGGGCATAACTGACACCCTCCGCTGGTTGCGGTCGGGGACGGATTGAGCCGGCCAGGTAACCGGGCAACGTCTGGACCAGCAGCGCCGCGCCCAGCGCCGCCAGGCGGTCGTGCAACGTCTCGGCTGTGTCCTCCGGGCCGATGGGCGTGGCGCGCTGGCTGAGGATGGGGCCGGTGTCCATCCCGGCGTCCATTTGCATGATGGTGACGCCGGTTTCCGACTCGCCGTTGGCCAGGGCCCACTGGATGGGGGCGGCGCCGCGATACTTGGGCAGAAGGGAGGCATGGACATTGACGCAGCCGAAACGGGGCAGCTCCAGCACAGCCGGGGGCAGGATCTGGCCGTAGGCCATCACCGCGATCAGGTCCGGACGCCACGCGGCCAGTTGCCGCACCGAATCCGGGTGTCGCACCCGCTCCGGTTGGAACACCGGCAGGCCGTGGGCCTCGGCCAGCCGCTTGACCGGGGAGGGCTGCACCTGCAGCGAGCGACCTTGGGGACGGTCCGGCTGCGTCACCACCCCCGTCACCCGCACGTTGGGACACGCCAGCAGTGCCGCCAGGCTGGGACACGCTATCTCCGCCGTGCCCATGAACACCACGCCCACCGATTCCATCGCCGCTCAAACAAACCCAAGCCCGCGGCCGAGGAAAGCCAAATCCGCCCGGAGCCGGGCGGCCGGATTTTTCCTGACGCCCGGTCGCGCAACCGATAGGCTGCCGCCCATGAACGAACCGGATCAACTGCGTGAATTGTGGCGGCTGCAAAAGGTGCTCAACCAGCGCATCGGCGTCCACACCGACGCCATGAACGAGCAGGAGCGCATCCAGTGGATTCTGAACTACTGCCGCGCCATGTCGCAGGAGATTGCCGAACTGACCGACAGCGTGCCTTGGAAATGGTGGGCCAAGTATCAGCGTTTTGATCCCCAGAACGCCCGCGTCGAAGTGGTGGACCTGTTCCATTTCCTCATCAGCCTGGCGCAAGTGCTGGGGATGAGCGCGGACGACGTCTTCGCCGCCTATGTGAAGAAGAACGCGGTGAACTTCCAGCGCCAGGCCGACGGTTACACGGTCAAGGACGAGAACGACTCGCGGCACATCTGAGCCGGCGGGAGCAGGACCCGCCAGCCCGGCACGGCTCTCAGCCGCCACAACCTAGGTCCGCACGGGCGAGCCGGCCGGTCAGTTGCGCGCGGCCGGCTTGAGCACGATGTGGTCATCCTCCACCTCGATGGCTGCCAACCGGTGGAGGAACTCGACCGTGTCCGGGTTCTTGTCCAGGTCCTTGACCAGGTTTTCCTGCCGGACTCTTTTCATCACCCACCACGGCACCAGCCGTCCGTTGGCGCTCAGTTCGGCGACGGACACCGTCAGCCAGCCCTCGCGAAAATCCAGTTCCAATCGGGCCAGGCCGTTAACGAAGCGATTGCGCAACTCCGGCTGCTGTACCTGGGCCAGAGCAAAGGAGAACTGGCCGAGGAGCTGGTTGTTGGTGATGACCAGTCGCACGCGGTCGCGCAGGTCGGGATTCTGCCCGATCAGCAGATTCAGGTCGGCAGCCGAGGCCCGAAACGGCTCGGTCGCTGTGCCGCCGACCACGGCGTCCTGAAAGGCTGCCCAGCGGACCAAGAAGGCGGTCAGGTCCTGGTCGCTGCCCGTGATAGCCGGCAGCGGGGCGGCTTCCAGCGTGGTGTAGGTGCGCACCAGGGAATGCCAGTAGGTCAGCAGCGCGGCCACCAGGGCCACGGCCAGCAGCGCCAGTCCTCCCAGCACGACGGCCACGTAAAGCCACCAGCGACGCTTCGGGCGGTCCACGGTCAGGGTGGGCGGGAGGCTGGCCGGCGGCGGCGCGGTCGGAGATGCGGTTGTCATGGATGTGCCAGCTCGGCGGCCGACAACTCACAGCCGACTGGCCGCGGGCTGCGGTCGCGCTCATCGGCTGGGAGCGTGAGCCGGACGGATGCTCGCGTCAAGCGGCGTTTGTCGTCTGTCGCACCCTGGCGGCAAGGTTGCGTCCGCCACCGGCAGACGGCTGGACCGGCGTTGCCCAATGTGGTTCGCAGCCGGCCAGGCCGGTGACGCTCGGGGCAAGGCCGTCCGGGCCTGCGCCAGGCTCAGACGGCCGCGGAGCTGCGGCTGGAGCCGGCAAGCGGCTGGTTCTGTGCGCCAGCGCGGGAGAGGCGAGCGCAAGAGGATTCTCGCGCAAGGGCGCGGCGCGCGCGCGGATGGCCGGCGGTTGTGACGCGGCTTGGGCGCGCGCCCGGTCGGCGAGCGGGACAGAGGTTAGAGGTCAATGCGGACCGGGTCGGCCCGCACCGCCTCGGCCAGCTCAACAAACGGCACTTGGGCGCTGAGCCAGCGCGAGTCGCGCGCGATTTCGTTCATGGACCGCCGGGTGTTGTTGCAGAACAGATACACCCCGTCGCCCAGCACCAGGAACGACTCGAAGCCCGTGCCCACCTCATGCCGGGCAAACTCGAAGTCGCCCGTGCTGTAACCGCCCGCCAGCAACTGCGCCCGCAACGTGCCCAGGTCGTTGGCAAAGTGCTTCAGGAAATCGTCGTTGCGCGGCCCGGTGTAGGCCAGCACACGCGCCCGGTGCCGGGCCAGGGATACGACAGCCAGTTCATCGAAAACTGTCTGGCCGTACAACTCGTTCATGCGGCGGGCACAGACCTCGATGCGTCGGTTGGCTTCGTCAAGTGTCATGGCGTGTTCGCGAATCGTCGCGGCGAGCAAAGCAGGTTTGCCCGTTGGCGACAAGGGCATTCAACCGCCCGTCAGAGCAGCGGAATGCCGTGCCGTTGGCAGGCCGCCAGCATGGTGTCCGGCCAGAGGCTGGCCTGAATCTCGCCCACGTGCGCCTTGCGCAGGAAATACATGCACAGCCGGGACTGGCCGATGCCGCCGCCGATGGAGGGCGGTAGTTCGCCGGCCAGCAGCTTGCGATGCCAGAACAGCCGCGCCCGCTCCGGGCAGCCGCGGATTTTCAACTGCCGCCGCAGCGCCGCCGCGTCCACCCGGATGCCCATCGAGGACAGCTCGAAAGCCGTTTGCAGCACCGGATTCCACACGAACAGGTCACCGTTCAACCCGGCGTTGCCATCCGGGGTCGGCGTGGACCAGTCATCGTAATCCGGCGCACGGCCGTCGTGGATCGTCCCGTCGCTCAAAGCCCCTCCGATGCCGATAATAAACGCCGCGCCGCATTCTTGGAGGAGGCGTTGCTCGCGCTGGCGGGGATCCAGGCGCGGAAACCGGGCACGCAAGGCCTCGGCGTGGATGAACACCGGCTCGTCGGGCAGCGCCGGCCGGATGGCCGGGTACCGCTCAAAAATGAAATGCTCGGCCCGCTTGAGGATGCCGTAGATTTTGCGGACGATCCGCTGGAGAAACGCGACGTTGCGTTCCTGCGGGCTGATGACCCGTTCCCAATCCCACTGGTCCACATACACCGAGTGGGTGTTGTCCAGGGTCTCGTCCGGCCGCAGCGCGTTCATGTCGGTGTAAAGCCCATAGCCCGGCTCGAACCCGAGCGCCGCCAACTGCAGGCGCTTCCACTTGGCCAGGGACTGCACGATTTCGGCGCGCACGCCCGGCAGGTCCCGAATGGCAAAACGCACCGGCTGCTCGACGCCGTTGAGGTCGTCGTTGATGCCAGTGCCGCCCCGGACGAACAACGGCGCGGTAACGCGGCTGAGGTTCAACTCCGTGGCCAGGTTCATCTCGAAAAAGTCCTTCAGCTCCTTGATGGCCCGCTCCGTTTCCCGGACGCCCAGCAGGGGCCGATAACCCCGGGGCACGACCAACCGATGTTGAACGGCAGATTTGCGCATCTGTTTTTGGCCGGGAACACTAACAGCGCGAGCGGACGGTAGCCAAGGTTTTCTCGCGATCACCTTTGCCATTGAGTTTGCCGCCACGAAGTGCTCAAATGCGCTGGCCAGACCATGAAGTGGCTTTCCGACACAGCCGCCGCCGGGCCAGCCCGGCGAGCGGTCTCCAATCGGCCAGCGCCAGGCCCGGCGTCGTCAGCCATGGTCCGTCCGGCCGACGGGCTGCGTGGGCAGGGCCTGTGGAGACCCGCCGCCAGTCTGGCTGCGCACCCGCGGGCGGGGGCGCGTGTCATCGCGCCGCCAGGCCGGGCGTCGGATCGGGGCGTCGGCCGCGCGCGGGGAGGGCCGGGCTTGCCAGTTGCGCTTTCGCACGCATCTCGGCCCGGTTGCTGGCGTCGCAGCGCGCGGAGTGACAAGCCGGGGTGCTCAGAATCGCCGGTCGCGGCGGACGTTGATCGGATCCAACCAACCGTTGTTCTATGAACCCAGCCAGCGATACGAAATCCCGCGTCCTCGTCGTGGACGACCACCCGTTGTTGCGCGAGGGCGTCATGCAGCTTATCAACCGCCAGCCTGACCTGCAGACGTGCGGCCAGGCGGCTTCGCTGGCCGAGGCCCAAACTGCTGTCGAAAGCACGCACCCTCATCTGGTCTTGTTGGACCTGCGCCTCGGGGCCGGTGATGTGCTGGAGTTCATCAAGGCAACGCGCGCCCGCTTTCCCAAGGTGCGCATCCTGATCCTGTCCCAACACGACGAACCGCTGTATGCCGAGCGGGCCATGCACGCCGGGGCGGACGGCTATGTCATCAAGGAAGAGGCCACCACCGAGGTGTTGACGGCCATTCGGCGGGTGCTCGGGGGCGAGGTGTACATCAGCCGCAAGATCGCCAACCAGGTGGTTCACCGCATGGTCAAGGCGGACGCGCCGGACCAAGCCGCGCGTTTGGAAGACCTGACGGACCGCGAGTTTACCATTTACCAGCTCATCGGCGGCGGCATGACCAGCCGGGAGATTGCCGAGGAACTCGGGGTCAGCATCAAGACCGTCGAGACCCACAAGGAAAACATCAAGCACAAGCGCGGCCTGCGCACCGCCGCCGAGCTGGTGCAGGAAGCGACCGAATGGGTCCGGCAGCACGGCGCCCGGCTGCCCGACCAGTGAGCCGTCCGGCCTGGCTGCTGCCCGGTCCCGGGTCTCACCGATTGGCCAGGTCTTCGACCACGGTTTCCAGCCCGGTGATCACGCGCGCCAAACGGTCGTAATCAACCTTCTCCGGCGTGTCGCTTTCTTTGTGGTAGTCAGGCGAGCGGAACGGGGCGGTGTCCGTCACCATCAAAGCCGGGTAGCCCGCCTGCCAAAACGCCCAGTGATCGGACCAATCCAAACCCGGCAGCCAGCCGGGCACTGCGCCGCCCTCACACGGAAACCGCGCCTGCTGCCGGAATGTCTCCACGCAACGTGCCACCAACCGGCGGTCGGCCGTCCGGCTGACGAAGCCGACAAAGTCCCCACGAGACGGATAAAACAACCCCAGCGGGAACGGATACCGCTGACTGCCCGGGGCGTCGCTGTAGATGCCCAATGACTCGAGGCTGAGCATCGCCACGACGTGATCGCCGCGGTCGCGGCAGCTCCGGGCATAAACGAGGCTGCCCATGCCCTCCGTCTTGAAGAAGGGCGGTTCTTCGTTGGCGAACGCCACGAAGCGCACCGTGCGCGCCGGCGGCTTGCCGGCAAACGCCCGGGCCAACGCCAACAACGCCGCCACCCCGCTGGCGTTGTCGTCCGCTCCGGGCCCCCACATGACCGAGTCGTAATGTGCCCCGATCACTACGATTTCCTCCGGGCGCGCCGCGCCGCGCAGTTCGGCCTGGAGGTTCACGCAGCTCTCTTGCTGCGCCGGAAAGGTCTGCCGCTCGACGGTGAAGCCGGCCTGCCTGAGCGACTGCTCGATGTAATCCGCCGCAGCGTGGAGGGCTTTCGGTTGATAAACGCTGCGCGGCCCAAGTTCACCGGCCAGCTTCTGGACATCGCGCCGCGCCGCTTGGCTGATGGCCTGTTCACGCGCGCTCAGCGGGGGCAGTGGACCGGCATGGCTGCGCCCCGGCATCCGGATCATCACAAACCAGCCGAGACCGGCGGCGGCCACAATAATGACGAGCAACCAGATCACGTGTCTAAGGGCGCGCGCGTCCCAGAGTCGCATGGAGGGCAATGTCCCCTGTGCGGCGGGGCGTAGTCAACCGCGCGTTGGTAGAAGCAGCCTCCTGAAATCCGCCTTGGTCAAACACCGCGGCGTCCTTGGTGCGGCCGGCGGGGCGGGGCAGGCCCGATGACCTCGCGGCGCATACCGGCAAGGGCCGGAACCGAGACGTAGCGGCCCGTGGCGGGCGAAGGCGGGCGCGCCTCGCCCCCGCCAGGTCATTTCACGGTGTTGACCAGCGGCGCCAAGCCCTGGATGCGCACCTCCAGCCGGTCGCCGGATTGGATCGGTCCAATGCCCCCCGGCGTGCCGGTCAGGATCACGTCGCCCGGCAGCAGGGTGAGGTTGGTGGAGATGAAGCTGACCAGTTGAAAGCAGTTGAAGATGAGCTGGCTGGTGTGCGAGTTCTGTCGCAGTTGGCCGTTTTGGAAAAGCTGGATGCTCAATTCGTGGGGGTCAATCTTCGTCTCGATGAACGGCCCCAGCGGGGTGAAGGTGTCAAACGACTTGCACCGCCCCCACTGTCCATCCGCCTGCTGGATGGTGCGGTCGGTAATGTCCTGGGCCGCGGTGTAACCCAGAATGTAGCGCGAGGCCGCGGCGGGGGTCACATTGCGGATACGGCGGCCGATAATGATGGCCAGCTCCGCCTCGTAGTCCGTGCGGTGCTCCGGAAACGGGATTTCGATCTTGGCCCCGTCGGGGATTAGCGACGTGGGCGCTTTGAACCAGAACAGCGGCTCTTTGGGCAATGGCTGGCCGGTTTCGCGGGCGTGGTCGGCGTAATTGAGGCCCACGGCGATGACCTTGCTGGGACACACGGGCACAAGGGTGCGCACCCCCTTGATGGGGGTGGGTTTCTTGTCGAAGGAGGGCGACCCGAAAACGTCCCCGCGCAGCTTGAACAGCTCGCCGTCCACCACCTTCGCGTAGAACGTCTCGTTGCCTGACAGGAATCGGCCAATGGCAGCCATAGTCTGGCGCATGGGCTAGCAAAAACACGCGCCCACCGGCAAGCCGAAACTGGGGCGCAGCGACCGGGCTTTGCACTTGCTTGCCAGGGCGATGCTGTGCAAAAGTAATGTGTTGCTATGTGGCTCGGAGGGCAGATAAGGGCCTTGAGCTTGGGGATAGCCCGCAAGGCAGTGCGCGGCGGCCCGGGGGTTCGTGGAGTGGTTGAGGCCAGATTCGGACCGCGCGGGCGGCGCTGCGTGCTTCCGTGGGCGCGCTTCCGGTCCGCGCCCGGCGCAAAGCAGGCCTCAGCTTGGATATTGCAGCCTCCCCGCGGCTGCCGTGAGGTGGCGGCCATAACCGGTGGACGGGCGGATCTGCCGCCTCACGGCGGCAGCTACAGACTGTCACCGCTTCGTGTGCGTCCAGAAATACTCGGTGCAGACGGCTTCCCGCGCGGCTGCCACCGGTCCGTTGGCTTGGCCGTCCAGAGCTAGAGCATGAAAGCGCAGTGCCTGATCCTGATGTTTGCGGTGGGCCTGATTGTGGCTTGGCTGCTGTTGCCGGTCATCATTCGCCGCGCAGCCGGGATGCAGAGGCTGCGCGAGCACGCGTTTCACCACACGCACTCGGGCCGCATCCCCCGGCTGGGCGGGCTGGCATTGGCGGTCGCCTTTGTGGTGCTTGTGGTCGCCACCTACCTGCTGATGGATGTCCCGCCGGAGCGGTTGGGGGTCAACTTGGGCATGGCCGGGACCGCGCTGGCCATGTTTGGGCTGGGGTTTTGGGATGATTTGCGACCGCTGGGGGCGCGCAAGAAGTTGCTGGGCCAGGTGCTGATTGCCGCTCTGGCCACGTGCTTTCTGCCGAACATCGAGACGGTCCAGAACCCTGTGACGGGATTCGCCTACGATCTGGGCAAGTGGGGTGTCGGGTTTACCATTTTCTGGCTGGTGGCCTTTACGAACCTGATCAATCTGGTGGACGGCACTGATGGCCTGGCCGGCGGGCTGGCGCTCATGTTGATGGGCCTGTTGGCGTATGTGGGGGCAAACACCGGTGGCGTTCTGCCGGTTTGTGTGGCCGCGGGCATGGTGGGCGCTCTGACAGCATTTCTGCGATTTAACTTCCCGCCGGCCCGGATTTACCTCGGCGACGGTGGAGCGTATTTTGTCGGGTTTCTGATAGGCGCGTTTGCGATTGTGCAGTCGCAAAAAGGGGCCGTGGTGGCGGCGCTGATCGCGCCGCTGTTCGCGCTGGCGTTGCCGATTATTGACGTGTCGGTGGCCATTCTGCGCCGGGGACTGAAGGGCCTGCCAATCTTCCGCCCGGATCGCCGCCACGTTCATCACAAATTACAGGCCGTTGGGCTGTCCAGCCGGCAGGTGGTGTTGGTGCTTTACGGTTTCTCGATGGTGTGCCTGTTGATGGCCTTTGGCGTGTATTGGTCGCGCGGCCGGTGGGCACCCATCTTTTTGGGCCTGATCATGCTGTTGGTGTTGCTGGCCGCCACGCAACTGAGCTTCGTCCGCGTCTGGCTGTCGCCGGCCTATCTGTTTGGCGGCACGACCCAGATCCGCAAGGCATCTCGGTACACCCTGCTCCTGGGCCAGTGGCTGGAGCTGGAGGCCGAGCGCAGCCCGTCCTTGGACGCCCTGTGGCAGGACTACGAGTTCCTGGTGCGGAAGATTGGCTTCCAGCGGGTGCGGCTGGAGGCCGACGGGATGGAACGCGTGTGGGAATCAGCCAACCAGCCCCCGACGCCCGAGGCGCAGTGCAGTGTCCTGCCGCTCAACCACGCCAAGCACAAAACCATGACCTTCTGGGCCGACGCAGACAAGATGCCCGAGCAGGTGTTTGATCAAGTGAGCGAGCTGGCCGCCGAGGCTTGGGTCAAGGCCGTCAACCGCCAGCAGAAATGCCAAGCGAGTGCGCGCACCCCGGACCGCTGAGCCACGTCGCCCCGGTGTGAGACGGTCCGCCCCGGCAACGATTGATGCCGGCAGGCAAGTCGGCAGGCTGTAGCAACATGACCATGACCGCTCGCCAGCGTTTCCAAGCCGCCTGCCGCTGCCAGCCGGTGGACCGCCCGCCGGTCTGGCTCATGCGCCAGGCCGGCCGCGCCCTGCCCGAATACCGCGCCCTTCGCCAAAAGCACACCTTCTTGGAGTTGGTCCAGACGCCCGAGCTGGCCGCCGAGGTCACACTCCAGCCGGTGCGCCGGTTCGGATTCGATGCCGCCATTCTGTTTAGCGACATCCTGGTCGTACCGGAGGCGATGGGTCAGCCGTACCGCTTTCGCGAAACGGGTGGGGTTGAACTGGAGTTTCCGTTGCGCAGCCGGGCGGACATCGCCCGACTGTCGGTGGATCGTGTGGTCGAGCGCCTGGGCTACATGGACAAGGCGTTGCGCCTGCTGCGCGCGCAACTGGGCGACCGAACGGCGCTTCTCGGCTTTGCCGGCTCGCCCTGGACCTTGGCCACGTTCATGGTCGAGGGGGGCAGCGCCAAGCCCATGACCTGCGCGCTCGCATTGTTCCACCAGGACCGCCGCACGTACGCCGACCTGGCCGAGAAGCTGGCAACCGCGGTCGCCGAATGCCTGAAGATGCAGATCGTAGCCGGCGTGGATGCGGTGCAAATCTTCGATAGCCACGGCGGATTGCTGGCGGCGTCCGATTTCCAGGAGGCCTCCGGCCGCTGGATGCAGGAGGTCATTGCCA
>Ga0101944_10003293_pt1 | contig 23081 bp, 24 predicted proteins | sample DewCreD2012metaG_FD_75245 | JGI IMG/M metagenome (GOLD analysis project Ga0101944, IMG submission 75245) | Hot spring sediment bacterial and archeal communities from British Columbia, Canada, to study Microbial Dark Matter (Phase II) - Dewar... ... | reverse complement strand
CCCGGCCGCGAGCGCGGCGCGGCCGAGGCGGGTGGCGCAGCGTGCCGCGCGCACGCGCGCCGGCTCGAGGACCGGGGCCGCGGCATGCCGGCGGAGCAGCGCCTCCGCCAGCGGCACCGCCCGCTCGCAGTGGCCGGCCGCCTCGTGCGCCGCCGACACGAGCAGGAGCACCGAGTCGGCCGACGCGCGGTCGTCCGTCGCGGCCGCGGCGGCGAGCCCCACGGTCGTGAGCAGCACCGGGTCCGGCGCCGAGCGGAGGAGGGCCCCGACGGACGCCGCGAGTGGCCGGCCGGGCGCCACCTCGCGGAGCGCCAGGATCGCGGCGCGGCTCGCGGGGGCGTCACCCGCCCGCTCCGCGGCCCGGAGCACGTGCCCGAGCCCCTCGGCGGCCTCGTCGGCGCGCGTCGGGTCGAGGGCCGCGAGCGCGCGGTAGCTCGTCACCGCGTCGGCGAGCCGGCCCGCGTGCCACTGCGCCGCCGCCAGCCGGCCGGCGAGCCCGTCGCGCGCCGCCGAGTCGCCGACCCGCGCATATGCCGCCGCGGCGGCCTCGTAGCGGCCGCGGAGGTACGCGGCGTCGCCGGCCTCCCCCGGGGACTCCGTCGCGCCGCACGCACCCACCCCCGCCAGCACGAGCAGCGCCGCGCGGCACGCCGCCCTCCCTGCGGTCACGGCTGCCGCCGACCGATGCCGTGGTATGCGAACCCGTATTCCCGCATGCGGTCGGGCTCGTACAGGTTGCGGCCGTCGATCACGAGCGGCCGCCGCATCGCGCCCCGGAGGCGCTCGAAGTCCGGCGTGCGGTAGACCAGCCACTCGGTGACGACGACGAGCGCGTCGGCCCCCTCCGCGGCCGCGTACGGGTCGTGCGCGTACTGGACGCGGTCGCCGTAGCGCTGCCGCGCCGTCGGCATCGCGACCGGGTCGTGCACCCGCACCTCGGCCCCGTCCGCGAGCAGGCCGTCGAGGAGCGGCAGCGCAGGGCTGAAGCGCATGTCGTCGGTGCCGGCCTTGAAGGCGAGGCCCCACACCGCGATCCGCCGGGAGGCGAGCGGCTCCGGGACGAAGCGGCGCACCTTCTCGAGCAGCACCCGCTGCTGGCGCTCGTTCACCCGCTCGATCGCGTCGAAGAGGTCGTGCGCCACGCCCGCCTCCCGACAGGTGTGCACCAGCGCGCGCACGTCCTTCGGGAAGCACGAGCCGCCGTAGCCCGGGCCGGGGAACAGGAACGACTTGCCGATGCGCCGGTCCATCCCGAGGCCGTGCCGCACGTCGCTGACATCGGCCCCGACGGCCTCGCAGAGCATCGCGAGCTGGTTCATGAACGAGATCCGGGACGCCAGCATGGCGTTGGCCGCGTACTTGGTCAGCTCCGCCGACCGGACGTCCATGAAGACGATGCGCTCGCCGGTCCGCATGAACGGCGCGTACAGCTCGGTCATCAGCCGCCGCACGCCCTCGTCGTCGGTCCCGACGACCACGCGGTCGGGCTTCATGAAGTCCTCGACGGCCGCGCCCTCCTTGAGGAACTCGGGATTGGAGCAGACGTGGAACCGTCGTGCCGTCCGTCCCGCGATCGTCGTGCGCACCAGGTCCGCCGTGCCCACCGGGACGGTCGACTTGTTGACCACGACGGCGTCGTCGCGCAGGTGCGGCGCGATCTGGGCGGCCGCGGCGAGCACGTGCGACAGGTCCGCCGAGCCGTCCTCGTGCGGCGGCGTGCCGACGGCGAGGAAGACCACCCGCGCGTCCCCGACGGCCGACGCCGCATCGGTGGTGAAGCGGAGGCGGCCCTCGGCGATGTTCTCGCGGACGATGCCGTCGAGGCCGGGTTCGTGGATCGGCAGCTCCCCGCGGCTCAGCCGCCCGATCTTCGCCTCGTCGATATCGACACAGGTCACGTCGTTCCCCGTCCGGGCGAAACAGGCGCCCGTGACGAGGCCGACGTAGCCGCTGCCGATGACCGCGACCCGCATCACAGCCCCCGGGTCGCGAGCGCGTGCCGCGTGTCCACCACGCGCTTCGCGTGCGCCGCGACGAGGGCGTAGTCGATCGTGGCGTGGTCGGTCACGACCATCACGCAGTCCGCCGTCGCGACCGTCTCCGCGGTGAGCGGCACCGAGTGCAGCACGAGCCCGTCCTCCTTGAACACGGGCACGTACGGGTCGTGGTAGCGCACGTGCGCGCCCTGCTGCTCGAGCAGGCGGATGATGTCGATCGCCGGGCTCTCGCGGATGTCCTCGATGTCCTTCTTGTACGCGACGCCGAGCACGAGCACCGACGAGCCGCGCACCGGCTTCGAGGCGTCGTTGAGCGCCTCCGCGACTTTGCGCACCCAGTACACCGGCATCTCCGTGTTCACCTCGCCGGCGACGTCGATGAACCGGGTCTTGTAGTTGAGCCCGCGCATCTTCCACGCGAGGTAGTGCGGGTCGATGGGGATGCAGTGCCCGCCGAGGCCGGGCCCCGGCAGGAACTTCATGAAGCCGAACGGCTTCGTCGCCGCCGCCTCGATCACCTCCCACACGTCGGCGCCGAGCTTGTCGCAGACGATCGCCATCTCGTTCGCGAGGCCGATGTTGACCATGCGGAAGCTGTTCTCGAGCAGCTTCACCAGTTCCGCCGCCTCGGTGGACGAGACGGGCACGAGCGTGTCGATCGCCGGGGCGTAGAGCGCGCACGCGAGGTCGCGGCACGCGGGCGTGATGCCGCCGACGACCTTCGGGGTGTTGCGCGTGTGGAAGGTCGGGTTGCCCGGGTCCACCCGCTCGGGGCTGAAGGCGAGGAAGAAGTCCTCGCCGACCTTCAGCCCGGACTCCTCGAGCACCGGGAGCATCACCTCGCGCGTCGTCCCCGGGTACGTGGTGCTCTCGAGGATGATCGCCTGGCCCCGCCGGAGGGTGCGCCGGACCGCCTCGGTCGCCGCGATGATGTAGCTGACGTCGGGGTCCTTCGTCTTGGACAGGGGCGTGGGCACGCAGATCGAGATCGCGTCCGCCTCGCCGAGCCGGCCGGGGTCGGCCGTCGCCTCGAAGCGGCCGGCCGCGAGGATCTCCTGCAGCGCCGCCGACGGCACGTCCTTCACGTGCGAGTCGCCGGCGTTCAGCCGGTCCACCACGCGCTGCTGCACGTCGTGGCCGAGCACGCGGTAGCCGGCGCGCGCCAGCTCCACCGCGAGCGGGAGCCCCACGTAGCCGAGCCCCACGATGCCGAAGGTGATGTCGCGCCGGGCGATGCGGGCCCGGAGGTCGTCTGCGATGCTCATGCGCTGGACTCCGATGGGAACGTCACGCGTAGAACGACCGGATGGCCGACGCGACCGCGTCCTGCTGCGCGTCGGTGAGCTCGGGATAGATGGGCAGCGACAGCACCGTCGCCGACGCCGCCTCGGTCACCGGCAGCTGGCCGCGCCGCCCGCCCAGGTGCGCGAAGCACGGCTGCAGGTGGAGCGGCGTCGGGTAGTACACCGCCGAGCCGATCCCCGCCGCCTCGAGGTGCTGCCGCAGCGCGTCGCGCCGCTCGACACGCACCGTGTACTGGTGGAAGATGTGCTCGTTGCCCGGGGCGGTGCGCGGCGGGCAGACCGCCGGGTGGCCCGCCAGCAGCGCGTCGTACCGGGCCGCCCGGGCGCGGCGCGCCGCGTTCCAGCCGTCGAGATGCGGCAGCTTGGTGCGCAGCACCGCCGCCTGCAGCGTGTCGAGCCGCGAGTTGTAGCCGACTTCCTCGTGGTGGTACTGCTTCGCGCCGCCGTGCAGCCGGAGCTTGCGCAGCCGCGCGGCCAGCGCGTCGTCGCGCACCGTGATCATCCCGCCGTCGCCCCAGCAGCCGAGGTTCTTGGACGGGAAGAAGGAGAGGCAGCCCGCGTAGCCGAGGGAGCCCGCGGGGCGCCACGCGCCGCCGACCTGCTGCCGCGCGCCGATCGCCTGCGCGGCGTCCTCGACGAGCGCGAGCCCGTGCCGCTCCGCGAGCGCGAGCAGCGGCGCCATCGGCGCCATCTGCCCGTAGAGGTGCACCGCGACGATCGCCCGGGTGCGCGGCGTCACCGCGGCGGCGACGGCGGCGGGATCGAGGCAGAAGGTGACCGGGTCGATGTCCACGAAGACCGGCGTCCCGCCCGCGTTGTGGATCGCGCCCGCCGTCGCGAAGAATGTGAACGCCGGCGCGATCACCTCGTCGTCGCGCCGCAGGTCGAGCGAGCGCAGCGCGAGGAGCAGCGCATCAGTGCCGCTGGCGCACGCGATGGCGTGCGGGACGCCGCAGTAGGCCGCGAGCTCGCCCTCGAGCTGGCCGACCTCGGGCCCCATGATGAACCCCTGCCGCGCGATGACGGCGCCGACCGCGCGCATCACCTCGTCGCGGATCGTCTCGTGCTGCGCCACGAGGTCCAGCAGCGGCACCTTCACGGCGCCACCGGCGCCGCGGGCGCCCGCTCCTCGACCGGCGTGAGCTCCTCGCCCCGCTCCGCGTAGACCGAGCCGCACGCGGCGCAGCGCAGCCCGTCGCCCAGCCGCTCGCCGCAGTGGCACATCCAGCCCACGCGCCGCGCCGGCACCCCGACGACGAGCGCGTAGTCCGGCACGTCCGACGTCACCACCGCCCCGGCGCCGACGAAGGCGTACCGGCCCAGGGTGACGCCGCAGACGATCGTGGCGTTGGCGCCGATCGACGCGCCCCGCCGCACGAGCGTCGGCCGGTACGCGTGCTTCCGCGGGACGTGGCTGCGCGGGTTGACCACGTTCGTGAAGACGCAGCTGGGCCCGCAGAAGACGTCGTCCTCCAGCGTCACGCCCTCGTAGATGGACACGTTGTTCTGGATGCGCACGTTGTCGCCGATGCGCGTCCCGGGCATCACCACCACGTTCTGCCCCAGCGAGCACCCGCGGCCGATCACGGCGCCGGGCATGACGTGGCAGAAGTGCCAGACCTTCGTGCCGGCGCCGATCGAGGCGCCCGCGTCCACGTAGGACGACTCGTGCACGTACACGTCGCTCATCGGCGGTACCGCCCCCATCGGTCGAGGATCTTCACTTCCGTCTCCAGCGTGGTGCCGAAGCGCGCCGCCACCGCGTCGCGCGCGTGCGCGATCAGCGCGCGCACGTCGGCCGCCGTCGCGCCGCCGGTGTTCACGAAGTAGTTCGCGTGCTGCGGCGACACCTCCGCCCCGCCGATCCGGAACCCCTTGAGCCCCGCGGCCTCGATCAGCTGGCCTGCCGTCCGCGGCCCGTCGCCGCGCTTCCAGCTCGGGCCGCCGGGGTTCTTGAACACCGAGCCGCAGCACGGCTGGTTGAACGGGGTCCCCGCCTCCCGCCAGTGGAAGAGCTCGGCCACCTCGGCCTGGATCAGCTCCGGGTCGGCCGGGGCGAGCCGCACGGTCGCCTCGAGGACCACGAGGCCGTCCAGCCCGGACCAGCGGTACTCGAACGGGATCTCCCGCCGCGCGAGCACGCGCTCGGCGCCATCGGCCTCGAGCACCAGCACCGACTCCACCAGCTCCGACCACTCGCCGCCGTGGCAGCCGGCGTTCATGTACACCCCGCCGCCGACGGTCCCGGGCACGCCCACGAACCGGTGCAGCCCGGCGAACCCCGCCGCCGCCGACTTCCGCGCGGCGATCGGCCCCGGGAGCCCCGCCCCGAGCCGCCACACCTCGCCCGCGGACACGACCTGGTCGAGTCCCTTCCCCATGCGGATGACGAGCGCGTCGAGCCCCTCGTCCGGCAGCAGGATGTTCGACCCGAGCCCGATCACGAACCACGGGACCCCGTGCGCCGCGGCATGCCGCAGGGCCGCTGCCACGTCCTCCGGCCCCTCCGGCAGGAGGATCGTCGCCGGCCCCCCGATGCGATACGTCGAGTAGCGCCCCAGCGGCTCCTGCTCGCGCACCGTCCCGCGGACCAGGGCGCGCAGCCCGGCGGCGAACGCCGGGTCGCGGGCGCTCAGCCCGTCCACTCGCCGGCCAGCTCCCGCGCCATCTGGTGCCACTCCTGCAGCGACCGCACCTCGCCGTCGCGGCTGCGCAGCGTGATGATGGCGTCGCACGCCGCCGAGGCCGCCGAGAGCGTCGTGACGTAGGTCACGCGATGCTGCAGGGCGGCGCGGCGCAGGGTGTAGTCGTCACGCTGGGTCAGCTTGCCAAGTGGCGTGTTGACAAGCAGTTGCACGTCGCCCGAGACCATCAGATCCACCGCGTTCGGGCGACCCTCCCAGACCTTCAGGACCCGCTCGACGGGGATCCCCTTGGCTCGCAGGTAGCGTGCCGTCCCGTCGGTCGCGAGCAGCCGGAAGCCGAGCGCATGGAAGCGACGGGCGATCGGCACCACGTTCGCCTTGTCCCGGTCGTTCACGGTGATGAACACCGCCCCCTCGAGCGGCAGGGTGTTGTCCGCCGCCTGCTCCGCCTTCGCGAACGCCATCCCGAACGAGTCGGCGATCCCCATCACCTCGCCGGTCGAGCGCATCTCCGGGCCGAGGAGCGTGTCCGTCCCCGGCAGCTTGCTGAACGGGAAGACCGCCTCCTTCACCGCCACGTACGGCTGCACCACCTCGTCCTCGAGCCCCAGGTCGGCGAGCGTGCGGCCGACCATCACCGCCGCCGCGTGGCTCGCGAGCGGCACGCCCGTGGTCTTGGAGACGAAGGGCACGGTGCGGGAGGCGCGCGGGTTCACCTCCAGCACGTACACGATGCCGTCGCGGATCGCGTACTGTGCGTTGATGAGCCCCACCACGCCGAGCCTCAGCGCGAACTGGCGCGTGTACTCGCGCATCCGCTCCACGTGTTCCTCGGAGATCAGGTACGGCGGCAGCACGCAGGCGGAGTCGCCGGAGTGGATCCCCGCGTCCTCGATGTGCTGCATCACGCCGCCGATCACGGCGCGCGTGCCGTCGCAGATCGCGTCCACGTCGGCCTCGAAGGCGTCCTCGAGGAAGCGGTCGATGAGCACCGGGTGCTCGGGTGCCACCCGCGCCGCGCGCACGAAGTACTCGCGCAGCGTCGGCTCGTCGTAGACGATCTCCATCGCGCGCCCGCCCAGGACGTACGACGGCCGGACCAGCACCGGGTACCCGACGCGCTGCGCCACCGCCACCGCCTCGTCGACCGAGGTCGCGGTGCCGTTGGGCGGCTGCGCCACTCCGAGCTCGCGCGCGAGGACGTCGAACCGCCGGCGATCCTCGGCGATGTCGATCGCCTCGGGGCTCGTGCCGAGGATGCGCACGCCGTGCTGCTCGAGCCGCTTGGCCAGGCGCAGCGGCGTCTGCCCGCCGAGCTGGACCACCACCCCGAGCGGGCGCTCCGTGGTGACGATCTCGAGGACGTCCTCGAAGGTGAGCGGCTCGAAGTAGAGCGCGTCCGAGATGTCGAAGTCGGTGGAGACGGTCTCCGGGTTCGAGTTCACCATCACCGTGCGGTAGCCGAGCTCGCGGAAGGCGAGGGTCGCGCGGACGCAGCAGTAGTCGAACTCCACCCCCTGCCCGATGCGGTTGGGCCCGCTGCCGAGGATCACCACGGTGGGCCGGTCGGAGGCCGGGGCCTCGTCCTCCTCGTCGTAGCACGAGTAGAGGTACGGGGTGCTGGAGGGGAACTCCCCGGCGCAGGTGTCCACCGTCTTGTACACCGGGCGCACGCCGAGCGCGTGGCGGCGGGCGCGGACCTCGTCCTCGGTGACGCCGTCGAGCAGGGCGAGCTGGCGGTCGGAGAAGCCCAGGCGCTTCATGCGGCGCAGCGCGCGGCGCTCCGCGTCGTCGGGCGCGGCGTGGTCGCGCGCGCGCCACTCGAACTCCGCCTCGAGCAGCTCGGCCATCTGCGCCACGAACCACGGGTCGATCCCGCTCGTCTCGCTGATCTCGGCGACCGACATCCCCGCCTCGAGCGCGCGGCGCACCTGGAAGATCCGCTCCGGCGTCGGCCGGCGGAGGGCGGCGCGGATCGTCTCCGGCGAGGTGTCGTCGAGCCGGTCGTCGGCGAGGTGCCCGGTGCCGGCCCAGCCGATCCGGTCGGCCTCGAGGCCGCGGAGCCCCTTCTGCAGCGCCTCCTTGAAGGTGCGGCCGATCGCCATCACCTCGCCCACCGACTTCATCTGCGTCGTCAGCGTCGGGTCGGCGGTCGGGAACTTCTCGAAGGCGAAGCGCGGGACCTTCACCACCACGTAGTCGAGCACCGGCTCGAAGCTCGCCGGCGTCACCTTCGTGATGTCGTTCGGCAGCTCGTCGAGGGTGTACCCCACGGCCACCTTCGCGCCGATGCGCGCGATCGGGAAGCCGGTCGCCTTCGACGCCAGCGCCGACGAGCGCGACACGCGCGGGTTCATCTCGATGACGAGCTGCTCCCCGGTGCGCGGGTCCACCGCGAACTGGATGTTGCACCCGCCGGCGGCCACCCCCACCTCGCGGATCACCGCGATCGCGGCGTCGCGCATCCGCTGGTACTCGCGGTCGGTCAGCGTCATGGCGGGCGCCACCGTGATCGAGTCGCCGGTGTGCACGCCCATCGGGTCGAGGTTCTCGATCGAGCAGACGATGACCACGTTGTCGGCGCCGTCGCGCATCACCTCGAGCTCGTACTCCTTCCACCCGATGATGCTGCGCTCGACGAGCACCGAGTGCACCGGCGAGAGCTCGAGCGCGCGGCGCACCATCGTCTCGTACTCCTCGCGGTTGTACGCGATCCCGCCGCCCGTGCCGCCCAGCGTGAAGGACGGCCGGAGGATCGCCGGGTACCCGGTCACCTCCACCGCCTCCAGCGCCTCCCCGACGCTCCGCACCGTGCGGCCCTGCGGCGTCGCGAGGCCGATCCGCCGCATCGCCTCCCCGAACTCCATCCGGTCCTCGGCGATGCGGATCGCCCGCTCGTTGGCGCCGATCAGCTCGACGCCGTGGCGCTCGAGCACGCCGCTGCGGTGCAGCTCCATCGCCAGGTTGAGCGCCGTCTGGCCGCCCATCGTCGGGAGCAGCGCGTCGGGGCGCTCGCGCTCGATGATCTTCGTGACCCACTCCGCCGTGACCGGCTCGATGTACGTCCGGTCGGCGAGCTCCGGGTCCGTCATGATCGTGGCCGGGTTCGAGTTCACCAGCACCACGCGGTACCCCTCCTCCCGGAGGGCGCGCACCGCCTGCGTGCCGGAGTAGTCGAACTCGGCCCCCTGCCCGATCACGATGGGCCCGGAGCCGATCAGGAGGATCGTGTGCAGGTCAGTGCGCTTGGGCATTCACCACGTCCTGGAGTGTCTGGTCGAGCGGGACCGCCGGCCGCCAGCCGGTCTCGGCGACGAGGCGCGAAGGATCGCCGATCAGGCTCGGAATGTCGACCGCGCGCACCAGCGAGGGGTCGACGACCGGCGTCACCTCCACGTCGAGGAGCCGCGCCAGCCGGTCGAAGACCTCGCGCAGCGCGTGGCCGGTGCCCGAGGCGATGTTGTACGTCGCGCCTGGCCGGCCCCGGGCGAGCAGGCGCACGTAGGCCTGCGCCACGTCGCGGACGTCGAGCAGGTCGCGCACCACGTCGAGGTTGCCGACGGGAATGTGGGTCGCGCCGACGCTCCGCGCCGCCACGAGCCGCGCGGCCAGCGCCGGCACCACGAACTGGGTCGGCTGGCCCGGCCCCGTGTGCGGGAACGGCCGCGCCACGATGAGCGGGAGCCCGGCGCAGCGCGCCACCGTCCGCGCGGCCAGCTCCGCGGCGGCCTTGCTCGCGGCATAGGGCGAGACCGGACGGATCGGCGCCGTCTCGTCGAGCGGGCCCGCTGCCGCGCCGTAGACCTCCGCGCTCGAGGCCAGCAGGAAGCGCACCCCGCCCCGCGCCGCGACCCGCTCGGCGAGGCGCGCCGTCGCCTCGGCGTTCACCGCCCACGCGAGGTCGGGCCGGGCGAAGGAGGCGGCCCCGGAGGCGAGTGCCGCGAGGTGCACCACCGCCTCCACCCCGTCCAGCGGCAGGGCCGCCACGCTCGCGGGGTCGGTGAGTTGCAGCGGGTACCAGGTCACCCCGCCCGGGTCCACCAGTGGCCCCGCGCGCCCCTCGGCGGGCAGCCACGTGGCGCACACCGTGGCGCCCTCCGCACGCAGCGCCGCCACGAGGTGCCGGCCGACGAAGCCGTCGCCCCCGGTCACGAGGACGGTCATCGCGCCTGCCGCAGCCGCTCGAGGTCGGCGTCCACCATCATGCGGACGAGTTCCTCGAAGGACACGGTCGGCGCCCAGCCCAGCTCCGCCCTCGCGCGCGAGGGATCGGCCAGCAGGAGGTCCACCTCCGCCGGGCGGACGAGGGCGGGGTCGGTGACGACGTGCTGCCGCCAGTCGAGCCCCGCGTGCCCGAAGGCCACCTCGACCAGGTCGCGCACGCTGTGCGTCTCGCCCGTGCCGATCACGAAGTCGGTCGGCGCCGGCTGCTGCAGCATCCGCCACATCGCGTCCACGTAGTCGCCGGCGAACCCCCAGTCGCGCCGTGCCTCGAGGTTGCCGAGGCGCAGCTCGCGCGCCTGGCCGAGCGCGATGCGGGCGACCCCGTGCGTCACCTTGCGGGTCACGAACTCGAGGCCGCGCCGCGGCGACTCGTGGTTGAACAGGATCCCGCTCACGGCGTACAGGCCGTACGACTCGCGGTAGTTCACCGTGATCCAGTGGCCGTAGACCTTCGCCACGCCGTAGGGCGAGCGCGGGTAGAAGGGCGTCGTCTCGCGCTGCGGGGTCTCCATCGCCCGGCCGAACATCTCCGAGGAGCTCGCCTGGTAGAACCGCGCCGTGGGACACGCGAGGCGGATCGCCTCCAGCATGCGGGTCACGCCGAGCGCCGTGAACTCGCCGGTGAGCACGGGCTGGGCCCATGAGGTGGGGACGAACGACTGGGCGGCGAGGTTGTAGACCTCGTCGGGCCGCACCTGCTGGAGGACCGTCGTCAGCGAGTGCTGGTCGAGGAGGTCGGCCGCCACGATCTCGAGCCGGTCGAGGAGGTGGCCGATCCGCTCGTAGCTGTCGTGCGAGGTGCGGCGCACCATCCCGACGACCCGGTACCCCTTCGCGAGCAGGAGCTCGGCCAGGTAGGAGCCATCCTGGCCCGTGATCCCGGTGATCAGCGCGGTGGGCATCGGTGCGAGCGGCTTGTGCGAGACGGGGTCACGCGTGTAGCTTTCAGGGCTCTCGAGTCCCGGACCAGCTGGACGAAGGACGGATCATCATGGCTCGCGTCTGCACCACCTGCGGCAAGCGCCCGGCGACGGGCAACAACGTCAGCCACGCCAACAACGAGACCCGGCGTCGCTGGTATCCCAACCTGCAGACGGTGCGGGTGCTCGTCGAGGGCGCGCCGCGGCGCGTGCGGGTGTGCACCCGCTGCCTGCGGAGCGGCAAGGTCCGGAAGGCCTGACCCGACCGGCTGCCGCCGACCGAAAAAAGGGGACCCGGTTCGGGTCCCCTTCGTCGTTCCGGGAAGCGGGCGGCGCGTCGCCGTCACTCGCCCACCAGCTCGATGCGGGCGACCTCCGCCCCGTCGCCGGGGCGATGGCCGAGCTTGAGGATGCGGGTGTAGCCGCCGGGCCGCGCGGCGAATCGCGGGCCGATGACCGCGAAGAGCTTCGCGACCGTGTCGCGATCCTGGATCCGGCGCTGGACGAGCCGGCGCGCGTGCAGGTCGCCCCGACGGGCCAGCGTGATCAGCTTCTCGGCGACCGGCCGCAGTTCCTTGGCCTTCGCCTCGGTCGTGGTGATCCGCTCGTGCTGGAAGAGGCTCGCCGCCAGGTTGTTGAGCAGCGCGCGACGATGGCTCGCCGTGCGCGACAGCTGGCGACCCTTGGACCGGTGCCGCATCAGTTCTGCTCCGCGCTGAGGGTGCGGGGCGTCGCCGGGGTGCCGGCGCCGACCACGCGCAGCTCGCCGTCGCTCTCCTCGAACTGCATCCCGAAGTTCAGTTCCTCGCGCTGCAGCAGCTCGGCGATCTCCTGCAGGGCCTTCTCGCCGACGTTCTTGACCTTGAGCAGCTCGTCCTCGGTGAGTTCCACGAGGTCGCGCAGCGTCCGGATGTTCGAGTTCTTGAGCGAGTTGAGCGAGCGGACCGAGAGCCCGAAGTCGTCGATCAGCCGGCCGAGGCGCTGCCGCAGCCCGGTGACGGCAACCGCCGCCGGCGCCGCCGGCTCGCGGCCGACCGGCACGCGGCCGAACTCGACGAAGTGCCGGAAGTGCTCCTGCGCGAGGGCCGCCGCGTACGCGATGGCGTCCTCGGGCGAGATCGTCCCGTTGGTCTCGACGGTCACGGTGAGCCGGTCGTAGTCGGTGCGCTGGCCGACGCGGGTCTCCGCCACCGTGAAGTTGGCGCGGCGAACCGGGTTGTAGATCGCGTCGATGCGGATCAGGTCCACCGGCATGGCGCGGTCGGCCGGGTGCAGGTCGCCCTCGACGTAGCCGCGGCCCTTGTTCACGTGCAGCTCGACGTTGATCTCGCGATCGTCCTCGACCGTGAACAGGAGCTGGTCGGGGTTCACGATGCGCACCGAGCCGTGGGGCTGGATGTCGCGGGCGTGGACCGGGCCGCGGCCGCTGCGCTTGATGTGCAGGGTCGCCTCGTCCACCTCCTCGTCGAGCACGAGCGTGAGCGACTTGAGCCGCTGCACGATCTGGTGCACGTCCTCGAGGACGCCCTGGACCGTCTGGTGCTCGTGGACGACGCCATCCATGCGGAAACCCCAGACCGCGCTCCCCCGCAGGCTGGAGAGCAGCATCCGCCGGAGGGCGTTGCCGAGCGTGTAGCCGAACCCGCGCTCGAGCGGCTGGAGCCGGAACTCGGCGGCGTTCGGGTTGTCCTCCCGCTTCACCATCTCGACGGTGTGCGGGCGGACGAGGCCGGTGAGGTCGATGCTCAGGCTCACTTGGAGTAGAGCTCCACGATCAGCTGTTCCTGGGCGTTCACGGGGATCTGCTCGCGCGACGGCTTCTCGAGGAGCCGGCCCGCGGCCTTCTCCTGGTCGACGCCGAGCCACGCGACCGGCTGCCCCTTGGCGGCGAACTCCTGCGCGGCCTTCACGGCGACGAGCTCGCGGCTCCCCGGCGCCACCCGCACCTCCTGGCCCACCTCGACCCGGAAGGAGGGGATGTCCACGCGGCGCCCGTTCACCTCGACGTGCCCGTGCGCGATGAGCTGGCGGGCGGCCTTGCGGCTCGACGCGAAGCCGAGCCGGTACACGACGTTGTCCAGCCGCGTCTCGAGCGCGACCAGGAGGTTGGTGCCCTTGACCCCGGGCTCCGTCGTCGCGCGCTCGAAGGTGTTGCGGAACTGGCTCTCGGTGAGGCCGTACATCCGCTTCACCTTCTGCTTCTCGCGCAGCTGCTTCGAGTACTCGGAGGCCTTGCGCTGGCGGCCGGTGCCCTGCCCGTGCTGGCCCGGCGCGTACGCCCGGCGCTCGACGGGGCACTTCTCCGTCATGCACTTCTGGCCCTTCAGGAAGAGCTTGACACCCTCGCGCCGGCAGAGCCGGCAGCTCGCTTCGGTGTAGCGCGACATGCCTCAGACCCGCCGCTTCTTGGGGGGACGGCAGCCGTTGTGCGGGATCGGCGTGCAGTCGCGGATCGACAGCACCTTGAGCCCCGCCGACGCCAGCGCCTGGATGGCCGACTCGCGCCCGCTGCCCGGGCCCTGCACGCGCACGTGCACGCGGCGCAGGCCCATGTTCATCGCCTCGCGGGCGCAGTTCTCGGAGGCGACGGTGGCCGCGAACGGGGTGCTCTTCTTCGAGCCCTTGAACCCCGCCTTGCCCGCCGTCCCCCACGTGATCGTGTTGCCACGCAGGTCGGTGATCGTGATGAGCGTGTTGTTGAAGGTCGCGGAGATGTGGACCACCCCCTCCGACTCGACGACCTTCTTCGCTCGCTTGCCGCCCGTGCGGGCCGGTGCCGGTGACGTCATGGCTCCTTACTTCTTCGTTGCCTTCTTCTTGCCGGCGATCGCGCGGCGGGGACCCCGCTTCGTGCGCGCGTTCGTGTGCGTGCGCTGGCCCCGCACGGGCAGGCCGCGCCGGTGCCGGATGCCGCGGTAGCTGCCGATGTCCATCAGCCGCTTGATGTTCATCGCCACCTCGGTGCGCAACGCGCCCTCCACCTTCACCGAGCGCTCGATGAGCTGGCGCAGCCGCGCCACCTCGGCGTCCGAGAGGTCACGCACCCGCGTGTTCGGGCTCACCCCCGTCTCCGAGAGGAGCCGCGCGCTGGTCACCCGACCGATGCCGTAGATGTAGGTCAGGGCCACCTCGACGCGCTTCTCGCGCGGAAGGTCCACGCCCGCAATTCGCGCCATTCGTCAGCCCTGCCGCTGCTTGTGCTTGGGGTTCCGCTTGCAGATGATCCGCGTGACCCCCTGCCGCTTGACCACCTTGCAGAACTCACAGATGGGCTTCACGCTCGATCGTACCTTCACACGTCTCTCCGGGCCGCAAATGTGTAGAGCACGGCAATGTACATGACCCCGCCCGGTGGCGCAACGGTTCAATCCACCGCCCGGAGCTCGGTCAGGACCCAGCGCCCATCCACCCGCTGGTACGCCAGGAAGACCGTCTGCCGCCGCTCCACCCGGCTCCCCGCGACCTGGTAGCGCCGGTCGAGTTCCACGTAGCCCCGCTCCTCGGTCAGCTCCCGCGCCGCCCGGACCTCCGCGCCCAGTTCTTGGGCGGGCGCCAGCCACGCCGCCAGCATCGCCGACGCCTGCGCGCGCCCGACCGCCGCCGACGGCTCCGACCCCGGCACGAGCACCCGGACCCGGTCGCTGCCGGCCACGAGTTGGTCGGCCGCGTGACGCCGCACCGCATCGCTCGCCTGCGCCGCGACTTGCGCGAGTGCAGGATGCTGCGCTGACGCAGGGACCGCCAGCGCGACCAGGACCGCCAGCAGGAGGGTCAGCCGCATCCCGCCACCTCCGCCGAGATCGCCGCGAACGCGGCGGCAGGGTCGGCGGCCGCCACGATCGGTCGGCCGACCACGAGATGGGTGGCCCCGGCCCGCACCGCGGCGCCAGGGGTGGCCACCCGCTGCTGGTCGCCGGCCGCGTCAACGGCCCCGCGAATCCCCGGCACGACCAGGAGCCCCGGACCGACCTCGGCGCGCAACCGGGCGACCTCGTGTGCCGAGCAGACGACGCCCGCCAGGCCGGCCGACCGCGCCACGCCGGCGAGCCGGAGTGCCTCGCGCTCGATCTCCACCCCCTCGCGCCCAGTCGCCGCGCCGTAGCCGGCGGCGTCGAACGACGTGAGCACCGTCACCCCGACGATGGCGACCCCCCCGGCGGCGGCCGCGGCTGCCTCGAGCATCGCGCGCCCCCCCAGCGTGTGCACCGTCGCCATCGCCACGCCAAGGTCGCGCGCGGCGGCGACCGCCCCGGCGACGGTGTTCGGGATGTCGAGCCACTTCAGGTCGAGGAAGACGCGGAGCCCGCGGGCGTGGAGCGCCCGCACGAGGTCCGGTCCCTCGCGGGTGTGGAGCACCGAGCCGACCTTCACCCACCTGAGCGCCGGGAGGCGGTCCACGAGCGCGAGCGCGGTCGCGCCGTCGGGAGTGTCGAGCGCCACCACCACCTCAGCCACCGGACGCCTCCAGTTCGCGCACCACGCGCCCGGGGAGGTGCGGATCGGCGAGCCCTGCGGTGCCGACCGCCACCAGCGAGGCGCCGACCCGGAGGTACTGCCGCACGTCGTCGGCGGTGCGGACGCCACCGACGCCGATGACCGGGAAGTCGGGCAGCCGCTCGCGGATCCGGGCGACCGCGCCGAGCCCCACGGGCAGGAGCGCCGGCCCGCTCACGCCCCCGCGCCCCTGCCCCACCTTCGGCGGGCCGGCCGCCCCGTCGAAGAGGACCCCGGGGATCGTGTTCACCACCGTCACCCCGTCGGCGCCGGCGTCGCGGGCCACCGCCGCGGCCCCGGCGAGGTCGGCGACCGCCGGCGAGAGCTTCGCGACGATCGCGCGGCGGGTGACGGCGCGGCACCCCGCGACGATGGCCGCGATGCAGGCCGGGTCGGCGCCGAACTCGAGCCCGCCGGCGTGCGTGTTGGGACAGGAGAGGTTGAGCTCGAACCCCACCAGCGGCTCCGCGTCGGCGAGCGCGGCGACGACCCGCGCGTACTCGTCCGTCGTGAAGCCCACGACGCTCTGCAGCACCCGCGCCCGGCGCAGGTTCGCGGCGAGCCACGGCAGCTCGCGGTCCCGCACCTCGGCGACCCCCGGGTTGGCGAGCCCGATCGAGTTGAGCATCCCACCGCGGAACTCGGCCACCCGCGGCGGCGGGTTGCCGTGCCGGGGCTCGGCGGACACCGACTTGGTCACGATCCCGCCGAGGCGGTCGAGGTCCATCGCGCCGGCGAGCTCGCGCCCGAAGCCGGCGGTACCCGAGGCGAGCAGGACGGGATTCTGGAAGGTGGCGCCGAAGACGGTGCGCGCGAGCCCGGCGCTCACGGTGTCACCGAGTCCACGCCGATGCCGGCGCGACGCTCGTACTCGAGCAGGTAGCCGACGATCGCGTCGGCCAGGGCGCGCGCGAGCCGGCGCTGCGACGCGGGCTCGGCGAGGACGCGCGCGTCCTCGGGATTCGTGGAGTAGCCGAGCTCGACCAGGATGGCGGGACGGCGCGCCGTCGTGAGCACCATGAACCCCGCCTGCTTCACGCCGCGGTTCGGGCCGGAGTGCACCGCCTCGAGCCGCTCCTGCACGAGCTCCGCCGCCCGGGCGGACTCGCGCAGGTGCTCGTTGAGCTGGAGGTCCTTGAGGATGAAGTCGAGGCCGTCGGCCGGCGCCTCGTCCTCCTTCACCGTCTCGAACCGGATCGCCTCGTTCTCCATGCGCGCGACGCGCAGGGCGTCCTCGGTCTTCGCCTCGGCGAGGAAATAGGTCTCGAAGCCGCGCGCCGCCGTGTAGCCGCGCCGCTTGGGGAGCGAGTTGACGTGCAGGCTCACGAACAGGTCGCACGTGGCGCTGCAATAGCCGCCGCGGTCGCGGAGGTCGATGAGCGTGTCGGTGGCGCGCGTCATCCGGGTGCCCACCCCCCGGCGGGCGAGCTCGTCGCGCAGCAGGAGCCCGACGGCGAGGGTGACGTCCTTCTCGCGCACGCCGCGCGGGAAGAAGAGCCCGGGGTTGCCGGGGTCCACGCCGCCGTGCCCCGGATCGATCGCGACGACGTGCCCGCGGCGCAGGCCGTTCGGCAGCCGCTCCACCGCCGGGGCGGCGGGCCGCGCGGGCGTCGCGGCGGGCGCGGCGGCGACCGCGGCGGGCGTCACCACGAGGCGGGCACGCGCGAGGTCGTACCGCGCCTGCCCGTCGAGCACGCGCGGCAGCACGTCGGCGACCAGCTGGAGGGACACGAAGACGGAGTCGCCGACCATCCGCGTGGCCGCGCTCAACGGGTAGACGGCGTCGTCGGCCACCACGAGGGCGGCGTCGAGGAGCAGGCGGATCACGCGCCGCTCCACGCCGAACTCCGCCCACGCGCCCTCGCGACGCAGCACGCCGCCGAGCGCCTCGGCGAGCGCGGCGGCCGCGACCGACGGGGCGGCGCCGGCCTCGGCGCGCACCGGCAGGCGCCGCTCGCCCCTCGGCGTGGCGATCGTCACCTCGGCCGGGACCCCCGCGGCGGCGGCCAGCAGCAGCAGCGCCGCGGCGGTCACTGGCGCCCCTTGGCGATCGCGCGGGCCGCCTCGCGGTCCATGATGCGCTGCTTGATGTCGTCGCGGCGGTCGTGGAGCTTCTTGCCGCGCGCCACGGCGAGCGCCACCTTCGCGCGCCCCCGCCGGAAGTAGAGCTCCAGCGGCACCAGGGCGAGCCCCTTCTGCTCGGTGGCCCCCACCAGCTTCTCGATCTCGCGCTTGTGGAGGAGGAGCTTGCGGCTCCGCACCGGGTCGTGGTTCCAGATGTTCCCCGACGCGTACGGCGTGATGTTCAGCCCCTCGAGGAACGCCTCGCCACCGCGGAGCCGCGCGTACGACTCCTTGATCGAGGCCTTGCCGGCGCGGAGCGACTTGACCTCGGTGCCGGTGAGCACGATCCCCGCCTCGACGGTGTCGAGGATGTGGTAGTCGTGCGTCGCCCTGGGATTGCGGGCGATCGTCACCTTGTCGGTCGGCTCGGCCTTCGTCTTGCTCATCACGCTCCTCGTGGCGAGCAAATGATAGGCCGCGTGGAGAGGGGGGTCAAAGCGGGCGCTTGACCCGCACGGGCGAGCGCCCCACATTCCCCACCCCTCCGCCGAAGTGGTGGAATTGGTAGACGCGCTGCGTTCAGGGCGCAGTGGGCGCAAGCCCGTGTGGGTTCGAGTCCCACCTTCGGCATCCCGCGAGACGACCCTCCGGCCCATCGGGCCCGGGGGGTCGTCCCGTTCGTGGCGCGGGCGGCGCTAGTACCGGGGCATCGCCGGTTCCACCTCGAGGGCCCACGCGTCGATCCCGCCGCGCAGGCTGCGCACATGGCGGAAGCCGGCTGCGCGCAGCATCTGCGCGGCGTGGAGCGACCGCACGCCATGATGGCAGACCGTCACGATCTCGGCCTCGGGATCGAGCGCGCCGACCCGCAGCGGGAGCTCGCCGAGCGGCACGTGGACGGCGTCCTCGAAGCCGGCGATCGCCACCTCCCAGGGCTCGCGCACGTCGAGCAGCGTGACGCCTCCCGTCCTCCGCAGGTCACGCAGGGCGGACACCCCGATCTCGAGCGTGTCCGCCGGGGGGGACACCACCGCGCAGCGCTCGGGCAGGTCGTGCAGCACGGGCACCGCCCCCGGGCCGCACGCGGGGCACGCCGGATCCTTGCGGACCGCGATCTCGCGCATCCGCAGCCGGAGCCCGTCCACCAGCAGCAGGCGGCCGATCATCGGCTCGCCCGCGCGCAGCACGAGCTTGAGCGCCTCGAGCGCCTGCAGCGTGCCGATGATACCGGGGAGGACGCCGAGCACACCGCCCTCGGCGCAGGTGGGCACGGCATCGGGGGGCGGCGGCTCGCGGAAGAGGCAGCGATAGCACGGGCCGCGCGCGGCGTCGAAGACGCCGAGCTGGCCATCGAAGCGGAAGATGCTCCCGTAGACCAGCGGGACGCCGAGGCGCACGCAGGCGTCGTTCACGACGTAGCGCGTGGCGAAGTTGTCGCTGCCGTCCACGACCACGTCCCAGCCCTGCAGGAGGTCGAGCGCGTTGCCGGCGCCGAGGCGGGCCGGCGCGCCGTGCACCTGCACGTGCGGGTTCAGCTCGCGCAGGCGCGCGGTGGCCGCGTCGAGCTTGGGGCGCCCCACGTCGGCCGTGCCGAACAGCACTTGCCGCTGCAGGTTGCTCAGCTCGACCGTGTCGAACTCGATGAGCCCGAGGGTCCCGACCCCCGCCGCGGCGAGGTAGAGCGCCGCCGGCGAGCCGAGGCCGCCGACGCCGACGACGGCCACGCGCGCCTCGCGGAGGCGGCGCTGCCCGTCGGCGCCGACGTGCGGGAGGGTGAAGTGCCGCGCGTAGCGCTGCAGCTCGTCGGGCGAGAATGGTGGCGGCGCGGACGACGTCATCGGGAGGCCGGTCCGCGGGGGCGGGCCGGAGGGCGGGCGCTCAGGCCGAGCTCGTGAGCGGGACGAGCTCGGGCGAGGGCGGCGCCTGCTTGAGGAGGTCGGCGAGCGTGATCCCGCCGAGGAACTCGTCCACCCGCTGCTGAAGGGCGTACCAGACGGGGCGGATCGAGCAGGCGGACCCCGGGTCGCAGCGCTCGGCGTCCACCGGGTGCGCGTCGCAGTTCACCTGGAAGGTCTGGTGCTCGGAGGCGGCCATCACGTCGCGCACCGAGATCTCGCCCGGCTCGCGCGCGAGGAAGTAGCCCCCCTTCGCCCCGCGGACGCTCTCGACGAGCCCCGCCCGGCGCAGGCGCAGGAGGATCTGCTCGACGTAGTCGGGGGGGAGACGTTCCTGGTCGGCGAGTTCGCGGGCGGCGATCGGGCCCGATGCCGACCGGCCCCGCCGCGCCAGGTGCAGCGAGATGATCAGGCTGTACTCGGTCCAGGTGGTGACCCGCATGGGCGGAATTTGCTCCCGCCGGCTTTCCCGAACAAGTCGCTCGGGTCAGCCGCCGGCCGGGACCCCCTTGCCGCCGCCCGGCACGCCGAGCTCGGTCATCGCCCGCAGGTCGAGGACCTCCTCGAGCTCCGCCGGGGGGAGGAGCTGCTTCTGCGCGACCAGCTGCTTCACCGTGAGGCCGCGCGCGACCGCCTCCTTGGCGAGCCGCGCGGCCTCGGCGTAGCCGATCCTCGGGGCGAGGGCGGTGACCAGCGCGGGGCTCCGCTCCAGCCAGTAGGCGCACTGGGCCTCGTCGGCCTCGATGCCGGCGACGCAGCGCTCCGCGAGGACGCGGCTCGCGTTCGCGACGATGGTGAGGCCGAGCACGATGTTGTGGGTGATGACGGGCATCATCACGTTGAGCTCGAGCTGCCCCGCCTCGGCGGCCATCGCCACCGTGGTGTCGAGGCCGATCGCCTGGTAGCAGACCTGGTTCACCATCTCGGCGATCGAGGGGTTCACCTTGCCGGGCATGATGCTCGAGCCGGGCTGCACGGCGGGAAGGACGATCTCCGCGAGCCCGGTGCGCGGCCCGGACGCGAGCAGCCGGATGTCGTTGGCGATCTTGTTCAGGTCGAGGACGTACGCGCGGAGCGCGCCGCTGAAGGTGGCGATGTCGCCCATCGACTGCATGAGCTGCACCCGGTCCTCGCCGACGCGCAGGTCGAGCCCGGTGGCGGCGCGCAGGTGCCGCACCATCAGCGCCGGGTACTGCGGCTCGGCGTTGAGCCCGGTGCCGACGGCGGTCCCGCCGATGCCGAGGTCGCGCAGCCACTCGGCGGCCTGCGCGAGCTTCGCGCGGTGCCGCGCGACGGTGCGGCCCCAGGCGGCGAACTCCTGGCCCAGGCGGATCGGCGTCGCGTCCTGCAGGTGCGTGCGCCCCGACTTCATCACGTGGTCGAACTGCACGCCCTTCGCGAGGAGGGTCTCGGCAAGCAGGTCGAGCGCGGCGAGGCAGGCCGGGAGCTGGGCCAGCGTGGCGAGGCGCATCGCCGTGGGGATCACGTCGTTGGTGGACTGCGCCATGTTGACGTGGTCGTTCGGGTGCACGGGCGAGTAGGAGCCGCGCGCGCCGCCGAGCAGCTCGTTGGCGCGGTTGGCAAGCACCTCGTTGCAGTTCATGTTGTGGCTCGTGCCGGCGCCGGCCTGGTACACGTCCACGACGAACTGGTCGCGGTGGCGGCCGCCGAGCACCTCGTCGGCGGCGCGCACGATGGCGTCGGCGAGGGGCGCCTCGAGGCGGCCGGTGTCGCGGTGCGTGAGCGCCGCGGCCTTCTTGATCCAGATCACCGCGTCCACGAACGCGGGGAGCGGGCGCAGGCCGGAGATCGGGAAGTTCTCGACGGCGCGGAGCGTCTGGATGCCGTAGAGGGCGTCGGCGGGGACCGCCTTCTCGCCCAGCGGATCCTTCTCGACACGGGTGGGGGCCATGGGATCGTTCTTCCGGGAGGTCGCGGCGCTCGCGCGGTTCGGCGCCGACAAGGGAACCAAGGCGGACCTGGCCGCGGGGGACCGGCTCTTCGCCGGGCTCAACTGCTTCGAGGCGGGGCAGGCGCAGCCGGTCCATGCCCATCGCGGCGCGGACAAATTCTACTTCGTGGTCTCGGGAAAGGCGAGAATGGTCGTGGGCGACGAGGAGCGGGTCGCGGAGGCGGGCACCTTCGTGTGGGCGCCCGCCGACGTGCCGCACGGCGTGCTCGAGGCGCTCGAGCGCACGGTGATGCTCGTCGCCCTCGCGCCGCCGCCGCGCTGAGGGGCGCTTGCGGGGCGCAGCCCCCGGCGCTATCTACGCGCGGTGTAACTCGACGCTGCCCGTCACGGCCGTGTCACGCGCGCGCCCCGCCGAGGGCACGCGCCTCCGTCTCCTCTACGTCTCGCATTCGCTCCCGCCGCTCGGGGCCCCGCTCGAGAACGTCGGCGGCATCCAGCGCGCCGCGCTCGGCCTGCACGAGGCGCTCGAGCGCGTGCCGGGCCTGCGCCGGCACGACCTCATGCTCCGCACCTCGTGGGCGGCGACCCATCGCCGCGTGCCGTTCTTCCTCGCCCGCCTGCTGGCGACGCTGTCCGCGCGCGTGCGGCGCGAGCGCATCGATGCGGTGCTGTTCTCGTCCATGGTCACGGGTGCCGTGCTCGCGGTGCTGGGCTCGCGGCTCCGGGCGGCCGGGGTGCGCACGGCGGTCATCCCGCACGGGCACGACGTGATCCTGCCGTTCGGTCCGTACCAGCATGTGGTCCGCGCCGCGCTCCGGCAGGCGGATCTCGTGCTGCCCTTCAGTCGCGCCACCGCCGACGCGTGCGCCGCGCGGGGCGCGGACCTGGCACGCCTCCACCGCATCCCCTGCGGCGTCGCCGAGGCCGTCTTCCATCCCCCGGCCGATCGCCGGGCGGCGCGGCGGGCGCTGCTGGCGGAGCTCGGCCTGGAGCTGCCGGACGACGCACTGCTGCTCGTGGCGGTCGGGCGGCACGAGCGCCGCAAGGGATTCCACTGGTTCGCCGAGGCGGTGCTGCCGAGACTGCCGGGCCACGCCCACCTGCTGCTCGCGGGCGAGGGACGGCTGACGCCCGTGCTGCGGGAACTCGCGTCGCGGCCCGCGCTGCGTGGGCGCCTGCACCTGCTCGGCGTGGTGGACGACGCGCGGCTCGCGCGGCTCTACCAGGGCGGCGACCTGTTCGTCATGCCGAACATCCCGGTGCCGGGCGACATGGAAGGCCTCGGCATCGTGATGCTCGAGGCGGGCGCCTCAGGCCTGCCGGTGATCGCTGCCGACCTCGACGGGATCCGCGACGTGGTGGCGGAGGGGGTGAACGGCTGGCTCGTGCCGGCCGGCGACGATGCCGCCTTCGCCGCGGCCATCGTCGCCGCGGCCCGCGACGGCCGGCGGCTCGAACGGCAGCGCGCCCGCGCCGTGGCCCACGTCGCCCGCCACTTCAGCTGGGCGGGCGCCGCGGCCCGCGTCGCGGACCTCCTCGCCACCCCCGTCCGGGCGGGGTGACCCCGGGGTCCCGAACGCGAGGCCAAGCAGGCGGCGCCCTCCCCGCCAGCCCACGCGCCGCCAC
>Ga0101944_10003292_pt1 | contig 23101 bp, 20 predicted proteins | sample DewCreD2012metaG_FD_75245 | JGI IMG/M metagenome (GOLD analysis project Ga0101944, IMG submission 75245) | Hot spring sediment bacterial and archeal communities from British Columbia, Canada, to study Microbial Dark Matter (Phase II) - Dewar... ... | reverse complement strand
TGCAGCACGAAGCCGCCGTTGGTGGAAAGCTCCCAGCCGCCGATGGGCCGGGACTGGCGCACGTACAGCCGCTGCTCCTGGGGCAGGTTCGGGTCGATGCCGGGCGGGATGGCGTTGGGGACCGTGAAGGCGGCGGTCAGACGGCCGTCGGCCTCCGGCTGGATGAGGCGGAATTGTTGCGGGTCGGCCGGGTCGCGCAGGGGGAAGAAGTCGCCGATCGGGCTTTGCCAGATCAGCTCGGCGGCCGTGTCCGGGCGCAGGCCGGAGCCGGTGACGGTGAGCTCCTGGCCGACCGACGCGCAGCCCGCCGAGAGTTCCAGCGTGATCCCGTCCAGCGTGTTGACGGCGTTCGGAGGCGGCTCCGCCGGGCAGGGGACGATCAGTTCCACCCAGGCCTCGCGCTCCTCGGCGCGCGGGCGGAGGAAATCCGGCTGCAGCATCGGCCGGAGGATGAGCATGACGCGGTCGCCGTTCTGGGTCAGTATGCCGAGGTTGATCTCGGCCGCCTGCCAGCCGAAGACGATGAACATGGCGCTGGCGATGAGCGCCGGAATCCAGCCCGGCGCGGCCGTCGGCCGCGCGGCGTCCCACACATTCCAGGCCCAGATCAGGATCGGCGCGGCCAGCCACCCCCACAGGCCGGCGTCGCCCTTGAAGGCGATGACGGCCTCGGAAAATCCCTCCGCCGGCGTGGTCGCCCACCACAGCAGGCCGAGCATCAGCGCGATCACGCTGAACACGGCCAGGCCGCGCGCGCGCCGCCCGGCCAGGAATTGCCCCAGGCCGGGGAGGACCAGCGAGGCGAAGGCCAACGAGGGATGCATCAGGAAACCGGGCCGGTCGCCTCAGCCAGGCAACCGGCGGCGTCGCTCAGGCCAGGACGGGATCACGCCGCCATCCCCGCCCGGACCTCCACCGCCTCCTCGCCGTAGATCGCCTTGAAGCGGGCCCGGTCGATCTCCTGGGGCAGGCCGGTGAAGACGATCCGGCCGTCTTTGAGCGCGATCACGCGGCTGGCGTAGCGGTGGACCAGGTCCAGGAAATGCAGGCTGCAGACGACCGTGATCTTTTCCTCTTTGTTGAGCTGCTCGAGATATTGCAGGATGCTGTGCGAGAGCACCGGGTCGAGCGACGCCACCGGCTCGTCGGCCAGGATGAGCTTGGGCTCCTGCATCAGCGCCCGGGCGATGCCGACCCGCTGCTGCTGCCCGCCGGAGAGGGCGTCGGCGCGGGCGGACGCCTTGTCGCGGATGCCCACCCGTTCCAGCGCGCGCAGCGCCATCTCGCGGTCCTCCCTGGGCCAGATCCCCAGCAGGCTGAGCCAGGGGTTGGCGTAGCCCAGCCGCCCGGCCAGCACGTTGGTGAGCACCGACGAGCGCTTCACCAGGTTGAACTGCTGGAAGACCATGCCAATGTGGCGCCGGATGCGGCGCAGCTCGGCCCCGGAGGCGGCGGTGACGTCGACGCCGTCCCAGATGATCTGACCCCGCGTCGGCTCGATCAGGCGGTTGAGGCAGCGCAGTAGCGTGGATTTGCCGGAGCCCGACAGGCCGATGACGACCAGAAACTCGCCGTCCTCCACGCTGAAACTGACATCGGTCAGGGCGACGGTGCCGTTGGGGTAGACCTTGTGGAGGTTGCGGACTTCGAGCATGGGCGGCGGGATCTGGCCTGGGCCGGGTCGAGGGCGGATTACACGGATGTCCGCCGGCATGAAAGCGGCGACACCCGTGTAATCCGCATTGACGGACTTGCGCTCGGCTGCGACCGGGCCGTCAGCGCACGAGGCCCGCGATGTCGATGCCGGAGGCGGCCAGCAGGACGCGGAACTCGTCGAAGAACGTGTCATCCACGGCCTTGATGCCGTCGATCGAGTACAGTTTCCGCAGCGCTTCCTTGCCGGCCTCGGACTCGGCGACCTTGACCATGGCGGCCATGATCTCGGCGCGCAGGTCCTCGGGCAGATCGTAGGCGGACGCCAGCGTGTCGTTGGGGATGATGTTATCGGTCTGGTAGACCACGATCACCTTCTCGTTCACGTCCGGCAGGTCATTCTGGACGGCCGAGTTGGTGCGGGCGTCCACGAACGTGGCGCCGAAGTCGCAGATGCCGCCGGCGTAGACGGCGCGGACCACGGTCGGGTGGCCCTGGACAAAGGCGGCGGTCCGGGTCTTGATGCCCTCCTGCGCCAGCAGCGAGGCCGGGATCACGTAGCCGGAAGCCGAGAACGGATCGGTCCAGCAGGGCTTCTTGTCCGCAAACTGCTGCAGGGCGGCCAGGTCGTCCACGCCGGTCGCGGGCGTGAAGGCGTCGGCCCGGCCGATAAACTGGGTGGCATAGTGGTCCAGGCCGTTGCGCAGGCTGACGAAATCCACATTGGCGCAGTTGACCTCGGTGCCGTCCGCCAGCTTAACCATGGTCTGATGCGCCAGCAGGTAAGCGAACGGCGGCAGCCAGCCGATCTGGGCGTTGCCCGAGCACATGGCCTCGATCATGGCCTTGTAATTGGTGGGCACCACCGCCTGAATGGTCAGCCCGGTCTCCTTGGAGAGCAGCTCGGCGATGGTGTTGCCGCTGGCGATCAGCTCATCCGTGGTCGCTGAAGGCGCGATGGCCATGATGATGGGCTTCTCGGGGGAGCCGTAGGGGACCGCGGTGGGCTCAGCCGTGGCGGTCGGCGGGACGGCGGTCGGCGGCGGCGGCTCGGTGGGTTTGACCGTGGCGGTCGGCGGGACGGCGGTCGGCGGAGCCGCGGTCGGCGTGGGGGTGGCCGCCGGCGCGCAGGCCGCGAGCGTCAGCGCCGCCACCGTCAGGGCGACGACGAGCCAATGGAAAATGCGATTGGACTTCATGTTTTTCTCTCCTTCTCCTTGAAGAAAGCGATCAGCATGCCATGAATTTATCGAATCAGGTGCTTCGAGAGCGGCGCATTCCTCCTTGCCTCGAGCCTCTGCCGGGCATCTTGCCACAAGCCGCCGGGGGCGACTGGGAAAGGCAATCGGACTGATGGGTGGGCTGTAGGGCGCCGGAGGCGGTGGCGATGGGCGCATTATATCATCTCCTCCGGAGCGGTCGCCAGAACAGGATTATTGTGCGGGTCAGTTAACGGAAAGTGGAGGGTGGATCAATTTTCTTTGAGGGAGCGGGCGCTGAACTCCACGGCGGCCGGCTGCCCGCTCACGGCTGGCCGATCAAGATGAAGGCCGGGTCCACCCGGTTGTTGATGGCCGCCACCTCGACCTCCTCGTGGATCAGGCCGGCATAGAAATACTGTGGATTGCGGGCGCTGACGACCTGATCCAGCACGACGCCGCCGGTGACGACCGCCCGCTGGCCGGCGGGCAGATAATACTGCGGGCGCCCGCTCGAGTCGCGGATCATGAGCAGGTCCTGCGGCCGCCCGATGGCCCACCGCCAGGGATAGTCGCTGACGCAGGTCTCGCACATGATGCCCACCCGGAAGGCGCCGGCCTGCACGTACTGGCCGATGGTGTTGTAGTTGGTCGCCATGGAGTCGTAGACGAAGCCCGGCTCCGGCCCGGTGGTGCGGATGGGGGCGGTGCCGTAATTGTTGACGGTCAGCGTGAAATACAGCGTCTGCCCGATGACCACGCTCTCCGACGAGAACTGCACCTCGCCCCGGTAGATCTCGGCGCGCGGCAGCCCGCCCAGGGCCAGGGTGAGGGGGGTGGAGATAGCGGTCCGCTGGCCCAGGCGGTCCTCGGCCTCCGCCCGGACGAGGTACGCGCCGTCCGGCGGCGGATTCCGGCCCCGGTCCACGCCGCCGTCGTAATCAAAGGTGTGCAGGCCCGCCTCGCCCGGCTTCTTCTTCGAGAGGGGGCTTTCGGCCAGCGGCTCGGGCACGCCAGCGCCGTCGGCCCGGACCAGGCTCAGGCGCAGGCCGTCCTCGGCGACGGCTTTGGCGAGGTCGACGTTGATGGTCACGCGGTCGTCGAGCCCGTCCCGGTTGGGCGTGAAGACGGCCGGGCTGACGGTCAGGTTGCTCAGCAGGGGCAGGGCGGTGTCGGCGTCCTGGACGGTCAGCGAACCCGTGATCCGGTTGGCGTCCCCGGCCGCGTCGCGCGCCTCGATCACCCAGGTGTACGGGCCGTCCTGGAGCACGCGCGCCAGGAGCGCGCCCGGGATCGTTTCGCCGGGCAGCGTGTACGGGTCCACGATGCCGCTGAACAGGACCTCGTTCTCGCCGGACGGGCGCGCCTTGTCGCGGCGGAAATCGAAGCGCCGCCCGGCCGCATCGAGGAAGTAGATCGAGACGGTCGCCGGCCGCCGCAGCGCGTAGCGGATCACGGCCACATCGTCGCGGCCGTCGGCGTTGGGGGAGAGCGTCGTGTGCGACAGCGACGCGGCCTCCAACGGCGGCCCGGCCGGATTGAGCAGCGCGCCGGCCGCGACCAGGACGGCGGCGGTGACGGCCAGGGCGACGAACGCGGTGATCCAGAGGGACAGGCGCATAGCGGGCACTCTACCAGAAACGTTCGCCGCGCGTCAACGGCGCGGCCGCAACTGGCATCCGGCCCCGCATCATGCTACTATGGGCCTCCATGCTCACCTACCAGGAAGCGCTGGATTATCTGTACAGCTTCGTGGATTACAGCGCCACGCGGCTGGTGAAATACTCGGCCCAGGCGTTCGATCTGAGCCGCATGACGGCCCTGCTGGACCTGCTGGGCAATCCGCAGCGCCGCTATCCCGGCCTGCACCTGGCCGGAACCAAGGGCAAAGGCTCGGTGGCGGCGATGTGCGCCAACGCCTTGCGCTTGGCCGGCTACCGGGCCGGTTTCTACACCTCGCCGCATCTGCAGGATTTCTGCGAGCGCATCCAGGTGAACGGCGGCCTGATCCCGCCCGCCGACCTGGTGGCGATCGTGGAGCGCCTGCGCGAGCTGGCGCCGCAGGTTCCCGGCCTCACGACGTTCGAGCTGACGACGGCCCTGGCCTTTGAGTATTTCGCCCGCGCCGCCGTCGACGTGGCCGTAGTCGAGGTCGGCCTGGGCGGCCGGCTGGACGCCACCAACGTCATCACGCCGCTCGTCGCGGTCATCACCTCGCTCAGCTATGACCACATGGACCTGCTCGGCCACACGCTGGCCCAGATCGCGGGCGAGAAGGCCGGCATCATCAAGCCCGGCGTGCCCGTCGTCACGGCCCCGCAGCAGCCGGAGGCGCAAGAGGTGCTGGAGCGCGTGGCGGCCGAGCGGGGGGCGCCGCTGATCCAGGTGGGGCGCGACTGGTTGTTCCGCCCGGTGGCCCACACGCTCGAACAGCAGACGTTCGAGATCTGGTCGTCGGAAGAAGAGCGTCAGATCCGGGCGCTGCGCGCGGCCGGCCACGTCGCCGCCTGGCAGCCGGCGCGGCTGGCGATCCCGTTGCTCGGCGCGCACCAGGTGGAGAACGCCGCCACCGCCTACGCCGCCTTGATGGCCCTGAGCCATGCCGGTCTGCCGCTGACGGCCGACGCCGTCCGCGCCGGCCTGCACACGGTCCGCTGGCCCGGCCGGTTCGAGATCCTGCAGCGCGGGCCGTTTGTGGTGGTGGACGGCGCCCACAACCGCGATTCGGCGCGCCGCCTGGCGGCCGCCCTGGCCGACTATTTCCCCGGGCCGAGCGCGCGCCGGCGCGTGGCGTTGCTCTTCGGCGCGTCGTCGGATAAGGATGTGGCCGGGATGCTGGACGAGCTGGTGCCGCACGTCGGCCACGTCGTGGTGTCTCAGGCGGTGCATCCGCGGGCCCTGGAGCCGGACGAGCTCGCCCGGCTGGCCGCCGGGCGCGGCGCCTCGGTGGAGGTGTGCGTACCCGTCGCGGCCGCGCTGGCCCGGGCGCTGGCCTGGGCCGGGCCGGAGGATGTGGTCCTGGCCTGCGGCAGCCTGTTCATCGTGGCCGAGGTCCAGGCCGCCCAGGCCGCCCGGGTGGCCCGCCCCTGAGGGTTCCGCTTGCCTGGCCGTTATTTGAGTCCGCCTATGAATGTCGCTTACGAAAATAACCTGCGCGAAATGTTCCTGCGCTCCGGTCTGGCCGACGCCCTGGGCCGCCAGGCGGATGAGTTGTACGACGTCCCGGACGCCGAGGTCGACGACGACGGCCTGATCGAGCTGCCGGTGCTGCCGCTGCGCGACCTGGTGATGTTCCCGCACATGGTCACGCCGCTGTTCGTCGGCCGCGAGCGCTCCATGGCCGCCATCGGCGAGGCCAACGCCGCCAACCTCACCCTGATCGCCGTCGCCCAGATCAACCCCGAGGTCGAAGACCCCACCCCGCAGGACCTGTATCTGGTCGGCGCCGAAGTCGCCGTGGGCCGGATGCTGCGCATGCCGGACGGCTCGACCTCGGTGCTGGCGCAGGGCCGGCGCCGCGTGCAGATCGTGGAGATCACGCAGACCGAGCCGTTCTACGTGGCGCGCGCCCGGCCGGTGTACGAGCCGACCGACAAGCCGCGCGAGACCGAGGCCCTGATGCGGGCGGTGCTCGGCCTGTTCGAGCGCGTCGTGCGCCTCAACCGCGCCATCCCGGAAGAGGCGTACGTCTTCGCCATGAACATCGAGGAGCCCGGCTGGCTGGCCGACCACATCGCCTCGATCATCGACCTGCCGATGGCCGAGCGCCAGGCCGTGCTGGAGGTCTTCGAACCGGCGGCCCGCCTGCAGCGGCTGAGCATCCTGCTCGGCAAGGAGCTGGACGTGCTGGAGCTGGAGGACCACATCCACTCCCAGGTCCAGAACGAGGTGGACCGCAACCAGCGCGAGATGTACCTGCGCGAGCAGATGAAGGCCATCCAGAGCGAATTGGGCGAGGGCGACGCCTGGAACGCCGAGATCAGCGAGCTGCGCGAGAAAATCGCGGCGGCGCAGATGCCGGAGGAGGTGCGCGGCAAAGCGCTCAAGGAAGTGGAGCGCCTGACCCAGATGCCGCCGATGGCGCCCGAGGTCGGCATCATCCGCACCTACCTGGACTGGCTGATCGATCTGCCCTGGGTGACGATCACGGTGGACAACCTCGACCTCAAGCACGCCGAGGCGGTGCTGGAGAAGCAGCACTTCGGCCTGCCGAAGGCGAAAGAGCGCCTGCTCGAGTACATCGCCGTGCGCCGGCTCACCGGCGGTCAGAAGCGGGCGCCGATCCTGTGCTTCGCCGGCCCGCCCGGCACGGGCAAGACCTCGCTGGGCAGGTCCATCGCCGACGCGCTCGGCCGCAAGTTCGTGCGCCTGAGCCTGGGCGGGGTGCGCGACGAGGCCGAGATCCGCGGCCACCGGCGCACGTACATCGGCGCGCTGCCCGGGCGTATCCTGCAGGCCATGCGCCGGGCCGGCAGCATCAACCCGGTGATGATGCTGGACGAGATCGACAAGCTCGGCCAGGACTTCCGCGGCGACCCGGCCGCGGCCCTGCTGGAAGTGCTGGACCCGGAACAGAACCAGGCGTTCCTGGATCACTACCTGGACGTGGACTACGACCTGTCCAAGGTGATCTTTGTGACCACCGCCAACACGCTCAATACCATCCCGCCGGCGCTGCATGACCGGCTGGAGGTGATCGAGTTCCCGGGCTACATCGAAGAGGAAAAGGTCGCCATCGCGCGCAAGTTCCTGGTGCCGCGCCAGCTGGAGGAGAACGGCCTGGCGCGGTCCGGACTGACCTTCACCGACCAGGCCGTGCGCCACATCATCCGTTCTTATACCTACGAGGCCGGCGTGCGCAACCTGGAGCGCGAGATCGCCAAGGTCTGCCGCAAGGTGGCGCGCCGCCAGGCGGAGGGCCGACCCGGCCTGGCGCGCATCACGCCCTCCAGCCTGCACAAGTTCCTGGGTCCGCCGCAGTACACGCCGCTCGACGCCGAGAAGCAGGACGAGGTCGGGCTGGCGATGGGCCTGGCCTGGACCGAGGCCGGCGGCGACAGCATGCCGATCGAGGTGGCGCTGATGGACGGCAAGGGCGGCCTGCAGATCACGGGCCAGGTGGGCGAGGTGATGCAGGAGTCGGCGCACGCCGCGATGTCGTTCATGAAGTCGCGCGCGAAGGAGCTGGGCATCGACCTGAAGCGTTTCGAGAAGACCGATACCCATATCCACGTGCCCGAAGGCTCCATCCCCAAGGATGGCCCGAGCGCCGGCATCAGCCTGGCGACGGCCCTGATCTCGGCTTATACCGGGCGCAAGGTGCGCCGCGAGGTCGGCATGACGGGTGAGATCACGCTGCGCGGGCGTGTGCTGCCGGTCGGCGGCATCAAGGAGAAGGTGCTGGCCGCGCACCGCGCCGGCCTCAAAACCGTCATCCTGCCCAAGAAGAACGACAAGGACCTGGTGGACGTGCCGGCCGCCGCCCGGCACGACCTGAAGTTCGTCTTTGCCGAGCACATGGACCAGGTGCTGGCGGAGGCGCTCCTGCCGGTCCCGAAATCGAAGTCGAAGGCCGCGCGCCGCAAGACAAAATCCGCCCGGCGGCGCAAGTCGGCTGCGGCGGCGCGCGCCTGAATCCAACCGGCCAGGCGCGCCCGCCGGCGCGCTCTTGTCGCCCCGCCTGACAGGGGAGGCTGTCGATGGGCCGTCATCGCCTGCTCCGCCTCGTGCTGGCCGTGTTGCTGGCCGCCTGCGCCGCCCCCACGCCGACGTCTCAGTCGCCGGCCACGCCCTCCGCCGCCCTGACCCCGCCGACGACTACCGTCGCCGCGCCGCGGCCCACGCCGACAACGCCGACGCTGACCCGGCCGCCCTCGGCGACGGCGCGCGCGACCGTCGCGCGGCCCACGTCCACTCAGCCCGCGCCGACCCGGCCCTCGGCCTGTCCGGGCGCGCCGCCCCTCACCCTGCGGGTCGGCCAGACGGTGATGGTCAGCCTGGACCCGCCGGTCCCGAGCCGCGTGCGCACAGCGCCGGGCCGCGCCAGCGCCCTGGCCGGGGAGGTGGGGCCGGGCGAGTTCGTGGTGGTGGAGGCCGGCCCGGAGTGTGCCGACGGCTACGCCTGGTGGAAGGTGCGCTCAGAAAAAGGCCTGACCGGCTGGACCGTGGAGGGCGACGTCTCGGGCTACTGGCTCGTCACGCCGACGCCGCTGCCCGGCGCCACGCCGCCGCCGGCCCTCAGCATCGCCCTGGCCGAGGCGTCGCCGCTCGCCACCGGCCTCACCCAGACGACCGTGCCCGCCTGCCTGGACCCCAACGACTGCTTCCGGGTCCTGCCGGCTTACACCAGCGCCCGCGTGGAAGGCTACCCGCTCTCTGGACGATTCAACCCGGAGTTCCGGGTCTACCCGGCCGGCGACTATGAGCGCCTGGCGACCTCGCTGGAACCGCTACGGGCCGCGCTGGCCGCGCAGGACACGGATTACCGCTATGGGTACTGGCTGGTCGTCAACGCCGCGCAGGTCTTGCAGGCCCAGCCGCGCTTTCTGTCTTTTCAGAACGGTGCCGGCGTGCGCGTGCTGGCCCATTTCGCGCAGGCGACCTGGCCATTGAACAACAGCGATCTGACCTATGTCTTCGTCGGGCTGACCGCGGACGGCGGCGCGCTGGTGACGCTGACGCTGCCCGTGCACGCGGCCAGCCTCCCAGACGACGGCGGCGTCTGGCAGACAGGCGGCCTGCCGCCCATCCCCACGCCCAACGCGGACTACAGCAACGGCGACGCCATCCTGGACGCCATCCTGGCGTTTAACACCCGGGCCGCGGCGGAGTTGGAGACGCTCGAGGCCGGGGCGTTTACGCCCGGCCTGGACCAACTCGACGCCCTCGTCGGCGCGTTGCGCGTCGGCCGCTGAGAGGCGCGATGACGGAGGTGCGCGGCCGGGTGGTCCTGATCACGGGCGCGTCGTCCGGCATCGGCGCGGCGACCGCGCGCGCCTTTGCGCAGGCCGGGGCGCGGGTGGCCCTCGTCGCCCGCCGCGCCGACCGGCTGGCGGCGCTGGAACGCGCGCTCGGGCCGGCCGCGTACGCCCTGCCGGCGGACCTGGCGCAGCCCGACGGGCCGGCCCAGGTCGTGGCCGGTACGCTGGATCGTTTCGGCCGGATTGACATTCTTTTCAACAACGCCGGCTTCGGACGGTTGGGCTGGCTCGACGATCTGAGCGCCGACGAGGTCGAAAGCCAGGTCCGCGTCAACCTGATCGCCGCTATCGAGCTCACGCGCCTGGCGCTGCCGGACATGCTGGCGCGGGGCCGGGCCGGGGAGCGCCCGGCCGGCCATATCCTCAACATGGCCTCGCTGGCCGGCCTGATCGGCTCGCCCACCTACTCGGTCTATGGCGCCGCCAAAGCCGCGCTGCGCCGTTTCTCCGAGGCGCTGCGCCGCGAGGTCGCGCCGTTCGGCGTGCAGGTATCCGTGATCTCGCCCGGCGGCGTCGCCGCCACCGAGTTCGCCGAGCGCGCCGGCATCCAGCGCCGGACGCGGATCACCACGCCGGGCTGGCTCCAGCCCTCGGCCGACGACGTGGCGCGGGCCGTGGTCGAGCTGGCGCGCCGGCCGCGGCGCGAGGTGGTCTTCCCCTGGCCGCTGGGCGCGCTGGCCTGGCTCAATCAGCACTTCCCGTCGCTCACCGATTGGCTCGTCGTCAACGTGTTCACGAAGCGGGAGCGCCCTCATCCTCGACCTCGCCTCCCTTCCCGGCCCGACGGCTCCCTTCTCTCCCGCGACTCTGCCGATGGGCAGGGGGGAGGGGACGGGGGCGGGGAGTGAAGTTGTCTTTTGTGCGCTTAGGGCTAAAATCCGGGGCTAATGCGGATACCGTTTGCGCCACCCCGCGACTGCGGACCGCGCTCCGAGGCAGGCCAAGCCTGGTCGAGGCCCGAGGAGCGCGGTTCACGCCTGGGCCGTTCGGCGCAAACTAACCGGGAAATCGCTGTAAGCCGCTGGTTGCTGTGGAGGCCATTATGAGCATGGACACCGAGAGCGAAGCCAGCATCAAATTTGACTACAACGGTCTGGCGACCTGGCCCTTGTGGCTGCACTACACCCGGGTGTTGGATTATTACACCGGCGACGCGCTGTGCGCTGACGGACACCCGCGGCGGCTCAGCCGCCACCTCTTCGTACCGCCCAACGTCGCGGCCGTCGTGTTGTTCAGCCGGCGCGGGCGGAAGGCCCACGGCGAATTCATGATCCTGCCGCCCGGGCGCCATCACATCCGGTCCGTCCTGGAGGGCGGCTGGCCGGTCAGCGTCCAGTATGTGCGGACGGATAAACTCACCTATGATTTCGAGCTCTCGAAAGTCCCGACGAGCGAGCTGCTGACCCTCGACCTCAAGGTGTGGTTCACGGTCCAGGTGGTCCAGAACCAGGCGCAGCGGGCGACCCAACTGCATGAGCCGGTGGAAGACATCAAGCACACGATCCGCCAATGGCTCATCGCCCGCCTGCGCGGCGTGACCCATGAAGCCGCCCTCAAAGCCCTGCCGGGTTGGGTCGAGGGCGAGATCAGCCAGGGTGTGGCGTCCCAGTTTGCCGCGTATGGCCTGGAGGTGAAGGTGGGCCTGACGGGGTTTGAGCCGGATAGCGCCTGGCGGGACCTGCAGCGCGAGGCCGGCACGGTGGACAAGAAGAACGAGGTCGGACGACGCGTGGCGCAGATGAAGGAGGATGTCTTCGCCCTGGAGCAGCCCGGCCTGAGGCGCATGGCGGCGGTGAATATCGCGACCCAGATGCGCGAGAAGAACCAGGAAGCGCGCATGGAGGCCATTGACACGGTCAAGGACCTGGCCAAGGCCCTGGTCGAAGATTTGCGCCGGTTCCCGGGGCGGGTTTACACCGAGAAGGACATGCAGCCCCTCGTCCGGGCGCTGGAGTTGCTGGACAAGCTGGCCCAGCCGGTGCCGCCGCCGTCGTTCCCCACCCAGGTGCGCAGCTATTTCGCCCTGGATGCGACGAGCGACAACAAGACGCCGTATCCCCCGCCCGAGTATCTGCCGCCGAACCTGCCCGTGCCGCCCGGCTCGGTCTGGGACCCGAACCGGCCAACCGGTCAAAGCCAGCCCCCGCCTCCGGCCGGGACGCCGCCCCAATCTCCCGGACCGGCGGCGCCTGCAACGGACCCGGCCCCGAGATGGGGTGAAAAGCAGTGACCGATCCGTACGTATCCATCGGCGCGCCGCCCGGCGAGGGCGGCTTCCACGCGGTGTTCGCGGCCCGCGTGCGCCACTGGCCGTTCCGGGACCTGGCGGACTTCGTCTGGGTGGACCGCGACGACGAGTTCAAAATCCAGGGACAGATCCTGGACCGCCAACTGCGCTTCCTTATGGCTTTGCACCCGGGCGAGGCCGCCCTGGCGCAGGGCCGGCGGCCAACCGTCGACATACGTTATCTGCGCCGGCCGGAGACGGACGGGACGGAATGCGTTTTGCTCGGCAAGGCCTTCGATCCGGCCGACGCCGAGGCCGCCCGCGCCGCGGCCCTGGACCTGTGGCGCACCGCGTCCACGGTCGTGCCCATCGGCTATGACCTGGTCCCGGCTGAGACGTCCGCCGATTTCGAGGCCTGGTCGGGCCAGGCGTTGATCCGTCAGGCGGCCGCCGACCGGCAGTGGGTCGAGGTGCGCCGGCCGGCCGAGTTTCTGGCCTGGACGGATGAGGCCAGGCCGCAGCAATATCTGCCGCTGGTCTACCCGTTTCAGTGGGAGCCGTCCAGTTGGGAGGTGGTGTGGGCGGCGCTGGCGCGTCTGGAGGCGCCGGCGCTGGTCTCGGTGAGCCTGCGGCCGGAGGTGGTCTCCGAGGCCGACGAGCGTGTGTTGAGCAACCTGGTGTATGACCTGAGTGCGCTGGGCGGCGACGACGGCGCCCGGCCGCCGCTAAGGACACGGGCGGCCGAGGCCGCCGCCTGGTATGACGGTTACCTGCGCGGCCTGCGCACGGCCTTTGGGCTGCGTGTAAGCGTGCTCGGGGCGCCGCCGTTGCGTTGGGCCGTGCGCAGCGCGCTGAGCGGACCGGGTTGGTCCCTGGAAGCGGGCGCGGCCAGCGGGCACCCCCTCCAGGCCGAGATCGCCGAGCCCGCCTCGGCTGTGGAGTGGGCCACGGCGCTGGCCAACATGCTGTATCTGGAACAGGCCGTGTGGGGGCCTAACCCGTGGGGCGCCGCCCGGCTCCTGCCGATCCTGGAGCGCCTGCGTTACCTGGCCGACCCCGCCAGCGCCTTGTGCGCCTTCCGCCTGCCGCTGTTGCCGCCCAGCGGGCTCCCCGGCGTCAGCATCGGCGAGGAGATCGAGCCTCGCCGGCGCGGCGGCCCCACGGCGCTCAGTTGAGGGCGGGCGCCCGCCCGGCCTCCAGTTTAGCCAGGACCTCCAGCAGCAGCGCCTTCCATTCCGCCTCCGGCCGGCGCGGCAGCCACAGCTTGTTCTTGCTCACGCGGGCGCCCTCGACCAGGCCGAACTCGAAGTAGGCCTGGTCCACAGCGTCCAGCGGCGGCAGGAACAGCACGATCTGGCCGTTCTCGCTCGCCACGCCCAGCACCCCGGCGCGCGCTGCCCTCAGCTTGACGCGCAACTGGTAGAGCAGGTTGTCCACCGGCCGCGGCGTCGGCCCGAAGCGGTCGGCCAGCTCCAGCGCCAGCGTGTCCAGGTCGCGTTCCTCGCTCACTTTCGCCAGGCGCTGATACAGTTGCAGGCGCAGTTTTCGGTCGTCCACGTAATCGGCCGGGATGGAGATGGCGAGCGGCAGATCGACGGTAGTGGCGGCGCCCAAATCGGGGTCAACCCGGGGGGGTGGAGGCGCAGGGGGGACCGTCTCGGCGTGCTCCCCTGTCCCCCGGCTCCCCTGCGCTTTGAGCCGCCGCACCGCCTGGCTCAACAGGCGCGTGTACAGGTGAAACCCCACGGCCGTGATCTGGCCGGACTGCTTGGGGCCGATGATGTCGCCGGCGCCGCGCATCTCCAGGTCGCGCATGGCGATGGAGTAGCCGGCGCCCAGGTCGGTCTGCTCGGCCAACGTCTCCAGGCGTTCGCGCGCCTCGGGGGTCGGGCGGTGGTGTTTGTCGGTGAACAGGTAGGCATAGGCCTGCGCCGCGCTGCGCCCCACGCGCCCGCGCAGCTGGTAGAGCTGGGCCAGCCCGAAGGTGTCGGCGCGGTCCACGATGAGGGTATTGGCGTTCGGGATGTCCAGGCCGGACTCGATGATGGACGTGCACAGCAGCAGGTCGATCTGCGCCGCGGTGAAGTCGTCCATCACCTGCGAGAGCGCGCGCTCATCCATCTGGCCGTGGGCCACGCCGAGGCGGGCCTCCGGCACCAGGCGCTCCAGCTTCTCGCGCAGCAGCCCGATGCTCTGCACCCGGTTGTGGACGAAGAAGACCTGTCCGCCGCGGTCCAGCTCGCGCAGGACGGCCTGGCGCACCAGCTTCTCGTTGTACGGGCCGACGTGCGTCAGGATCGGCAGCCGCTCCTCGGGCGGCGTGTTGATGGTGGAGATATCGCGGATGCCGGTCAGGGCGAAGTACAGCGTGCGCGGGATGGGCGTGGCCGTCAGGGTCAGCACGTCCACCTCGGTGCGCAGGCGCTTGAGCTTCTCCTTGTGGGTCACGCCGAAACGCTGCTCCTCGTCCACGATCAACAGGCCGAGGTTCTTGAACTGCACGTCCTTCTGCAGCAGGCGGTGCGTGCCCACCAGCACGTCGATCTGGCCCTCGGCCAGCTGGCGCAGGATGGCGCGCGACTCGGCCGGCGACCGGAAGCGCGAGAGCATCTCCACCCGGATCGGGTAAGCGGCCAGCCGGGTCCGGAAGGTGTGGTAGTGCTGCTGGGCCAGCACGGTGGTCGGCACGAGCAGGGCCACCTGCACGCCGTCCATCATGGCTTTGAACGCCGCCCGCAGCGCGACCTCGGTCTTGCCGAAACCCACGTCGCCGCAGATCAGGCGGTCCATGGGCCGCGGGCGTTCCATGTCCTGCTTGACCTCGCGGATGGCGCGCAGCTGGTCCTCCGTCTCGATAAACGGGAAGGCGCCCTCCAGCTCGGCCTGCCAGGGTGTGTCCGGCCCGAAGGCGCGCTTGCCCACCAGCTCGCGCCGGGCGTACAGGTCCAGCAGCTCGCGCGCCACCTCCTCGGCCGCCTGTTGGGCGCGGCCCCTGGCCGTGTGCCATTCCGCCGAGCCGAGGCGCGAGAGGGCAGGGGGGTGGTCCTCGGCGCCGACGTATTTGGTCAGGCGGTCGGCCTGATAGACCGGCACGTACAGCTCGTCGCCCTCGGCAAACTCCAGCGCCAGGTATTCGCGTTCCAGCCCGTCCACGGTGCGCCGCACCAGCTCGAGGAAGCGCCCGATGCCGAAATCCTCGTGGACGACGAAGTCGCCGGGCGCGAACTGAGCGTAATGGGCCTCCGGGGCGGCGGCCGGCCGTGCGGGACGGCGGTGCGCGCGGGCATGCGTCAGGCCGAAAATCTCGGCGTCGGTCAGCAGGTGCAGGGACGCTGGTTGCAGATCGAAGGATGAACGCCCGCCCGCCTCTGGCCGGCTTTCGTCCTTTGTCCCGGGCCTTTCGTCGCCGGTCAGGTCGAGCCGCCATCCCTCCGTCAGGGTGCCCGGCACAAAGGTCACTGCGCCGGCGGCCGGCCGTTCCCGCATGGCCTCCGTGAGCGCGGGGCGCGTGTGCTGGCTGGCCCACAGCTCGGCCAGGCGCGCGGCCTGACGGGAGACGACGACGGCGGCGCCGCCGCGCGTCAGTATCTCGGCCAGCGCCTCGAACAGCGGTTTGAGCTGGCCGCCGTAGCGCGGGCCGGGGTGGAAGCGCGCGCCCAACCGGGCCGGCGCGGCGGCCTCGGGATCCGCCGGCGGGCCGAGGCACGACACGGGGCGGTCCGCGAGCTCATCCTGCAGCTCGGACCAGGTGGTGTACGGGATCGGGAAGTCCGGCGGGATCACGCCGGCCTCCACCTGCAGCGCGCGCTGCTCGACGGCGTGCGCCTCCAGCTCTTCGATCGTGTCGGCCAGCTCCTGCCAGTCGTCCACCAGGATCAGGGCGTGGGCCGGCAGGTACTCCAGCAGCGTCGCCGGCGGATACATCCGGGGCAGCTCGAACTCCAGAGAACCGACCCCGTCGGCCTCTGCCGTCCGGCCGCTGCCGTCCGCCGTCAGTCGTCTGAACTTCGGCAGCGCCTCGCGGGCGGGCGTGATCGTGACGCGGTCGACCTTGTCGCCGGAGCGCTGCGTCGCCGGGTCGAAGCGCCGGATCGTCTCGATCTCGTCCCCGAACAGTTCGAGGCGCACCGGGCTTTCGTCGACCGCCGGGAAGATGTCCACGATGCCGCCGCGCCGCGCGAACTGGCCGGGCTCCAGCACCAGGCTCTGGGCGTCGTAGCCGATCTCGACCCAGTGGGCGAGCAGCGCCTCCAGGCGGACCGGCTGACCGGTCTTGAGCGTGCGGGTATGGGCGAGAAATTCGCGGCGCGGGAGCGAGTGGGTGATCAGCGCGCGCGCCGACGTGACGATGACGGGGTGCGGGCCGGCGGGCGCGGTCAGCCCGGCGTAGGGCGCCAGCGCGGCATAGGCCGCCAGCCGCGCGCGCAGCGGGCGGGCGCCCCAGGCCGCCGGTTCGTAAAACAGCGGCCCCGGCTCCAGGAAATGCCGCCGCGGCAGGCCCGGGGCCCAGACCGCCAGCTCTTCGGCCAGGGTCAGCGCGCGATCCGGTCGGCCGGTGATGAGCAACACCGGGCGGTCCGCCGCGCGGGCCACGGCGGCGGCCACCGGCGCGCGGGCGGCGCGTGGCAGGGCCAGGCCGGGCGGCGGTTCGGCCGCGGGGTAGTCGGGCAGGTCGCGCAGGAAGTCGAGCAGGCCGGAGAGGTCCATGCGGGCAGCGCAAAACAGCGGATGGGGCGACCATCCGCTGCCGGTGGAAAGCGTCGGGCGCCGGGCGGCTAGCCCTCGCGGTTGGCCGGGCCGTTGAAGCGGCTCATCGTCAGGACGACGCCGTCCTTAATGAAGGATTCGACGACATCCACGGCGCGCTTGAGCATCAACTCGATGACGTCGAACTCGTCCTTGTCGAAATTCTGGAGCACGTAACTGGACGGCGCCGTCTGGCCCGGCGGGCGCCCGATGCCCAGGCGCAGGCGCGCGAAGCGGTCGGTGCCGAGCACGTTGATAATGGACTGCAGGCCGCGCTGGCCGCCGGCGCTGCCGCGCGGGCGCAGCCGGATGGTGCCGAAGGGGATGGCGATGTCGTCCACGCACACCAGCAATTTGTCGACGGGGATGTTGTAGAAGCGCATCATCGAGCCGACCGCTTCGCCGGACAGGTTCATGTAAGTTTGCGGCTTCACCAGCAGGACCGATTGGTCGTGGACGCGCCCGGTGGTGTACAGCGCCCGGCCTTGTTTGCGCGTGAAGCCGGCCATCTCGAACCGCTCGGCGACTTCGTCGAGCGCCATGAACCCCAGATTGTGACGATTGAGGCGATACTCGCGGCCCGGGTTGCCCAGGCCGGCGATCAGATACTGGTATTCAGACACAAAGGACCTCGACCGAACAGTGTGAATGCCGTGCGCTGGATCAGCGCCTCAACGTTGAGGACGTCGGCGCCACCAGGCCAGGAGGGCGGCGCGCAACCCCAGATAGACACCGAGCAGGCTGAAGATGGCGAACGTCAGCTGCACGCCCGCACCGAAGGCGGTTTGCACCACCTGGGCACTCAGGCCAGCTTCAACCGGGCTGCCCTGCCCGGCGCCCCGGCCTGTTTCCGGCGTCGCGGAAGGCATGGGGGCTGGAGGCAGGGCGATGAGTGGCGCTGTCGCGGTTGGCGTGGGAGTGCGTGTCGGCGGTTCGGCCGGCGTTGGCGCCCCGGGCGTGGCGCCCGATTCCGTTGGGCCGGGCGCTGCCGCGCTGCGCACGCGTATCCCGCGCACAAGGGTCTCAACGTATTCGCGCTCCGAAGTATACACGCGCACGCGCAGAACGTACAGACCAGCGGTGAGGTCGCCGGTCCCCCAGACCGCCAACGGCCCCTCGGTGACGGGCGTGGTCGAGGCGAACAGTGAGAACCAGGTGCCGGTTGGGTCGTTTTCGTAACCGAAGGCGACCTCGTAGCGCAGGAAACGAGGGGCGGCCGCGGTGCCCGCGATCGTGACCACGCCGCTCACGGTCGCGCCGGGCTGCGGGGTCGTGACCACGGCCGTGGCCTGCCCCTGGCCGGACACGGGGCTTCCCGCGAGCAGGACCAGGCCGAGCACGGCCAGGCAGGCGGACAGCGGCAGGCGGCGCATTGCGGCGGTGAGTGTAGCACCCGGCGAGGAGGGAGTCAAAGCGCGCCGGGCGCCAAACTTTGACCTCGCCCTCCGCCTTTGCTATACTGCCGCCACTTGAGAAACTTTCACGGGCGCCGGGTGTTTGATTTAATAGCCGGCGCGCCCGAACGGGAGCGAACGGCGGGTGCTGACCCACAAGCAGGACGAAGCCGAGCTCGTGGCGCGGGCCAAGGCGGACCCGGAGGCCTTCGGCCAGTTGTACGAGCGCTACGTGCGGCCCATTTACAATTACATCTACTATCGCACCGGCAACGCCCAGGATGCGGAGGACCTGACGGCGCGCGTGTTTCAGCGCGCCAGCCAGCACCTGCCGCGCTACACCGACCGGGGGCTGCCCTTCTCCGCCTGGCTGTACCGGATCGCTCACAACGCCGTGGCGAACTGGCACCGCGACGAGTCGCGCCGGCAGGCGCTGCCGCTCAACGGGACCGCGCTGACGGATTTGCGGGCGGACGCGCCGGAGGAGACCCTGGAGGCGCGCCGGCAGCAGGAGTTGATGTTGCGCGCCATCCGCCGTCTGCCCGGCGAGCGCCAGCAGTTGCTCATCCTGAAGTTTGTCGAGCAGTTGTCCAACGCCGAGATCGGCGTCGTGATGAACCGCAGCGAGGGCGCAGTGAAGAGCCTGTATCATCGCACCCTGCAAGCGCTGCGCGATGAAATGACCGGGCTGGAAGCGTCCGCCCACCCACAACCAGAAGGGTATTCCATTCATGACTAAAGCCAGGGTTGCCATCGTCACGGACTCGACCGCCTACATCCCCAAACCCATGGTGGCCCAGTACGGGATCCACGTCGTGCCCAACGTGGTCAACTGGGGCGAGCAATCCTTCCGGGATGGCGTCGACATCGGCGCCGTCGAGTTCTTTGAGCGCCTCAAGGTCGACCCGGTCCATCCGACGACGTCGGTGGCCTCGCTGGGCGAGATGAAGGAAGTCTATGCGGCGGCGGCCGAGTCGGCCGAGTCGGTCGTGGGCATCCACCTGTCGGTCAAGCTGTCCAACACCTTCAAGGTGGCCCAGGAGGCGGCGGCGCTGCTGCCGGACAAGGTGATCCGGATCGTCGACTCGCAGGTGACGGCCATGGCGATGGGTTTCATCACCATCGCCGCGGCGAAAGCCGCCGCGGCCGGCCAGTCCGCCGACCAGATCGTGCGCCTGGCGGAGGACGCCATCCCGCACGTCGGCGTCCTGCTGACGCCGGAGACGCTCAAATACCTCCAGCGCGGCGGCCGCATCGGCGCCGCCCAGGCCTTCGTCGGCGGCGTGCTGGACCTGAAACCGATTCTCGAGCTGCGCGACGGCGCGATCCATCCGCTGGAGCGCGTGCGCTCGCGCAAGAAGGCGCTGAGCCGGGTGGTGGAATTGACCGCCGAGCGCCTGGCCGGCAAGACCAGTATCCGCCTGGGCGTCATCCACGCCGCGGCCGAGGCTGAGGCGCGCGAAGTGATGGAGATGCTCACGACGAAGCTGGGCGGCGCCGTCGTGGAGGCCATCGTCACCGATGTCAGCCCGACGGTGGCCGTGCACACCGGGCCGGGCACGCTCGGCGTCACCTATGCCGAAGGCTTTTGAGGCCGCGCTGAAAGCTCAGGGGAGGAAAAGGATGAAGACACGCGACCTGGAAGAATTGTTGAGCGCCCACGCCGACGGCCTGAACCAGGACCAGGACCTGGCCGAGGCGTTGCTCCGCCGCCGGCCCGAGCACGCCGGCCGGGCGGCGCCGCTGTTGTCGCTGGCCCGCCAGGTACAGGGCGCGTTGCGGCCTGTCGAGCCGCGCCCGGCGTTCGTGGCGGCCCTGAAAGCGCAACTGGCGGCGGGTGAGCCGCCGACGGCATCGCCGGCAGGCCGGCCCCAATCCACCTGGGTCTGGGTCCTGGCCGGGTTGGGCGGCCTGATTTCCATCGCCAGCGCCGTGCTCATCGTGGCCCGCCTGGCCTCCGGCGGCGCCCGGATGACGCCGGCCAAAATGCGCACGGCCCACTGAACCCGGTCTTTAACCCCTGTCTGTAGCCGCCAGGCTTGCCGCTCCGGCATACCTGGCGGTTGACATTTGTTCTAGTTCTGCTATGCTTGTTTAGCATTCAGCGGACCCAACACGGACGAGCCTGTCCGAGCCTGTACCTCGCCCCGCTGAATAAAAGGTCACATGCCCCTCTTCCCCCTCCCGGTTTTCTCCAATTCGATATTTGGCCAGCCGCTTTAGCCGCCGGGTAAGCCATTCTGGCGGCGCGGCCGGCGTGTGCAGCCCCGGCCGCTGCCGGTCCTTACCCGAGAGAGTCGCAGCAAATTGAAAGGAGCTCGACGCCATGTACCACAAGTTGATTCTCATCGGAAACCTGGGCCGCGACCCGGAGATGCGCTACACGCCCTCCGGCCAGGCGGTCACCAATTTCAGTATGGCCACCACGGAGAAGTGGACCGGCCAGGACGGCCAGCTGCAGGAACGGACCCTGTGGTGGCGCGTCAGCGTCTTCGGCAAGATGGCCGAGACCTGCAACACGTATCTGAAGAAGGGCTCCAAGGTCTATGTCGAGGGCCGTATGAACGGCGACGCCAAGACCGGCGGTCCGCGCATCTACACCCGGCAGGACGGCACCACCGGGGCCAGCTTCGAGCTGACCGCCAACACGGTGAAGTTCCTGAGCTCGCGCGGTGAGACCGGCGCGGCGCCCGCGGGCGGCGTGGGCGAGCACGAGCCGGCGCCCCATGAAGAAAGCGACGAGATCCCCTTCTAGCCCTCATCTGAACGCGGCCAGCCGGCCGGCGGACAGCCGCCGGCTGGCTTGTTTCGGATGGTTGCCGCTCGTTTCCCTGGAGGACCCCGATGGCTGAGACCCCCGTCCCGCCGGCGGCGCCCAACCCTCCGCCGGCCCCCACGCCGCAGGTCGCGATCGAGCTGCCCGTCAACCTGGAGGCGGTCTACAGCAACCTGGCGCTGATCACGCACTCGCCGTCGGAGGTCGTCATCGACTTCGCCCGCGTGCTCCCCAACACGCCGAAATCGCGGGTTTACGCGCGCGTGATCATGACGCCGCTCAACGCCAAGCTGCTGCTGCGCGCCCTGGCCGATAACCTCGGCAAGTACGAAAGCCAGTACGGCGAGATCATCATCCCGACCCACCTGGCCGACCAGTTGTTCAAACCGCCCAAACCGGAGTAGCATGCAGAACCTGGACGCCATCGCCGACCGCATCCGCGCCAATTTCGCCCTCAAGAACGCCGCCCGGGACCTGGCCGTGGAGCGCTCGCGGACGCTCATCCGCCACTGCTCGCTGGCCATCCGCGCCTCGCACCGCGACGAGCGCGCCGAGGCGCGCCAGCAGATCGCCGCCGCCCGCCAGATCGTCGCCGCCATCCGCGCCGACCTGGCGCCGTACCCGGACCTGTATCACGCCGGCTACACCCAGGACGCGCTCAAAGAGTTCGCCGAGGCCAACATCGTCTATGCCCTGCTGGGCGCCGAGCCGCTGCCGGAGCCGGAGGCGCTGGGCGTGGAGTACGCGGCCTACCTCAACGGCCTGGGCGAGGCCGCCGGCGAACTGCGCCGGCGCTGTCTGGACATCATGCGCCACGACCATTCGGACGCGGCGGAGCGCCTGCTGGAAGCCATGGACGAGATCTACCTCCTGCTCGTCACCATGGATTACCCGGACGCCATCACCGGCGGCCTGCGCCGCACCACCGACATGGTGCGCGGCGTGACCGAACGCACGCGCGGCGACCTGACCACCAGCCTGCGGCAGGCCCGGCTGCAGGAGGCCTTGAAGGCGCTCGAGGCGCGCATGCCGCCGCCCGGCGTCTGAGCGCGGCGGCCGCCCGCGCGGTTCGGCGCAACGGCCTGGGTCTTTCACCCCATGCGCGTCATCCGGGCTTCCGAGATCGGCGAGTACGTTTTCTGTCATCGCGCCTGGTGGCTCCGGGCGGTGGCGGGGCAGGCCTCGGCCCATGCGGAAGAAATGGCTGAAGGGACCGCCGCCCACGCCCGCCACGGCCGCGCGGTGGGGCTGGCGTCCGCGTTGCGCGCCGCCGCGCTGTTGCTCCTGGCGGCCGCCGTCCTGCTCTGGCTCCTCGCCCGCTAAGCTGTCCGGCCTCTCGGGATTTGGGATGTGGACCTCGGGATTTTCTTTCTCCTGATCCTGGCCGTCGCGCTGTTCTTCCTGGCCGGGCGCCTGCGCCGGTCCACGGGCCTGCCGGGCGGCGCGGTGGTCTATGCCGATACCGGCGCCTGGGGACGCCCGGAACGGCCCCTGTACTCGGCCCGCCTCGGGCTCACCGGCAAGCCCGATTACCTGGTGCGCGAGGGCGACGCCCTCATCCCGGTCGAGGTTAAATCCGGCCCGGCGCCGGCCGGGGCGCCGCATGCGGCCCATCGCTTTCAACTGGCCGCCTACTGCCTGCTGGTGGCCGAAACGTACGGGCGCCGGCCGTCTTACGGCCTGATCAAGTACGCCGACGAACTGCGCCGGGTGGCGTTCACGCCGAAGCTTGAAGACGAGCTCATCGAGCTTCTGGACGCGATGCGCGCCGACGCCGAGGCCGACGCTGTGGCCCGTTCGCACCACGCGCCGGCGCGCTGCGCCGCGTGCGGCTTCCAGGCGGTGTGTGACGAGCGCCTGGCTTAGAATCGGTATAATTCTCTGAACATGCCCAAGCCGCCCGCCCGTCTCCTGATTCTGTATCACCCCAAGGCTGAGGGCGCCCTGGCGTTCGCGCAGGACATGGCCGGTTTCTGCGCAGCGCGGCCCGGGACCACGGCCCGGGTAGACGCCATCGACGGGCCCGAGGTCCGCGAACAGGTGCTGGGCTGCGATATGCTCGTCGTGCTGGGCGGCGACGGCTCGGTGCTGCGCGCCGGCCGCCTGGCGGCCCCGCACCAGGTGCC
>Ga0101944_10003291_pt1 | contig 23112 bp, 24 predicted proteins | sample DewCreD2012metaG_FD_75245 | JGI IMG/M metagenome (GOLD analysis project Ga0101944, IMG submission 75245) | Hot spring sediment bacterial and archeal communities from British Columbia, Canada, to study Microbial Dark Matter (Phase II) - Dewar... ... | reverse complement strand
CTCTTGGCCGCCCGGGGGGTAATCTTGGACATGCGGCTTTTTTCCCAGGCCGCAACGATGCCGGCGTTGAAGGTGCTGTGGCACTCGATGCAGGCGGCAGAGTCCTCACTGACAGGAACGTCGGCGCCCGAGGAGTCACCCGAGAACACAAACAGGACAAAGAAAGCTGCGAACAGGAATTTCATGGTGGATCATCCCCTGCAAGAAGTGTCTTTCATTGGATCGCTCTCAAGGCCTCTTGCGCCAAGTCTTTCACCTGGAGCGTGGTGAGCGTGTTTCCAAGCAGGAAGGTCAGTTCCGCTTCATCTTCTGTTAATCCCCGAAGCCTAGGCACCGCGTGTTTTTCCTTGAGAAGACCCATGATGCGAACCGATAAACCCCGGATCATGGCGTCCGGCGACTGCAGGTAAGGCAAAAGAAATACGGAAGCCTCTCTGACCAGTTCAGGTCTTTTTTCAGAGAGCCTGCCGATTCCCCACAGAAGGCCTCGCTGCAATCCCTCGTGCTCGAGATAGTTCCCGTCCTCCCTCGCGTAGGACAGCAGAATAGGGGCATACTCCCGTGCGAGACCGCCATGGGCGGCCAGGATTTCTCCCATGGCTTCAGGCGAACCCCACCCCATTCCCCCGGACTCGTCATTGAGGTTCCACATGAGGCGCCGCATGATCACTCTGGCCGATTCCAGGTCGCGCTCAGCCAGTCGAGTGACGACGCGCCCTATGAGCTTTACAGCCCCCCATTTGAGCTTTTCATTGCCGCTTTGGATAAAAGACAACAGGGGGTTGATGATCTGGCGAGGAACAAAATGATCGGCCGCTGCAATCGCCCTCTCCAGGTCCCCCTGGTTCAGAAGATCGAAAAGTTTCTTCTTGAGAGTGCGGCCGGTTTCCTTCAACTCAAGAATCCTTGTGCCTGAAAGAGGTTTTGGAGAAGGATCCTTGACGGCAAAGCTCCAGGGAAGGTCACAAGGGATCTGAAGGGATTTAGGCTTCCTTTTCGAATTGATCCTTTGAGGCCCCGCACACCGGACAGACCCAGTCCCCGGGCAGTTTCTCAAAAGGGGTTCCAGCCTTCACTCCATTGTCAGGGTCCCCCACTGCCGGATCATATACATAACCGCAAACGGAACAGACATATTTCGCCATAACCAATCCTCCTTATTGAAGTTTTTGCATCACCCTGGCCTTGAGAGAAAAGATGCTTAAAATAGAGCATCCTGGTTGAAGTTGCCCGAAAGGAGCTTCCGGATGGGACCTGGTGCCTGAGATTCTAAAAAGCATACAAGTGCAGAAGAATATTAAAAGGGGAAGGACCTTCTGTCAAGGGCCTTGGAATAAAACCCAGCGGCTTTTGACGCTTCAGGGCCAAACGCACATCCTATGAAAATCGGCCATTACCCGAGAAGATCGCCCATAGTGGATTTAGCCGCCTTTGTGTTGCTCGTGGCAGCTCTCACGTGGTTTACCGGTGTCGGGACGTCTAATCTGGGCTACAACTGGCAGTGGTATCGGGTGCCCCAGTATATCCTGACCCATGAGGATGGAAGGTGGCTTGCCGGCCCTCTGATCGAAGGGCTGTTGGTCACCTTTGAGATCACAGGGGCCTCTCTTGCTCTTGCCTTTGCCTTTGGATTGATCAGCGCCCTTTGCCGCCTTTCGGATTCCTATCTGGCCAGGATTGTGGCGCGGGGGTACCTGGAACTCATAAGGAACACGCCGCTTCTGGTGCAGCTCTTCTTCATGTACTTCGTCATTGCTCCGATCTTCGATTTGAGTCGCTTTGCCTCCGCGGTTCTTGCGCTGAGCCTCTTTGAAGGGGCTTACGCGTCCGAAATCTTTAGGGCCGGTATCGTCTCCATTCACAAAGGCCAGTGGGAGGCGGCACAGAGCCTCGGTCTCAGCCCCTTTCACACGTACCGGCGCGTCATCCTGCCCCAGGCCATTCGGCGCATTCTGCCGCCTCTCACCAGCCAGGCCGTTTCGCTGGTCAAGGACTCTGCTCTGGTCAGCACTATCGCGGTCTATGACCTTACGATGAGGGGCCGCGAGATTATTTCAGAGACCTTTCTGGCTTTTGAGATCTGGTTCACCATCGCGGCCATTTACCTGGTCGTCACCGTGAGCCTGTCCCTGGTGGCGAGCAGAATGGAGAGGCGATTCGGCGGCGCCGGATAAGAGGTGGAATCTTGGACCAAAAGGTTCTGGGAGAAGAGATCATTGTCGTGGACAACATCTTTAAGACGTTTCCCGGCGGTGTCTGTGCTCTTTCCGACTTCTCCCTGAGGGTAAGGCGCAAGGAAGTCGTGGTGGTGATCGGCCCTTCCGGGTCCGGAAAATCGACCTTTCTGAGGTGCTTGAACGGTCTCGAAGAGGTGGACCGGGGCACGATCGTGATCGACGGAATGCGACTGAATGAGGACAGGCGTCAGCGGCTTGAAATTCTCGAGGAAGTGGGAATGGTATTCCAGTCTTTCAACCTCTTCCCCCACCTGACCGTGCTGGAGAACCTGAATCTGGCCCAGATTCTGGTCAGAAAGAAGAGTCGTGCACAAGCCACGGAGTTCTCCATGGCCCTGCTCCAGAAGGTCGGCATCCCTGAGAAGGCGAAGATGTTTCCCAATCACTTGAGCGGGGGGCAGCAGCAGCGGGTCGCCATTGCAAGGGCTCTGGCCATGATGCCGAAGATCATGCTCTTTGATGAGGCCACCAGCGCCCTGGACCCGGAAATGACAGGAGAAGTGCTGGCGGTGATGAAACAACTGGCCCTGGAGGGAATGACCATGGTGGTGGTGACCCATGAGATGGGCTTTGCCAGGGAGGTGAGCGACCGCATGGCCTTCATGGAAGGAGGGCGGATCATTGAAGAAGGGCCGACGGCGCAGATTTTTAGCAGCCCGCGGGAGGAAAGGACAAAGCAGTTTCTGTCTCAAGTGCTTTGAGGGAAATGGAATCATGTATGGCTGACGGCTTGGGAACGAGCGCCCATTTCATGTCATTTCGAGCGAAGCGAGAAATCCTAAATAGAGAACAGCAGGAACAGAATCGATTTTTTTCTGAGGTCGAAATGACCGATTCCCACCGCTGGACTCTACATGACGCCATTCATGTCGAGGCTGAATTCACAGGAACCATGAGGGTAGGAACGAAAAGAGGAATCATCAAAGAAAGGAAAGGAGGATGGTGATGAGAAGGATAGCCTTGTTTCTAACCGTTTTTTTTGCAGTAGGGGTGCTCGCGGCATTTGCATTTGCAGGAGAAATTCAGCAAAAGCTCACCGGTGAAAGCACTCTGGAGCAGGTGCTCAAGCGGAAGGTCCTCAAGGTCGGCATGTCCACCTTTGTGCCCTGGGCCATGAAAGACAAGACAGGCAAGCTCGTGGGATTTGAAATCGATGTGGCCACCCGACTGGCCGAGGACATGGGGGTCAAGGTGGAATTCGTTCCCACAAACTGGGACGGCATCATTCCGGCCCTCCTGTCGGGGAAATTCGACGTCATCATCGGCGGCATGGGAATTCTCCCTTCACGGAATCTGAAAGTCAATTTCACCATCCCCTATGACACGAGCGGGATGTCTCTGGTGGCCAGCAAGGAACTGGCCGGCAGCTTCAAGACCCTCGAAGATTTCAACCGGCCCGAGGTGACTCTCGCGGTCCGCCTGGGCGCCACCCCTGTGGCTGCGGCTCAGAAATTCATGCCCAAAGCCAAACTCACCAAGTTTGATGATGAGTCGAAAGCGATCCAGGAACTTCTCAACGGCAAGGCCCATGCGGTGGTGGCTTCCGCGCCCATGCCGGCCTACCAGGCCCTGAAGTACCCGGACAAGCTCTTTCTGCCCTTCAAAGAGACCTTTACCAAAGAACCGATCGGATTCGCCCTGAAAAAGGGAGATGTGGACACTTTGAATTACTTCAACAACTGGATCACGGTCAGGCAGGCGGACGGATGGCTGGCCGAGCGCAAACACTACTGGTTTGAAACCACCGACTGGGAAAGCCTCGTGAAGTGAATTTCCGGAGGCGCTGCGTCGCATTGCACGGCCGCAGCGCCTCTCGGATGAGGGATGCCCCTTGATCCAGAGGAAAGCAAAAATAACGCTCTTGGACATCGTCTTGGCCGGCCTGATCCTGGTCTTGCTGGGGTATGCGGCTTTCCGGGTCAACGCTGAACTCCATTACCGGTGGGACTGGTCGTCCATCCCCCAGTATCTCCTCCGATGGGATGAAGAGAGCGGGGGCTGGTTGCCCAATGTGCTGCTGCTGGGGCTCTACAACACGATTCGCTTGAGTCTCTGGGGAACCCTTCTGGCAACCCTGATCGGCACGGTCCTGGGGCTTTGCCGGGTGAGCCACAACCTTTTCAGCCGTCTCATCGGCCGGACCTATGTAGAGCTCGTCCGCAACGTCCCCCCCCTGGTGCTCATCTTCATCTTTTACTATTTCCTGAGCGGCCAGGTCATGTCGGCCCTGGGCCTTGACGCCTTTCTTTCTTCCCGCTCTCAGGGGTTTCAGGACGGGGTCGCCCTGTTCCTGGCGCCTCCCTCCATGTTTTCAGCCTTTGTCTCCGCCCTGATCACGCTCGCTATTTTTGAGGGCGCTTACATTACCGAAATCGTGAGGGCGGGCATCCAATCGATTGAAAAGGGAACTTGGGAAGCCGCCTATGCGCTCGGTCTGTCACGATGGCAGCAGATGCGTTACGTCATCCTGCCGATGGCCACCCAGAGGATTCTTCCTCCCCTGGCCGGGCAGTTCATATCCACCATCAAGGACTCGGCCATTGTTTCCGTCATCTCCATCCCTGAGCTGACCTTTCAGGGCATGGAACTCATGTCCGCGACCTATCTCATTTTCGAGGTGTGGATCGTGATCACCGCACTCTATTTTATTCTCACCCTTTCCCTTTCCCTGGTCCTTGGGCGCTGGGAGACCTATCTGCGGAGAAGCGAAGCCTGATGGCGCTGAAGAGCCCTTTGACGACGGAACCCATCCCGAGGCTCGTTCGGCGGATCGCTGTTCCCGCCAGCATCGGGTACTTTTTCAACACCATGTACAATGTGGTGGACACCTATTTTGCAGGGCTCCTGTCCACCGAAGCGCTCGCTTCCCTCTCTTTGTCCCTCCCTGTGTTTTTCATCATCATTGCCACGGGGACGGGGATCTCCACGGGCGCCACAGCCCTGATCGCGAATTCGCTCGGAGCGGGAAAGCCCGAGGAGGCAAGACGGTATGCGGTCCAGGGGATTTCTTTCGGAATCCTGAGCGGGCTGGCCCTGACGGTCTTGGGGCTGCTGATTTCCCCGTCCCTTTTCCGAATCCTGGGCGCCACGGAAAATTATCTCTTCATGGTGCGGGACTACATGAACACCCTTTTTTTCGGGACGGTGCTGTTTTTGGTCCTCTACATGCTGAATGCGGTTTTGAACGGCCAGGGGGAAACCAGGCCCTTTCGAAACTTCCTGATCGCGGGGTTCTTTCTCAACATCGCGCTGGATCCATGGTTCATGTATGGAGGGCTCGGAGTCCCGGCCATGGGCGTTGTGGGCATCGCCTTGGCCACGCTGGCGGCGCAGGCGGTGGGATGTGTGTATCTGGCGTATAAAGTTCTGCAATCCGGCCTTGTCTCCAAAGAGGACTTGGGGAAGGCTTGGCCGAGGCTTGAACCCTTCAAGGAGATTGCGCGACAGGGGTTGCCGGCCAGTGTCAATATGCTCACGGTGGGAATCGGGATTTTTGTCATCACCTACTTTGTGAGCCTTTTTGGGAAAGAGGCGGTGGCGGCTTACGGCAGTGCCATGCGCGTCGAACAGATCGTTTTAGTCCCAAGCATCGGCCTCAATGTCTCGACCCTCACCCTCATTGCCCAGAACAACGGGGCGCGTCTCTTCGACCGGATCCAGCAGACCCTGGACGTCACTCTTCTCTATGGGGCCGTGCTCATGGGGATCGGCACCGTTCTGGTCCTGGTGTTTGCCAAGGATCTCATGGCCTTTTTCACAGAGGACCCGTCGGTCATCCGAGTGGGAGCCACCTATCTCAGGATCGATGCCCTTGTCTTTTACGCCTACGTGGTTCTGTTTGTCCACGTGGCTGCGCTCCAGGGCATGAAAAGACCCCTGTATGCCTTGTGGATCGGACTGTACAGGCAGCTCTTCGCCCCTGTGGTGGTTTTCTGGTCTCTCCTTCATGTGTTTGAGACCGGGTTGACGGGCCTCTGGTGGGGTATTTTCGGGGTGACCTGGAGTGCCGCCCTGTTCACGCTCTTCTATGCCAGGCGCTTGATCGGCCGGGAGAGCCGAACGATGTGACGAGGGGCTAGGCGAACATCTTCTCGGGAGGCCGTCGCTCCGGCACATAGTCGTGAGGAATTTTCCCCTCGTTCCAGTCTTTGGAAACATACAGGCTGCAATAGCAGCTCCCGAACTCCTTCACATCCGGTTCCCGGTACACGCAGGGGCAGAGGATATCCTGATCCTTGGTTCGATCCCCGGAAGCCAGCCTGCAGGGGCAGCACATGTACCCGTGTCGCTTCTTGTTCTCCAGGAGGCCTGCGAGCAGGCTGTTCACCAACTCCCGGTCCTTGTTGAAATAGTAGCCCTTGGGTTCCTGGAGCTTTCTCAAGGTCTCATAAAGCTTTTCCACCTCGTTCATAGCAGACCGAGTGCCTCCTTGATTTCTTGTTCCTTGTAACCGACGATCACCTTGTCGTTGATGATGATGGTGGGGAAGGAACACCGGGGGTTCAGTTTCCTCACATCTTCCAGGATGGCGGCTCTCTCGTCTCCCTGGAGCATGTCCACGTCGGTAAATTCATACTTCACGGCGCACTCATCCAGCAGTTTCTTTGTGGATTTGCAGTGTCCGCAGGTGCTCAGGGTGTAAATTTTCACTTTGTTTTCCATCGTTGTCCTCCCGATTGAGTTTCAGTTTTGTCAACTTATCACGGTTTGTGTCCATTCACAATGAGAATTCTGCCCATGCGCCCTCCGGCGCTCCACCTTGTCAATCGGCCGCCGGAGGGTTATTATTGAAAGGAAAGATCTTTTGAGTCAGGGAAACGCTAAGATTTCCCGCCTTGCCTCGAAAGGACGGAGAGGTAAAGGAGTGAGTGAGACACGCCATGGGTTGAAGAGGAGAAGGACCTCATGGAAAAAGTGACGATTGACGGCGTGGAACTGCATCTGACGCAACCGGATAATGTGCCCATGGTCTGGGTTGGGCAGCAGGAGTTGGTGAGCCAGGTGCTGGCCGCCTGGTTGGTCATCGGGGATGACGACATTCCCCTGAATCCGCGCCTGGTGGGGAAACCGGGCGTGGGCAAAACGACCCTGGCCTACCACGCGGGCCGTGTTCTGGGCAGGCCGGTGTATATTTTTCAGGCGACCATGGACACCCGGCCGGAAGACCTCATCGTGACGCCGGTGATCTCGGACGCGGGCAAGATCAAGTACATGGCCAGCCCCATCGTCTCCGCCATGATCAAGGGAGGGATCGCGCTCATCGATGAAGGCAACCGCATGAGCGAAAAGAGTTGGGCGTCGCTGGCTCCTCTCATGGACAACAGGAGGTATGTGGAGTCCATTGTGGCGGGCATCAAAATCAGAGCGCATCCGGATTTTCGCCTCTGCACCACGATGAACGACGATGCCAGCACCTTTGAGCTCCCGGAGTACATCCATTCCCGGCTTCAGCCCCAGATCTTCATCGACTTCCCCGAAAGGGACGAAGAGCTGCTGATCCTCAAGGCCAACCTTCCTTTTGCCGAGGAGGAGATCCTGGAGTATGTGGTGGACTTTCTCCAGGACGCGCACGACATGGAGGAACGCTACAGCGTGCGAGACGGCATCAACATCGCGCGTTACGCCCTGAAGCGGCTGGTGGAAAAAGGCGAGCGCCTGACCCTCGAAGAGCGCAAAGCCAAGGTCGTGGAATACATGAAGGAGGCCGCCTCGATGATCCTGGACCAGAATGCCGCCCGCTATTTCGCGGAGTCGCTGGATGCCGAAGAAGACGATGACGAAGAAGAATAGCCTCGAGTGGCGAAACGTCCGCATCCTCCCCATTCTTCACAACCGGATGGAGTTCGCCCTGGAGGTGAGGCGCCAGTTCCGGGAGTTCAAGCCGGACCGGGTCGCGGTGGAATACCCCGCGACCCTGAGCGATCTGATCCTGAAGGGAATCCAGAGGCTCCCCCTGCTTTCGGCCATTCATTACTTCGAAAGCGACGGCTCCCTGCTCTACCTCCTCCTGGAGCCCACGGATGGACAGGTCGAAGTGTTGCGACTGGCCTTGGAGAACGGCCTGGAGACCCATTTCGTCGACCGCGACACGGAAGGATATCCGATCGACCGCTCCCCCATGCCGGATTCCTATGCGGTTCGAAGAATCGGCCACTTCCTCTATTGCCAGGCCTACCTGGAGACCTTCAAGGAAGAGACGGCGTTTCCCCAGGATCGGCTGCGCGAAAAAACCATGGCCTTTCACCTGCAACGACTCAACGAGCAGGGTGGCAGGACTCTCTTTGTCTGCGGATTGTACCACCTGCCCGGTCTCCTGCACATGCTGGAGCGGCCTCAGACCGAGGTGATCGGCCGAAGGCGCAGGGAGGGGGCGGGTCTTGCCCATCTTCACGAGGAATCGAGCCGGGAGGTGCTTGAGGAAATGCCTTTCCTGATCGCCGCCTATGAGCGGTTCCGGAGCGAGGGGAACGGGGAGGACTTGGACCGGATGAGGATTCAGAGGAACCTGATCGAGGAGGCTCGCCGCTCTCACTGGAAGAACAGCAAGGAGGAGTTGAGCCACACCCAGGTCAGGGTGCTGCACAAGTTCGCGAGAAACTACGCCTTCGTCACAGGGGCCCTGGTGCCGAGCTTCTATCAGCTGGTCGTTGCGGCCCGGGGCGCTGCGGACGACAACTTCGCCTATGAGCTCTGGGACAAGGGAAGTGCTTACCCCTGGCAGACCGAGCAACCCCAATGGCCGGTGATCCGGCTAAGCGGCGAGGAGCTCTTTCTGGACCAGAAGAGGATACGCTTCCACAGGCGGCTCAAGACGTTCCGGAGACGACTCGTCCCTGTTCCGGTTAAAAAGAAAATCCGCGAGAAGGCGCCCGGAGAATGGGAGAAGACCTTTGACCGGTTCTTCATCTGTTCCTACCCGCCGGAGGATGTGATCATCGAGGGCTACGGCCGCGCCCTGCAGGAGAAGGCTCTCAGGATCAAGACAGAGGAGAATGCGAGGATTGCCCCCTTTGTGAGCTCCATGATGGAAGGGATCGATATCCGGGAAACCATCCGGAACTGGCTCAAGGGCGAGGTGTACGTCAAAGAGGGAATCCCTTTCCGCGGCAAAGTCGGATCGGTGGTCATGATCTTTGATCCGGATCCGCCGGACAAGGAGGGAAAGGAGAATTATCCCTGGAAGGTGACCTGGCTGGGTGAGCATGAACAGGAGTCGGACATGGCTTTTTACAGCACACCCGCAGGAGAGGTGATGGACGGGCCGGGGATTTCCAGGTGCCAGCACGGCGGATTCATGCTCACCTATCCCCCCTTGCGGGTCTACGACATCTGGAAAGATTCTTATTTCGATATGGCGAGAAACAAGCCTGAGAGGCTGCTCATGGCGGCCATTGACTACAGCCTCGAGAAGCATGTGGTCTATGTCGCTGCGACCCCGCCCTCGGGACGGTGCCAAAGTCTGGCCGCGCGGCAGGGAAAGAAAATCATCTACATGCCCATCGGCAGCTTTTCTCCTGTGACGCTCAAGAAGATCCGGCAGTTCCACGTGCTCGAGGGTCACTACGTGCGCAAGTACGCGAAGCGTTATATCTAATACCGTGGTAACCGTTCAGCTCTTTGAAGTGGATGGCCTTTTTCTGTGATTATTTCGACGAGAAAAATTATTCAAAAAACCTCTTGATTTTCTCATTGAAATGTGTCATAAGCTCTCCATTCTTACCGCAGCAATACTTCCTCGTGAAGTTCTCGTATACCGCTTCGCCTCTTGCCCCGGGCGACTCTAACAGAGCATTCGATTCGGAGACTTCTTCTCCGCCAAGCTTCTTCTTGTTCAGGAGTGAGTAAACTTCTGCCAAGAAATGGCACTCAAGTTCTCACTTTTCGGAAAAACCCATCCCCCCGGCCTGGGAAAGATCGCGGCCGCCTCCGCTAACCGGCCGTCCTTACAGGGGATCGGGAGGGATGACACGATTTGGCAGACCTTTTGCTTCAAAGGAGGGTCAGAAAGCCGCGCACAGCATGGGACGGGATTTTCACGAGTTCCGGACCCGCGGCCTGGGAACCTTAAGGAAGGGGTCAAGAGAGCGACCGGCGATGGCAAAAAAGCTGCAACTCCTATGGATGCCCGGTGATGGAGGGACCACGAGAAGGATGGCAATCCCAAGGCCGCTCCTGGTCTTCGGGATTTGCTGCCTGCTCGCGGGCCTCGGCCTCCTATCCTACATTGTGGTAGACTACCGGACCGTGAACGGACCCTGGCGGGAGCTGTTGCGCCTTGAGAAAGAAAATGCGCAGCAGCAAGAGCAGCTCCGGGCCATGACGGAAGAGATCCTGCTGGTCGCCCAGGAGCTCATGGGAATGCCGGAATATGACGGGGAAGGGGAGCTCGCAGAACGGTTGCTGGTCGCTTACGGCGACATGGAGCGGCGTCTTGCCTCTGCCTCTCCGCGGCCGGTGCAGGAGAGGTATCGTTCCCTGGTGCGCGAGATGCACGCGAGCCTCGACTCTCTGGACCGCGAGCTGGACAGCCTTGCCCAGCTCTATGATCCGAAAACCCTCTGTGCGCTGGGCGGTTCTCCGGCGGACGAGGGAAGCGGCGAGGACCTCCTGATGAGTCTGGAAGCTGCGAACCGGGCGCTGATCGAAAGGCGGCTGAGGAAGATCGCTCGTGAACTCGGGGTCGCTCCCCGGCTTGCGCTCAGCATGGCCAAGGTGGAATCGCGATTTGACCCCAAGGCCGTTTCTCCCAAAGGGGCGATTGGGGTGCTCCAGGTGATGCCTCAGGTCGCCTTGGAGGAATACGATGTGTCGGCGGAAGAACTCTTTGATCCGGACGTGAACATTCGAGTCGGCCTGACGTTCATGAAGGGGCTCCTGAAGCGTTTCGATCAAAACGTGGAGCTTTCTCTCGCAGCGTACAACGCGGGACCGACAAGGGTCGTGGATGCGGGGTATCAGATCCCGCCCATTCGGCAAACTCAGGAGTACGTCAAACGCGTCAAGCAGGCCATGAACGATTACGGTTCTCCCTCCTGGTACGACTGAAGCCGCGAACCCCCCCACCCCCTGCCCTCTTCATCCAGCCAGTGCTCGGCGGTAGCGACCTCGTGATCGAGCAGACCGATGGCCGCCGTCAAAGCCTGTTCGGGAAACGGACTCCAAACTTGTATGCATCCTTGCCCGCCTTTGCAAACCCCAACCGTGAGCCGAACCCGCGGAAGGAGAAGCGGCCGAGAAGTTGACATTCTCGATCCGGAGCGTTATCATGTAATCAAATCAGTTATCAGTGGAGGCATCATGGTCAGAACCCAGATCCAGTTAAGTGAAGAGCAAGCCAAGGCCATCAGGCGGATAGCGGCTGCGCAAGGCACGTCCATGGCGGAAATCATCCGCCGTGCGGTGGATGGGGTCATCACCTCCGGCCGTGCCGGCGATTGGAATGAAAGACAAAAGCGGGCCCTCGCCATTGTGGGAAAATTCCGTTCCGGAAAGCGCGATACTTCAAGGAACCATGACCGGTACCTTGCGGAGGCTTATCGCGGATGAGAATATTTGTTGACACATCGGCTTTCTATGCGCTGCTGGACGGGGGAGATGAGAATCACGGCGCCGCGAAAGGCGCCTGGACCCAAATGCTGAATGCAGGAGACCCATCGGTCACGAGCAACTATGTTCTTGTGGAGACGTTTGCGCTGCTTCAGAACCGGCTTGGGATGGCCGCTGTAAGAGGCTTCCAGGAGGACGTGATGCCGGTTGTGCATCTGGAGTTCATCAGTCCCGAACAGCATCAATCAGGTATTTCCGCATTGCTCGCCGCGGACAGGCGGGGGCTCAGCCTGGTGGACTGCGTAAGCTTCGAGGTGATGCGGCATCTCGGAATCAGAACCGTGTTTTGCTTTGATACGCACTTTAGAAAACAGGGGTTTACCCTCATCCCATAGACGGAACCCCTCGTAGAGCGTTCCGGAAGTAACGCCGCAATGGTGTCATTTCGAGCGCAGCGAGAAATCTTACCGATACCAAGCGCATAGAAAGATCTTTCCCAGAGTTTACCCTGAGGTGCTCGAAGGGGACGAGATCACATCTTAATTCGTGAACGCTCTACTCGTCCTCAAGGCGGCGTGAGCGCTGAACGGTCAAAGCTGGTGCAGTGCGGCGATGAGCCGGTCCACTTCCTCCATCGTGTTGTAATGCACCAAGCCCACGCGCACCATGCCGCCCGTCTGTTCCATCCCCAGCCGTTCCGTAACCGCCGGAGCGTAGTAATTGCCGTCCCAGACAAAGAGGCCGCGTTCCCCCAGTAGCTCGGCGACCCGGCGCGGGGCAAGGCCCTCGATGCGAAACGCCACGGTGGGCACGCGCCGGTCAAAACGATTCGTGTCCGTGATGCCGTATATTCGGAGCCCCTGGATCTGCCGGAGCCCGCCGATCAGATGCGCCATGAGATCCCGCTCGTAATCCCGGAGGAGAGCCATGCTCGAGAGCACTTGGTCCCGCCGCGTGCCCCGGTCTCCGGATAGGGATGCGAGGTATTCTACGGCGGCAAGGGTCCCCGCAATGCCCTCGTGGTTCTGAGTGCCTGTTTCGAATTTATGGGGAGGCCGAGGGTCGGCAGGACGCACCTTGTAGGCCGGGAGCCGGTCGAGAAGATCATGCTTGCCGTAAAGCACGCCCACGTGGGGACCGAAGAACTTGTAGGCGGAACAAACCAGGAAATCACAGTCAAGCGCCTGCACGTCGATGGGACCATGAGGGGCATAGTGAACCGCGTCCACAAAGACCAGAGCGCCGTAGGCGTGCGCCATTCTCGCAATCCTTTCCACATCATTGATCGTTCCCACAGCGTTGGAGGCCAAGCCGCAGGCGACGATTTTCGTTTTCTTCGAAAGCTGTCTTTCGAGATCGTCCAGGTCGAGGGAGCAGTCCTCAGGATGAAAATCCACCCAGCGCAACGAGGCTCCGGCGTCGCGGGCAAGGAGCATCCACGGGCTGATGTTGGCATCGTGATCGAGCCGGGTGACGATCAACTCGTCCCCTGGTTTGACCCAGTGCGAGAGGGCGCGGCTCAGGCCCATGGTGAGGGTGGTCATGTTGAGGCCGAAGACGATTTCGTTGCGGGAAGCGGCCCCGAGCATGTCGGCCATGGCCTGATGAGCCTGTTCCAACATGGCATCGCTGCGGCGACTGGTTGGGAAGGCGCCTCCGTGGTTGGAGTTGTCTTGCTGGAGGTAGTGGACCATCGCGTCGATGACCCTCTGGGGCACCTGGGTGCCGCCCGGGTTGTCCAGGTAGACGACCGGCTTCCCGTTTTGAAGCTGCGACAAGGAGGGGAACTGATTGCGCACTGCCGTAACATCAAGCATATCTAGAATCCTCGCGCCCTGACGGCCGACGGCCGACCGCCGATAAGTCATCACTCCTGTTTACCCTTTATCTTCTCGATCAATGCGGTTGTGGAATACCCGGCCAGGAAGGGCAGGCTTTTCACCACCCCTCCCGCCTTCTGGACCACATCCGCCCCGATGATTTTGTCCTCCGTCCAATCGCCCCCTTTGACGAGAACATCCGGGATCACATGGCGGATGACCTTCAGGGGGTTGTCCTCATCAAAGAGCACGACCGCATCGACAACGCTCAGGGCCGCAAGGATCTCCGCCCGTTCGTTCTGGGACTGGATAGGCCTGTTTTCGCCCTTGATGGCTTTCACGGACCGGTCGGTGTTGACCGCCACGACCAAAAAGTCGCCCATCTGCCGGGCGGCGTAAAGGTAGCGCAGGTGCCCGGGATGAAGGAGATCAAAGCAGCCGTTGGTGAAAACAATCCGTTTCCCCTCGGCCTTGAGCGCCTCGATCTCCTTCTTGAGCGAGGAGAGGTCCTTGACTTTTCTTCTGTACTCTTCCATGTTTGGCACCCAGTTGAAGAAGCCTTGAATGTAAAAGCACCAAGAATATTGGCCACAGACCCACAAAGACAACACCGGACATTTTTATTTGTCCCGCCTGCGGGACAAATAAAAATACCGGTATGTTATGACAAAAAGAAGGACAAGAGTCCATGGAGAATTTGTCTGTGGGCCTACATTGGTCAATAGTCTTAAGTCCTTCCCGCTTGAAATGAGAGCGAAGCGGCCGTCTAAAGTTGTCCGTGTGTGTCTGTGGCTAATCTCTGCAGGGATTAAGCGGTGGAGGTACGGGCCAGGACCAGGCACAACACGGAGGCGGCCCCGGCTTTTTTCAGGGCCCCGGCGCATTCATGGAGCGTGCTCCCGGTGGTCGCCACATCATCGACCAATACGACCGTTCTCCCTTTGACCGCCTCCGGCTTCACCACCTCAAAAGCCTTTCGGACGTTTTTCTTTCTCTCTTCGCTGCTCAACTCGGTTTGAGGCTTTGTGAATCTTATTCTTCTGAGCGAAAGGAAGTCCAGGTCGGCCCCTGTTTTGGAGACAACGGCCCTGGCCAGAAGGAGGCTCTGGTTGAAGCCCCTGGATCTCAAGCGCCTGGGATGAAGGGGTACCGGCATGACCAGGACACCCTGCATCTCTCCGATCCAGGTCTGCGCAAAGGAGGCGAGGAGAAACCCCAAGGAATCGGCCAGGTGACTCCTGTGAGCGTATTTCAACTCTCGAATCGCGGTCATCAACGGCCCGTCATATAGGAAGGGGGCCCGGGCCATGTCGAAGGAGGGCCTCTTCCTGAGACAGTCTTCACAGACGCGGTCCTGCGCGATCCCCTCGGAAAAGGGCCTCCCGCACAGCAGGCAAATCGGGGATTGGATCTCCTTGAAATCCTTGAAACAGGCTTTGCAAAAAGGAAGCTCCCGGCCGCCGTGGGAGGCGGGTTGATCCTGGAGGAAGGCCTGGCATAGGGGACATCGCGGCGGGTAGATCAGATCCATGAGACTCTTCAGGACGTTCATTTCTTGGAGGCCTTCACGAAGTCTTCAAAAGAAGCGTCGGGATTGATGCCTGGACAGGCCTCTTTGGCATGATTCCAGGTTGCCCTGTCTTTCACAAGGGCGGGGTAAAAGGGCCAAAGCGAGCAGGGTCTTGGTTTGACGGGGTGGATGAGACACTGCTTGTCTTGGTGAAAAAAGGAGCAGTACCCGTTCGATGTGCTCCGGAGGTAGGGGCGGCCGTGCCTTTGCTCACAGTAGAGAGCGGTGAAGGAGTCAACGGTGAGGCCGAGGAAATCGGCGATCTCCCTGATTTCTTCCGGCTGAAGAAGGATGCCTCCTTCGCCGTAACAGCACTCCCCGCATTTCTTGCACTCAAAAGCTTTCATCGGCCACAGACCCACACAGACAACCCCAGACATTTTTATTTGTCCCCGCATGGGGACAAATAAAAATATTCTGTATTCTATGACAAACTACAAGACAAAACGCTTTATCTGAGCCTTTGGATAAGTAAAGTTGACCAGGAGCCCCACCTTGCAGCCGGTTGCCTTGAGATAATTGAGTAACTGAGCTTCGTGAATTTTCTGAAGCGATTCAATTGCCTTTACTTCGACGATTACCTGATCCTCTACAAGGATATCTGCATAGTAATCACCAACTTCAGTTCCTTTGTATCGGACCTTGATGGGAACCTGGTTTTTGGCCTTGATGCCTTTATTCGACAGTTCAAGAAGCAGGGCGTTTTCATAAACCTTCTCCAGAAAGCCCGGTCCGAGCTCTCGGTTCACCTCAAAAACAGCTGCATTTATCGAGTAGGTCAGATCGTCTATTTCCATGATTCTATTTTGGGGTACCTCTATAGAGGTTGAAGTTCTTTGGGCTTGAAATCGGAGCGAAGCGAGTGCGCAAAGCGGAGCGTTGCGCTCCATGGCGGGAGCGAATTGAAAAGGGAACAGGCTTGCCTGTTTACCCGATCAAAAGCGCTCCGCCATACGAGTTCAAGCCGCTGTCCGCTTTTGTCTGTGTGGGTCTGTGGCTAACCCCTCTTTAGCATGTTGTCCAGGTTCCAGTCGACGCGCAGGCGCACCCGCTGGTCGGCCGGCTTGGACCGGTAGATGAGGTGCCCGTTCTTGAGCCCATACTCGAATAGATCCCTCGTGATCTCCACGTCGTGACGGCAGTATTCGGTCAGCTTCTCCATCTCCCCCTTCTTGAACCACTCCAGGGCCTGAAGCCCGTTCCCGGATTTTTTCTGATTCAGCGTTTCTGCGGCCAGGTGATCCAGGCCGAGCCTGAACCCAAGGCGCTGATAGAGGTCCTCCAGGATGTCGAAGGTGGACAGGGCCTTTAAATCCTTTCCCGTATAGGCCCCGAGCACCGAGTAATCAAAGCGCTTGATGTTGAAACCGACGATGAGGTCCGCTTTTTCGAGGTGATCGAGGAGCTCCTCTACATGCTCCTCCGTGTATGAAAAGAATTGCTTCTCGACGCTGTCGTAGACGACCGCCACCGAGACCCGCATGAGATGGGTGTTGTTCCACCCTCCCACGTCTGATGCGGACTTCTGTGTTTCCAGGTCAAAGAAAAGGACCCTCGGCCCGGCCGGAGCCTGGGGCGGCGCTTCTCCGGGCTTCAGGACGGGTCCCGGCTCCGCCTCTTGATCGCTTGCTTCCGAAGACTTGAGGGGCACATGCCCCAGAAGCAGTTCCAGGGTCAGGATCGCGGCTTTCTTGTCCAAAGGCTTGTTCCCGTTACCGCACTTCGGGGAGTGAATGCAGGAAGGACACCCGTCCTCGCACTCACAGGCCTTGACGTGAGCCAGGGTCTTTTCGAGAAGTTCGAGAACCACGTCGAAACCGTGCTGGGCCAGCCCGACCCCGCCGGGGTAACCGTCATAGATAAAAATCGCGCTTTTCCCGACCTGGGGATGATGGGTGTAGGAGATGCCTCCGATGTCGTTGCGGTCGCAGAGAGCGAAGAGGGGAAAGATGCCGATCGCCGCATGTTCAATGGCGTGGATGCCTCCCATGAAGTGAAGCTTCTCCGCTTCGATCCTGCGGTAAATGGCGTCCTCGATCTCCACCCAGAAGCTCACCGTCTCGAAGGTCTGGGGCGGCAGTTCCAAGGGCAACACGCCGAGAAGCTCCTGTCCGGGCAGGGCCCGTTTCTCGTATCCGGTGATCTGCTCCGTCACCTTGACCCTTCCTTCTCTCACGATGAACTGGCCCTTGGGTCGGCTCCGGGTGATTTCGAGAATCTCCGTTTCTTTTTCTGAAAGGGCTCTCGTGAAATACTGGAGCTGGGCCGGGTGGACGATGATGTCCTTTTTCCCTAGATCGAGGCGGTGGACGAAATAGGGCTTGGCTCGGTGGAGATAAACCGCTCCGGGGTGACATTCCTTCAAGGCCCGGATGCCGTCCACGGTTCCGATGGCCTGGCCTGTGTCCTTTTCGAAAATCGTGTAGGTCTGTCCGACGGAGCGGAGGTTCACGGCCTGATGAGGATTGCGTTTGGCGGCGTACCAGAGGGCCGAGCCCTCCGCAGAGCGGGTCAAAGCGCCTTCCTGCTCGAGTGTTTCAAGGTGCTTGGGGAGATCCTGGGTCCAGGTTCTAGAGTCCTCCGGGGAAAGAGGGCTTTCCGAGGCGGCGCAGGGAAGATGCGCCCTCACCACGTAGGGATTGTGAGGGTCAAGGATCGCGGCTTCAAAGGGCCTGTCGAAAAAATCGTCCGCGTGCTTCATGAAGTACTGATCCAGGGCATCCGGTTTTGCCACCAACAGGATCATGGATTCCCTCCCGGATCGGCCCACTCTTCCCCCCCGTTGCCAGGTGTTGATCATGGTGCCCGGATAGCCGACGAGAAGGCATATGTCCAGAGTGCCGATGTCGATTCCCATTTCCAGCGCGCTCGTGGACACCACCCCGAGGAGGTCTCCGGTAGCGAGTCTTTTTTCGATCTCCCGCCTCTCCTCAGGCATGAATCCTGCTCGGTAGGAGCTGATTTTTTGCCGGAGCCTGGGCGAGAGCTGGGAAACCCAGAGGTGGATGAGCTCCGTGATCTTCCGGGACTGGGTGAAGGCGATGGTGCGGAACCCCGCATGGATACACCGGATGAACAGCCTGGCGGCGCTGAAATTAGGACCGGCCGCGGGATTCATGAAGACCACGTGCTGGCCTGCTCTCGGGGCTCCGCTGCGGTCGACCACGCGGATGTTCTCTTCGATGAGAGACTGCCCAAAGCTCTCCGGGTTGCTGATGGTGGCCGAGAGCAAGGCGAATTGAGGCGTTGAGCCGTAGAGGCGGCAGACCCTCTTGAGCCTCCTCAGGACCTGGTTCATGTGAGAGCCGAAGATTCCCCGGTACGTGTGGACTTCATCCAGCACCACCAGGGACAGATCTTGGAAGAGCTTCTCCCAGGCGCCGTGATAAGCGAGGATGGCGGTGTGGAGCATGTCCGGATTGGTCACCAGGATCTGAGGAATGTCGGCCCTGATCTGTTTGCGGCGGTAAGCCGAGGTGTCCCCGTCGTAGATTTCGGTGGAGACCTTTTTGGCTTTCAGCCGCTGGATCAGGAAATGAAGATTTTTGGTCTGGTCCTGTTCGAGCGCCTTGAGGGGAAAAAGGTAGAGGGCTTTCGCCGTGGGTTTCCTGAGCAGCATTTCGAGAAAGAAAAGGTTGTAAATCAGGCTCTTACCGCTCGCCGTCGGCGTGGAAACCAGGACGTTGGCGCCCTCCCGGAGGCTCTTGAGGGCGTCGACTTGATGCTTGAAGAGGTTCGGGATGCCCAAGTGAGACAAGACGGCCTTCATTTGAGGCGCGAGATCCGGGTCTTCTTCGTAAGCGGGCTCCTGAGGAGGGATGTATCGGTGATGGACCAGGGCTTGTCCGAAATCGAGGTCATTCTTGAGGGCATGAACAAAATCGGTCAGTTCCACTAGGATTCCTGCTTCCCGAACTTGTTTTTCAGGGACCGGGCGATCTCCTGCTGGGTAGGCTTGGGGCTCAGGCTCTCCCTTCGTTGTGCCTCTGCCTTGGCTTCATCCAGGATGTCTGAGACGAAGGAGTCCTTTTCCGTGCTCCATGAGCTCCAGCCGTCCACGTCGATGTATTCAGGGTAAGAGGTGTGGTAGTAGGGGTCATAGAGGCGGACCCCTTTCGTCGGATCGTACTCGTAGGTAACGGTCTTTCCGTCGAAAAGACGGAAATCGTCCTCCTTGAGTCCCAACTCTCTCAAAAGCTTTTTGTGTCTCTCATCGATGGTCATTGCAAAATGCTCTTTTGTCCGTCGTCCGTGGTGAATCGTCCGTTGCAGGGGGCCTACAGTTCAGTGACGAGTAAATAGTGACAAGTGACGAGTAGGAACCCTAAGTCTTTTACTTGTCACTTCTTTCCCACGGATCCCTGTTTACTCTTCACTGATTACTGATTCGTTATTCCCAATGCAGGCCTTTGGCCGCAACCAAAGTCTGATGGAGCCCAGGACCGGGGGGTGTGGTCTCTGGCGAGTCCGCAACCGGAAATAGACTCCTCCAGACAACCGCCCCCTTGCCTTCGAACCTTCCCCAAACAAGGCGCAGACCCATCCGCCAGTCGGAGGGCCTGTCCCAAAGGGCTTACACCCCGACCCACTGACTTTTCGGCGCCGATCCATGGCACTGAAGAAATGGTTGCGGCTCTACAGAGACCACACCCCCCAGGTCCCGGGCTCCAATGATGTACGCATCGTGGACAGAAGTTTCAATTTAAGACTCCAACTCCTTCTTGGTTGTCTCCAGCTGTTCTTGGTGATATTCCCATCTGCCCATGAGTTCGTCCAGTTTTTTTCTCAGTTCGCCGTATTCATTGAGAAGAGGGACGCTCTTGCTCTTGTCTTTAAAGAGGTCAGGATCGGCAAGAAGCTGTTCCACTTTCGCCTTGCGTGTTTCCATCTCGTCGATTCTCTCTTCGATCTGCTTGAGTTTGCTTTGAATGGGTTTCAGCGCCGCGGCAATGAGGTTGCGCTTCTCGGCCTTTTCTTTTCTCAGATCCTTTCGCTTCTGTCGGGCCTGCGTCATGCTCTCCTCGGCATCCTCCCGCCGGTCCGGTTCCTCGTCCTGCTCTTTTTCCTTGCCTGCCAGGTGGTCGAAGTATTCATGCAGGGTTCCAGGGTACTCGACAATGGCCCCGTCTCGTATATCCCAGATCTTGGTTGCGAGACGGTTCACAAAGGACTGGTTGTGGGAGACAAAGAGAAGAGTTCCTTCGAACTCCTGGAGGGCGTCAATGAGCATCTCCGAGGAGAGGATATCCAGGTGGTTGGTCGGTTCGTCCATGACCATGAAGTTGCCCGGTTTCACCAGGATCTTCGCAAGGGACACCCTCGCCCTCTCGCCTCCGGAGAGAACACCTACGGATTTGTCCACCTCAGGTCCTGAGAAAAGGAAAGCGCCGCAGACCCCGCGGACAAAACTTACAGTTTCGTGAGGCACAACCTGATAAACTTCGGCCAGGATGGTTTTGTTGGAGTCCAGCATCTCGGAAAGATGCTGGGCATAGTAGCTCATGGTCACGTTGTGGCCCAGAGCAGCCTGACCCTCATCCGGTTGAAGCTCTCCCGCGATCAGGCGAAGAAGGGTCGTCTTGCCGGCGCCGTTGGGCCCGATGATGGCAACCCTCTCCCCGCGCATCACCCTCAGATTGAGGTCCTTGTAAAGGGTGAGGGGCCCGAAGCTCTTGGAGAGTCCCTGGATGGAAAGGACCTCTCTCCCGCTTCTCGGCACAGGGGGAAAGGAGAATCGGATCGTTTTGCGCTTCTGATAGGTTTCCACAAGCTCCATCTTTTTCACGAGCTTGATTTTACTCTGGGCTTGCCTGGCCTTGGAAGCCTTGTATCTGAACCGTTCGATGAACCGCTCAGCCTCTTTGACCTTTTGTTCCTGGTTCTTTGCCCTGGCTTCGAGAACCCTGGCCTCCTCCTCCCGCGCCTTGAGATAGTGCTCGTAATTCCCGTTATAGACCCTCAGGCCTTCGGGCTCGAAACTGATGGTCCGCTCGCTGTGGCGGTTCAGGAACTCCCTGTCATGGCAAATCAAAACCATGGCCCCTTTGTAGGTCCGCAGGAACTCCTCGATCCAGTGCACGGAAGGGACATCCAGGTGGTTGGTCGGTTCATCGAGGAGCAGGAGGTCCGGACTCTGGTAGAGAAGGCTTGCAAGGGCGGCTCTCATTTTCCAGCCGCCGCTCAGCGAACTCATGGGCTTTTCGAAGTCCTCAGGCTTGAATCCCAGTCCCAGGAGTATTTTTTCCGCGAGGTGGAGCGGGTACTGCGCATCGAGGTCGATGATTCTGTGGTGAACATCCGCCAGCTGGGCTGCGAGCTTGGACTGGGTTTCAGGATCGGGATGATCGCCCAGGGACGATTCCAGAGCGGCAAGTTGATCTCTCAACGGCACGCGGGAAGGGACAGAGTCCACCACGAACTGAAGCAGACGACCTGTGAGAACTTCGTAGATGTCCTGGGGTAGATAGCCCACCCGCACGCCTTTACTGATCCGGATTTCTCCCTTGTCCGGGGCGAGCTCTCCCACGATCATCCTGAGAAGCGACGTTTTTCCTGAGCCGTTGGGGCCGACCAGGCCGATTCGATCCCCCGGTTCAACCTGGAAATTGACGTTTTTAAGAATTTCCCTCCCCACAAAGGTCAGGGACAAATTGAGAACGCTGACCAAACTCATGGATCATCATTCCTTCGGTCAAGTTGAGACCTCCTTGATTTCTTCAAGGATTCTTCGTAATCTAGCATAAAATGCTCTTTTAGAAAAAACGTAACCGTTTAGCTCTTTGAAATAATCACAGAAAAGGGCCATGGGGGTCTCTCTCAAAACAGAAAACGAAGAGCGTGCGGGCAAGACTCCGCAGAGAAGGGGTAGCAAAGGCGGGCGGCGCGGTCTCCTCGGTACCTGTCCGCTGGGAATTCGATGGCGAGTTGCCCGGTGGCCCTCCGCCCGCCTCACCCATAGCCCAAAGCCGGCCACTGTCGTGTGGCCTCTTCGTTGTTCTGTTTTGAGAGAGACCCCCATGGCCTGAGCCATCCATTTCAAAGAGCTAAACGGTTACGAAAAGACTTCTTCTTAAAACAAGGAGAAGGGGATTCCTGCGCTCGGCGGGAGAGGAGTTCGGTTATGAAGATCGTGCGCAAAACCATCGGCCAGATGCTCAAGGAGGTCGCCAAGGAGTCACCCAACAGGGAAGCCCTGATTCACACGGAGGTCCATGTCCGTTACAACTATTCCCTGCTCCTATGGGACGTGGACCGAGCGGCCAGGGGGTTGATCGCCCTGGGCATTGAAGCGGGGGATCGGGTGGCTCTGTGGGCTCCCAACATCCCGGAGTGGATCGTCGCTCAGCTCGCTCTCAACAAGATCGGTGCGATCTTCGTTCCTGTGGACCCGGGAGCCGGCCTGAAGGAGCTTGGGTATGTGCTCGTTCAATCCGAAGCCAAGGCGATGATCATGGCAAGGGGTCTGGAAGAGGACGAGTACCTTGATCTCATGCTCGAGGCCAGGGACCAGGCGCGTTCCCTCGAACACATCATCCTGATCGCCCGGGAGTCCCGGCCGGAAATGGTGCTCTGGACGGAACTCCTGGGAATGGGAGAGGACGCTGATTCCCCAAGCCTGGATGAACGGGAGAACCGTGTGAGCCCGGAGGACCCTGTGGCCATCATGTACACCTCAGGGACGACAGGCGCGCCCAAAGGGGTGGTTCTGGATCACCTCGGGCTGATCAACAAATCCCTCGCTTCTGCGAAGCGGCAGGGACTGACGGGGGAAGACCGGCTGTGCCTCTTTTTCCCGCTCTTCCACATGTTCGGCAACACCTGCATCGCCCTGACAGGGCTTCTGAGCGGAGCGGCGCTCGTCATGCCGTGCCTGGCCTTTGACCCCTCCAAGGTTCTGAAAGCGGTGTACAAGGAGAAGGTCACGGCGGTTTATGGGTCG